>WNFU01014467.1_pt1 | contig 16020 bp, 15 predicted proteins | sample 5400121 | NCBI WGS metagenome assembly WNFU01 (sample SAMN13153360, study PRJNA577476) | soil metagenome | isolation source: 100 cm soil or saprolite under grassland replicate 1 | place: USA:California | collected 2016-06-15
CAGCGGATGGCGCAAGCGCGATGCGGCGTGAGTGCGCCCGGATTCATCACGCCCAGGTAACATTTGCTGTCCACGATTTCGCCCACAAGGGTGTGTTCGCCCAGGCTCTCTGAAGTGATTGGCGACCCCCTCACCCCATCCCTCTCCCCCGGTGGGAGAGAGCGTGCCCGAAGGGTGGGTGAGGGGGCTTCCGCAGGATGCAGGCTGTCGAGCGGCTTGATGGAGTCGCCCATGACTTCAATCATCGTTTGGTTGCCACGGTAGATCAGCGTTCCGTTCAAGCTCACGACCTTGCCGTCGAGACGACTTGTCGTTTCGGAGTCCAGCCCGAACTTGAATGGCTTCACGAGATAGTAACTGGAAAAGGCAGTTGGGCCGCCGCGCGCGCCGGGACGCGGCACCAGGAGATGGGGATACGGCTGGCTCTTAAGGACGCCTGAGAAACTTTTGACGTTGCCCCACTCAAACACGCTCACGCCGATGGTCCGCTCGCGATCCCCGCCGGGGCTTTGTCTCGCCAACCGATATAGAATTCGTCGTCGCCATTCATGTGGATTTGGCAACCGAGGCAGGGACGAGGTTGTTTCGGACCTCGGATTTCGGATTTCGGATTTCGACATGGACCTCCTCACGTCGGCTGCTACGAGGTATCGGGTCAGTCAAGGCCGGCTCCGCGCGCTGGCCGGGAGCGTTCGGCTTCGGATGGACAAGCACACGGCCATCTTTCACGCGGACGTTGAACGTCGGAACTTTCTCGACAAACGGCGGTGGCGATGCACCGGTGTCCGGCAAATACTGATAACCGTGCCATGGGCAAGTGATGCAGCCATCGAGGATTTTGCCTTCGCCAAGCGGGCCGTTCTGGTGCTGACAAACGTTGGAGACGGCGGAAACCTTTCCGTCGTATTTGAAGATGGCGACGCGCTCCCCGCTCAAACAGACAATGCGGGCGCGCCTTTCGGGGATGTCATTCACGGCGCAGGCGTCCACAAATCCGTCCTCCGTAGCAGCCGAGGTAACGAGGCTCTGACTTTCCGTGAGGCGTGAGGCGTGAGGTGTGATGGGTGACTCAGAATGAGCCTCCTCACGTCGGCTGCTACAGCCAATTTCACGGTCGAGCGCCGCTTCCTTCCACGCCGCGGTGATGTGCAATCCCAGCACCGTCGCCAACCCCAGCGCTGTTGCGACAACATAAACCGGACTCGCCTCACTTTGCAGCACACCGAAAGTCACATGCAGCACGAGCAGTCCATAAGCGACATAGACCAGCATGTGCAGCGATTTCCAAACCGGGGCGCTGAGGTTCGCGAGCCAGAAATCGTGGCTCGTCGCGGCCATCAGAAGAAGGATTACGAGCGCGAAGAAACCGAAGGGCTGGAACGGAACACCCGCGATGGAACCGGTGAGCGGACTTCCCTTGAAAATGCTCAGAATGGGATTGGTATCACCGCCAGCGTGGTAGGTGATGACAACCAGCACGCCGTGGACAAGCCCGAGCAGGCATATCGCGACGCCTGCATGGCGGCGATTATAGAGCAGCGGGAGGAACTTTTTATTCAACCGGCAGAGCGGTCCAATGCAGAGGATGACGTGCAAGAGAACGAAAGCCGCCGCACCGAACGCGCGAATCAGCAGAATTTCGTCCGTGACGAACGGGAACCACAGTTTGGTGAGAACACCGAAGAGAATGAGAAACGAGCCTACGCCGCCGACGAGCACGAAATCGTAGATCCGCTTCTGCCGGTTCCACTGCACTGCTTTATATTCGAACCCCATAGAGGACAAAACCGCTAATCGACGCTAATCGACGCTAATTTTTTGCAGCGACATCTCCTGTGTCGGCGAGGTTCCACGAGCAGCAGATTAGTGTTCATTAGGGTGGATTAGCGGTTTGAAATTCTTTCGACGCGGCCACGATTTCATGGCCGGCCAGGCTGTAGAGCACGAATTGGCCGGCTTCGCCGCGCACATCCGCCGGGATGGGAAGTGGAGTGCGGTCCGACAGAGCCCCGAGCAATCGCGCGTTTTCAGACAAATGCTCAGCGGCAGCCTCTTTGCCAGGCACCCAATAGACGAGGACATCCGGCCGCGCCAGATCACGAAACATCAACTCCACCGCGACTGAGCCATCGGCGCTGCGGCGGAGGCCGGTGATAATGCGCTGGTCAGGCCAGAGATCGGCCCTGGTCCAGACGACGGCGCCGAAGTCCGCCGCATTCCGCCCGATTTCCGACGGCACGGTCGCGACGACCGGGACAGACCGTCGTGCGGCAATGCCCGCGACAAACGCCATCGGCACAAGCACACCGAGCGTGCAGACCATGACGCGATGCCGTTGGCGCAATGGGCGAATCATGGCGAAGCCTTCTCCCTCTCCGCTCCCAGAGGGAGGGGAGAGGGCTGGGGTGAGGTGAGGGAGAAAGGATGAAGCTCCTCAGGTGGGCTGCCACAAGAGTTTCGTGCTGCACAGCGGTGTGCATTGTTCTCTTCCGGCGGCACGTGGATGCCCTTCATCCAGCGGCGGGCGAGAAGCGGCCAGAGGAACATCGTGCCGGGGATGATGAGCACGCGGAAGCCCCAGCTTCCATGCGTGGCGTGCGGGTCAATTTTGTTGACGCCCAACCGGACGAACGGGATGGCGAACACCAGGCCGAGCAGGAGGTAGATCGCTGCCACGAGCAATAGCACTTGCGCAATCATGAAGCCGAGGCCTTCTCACTGTGCCGCGTTGCGTACGCCAACTCGGAATTGAGCGAATAGCTGATAACGGTCCGGATCGCCACAATCGCACCCAGGGTGATGAGTTCCTGTGTGGTCGGCTTCATCAGCGTGTCGATGATGTCGGCGGCAATGAGAAACTCCAGACCAAGCAACAAATAGTAGCCGAGCATCTGTCGGAGTTTCTGCCGATCGGTTCCGACCTCACGACCGCGCGCTTCGGAGAACTCCGCCCGCAACAATCTCAACACGCCGCGCAGCACTCCAAAGAGGATGGTTAACACGCCCATCACCCCGATACCGAAGCTGACATGATTGAGGTATTCCAATGAGTGGCTCATGCGTGCAGGAACTACTCGGCCTTCCGACGGTGGACGACAAATTCGGCGAGCTTGCGCATCATGCTCTGATTGGTCGGCCCAATCAGGCAAACCTTACATCATCCTTTGCCGAACACCGGCAAGGCGGCGCCATTGATCGCGCGCGAAGCGTCCGAGGCCAGGAAGAGAATCACGTCGGCCAATGCGGCCGGTTCGACCCATTTGCTGAAGTCCGCGTCTGGAATGGCTGCGCGGTTCTGAGGCGTGTCGATCGTGCCGGGCAGGATGCAGTTCGCGTTGATGTTGGACGCCTTAAACTCGTCGGCCAGCGATTCGGTGAGGCGAAGCACGGCGCTCTTGGACGCGCTATAGGCGCACTTCCCGACAGGCCGTCTCGACTGGCAACGTTGATGATTTTGCCGCGCCCTTGCTTCAGCATTTGCGGAATGACCGCCCGACAACAGAGCAGCGTCGTTCGGAGAGTCACCTTGAACAGAAAATCCCAGTCCGCAAGGTCGGTTTCATGCACCGGCTTGCCGCCGCGCCAGGCTCCGACCGTATTCACGAGCACGTCAATGCGGCCAAATCGGGCGAGTGTATCCGCAACCAGCTTGCCCAGGGAATCAGGGGCAGACAAATCCACGCCGCCGGCCAGCAAGTGGTCGGGTGACGCGGCGAGACTCGCGAAGGCATCGCGCAGGCGATCGTGCGAACGGTCCACCAACACCGTCCTGTGCCCTGCGGCCTGAAAAGCGGGCGCGGTGGCCAGGCCAAGATTGCCGACGGCGCCTGTAATGATGACAACGTTTTCGGTTGGGTTGTGCATTGGGAATAATCAAGAAACGTGGAAGTGGTGCTACCTCATCAAGGCCTGCTCCATTTCTGGAAGGGAAGGAACTTGTGCGCGTGACGCAGCTTCACGCACTGCCTCGGCTTTGCAGCCGAGGCGCTCAAGCAAGTGATCGCCGACGCGCAGCGCGTTCGCGATGATGGTGAGCGCCGGATTCACAGCGCCGCTGGAGACAAAGAAGCTGGCGTCCACAGCGTAAAGGTTGTCCACCTCATGCGCCCGGCAGTTCATGTCGAGGGCTGAAGTGCGCGGGTCGTTGCCGAAGCGAATCGTGCCGTTCTGGTGCGCCACACCTGCGAGCGGGATGCGTTGACCAGCGTAGAGGTTCCGCGCGAACAAGCCTTCGTGGCATTCGTGGCCATGGACGCCGCACTTGCGTAGCTGTTTCATCAAGCTCTTCAACTTTTCGATGAGCCGTTTGTGGCCCTCTTCGTTGTTCGGCTTGTAGCTCAACACGATCTTCCCATCGCGGTCGATGGTGACGCGATTATTCGCGTCGGGTAGATCCTCGGAGGTCAACCAGAAGTCGAGCGAGTGTTTGGCCATCAACTCCAGCGTCCAATGCGGCGCGATGGCGGGCGCCCCGGCCCTGAGTGTGTCGCCGTCGAGCTTGCCAACGAACGAAATGTGGCCCATCGGAAACTCCCACTCCTTCGAGCCGAGATAATAATCGTTAACCGAAAGTGTCTTCTGGAACACCGTCGGATTCGGGCATTTTGAAATCGCCATCAGCACCGAATTGACGTGGCCCATGTAATGGCGGCCGACGACATCCGAGCCGTTGGCCAGGCCGAGCGGATGCTTGTCGTTGGCCGAACGCAGCAACAGCGCGGCCGAATTGATGGCGCCGCACGACACCACAACGATGTCAGCCGAAAGCGCGAGCTTCTCACCGTTGCGCTCGACATGAACCACGGTTACTTCACGACCGGATGGACCCGTTTCAAGCCGGGAGACAAGTGCGTCGGTCATCAGCGTGACGTTTGGATTTTCCAGCGCCGGGTCCACGCAGCAAACCTGCGCGTCGGCCTTGGCGTTGATGAGGCACGGATGGCCGTCGCAGGTGCTGCAACGGATGCAGGGACTCTTGCGCGGGTTCTTCTCATCGAGCATCACGCCGAGCGGCGTGTGAAACGGCCGCAGACCATGCCCGGCAAAGTCGTCGCTCAATTGCTGGATGCGCGGCTCATGGCTGATGGCCGGATATGGAAACGGCGCACTGCGCCACGGCTCGGTCGGATCTTCACCCTGCGTACCGTGGACGTGATAAAGCCGTTCGGCCTCGACGTAATAAGGCTCCAGTTCATCGTAGGAGACTGGCCACGCGGGCGAGATGCCGCCGTGATGACGAATCTGTCCAAAATCCTCTTTGCGCAAACGGAACAGCGCCGAGCCGTAAAACTTGGTGTTGCCGCCGACGTAATAATTTGTGTGCGGATGCAGGTCCTTGCCGTCCTTGTCGCGCCAGACTTCCTTCGTGTTGTATTTGCCCTCCTGGTTGACCGCCTTGGTGCTCCAGTTGTCTTTCTCCCGCGGCACGTAAGGGCCGCGCTCAATGAGCAGAATTCTCTTACCGCTAGCGGCCAGCCGATACGCCAGCGTGCCGCCGCCCGCGCCGGAGCCAATGATGATAACATCGAAGTGGTGTCTCATGGTGTTGATTGGTCGAGGATCAGGCGAATCCCTTACAAAACATTTAGTCCGGTTCGTGTGTCCGGCTTCCTACTTCGCCTTACTCCTGGAGGTGACCTTCACCACGTAGTAGAGCAACGTGCCGTCCACGTGCTTGAACCAGTGCGGCACACCGCTCGGCACGACAATGACGTCACCCTTCGCGATGCGCCAGTTCTCGCCGCCTTTGATCTCTTTCCCGCGAATTTCGTCGGGGGCGATGGTCTTTGGCTCAACCATCATACCACCGGTAACGAACGTCGCCGACCCCTCCAGCACGTGAATGATGTCCGTGTCGCGCGTGTGGATCTCCGCGACACCGGGCGCGTCGCGCCGGCTGGCATGAACCTTGAACTCGCTGTTTTCGAGCAACGGCATTCCCCTCGCGAAGGCGGCAGCGACTTTGTTGCTGTTAATCACCGTCGTGTCCGTGTTGGGCGACTGCGCGTCACTGGTCGCCGCTAGCGTGGCAAGCGTGAGAGCCGCAATCAGCAAGCGAGTGGATTTCATACCTGGAAGCCTGTAGCAGCCGACGTGAGGAGGCTCATTTCATTTCGGAATTCGGAATTATCCAGAGCCTCTTTACGTCGGCTGCTACGGCGAATCGGATTACTTGCCGGCTAACTGAATCGGCTTGTCGAAGGAGGCCTCGCCCAGATTCGCCTCGGCCCAGGCGCACCAAATCTGCACCTTCGCGATGTCGTGCACATAGGACGGCACCGTGACGCTCTTGTTGAACTTGTCGCCTTTGATGACCAGGCGATTGAGCAGATAAGTGTTCCCTTTCGAGTCCACGACCTGCCAATGCGGCGCCGGGGTGTCAGGCGTCTTGAAGTCATCGGACAGCGTCAGGATGTTTTTCCCGTTCTGAACCGCGTGCGTGACCGTGCCTTTGTTCGCTTTGGCACCTTCGAACTTGGTGCTGGTGTGAGTATGGTCTGCCCAAACGGTCGTGGCAGCAAGCAGCATGATCGCTGCGAACGAGGAGATGAGTTTCGATTGCATGTTCTTTCCTGATTGGTTGTTAGTTTTGTTGTCGCGTCGTTGGCTGCCGGCCATCGTAGCCGCAGCGCCCTCAATGGGTCGCAGCGGAAACCGAAACCTTACATGCTCTCGCGCTACCGGAGGAGGAAGCGGAAACAGCTTTTGCTTGTCCGGGGTGCCCGCAGAAAATGCAGCGTTGCTTCGTGCCATGGTGATATTTGGGACAGGCAAGGCGCGCCAGGCCTTTCAACCCGCGGTAAGTTTCCACGGCGACGAACATGCCGAGAATCGGCGCGGTGAAATAGACCCACGCCGCCGTCCAGATGCCGCTCGGTAAAGCGGACGCCGTCGTGCGTGCCGGATTGATGCTCATGCCGGACAGCGGCGCTTCGAAGGTAATGTAGAGAAAGACGAGCGCACCGCCGAACGATCCGGTGAATCGGGCGAGCCTCGGCGTGTTCGTAACCGACAACACCATGAACATCATGCCGCCGGCGATGATGGCCTCGGCGATGAACGCCACACTGGGGCCGGCCGGTCCGGGGACAGTGACTACGTAATTGACCGATGGATGCGTGATGATGCTGCCGAGCAGAAGCTTCGCGAACAATATGCCGCAGACGCCGCCAACAGTTTGGCCGACGATGTAGAACAGCGCGTCCCATGGTTTGATTTTTTTCAGACGCAAAAAGCTCAGGGTCATGGCCGGGTTCATGTGGGCACCGGATTGCTGACCCCACGGAGAATAGATGATGCCGATGGCGGTCAGGCCCATCGCGAGCCCGATCAATGCATGGCGCAGAAAGCCGTTGGGAATAGCTCGATGAACGGGCGAGCCGGGATATTCGAACAGCGCTGTGAACAGCGCGGCGGAGACTATGAACATCCCAAGGGCCGCCGCCTCCATCAAATACTCCGGCCAATGCTGGCGCAGGGCGCGAATCATGCCTGAGCCAAAGCCGCTTCCCGCGAGCTCGATTTGCTCGCCCTTCTTGTCGGCTTCGCCTCAGCTCGCTTTGTTCGCGCTCGCCTCGGTTGAAGCAATTTCGCCACGAGGCCGGTCCAGCCGGTCTGATGCGACGCGCCTACGCCCTGGCCGTTGTCGCCATGGAAATATTCGTGGAAGAGCACGTAATCTTTGAAGTGCGGGTCCGTCGCAAGTTTCGGGTGATACTTGAGCGCGGGACGCTGGCCGTCCTCGCCTTTCAGGAACAGCTTCGTCAATCGGCGCGAGAATTCGTCCGCGATTGCGCTGATCGTCATGAACCGGCGGGAACCGGTCGGGCACTCGACTTTGAAATCGTCGCCATAGTAGTGGTGAAATTTCTGCAACGACTCGATGATGAGATAATTCAGCGGCATCCAGATCGGCCCGCGCCAGTTCGAGTTGCCGCCAAACAAGCCCGATTTCGATTCGGCGGGTTGATAATCGACACTCATCGTGTTGCCGTTTACGTGAAATTGATACGGATTTTCCCGGTGTGTCTGCGAAATGGCGCGCACGCCGTAGTCCGAGAGGAATTCCGTTTCGTCGAGCATCCGCTTGAGCAGCGCCTTCATCCGATGGCCGCGCAGCAGCGAGAGCAAGTGGCGATGGTTGTCGCCTGATTCATTCCAGCGCGAGACGAGTTTGGCGAGGTCGGGACGGTAGTTGAGGAACCATTCGAGTCGGCCGTGGAAATCGGGCAGTTGTTCCATCAAGTGGTGTTCGAGCGTCTCGACGGCGAAGAGCGGGATGAGGCCCACCATCGAGCGCACCTTGAGTGGCACCATCCGGCCGTCGGGCAGATTCAACACATCATAGTAGAACTGGTCTGCCTCGTCCCACAGGCCGATGGCTTCGTCGCCGATGTTGTTCATCGCTTCGACGATGTGCAGGAAATGCTCGAAAAATTTGGTTGCGATGTCCTCATAGACCTTGTTGTGACGCGCCAGCTCCAGTGCGATGCGCATGAGGTTGAGTGAATACATTCGACCTTGGAGATCCTTGCGGTTTACCCACCAGGTGAAGTTCAGCATCAACTTGTGAAAAATCCGTTCGAGAAAGGCGACGTCGCCTTGGTCACCACGCTGCTTGCGGTCCATCTGGAACACGCGCCACGTCGCCCAGGCGTGAACGGGCGGGTTCACGTCGCCGAAGGCCCACTCGTAAGCGGGCAACTGTCCGTTCGGGTGCATGTACCATTCGCGTGTGAGCAACACGAGTTGGTGTTTGGCGAACTCGGAATCCACCAGCGCGAGAGGGATCGTGTGGAATGCGAGGTCCCATGCGGCATACCACGGATACTCCCACTTGTCCGGCATGGAAATGATGTCGGCGTTGTTAAGATGCTGCCAGTCATGGTTGCGACCATGTTTGCGTTCGTCAGGTGGTGGGAACTGGCCGGGATCGCCTTTGATCCACTCCGGCACGTCGTAATAGAAAAATTGCTTGCTCCAGATCATGCCGGCGAAGGCCTGGCGCTGGACGTTGCGGGCATCGGCATCGGCGATGTCCATTTGCAACCCGGCGTAGAACTCGTCGGCTTCCCTGCGGCGTTGCTCGACGACTTTGTCGAAGTCGGCGAACGGTTTCGGACTCTCCGCCCGAGTCAGTCGCAGCCGGAGCCGCACCGAGCCATTGGCGGCAACGGACAATTCGTAGTGTGCCGCCGCCTTCGTCCCGATTCTATTTGGATTCACCGCGTCGTGATTGCCGTTGACCGCGTATTCGTGGAACGCGTCCTTAAAATGACCTTGAACGTCCTGTTGGCTGAACAGACGACGGACATTGGTTTCATTGTCGCAGAAGAGGAGTGCTGGATTGCCCTCCGTGTAGAGCCGATACGTACGCAACTCAGGATGCTCGGTGGCGATGGCACCGTCGTTCGCGAGATTCAGGATCGGTTTGGCTGAATTTGGTTTCCAGGACCAGGTGTTTCGAAACCAGAGCTGCGGGAGCAGATGAATCGTTGCCGTCTCCGGCCCGCGATTGTGGACCGTGACGAGCATGAGGATGTCCTCCGCATCTGCCTTGGCGTATTCGACGACGACGTCGAAGTAGCGATCGTCGTCGAAGAGGCCAGTATCGAGCAGCTCGAACTCCGGCTGGTCTTTGCCGCGACGACGGTTCTCATCGACCAGCCACGCGTACGGGAACTCTCGCTGTGGATACTTGTAAAGCATCTTCAAGTAGGAATGTGTCGGCGTGGCGTCGAGATAGTAGTAAAGTTCCTTGGCGTCCTCGCCGTGATTGCCCTCGCTGTTTGTCAGACCAAAGAGCCTCTCCTTCAAAATTGGGTCCTTGCCGTTCCAAAGCGCAAGCGAGAGACAAAGACGCTGCTGATCGTCGCTGATGCCGGCCAGACCGTCTTCGCCCCAGCGATACGCACGGCTCCGGGCGTGGTCGTGCGGGAGATACTCCCAGGCGTTGCCGTGTGGGCTGTAGTCCTCGCGCACGGTGCCCCATTGACGTTCAGAGAGGTAAGGACCCCAGAGTTTCCAGCGCTTCTGGCCGGATTTGGTTTCGTCGAGGCGCTGTTGTTCGGGCTTTGGCGTCATATGCATTCCGATGAACTGGCTAGTTGTCGGTGGAGGAAGCCAAACCTTACAGGTGATCTGACCGCCCCGAGCGCGCCCTCCGGTCAATCCCAACGGGATTGCGTCCTTCCAGCCCAAGGTTGGCGTGCAACGCCTACCTTGGGTGCACGTTCGGAAATAGAAACAACGCCAACGGCGTTGTGGCCAAGGCTAGCCGCGCGAGCGGGAACGGATGAGCCGCAACCGCGTTGCGGTTGGACGATTTGTTGACCGATTACCCAAGGTAGCCGCGTTGCGGCAACCTTGGGCTTTCGGACACAGCCCCCTTGGGGCTGACGCGAAGCGCGACTCTGCGAGTCGTCCACGTGTCTGCGTTAGTTGAACATTCGCTTTGTTGAAGGTTATGCCGGCACCAACTCGCGCGACCGCTTGCGAACGCTCTGGCGTGCTTGTGGCGCGTTCGTTTCAGCGAGAACGATGCGATCCAATCGCAACGCCTCGCCCACGGACCACGCCTGGAACGGACAGCCGCGCGGCGTATGCGGCAGTTGGGCGTCGGCGATTTCAGAAATGTGGCCGAGGCCCGCTTCCTCCAGATGCGCCAGGATCGGCGCCAGAAACTTGTCGCGCGCTTCGCGTTTGGCTTCGTGCGAATTGCCGCGAACACGCACCCACGCCTCGACGAACAGACCAATCAGCCACGGCCAGACGGTGCCCTGGTGATACGCGCCATCGCGCTCCCGCACGCCTCCGGCGTAATGCGGTGTGTAGCCAGATTCGCCCGGTGCGAGCGAACGTAAACCCAAGGGCACCCAAAGCCGCGCTTCGACCGCGGCGACAACCCGCAACGCTTGTTCGTCCTCCAACAACGAAAACGGCAAGCCGCCCACCGCAAGGATCTGATTGGGGCGCAAAGTTGCATCGACCACGCCCGGTTGGTGGTTGCAGTCCACCACATCGTAGAGACAGCCACCGGCTTCGTTCCAAAAGCGATCGCGGAACGAGGCCAGCCCGACTTCGAATGCCGCTTCCCACCGGGGCGAGAACTGGCCGGCAATCTTGAGCGCGTTGAGCCAAAGGGCCTGGACCTCGACTGGCTTTCCGATGCGTGCGGTGACAACCCAATCGCCGACTTTGGCGTCCATCCAGGTGAGTTGGACGCCGGGGACACCAGCAGCGAGGAGGCCATCGCTGTCGGCGCGGATGCCGTAGCGTGTGCCTTTGCTGTATCCGTCGAGAATCGCTTCGACGGCGGCGAGGAGAATTTTCTCTTCCTTCGTAGCAGCCGACGTGAGGAGGCTCTGATCGATGTATCTGAGTGAAGCCCGAGTTCTGTTGCGTGAGCAGGATTGAGCCTCCTGACGTCGGCTGCTACAGATTTGAAGGTATTCGTGGACGGCGATGATATACCAGAGCGACGCATCGACGGCGTTGAATTCCGGTTGTTCGCCGTGATCTGAAAACCGATTTGGCAGCATCCCTTCGGACACCGCAGAGGCCCAGGCGAGGAGAATGTCGCGCGCCACATCGAGACGGCCGGTGGCCAGGCAAAGACCGCGCAAAGCGATGAATGTGTCGCGACCCCAATCGGTGAACCAGGGATAGCCGGCGATGATGGTTTTGCCGTCACCGCGCCGCACGATGTAGGCGTCGCCCGCGGCGTGTAGTCGTGACGGAAACTTTTCACGTCGCTTCTGCTCGCGATCACGACGCTCATCGAGAAGTTCCAATGGTTTGATTCCGCCAGACAGATTCGCGGCGGAGTATTCCTTCGTCGTCAGCACGAGCACTGCCTTCCTGCCGGCCAGGTTCCATTCGAAAACGCCCGGAGCAGCGAGATCTTCCTCGCAATCGAGACCGCGGGCGCGTTCGTCCGCGTAGAGGAAGTTGTAATACCAATGTGGCTGATGGCTATAACTCCCGTTCGTGATCGCGGTCACCCCGGGCACCGCCGCGGTGACGCCAGGCAAGCCCGGGTAGGGCTGCCATGAAACGCGGTCGGGCTGCAGCTCGGCATCGAAGCGGAACGCGGGATTCCCCTTATGCATTGAGTGATAGTCACGGCCGGAAAGGAAGGGGCGAACGAACAGTCTCACCTCGCGCTTGCCGGGACCAAGCACCCGCCACGAGAGGCAGGTCATAGGTTCGCCTTTGGGCACGAAGAGCTCGTGTTCGATTCGAGTGCCGTCTTCCAATTTGAAAATCCAATGCGGCCACGGCTCGCAACCAAAGCCCTCAATGCGTTGTCTGCCGTCGCCACCGATCACATCTGGTGAGTAACGTTGCGATGAGAGCGAGAACATCCCATTGGCCGTTTCAACCCAGGCGTCGAAGCCGTTGACCAGGACCACTCGTCCGGTTGGCGGTGTGGTTGCAGGTAGCAACAGTGCGTGGTAGCGGCGCGTGCGGATGCCGGTGGACGTTCCCGAAGCGAAACCGCCGAGTCCGTCGGCTTCAAGCCATTCGCAGGTAGTTGTAGGGGAAGCGCTCATGAGATTCTTGTTAAGGAGGGTTGCAGCAACCGACGTGAGGAGGCTCGCTTCTTCTCTTTGTGCAGGCATTGTTTTGCGGGTTTGGAAGTTTGAGCCTCCTTACGTCGGCTGCCACGGGAAATTTTTTAGCCCCCTGTTTCAAATCCGGGATACAGCGTCATGCCGCCATCGACGAAAATCGTGGCACCGTGGATGTAGTCGGAGTCGTCGCTGGCCAGCCACACGGCAGCACGCCCAATGTCATCCGGCTCGCCAATACGTTTGTAGGGAATCAGCTTCATCAGCTCGCGATAAGCCTCGGGCGTGCCCCAGGCTTCCATGTTGATGGGTGTGCGAATCGCGCCGGGGGCGACGCTGTTGACGCGGATGCGGTGCGGCGCGACCTCCTGTGCGATGCTTTTCATCATCAGCATCACGCCTCCTTTGCTGGCCGCGTAGTTCACGTGGCCAGCCCAGGGGATGACTTCATGGACGCTGCTCATGCAGATGATCTTCCCGGCGGCACAGGAAACCTCTTTGCAGACGCCGCGGCGCTTGAATTCGCGGATGGCTTCGCGGGAACAGAGAAACTGACCGGTGAGATTTACGTCCAGGACGAACTGCCAGTCGGCGAGTGTCATGTCTTCGATCCGCGCGTCCTTCTGAAGACCGGCGTTGTTCACGAGGATGTCGATGGTGCCAAACTCCTGAATCATCCTCTTGAACATGGCCTGGACCTGATCTTCCTTGCGCACGTCCGCCTGGTGAGCGTAGACGTTCGCCCCACAACGCATCGCTTCCTTAACCACCGCTTCAGCAGCTTCGGGGCGGGAAACGTAATTCACGACCACATCGGCCCCAGCGTGTGCCAGCGCGAGTGCGACCGCCTGGCCAATGCCCGAGTTCGCTCCGGTCACGAGGGCCTTTTGTCCTTTGAGAACTTTGTTGATCGGACAGGCGGGCATCACGGCTTCGGGCAGGTTCTCGTCGCGGAGATGCTGTTGCATGAGATCTTCGTGGGACGGCATCAACATGGGCCGGGCGGGAGGCAGCTTGACTTCGAGTATTTGGTTCATGGATTCAGATTTGGTTATTTTCAGCAGCGAATGCTTTGTGCAGTGGTTGGTCGAAAGGTGCGGCGAGTCCTTACAAATTTTCGCGACATCGGAATCGTTCGGCAAAGACATGACAAACCCCTCAACGTGCGTGCGCGAGCTCTCGCACGATGCCATGCCAATGCCAACCAAGGTGCCCCGGGCGCATCACCAGGCAAGCGAGGTGCAAGAGCACGCGGCCATAGCGGGTTTGAGCAAGCTTCATTTTCATGCTTCATGGACGAGTCGTGCGTTCAATTCTTCCTCGTTCTCGCTTCACGTTCTGTTGCGACTTCGTTCACACCAATTCGGTCGGAAACTCAGTAGAGGCCTTACGTTTCGTCACAGCCGGAGAGCAACTTTTCTTTGTAAGGTTTTTCTCCGTCGTCCGACTTATCAGTGGCCAATGGCTTGCGCTTTGAACCAAGCGACGGCTCCGAACGATGAAGAACGTCTCATCGCGAATCCGCTTAGCCACAAGCAGCAGCAGGAATGAACTGTGCTTCCCGCGCGCGGATCGCTAATCTCACACCCGTGGACGCAAGTAATTCTTCAGCCCCAACCGAGAAGCCGCTGGTTACGGACGAGAAACCGCGCACTACGATTCGCCTTTCCGACCCGGAACGATGGATCGATGAACATGGCGATTATCTCTTCAAGTATGCGCAGGTCCGGCTGCGCGACTCGACGAAGGCCGAGGACATGGTGCAGGAAACGTTTCTGGCGGCGCTCAAAGGCGGGAGCAAGTTCGCCGGGCGCAGCGCGGAGAAGAGCTGGTTGGTCGGCATCCTCAAGAACAAGATTTGCGATTACTATCGCAAGGCCAGCCGGGAGACTTCGTTCACGGATATGGAGTTTTATTCCGACGAAGAAAGCGACCGTTTCATCCCGGACGGCATGTTTCAAGGCGGCTGGATTCATGAACTTGGTCCGATGGAATGGTCGCCCGATCCCGGCGCAGGTCTGGACAGCCAGGCCTTCTGGAAAACCTATCACGACTGTTCCAACAAACTTCCGAAGAACATCGCGACAGTCTTTACGTTGCGCGAGGTGGATGGCGTCGAGGGCAAGGAGATTTGCAAGATGCTGAACATTTCGGAAAACAACTTGTGGGTGATGCTGCATCGGGCGCGGATGGCGCTGCGGCGCTGTCTGGAAACGAACTGGTTCGGGAAGCAGGTCAAATGAAACTCATGCACCTGTTGAAAAGCCTGGGAGCGGTTCTGAAATCAGGGTTCCGCACGGTCATGCCCACTTGCCGCCAGGTCACCAGGCTGCAATCCGATGCCCTCGACCGGCGGCTGTCTCTGCCAAAGCGATTCGGATTGCGTCTCCACCTGTTGCTGTGCGGATGGTGCCGCCGCTATGGAAAGCAGATTCGCTTCCTCCGTCAGGCCGCTCATGAGCATCCCGACGAACTGAACGAAGCCACGCCTCGGCGTCTTTCTTCCGAAGCCCGCGAGCGACTCAAACGCACCGTTCGCAACGAGTCGAAATAGTTCGCCCGTCCTCTGTAAGGTTCGTCTCTTTCCTGCGACCAATCCGTCAGCGCCGGCTGTTCTCGTGTTCTAGCGGCTATTTTTTGCCGGGTCGCCACCCGTCAGTCATCGATTCGTAACACGGTCGTGCGAGAAAGCGGTCGATAGGTGGAATAGGATTATTATGTTGGCCCAACTTGCACCCGCCCGACTGCGGGTCAATCCCCACGCCCATTACGCGGCCCGTCTGGCGCGAAACGCGGAGGAAGTCCGCACTGCCCAGGCACTGCGCTTCACTGTCTTCAACCTCGAACTCAACGAGGGCCTGATGGAATCGCTCGCGACCGGCCTCGATGCCGATCCGTTCGATGAAGTCTGCGACCACCTGCTCGTCGAGCATCTGCCCACCGGCGAGGTCGTTGGCACGTACCGACTGCAAACCGGCCTCACGGCGGCCGCAAATCGCGGCTACTACAGCGAGCAGGAGTTCGACTTCCATCCTTTTGAGCCGATCCGCTCCGAGCTGATTGAACTCGGACGCGCCTGCGTGCATCAGCAACATCGCAACCTCATCGTCCTCGGCCTGCTCTGGAAGGGCATCGCCGACTACGCGCGCGAGCGCAGCGGGCACTACCTCTGCGGATGCAGCTCCATCACGTCGCAGGACCCGGCGGTCGGCGCGTCAGCCTATGCCGACCTGTGCCGGAAGCATTTGGCCCAAACGCAATGGCGCACCAAGCCTCTGCCGGCTTTTGACTGTCCCCTGAACCAACTGACCGAAGACGCGCCGAAAATCCCGAAGCTGCTCCGAGCATACTTGTCCATCGGCGCGAAAATCTGCGGGCCGCCTGCGCTCGACCGGCATTTCAAGACCATCGACTTCCTCACGCTGCTGGACCTGGATTCGATGCCGGC
>WNFU01013497.1_pt1 | contig 16014 bp, 21 predicted proteins | sample 5400121 | NCBI WGS metagenome assembly WNFU01 (sample SAMN13153360, study PRJNA577476) | soil metagenome | isolation source: 100 cm soil or saprolite under grassland replicate 1 | place: USA:California | collected 2016-06-15
GCCTCCACGTCCTTCATCCGTCCCGTCCGGAGGTAATCCGCGATCTTCTCGGCCAGGTCCTTGCCGATCCCGGGAATCTTGCCGAGCCGCTCCTCCCTCGCGACTACCTCGATGTCTTCACTGAGGCTCTCGACGTTCTGGCCGGCGCGACGATAGGCGCGGATGCGGAACGGATTGTCCCCCCGGATCTCCAGGAGATCGGCCATCAGATCGAAGAGACGGGCCACCTCGAAGTTCTTCATGCCAGACTCAGCGATCGCGCCACCGCACGAATGCGGCCACCACGAGCACCACGACCGCGGCCGCGATCAGCCAGTGGTCCCGCACTGCCTCGACCACCTCACGGGATCCCGATCCTGGCCAGCTCGGTCAACCGGGCCCAAGATCTATGAGCCGTCGCCGGCCCTCACTGCTGGCGCGCCGGCCTTATGAGTATCACCGATGCCTGGGCCTTCCTCATGACCTGCTCGGCATGGCTGCCGAACACCGCGCGGCTCAGCCCGCCCCGCCCGGTCGCGCACACCGCGATCAGATCAGCGCCGAAGTCCTCGGCCGCGCGCAGGATCTCGCTCACGGGGTCGCCGAATCGTACCACGCATTCCACGGGGGTCTCGGCGAACTGCACCTCGACCACATGCAGATAATCGAGCCCCTCGCTCCGCAGCCGCTCCATCTCCTGGTCCGCGTAGGCGACGACTCGGCCCCCTTCGTCCACCCGGTTGTCCGGCACCGGGGCTACGTGAAGTAGGCAGACGGTCGCCTGGCCGCCCCGCGCGACATCGGCCACCACCGGCACCACCGACTCCGCCACCTCCGACTGATCGAGCGGTACGAGAATTCGCTTGGCCATGGGTCGCTCCTCCTGTCTCGCTGTCCTGGGTGTCCCAGGTTCCGCGCCGGGTTGTGCCTCGGAGAGCCGCTTGGCGACGAAGCATTTCTTCGGATGGCGGCGGCTGTCACGCTGGCGCTCCCTGAGAGGAGCAATGGCGATGCCAAGGCCGGAGCTCAATGATTCCGGGCTCTTTCCCCTCCTGCGTGGGGGCTGTCAGCGGGTGGGCTGGGGCGAGAGCGCCCCAGTGACTTCGCTCCTCCCCAGCCCTTGACCGCCTCGATGACGACCACCGGCCAGAGCACGCCGACCGCCAGGACCATCCAGTCTCCCGTCGCCAGCGGCACAGTTCCGAGGAGCCGGGCCAGAGGTGTGAACGCGCGCAACGCCACCGCCAGCACCCGCAGCCCCTGCGCCGCGAGCGCGCGATTCTCCTCGAGCAGTCTCTCGCGGTCCTCGTCGCTGAGCCGAACGGGACCCGCCGCGCTGTGGCGCCAGCGGCAGAGATCCAGGACTGCGCCCGGGGCTCCCTTGACGAGGAGCACCGGACCCCGGTCCGGGCTCATGTGAAAGGTGGCCATCATCCGCCGGGCGGGATCGAACGGGATCTCGCGCCGGCGCGGCCAGGCGCGGGCGAGCGCCGCCGGATCGAGACCGCCCTTGAGCACGGCGACGAGCAGCGCGGCTTCAGTGGGATCACCGTGGAGCTGGAGGCCTCCCGGCTCCGGAACGACGCTGGCGTCGTTCACGAGGGCGCCCACCGTGAGGAGCAGGCGCAGGTGGGGGTCGTCGGCGGGGGCCACCAGCCCGTCGCGCTCCTCGAAGCTCCCCGCGCCAGAGCGGGCGCCTCCGGTCACCGTGATGCTGCGCCCGTCCAGGGCGAGCCGGGTCACCGCCATCTGGTTCTCGGTCATGGTGCCGGTCTTGTCGGCGCAGATGACCGTCGTCGAGCCGAGTGTCTCGACGGCCGGCAGTCGGCGCACCAGGGCGCCGCGGCGCGCGAGCCGCCACAACCCTGCCGCCAGCGCCACCGAGGTCACGGCCGGCAGACCTTCCGGGATGGCCGCGACCGCGAGGCTGATCGCCGTCTCGAGCATGAGGCCGATGGGCTCGCCGTGCAGGATGCCCGCCAGCGCCACGACGCCGCAGATCCCGAGCGCCAGCGCCATGAGTCGCCGGCCGAGCGCTTCCACTTGACGCTCGAGCGGCGTGGTCCGCTCGCCCGCCAGCGCGACGAGCTCGCCGATTCGACCCAGCTCGGTCCCAGGGCCGGTCGCCGTCACGACACCGAGCCCGCTCCCCGCGAGCACCGTGGTGCCCAGATAGACCATGGTGCGGCGCTCCGCGAGAGGGGCGCCCGAATCGATCGTCACCCCGGCGTCCTTCTCGACGGCATCGCTCTCTCCGGTGAGCGGCGCTTCGGAGACACGGAGCGCGGCGCTCCGGACCAGCCGGGCGTCGGCCGGCACCTGGGCACCCGCTTCGAGGACGACGAGATCCCCCGGCACCAGGAGCGCGCTCGGGAGGCGCAGCACATGGCCGTCGCGCCTGACGAGGGCCGACGGAACCGCCAGGGAGCGCAGCTTGGCGAGCGAGACCCGGGCGCGCCACTCGGAGCCGAAGCCGATGGCGGCGTTGAGAAGGAGGGCAGCCAGGATGGCCAGCGCCTCCGCGCGCTCGTGCAGCGCCCAGGCGATGGCCGCCGCCGCGAGCAACAGCAGGACGACCAGGCTCCTGAACTGGTCAAGCGCCAGGCGCCAGAGCGGCGTCTCCCGACGATCGGCCACGCGATTGGGTCCAACCCGCGCGAGCCGGCGTCTCGCGTCGTCGGGCGCCAGGCCGCGATCCGCGGCGGTGCCCAAGTGAGCGAGCACCTCCGCCGCTCCCAGGGCATGCCAGGGTGCCGTCATCCCTGCCGTCCCGGGCGCGGTCATCGCGAGCCCTGACGCGGCGCCGATCCGCGGCATCCGCTCGGAACGTGTCGGGGATTCTCGCTTGTGCCAGACCACCCGGCGGGACCGCACGACTTTCGAGCGCCGGCTTCGGCGGCGCATTCTACCTGTGGGTGCTCGAGTGCAAGACCGAGTCCGGGGTGACGAGTTTCGTCTGCGGCCGCAGGCGCGCCGGCGACCCGTCTCACGGATAGGAGACGATGATCTCCGCGCACTCGGGCGAGCACGCTGCATCCGCCCGGCAGCTCTGGCGCAGCAGGTCGGTCTCGGTAATGATCCCGATCACGCGCCCGCGCTCGACCACCGGCAGCGATCCGACCTTCTCTTCGAGCTCATCAGGTCCTTGACCCGCATGGCTCCCTCCTCGATGACAGTCGTCCGGCCCACGCATGACACACCGAGACTTCGAGGTGCAACCCCGATGCCACGATCGACCCACGCGAATTCAGCGCCTTAGCGAACGAGCCTCGCGCCCTAATGGGGCGGCCCCGCCTCAGCCGGGGCGTCTCTGCCCTGGCGCGCGCTGTGCTATGCTGCCGCCGATGCCCCCGAAGGATGCGGCGACCTTCTTCAGGACGTGCTCCGTGTTCGCCGTGTTGCCGCCCCGCGAGATCGAGGGCCTCGGCTCGGTCGCCATCGAGGAAGCCCGCCGCCCGCGCGAGTACATCTTCATGGAGGGCGATCCCTCGCGCTGGTTCTGCGTGGTCAAGTCCGGCCACGTGAAGATCCTGCGCCACTCGAGGACCGGCAAGGACGTGGTCCTCGAGCTCCTGGGTCCCGGCGAGGTGTTCGGCGGCGTCGCGGTGATCGAGAGGCGCCCGTATCCGGCCGCCGCCCAGGCCACCGAATCGGCTGTTGTCCTGAAGATTCCGGCCGAGGCCATGATTGCCGTGTCCGAGCGCCACCCATCCTTCATCAAGGAGCTGGCGCTGATGATCGGGCAGCGGCTGCGCGCCGCGCACGACTCGGTGAAGTCGCTCGCGGTGGAGCCGGTGGACGCGCGCCTGGCGGCGGCGCTCCTGCGCCTGGCCGAGCGCGAGGGCACACGGGGCAAGTGGGGTGTCACGCTCCCCTTTCACCTCACTCGCCAGAGCCTGGCCGACATGACCGGAACCACGGTCGAGACGGCGATCCGCATCGTGAGCCGCTGGCTCAAGGACGGGGTCCTGCATGACGAGGGCGGCCGGCTGGCGCTGGCCGATCCCGAGGCCCTCCGGGCTCTCGCCGAGGGCGAAGCCGAGTAGCAGCTTGTCGGAGAAAGGCTCGCGTGACGTGATCGCGGTTCGAGCGCCGGCTTTGCCGGCGCGATGCGTTCTTGGGGGGAGGCTTCGGAAGGGGGGCCGAGCCCTCTTCCGAGTTTAGCCGTGCCGCCGCTCGTCCGCCGGTACATCAAGACGAGCTTCGTCTTCCTCATGGCGGGACTCCTGCTCGGCAGCTATATCGTCGTGGCCGAGTTCCTGGCGGCAACGTATCCACCGCGCGTCTTCATCACGGCCCACGCCCATCTCGTGCTCGTCGGCTTCATGCTGATGATGGTGATGGGCGTGGCCACATGGATGTTCCCGCGGCCGGCCAAGGACGACACGCGCTACCGCCCGGAGCTGGCCGAGACCGTGTATTGGCTGATGACGCTCGCGACCGCGTTGCGCGCGGCGGGGGAGATGCTCCTGGGCGTGGCCGGCGCACCGCCACTCCGCTGGCTGGTCGCCGCCGGCGGGCTGGGCCAGCTCGTCGGCGCCGCGCTCTTCGCGCTGAACATGTGGTGGCGCGTGCGCATGCCTCCGGCCGCCGCGCCCTCGTCCCGTTAGCGTGGTGACTCAGAAGCTCGCAACACCCGCGCGCGGGGCCGGGCTGGGGTTGCCCTTCCCCGGAACCATGGCTTCGGCGGTTGTTCCTGTGTTCACCAGCTATGACCAAGGTCATAGGGGCGCGCTTCGCGTCCTTGTATGCTTCGAGAAAAGGCAGTGCGAGCCGCAGGACGCGGCAGGGGCTGGGGCCCCGCCGTCCGAGGCGATCAATCTCGGAGAGGACCCGATCAATGGCTCATGCATGCGGTTGCCAGTCAGGCTCGCCCGGTGTGCTCGACGTCCGCGAGATGGCCCCCAAGGTCCGTCACCCGAAGATCTTCGAGGCCTTCGACGCGCTCGAGCCGGGCGCGTCGTTCATCCTGGTGAACGACCACGACCCCAAGCCGCTTCTCTACCAGTTCAAATTCGAGCGGGCCGGCGCGTTCCGTTGGCGCTACCTTGAAGAGGGGCCCGATGTCTGGCGCGTCGAGATCGGCAAGGCGTTGCCCGCGATCTCGGCCGAGCAGACCGTGGGCCAAGTGGCGCATCACTACCCGCGGACGCTCGAGGTGATGAAGGAGATGGGCATCAACCACTGCTGCGGCGCCCAGCTCACGCTGACCGAGGCGGCCGCCTCCGCGGGCGTTCCTCTCGAGACGCTCCTGAAGGCGTTGAACGACACTCAGAGCGCGGATGCATGATCTCCGGGGACACCACGGTCGCCCGTCTGCTCGACCAGCACCCGGAGCTGGTCGAGGTGCTGGCGAGCTATCACCCGCACTTCAAGCACCTCAGAAACAAGCTGCTCCGGCGGGTGATGGCGCCACGGGTGACGCTCGCCCAGGCGGCGCGCATCGCCGGTGTCTCGGCCGACAACCTGCTCGCCACGCTGCGGCGGGCAGTGGGGGAACCGGAGACAGCGGCCCCCGACCTCGACAACCGCGAGGGGAGAGGGGGCTGCGAGCCCAGGCCGGCCGCGCTCTCGGACGTGCCCGAGCCGCGCCAGCGCCACGTCGACGTACGCGAGGACGTCCGCCGGAACCAGGAGCCCTTTGCGAGGATCATGGCGGCCGTGAAGGGGCTCGGGCCCGACGAGGTCCTCGTGCTCCGCGCGCCGTTCGAACCAATCCCTCTCTATGACGTCCTCGGCAAGCGCGGCTTCGCCCACTGGACAGAGTGCCACGCCCCCGATGACTGGTCCGTATGGTTCTATCGTCGAGCCGCCGGCGCGGTCGGCCCCGACGGGTGGCAGGGGGCGAGCGCGGGCCCGCCGGAGCGGCGAGCCCGACTCGTCGATGTGCGCGGTCTCGAGCCGCCCCAGCCGATGGTGCGCGTCCTGGAGGAGCTGGATCGGCTGAAGCCCGGCGAGCAGATCGAGGTGCTGCACGAGCGCCGGCCGATGTTCCTCTACCCGCAGCTCGACGAGCGCGGCTTCACCCACGAGACGGAGGAGCCCCGGCCGGGGCTCGTGCGCATCATCATCCGCCGCGGAGCGGCGGCGAGATGATCAGCCCTCGGCCCGGCGGCGCGCCGTCCGTCAGCGTGCCGCTCTCCTACCTCGTGGTTGCAGCGGCGGCCTTCATCACGGCCGTCCTCGGCGTCGTGTGGCTGGCTCCCGAGCTGGCGGGGCACTACTACCACCCCCGCGTCCTGGCCCTCACCCACGCGGTGACGCTCGGCTGGATCACCCTCACCATCATGGGAGCCAGCTTCCAGCTCATCCCCATCGTGCTCGAGCGTCCCATCTGGAGCGAGCGCCTCGCGGGCTGGCAGTTCTGGATCGTGGTCCTGAGCACCGCCGGCATGGTGGGCCACTTCTACATCGGTACCTGGCCGGGGGTGCTGGCAGCGGCGGGGCTCTTGACGGTGGGCGTCGCGATGTATCTGCTCAACGTGGCCTTGAGCCTGCGCGGGTACAGCCGCTGGGACTTCACGGCTCGCCTGGTCGTGCTGGGGTATGTGGGCCTCGCGCTCACGGTCATGTTCGGCCTTGCTCTGGGAGCCGATCGGATCTGGACCTTCTTGCCCGGCCAGTTCTTCCCCCGCCTCCAGGCGCACTTCCATCTGGCGCTGCTCGGCTGGGTCGCGCCCATGGTGATGGGAGTGGCGGCGCGCGTCTACCCGATGTTCCTGCTCGCGCCCAAGCCCGCAGGCTGGCCGGCTCGGCTCCAGCTCTGGGGACTCGTCGCGGGCATGCCCGCGGTGGTCCTGGGCCTGCTCGGCGTGCCGGCGCTGGTTGCGCCGGGAGCGCTGGCCGTCGCCCTCGCCGCCCTGGGCCATGCGGTCTGGGTGGCGCGGATGGCGCGCCATCGCAAGCGCCCTCAGCTCGACTGGGGACTGCGCTTCGCGCTGACCGGAACGGTCTTCCTGCTTCCCGTCACGGCTCTGGGGCTGGGCTTCGCGCTGGACCTCTGCTCGGGGCCGGCGCTCGGGTCGAGCTACGCGGTGCTCGCCCTCGGCGGATGGGCGTCGCTCACCATCGTCGGCATGATGCTCAAGATCGTCCCCTTTCTCGTCTGGTACCGCGTGTACGGCCCTCGAGCCGGAAGGGCTCCGGTCCCCACGCTGGCCCAGCTCTCCTGGCCGGGCGGAGAGGCATCGGCCTATCTGCTCCTCACCCTGGGGATGGTGCTCCTGCCGATCGCCGTCGCGGCAGGTGAGGTCGAGTGGATCAGGGCGGCCGGCGCCGTCCTCTCGCTGGGCGCCCTCGCCTTCGGCGTCACCATCGGCCACATCCTCCATCATCTGACGCGGGCCGCGAGCGCCACTCCCGCGCCCGCCGAGGCGCCCGCGCGATGACCTCGTTCACGGGGGATTACCTGGCCGAGGATCCCGGCTGCTCCTATGAGCCGTCGGAGGCGGTAGCGACGCTGCCGGCCATCTGCGGCGGCTCGAGCCCTTCGCCCGAGATCACCACCGCCCAGGTCACCGAAGCCCTCGGCAACGTGCTCGATCCCGAGCTGGGCATGTCCGTGGTGGAGCTGGGACTCGTCTACGGCATCGAGATCGAGGGGGGGCGAGTCGCGATCACCATGACGCTCACCGCCCCGGGCTGCCCCATCCACGACGCCATGGCGGAGTGGACCGAGCACGCGGTGAAGAAGATCCCCGGCGTGACCGAGGTGACGGTGACCATCACCTTCGACCCACCCTGGACGCCCGACCGCATCCAGCTCGAGCCGGGCCGCTCCAACTAGCCATCGCGAGGGTGGCATCACCCATATGGGGCGCGCACCCCTGTCCCCGCTTAGGGGCATCCAGACTTCTTCCGCCCGTATGACCCGCGTCATAGGTCGTTTGCCCTGCCCACCATAGCCTGTGAGCACCATCGAGAGCGCGTCAACCCCACTCGACAGGGAGGGCGGGCCATGGCGGACAAGGACGCGAAGCAAGAGAACCAGCCTCCGGAGAAGACACCGCTCGCTCAGGTGTTCTTCGACCTACCGGACCACCCCGCAGCAGTACCTGCAAAAAGTCGAGGCCTTCGTCGAGGCCGGGCCGAAGGTGGCCGAGGAGAAAGGCCTGCCGGTGATCGCCGCCGATCCCGCGAAGGACGTCTACATGCTGGGGCGCCTGTGGCAGTGGTACCCCGCGCTCAAGTTCAAGAAGGGGCAGACGTACCGCCTGCACCTGTCCTCCATGGACCTGGTGCACGGCTTCTCCCTCTTCCCGCTCAACCTCAACTTCATGGTCCTTCCGGGCTACGAGTACGTCCTCACCCTCACGCCGACCACGACGGGTGAGGTGTTCGTCGTCTGCAACGAGTTCCTATGAAACTGGGTTTGCGTCAGGCCGCCTCCTTCGCGAGCAGGACCTGGTAGCCGAGCTTTTCGAGGCGCCGGACGTGGTGGCGACGGGTGCGCTCCGTGTCGCGTCGGGTGAAGTAATCGGCCCCGAGATCTTGGTGGGGCACGCGGTGCTTGAGCATGTGCCACAGGGCTACCCACAGGGCTACGAGCATCGCGTGTTGCACGGCCACAATCGCCGTTTTGGATCACTCCGCGCCTTGAGCCGGTGGAAGAGCGCGCGGTAGTAACTCTTCTTCGTCTTGGCGGCCGCCCAGCTGACGCCAGTGCTTGACCCTTCCTGATCGGGGAGTTACCTTCGGGCCACCTGTCCGACTGTTCCCGACCCGACTCGCTGGGAGGGTCCGGCATGCAGTGTCCCCGGTGCAAGCAAGACAGTCCCGCCCACCAGGGGCGTCCCGACGTGATCGTCTTTGTCGAGGCTCCGAACCACAAGACCCTGGGCCAGATCGTCCTGCAGAAGATCCAGCGCGCGCCCGGCGTCGAGGCGACCGACACGCGGATCCTCGTCGAGATGTGAGAGATCGGGTGGCCCGGATCGACAGCGTCGCCCCGCAGGCGATCGAGGGCACGGTCCTCGACATCGTCGAGGAGCTGATGGGCGAGCTGCGGGGGACAGGGGCGCGTCCCACCGTCACGCTCGACGCGTCCATCGACCGCGACCTCGGCCTGGGCAGCCTGGAGCGCGTCGAGCTGGGCCTCCGCCTCGAGCAGGCCTTCGGCCTGCTCCTTCCCGACGCCATCATGGAGGAGGCGGAGACCCCCCGGGCGATCGCCAGCGCGGTGAGCTCGGCTGGGTCGTCGGTTCGGCCGGTCCTGCGCGAGCCGCTGGCGCCGCCCGCCCCGGGGACGCCGGCGCCCGCATCGCTCCGCACCCTCGCGGACGTTCTGCGCTGGCAGGCCGAGGCCGACCCGGGGCGCGTGCACATGTTCCTCCAGGAGGCTGACGGGCGTGAGCGATCGATCACCTTCGGAGAGCTCCGCGTTCGGGCGCTGGCGGTCGCCGCCGGTCTCCATGCGCGAGGGCTCCGGCGGGGGGACGCGGTCGGGCTCATGCTCAGGACCGAGGAGGATTTCTTCTTTGCCTTCTTCGGCACGCTCCTCGCCGGCGGCGTGCCCGTTCCGATGTATCCCCCGGCCCGCCTCGACCGGCTCGAGGAGTATGCGCAGCGCCACGCCGGGATGCTGCAAAACGCTGAAGCGCGCGTACTCATCACGTTCCGGCAGGCGGAGCGGGTCGCCGGGGCGCTCGCGGTGCGGGTCGCGTCGCTCGACGGAGTAACGGTCGTAGAGCGCCTGGCACGGCCGGGCGCCGAGGCGCCTCGGATCCGTCTGGCGCCAGAGGAGCCGGCGCTGGTCCAGTACACCTCCGGGAGCACGGGCGAGCCGAAGGGCGTGTTGCTCTCCCACGCCAACGTCCTGGCCAACATCCGCGCGATCGGCCGCGGGATCGCGATTGCCCCCGAGGACGTCGCCGTGAGCTGGCTCCCCCTCTATCACGACATGGGGCTGATCGGCTCGTGGCTGGCGGCGCTCTTCTTCGGCATCCCGATCGTGATCCTCTCCCCGCTGTCATTCCTCTCCCGCCCGGCGCGCTGGCTCTGGGCGCTTCACGCCCACCGCGGCACCCTGTCGGCCGCCCCGAACTTCGCCTTCGAGCTCTGCGTGCGGAAGGTCTCCGACGAGGAGATCCGCGGCCTCGACCTCAGCGCCTGGCGGGCGGCGTTCAACGGCGCCGAGCCGGTGAGCCCGGAGACGATGGAGCGCTTCACGCGCCGGTTCGCGCCCCACGGCTTCAGGGCCGAGGCGATGTGCCCGGTCTACGGGCTGGCGGAGTCCGCGGCGGCCCTGACCGTGCCGCCCCTCACGCGCGGCCCGTGGGTGGAGCGCGTGGCCCGGAAGCCCTTCGAGCGGTCCCGCGAGGCGCGCCTCGCGTCCCCTGATGACGCGAGCCCTCTGCGCTTCGTCTCGTGCGGCCGGGCGCTTCCGGAGCATGAGGTGCGGATCGTCGATGCCGAGGGCCGGCCGGCGCGCGAGCGGGTCGAGGGACGCGTGCAGTTCCGGGGCCCGTCGGTTACGGCGGGATATCTCCGGAACCAGGAGGCGACGCGGACCGTCCTCCAGGACGGCTGGATGGACTCGGGCGATCTCGGCTACCTGGCCGAAGGCGAGCTGTTCATCACCGGCCGGCGCAAGGACCTGATCATCAAGGGCGGCCGCAACCTCTATCCGCAGGAGGTGGAAGAGGTGATCGGCGACATCCCGGGGATCCGCAAGGGATGCGTCGCCGCCTTCGGCGTCGCCGAGACGGAAACCGGGACGGAACGCCTGATCGTCGTCGCCGAGAGCCGGCAGACGACGCCGCAGACGCGGGAGCGCCTTCAGACCGCGGCGATCGAGCGCGTCGTCGATGTCCTGGGGATTCCCCCGGACGCGGTGGTGATCTCAGCGCCGGGTTCCGTGCGGAAGACCTCGAGCGGCAAGGTGCGCCGGAGCGCCACGCGCGAGGCCTACCTCAGCGGGCAGCTCGAAAATCGCCCCTCGGCCTGGACGCAATGGGCGTGGCTCGTGGTGGCAGACCTCTGGGCGAGGGGGCGTCGCCTGGCCGGCCGCGGGGTCGCGCTGGGCTACACGGGCTACGTGGGAGTGCTGCTGCTCCTCACGCTGCCGGCGCTCTGGGCCCACGTCGTTCTCCTTCCGGCCGGTCGCGCGGTGGAACGCCTCGTGCGAGCCTGGTGCCGCGTCGCGCTCCGGCTCGGCGGCTGTCCCCTCCGCGTCGAGGGGCTGGAGAACCTCCCGCCCACGGGCCCAGCAGTGCTCGCCGCGAACCATGCGAGCTACATCGATTCGATCGTGCTGTCGGCGGCCCTCTCCGGGGACTTCCGCTTCGTCGCCAAGCGGGAGCTCGTCAGGACCCCATTGATCGCGACCGTGATCCGGAAGCTCGGCCACCTCACCGTCGAGCGAACCGATCTCTCCCGGAGCGTGGCCGACGCCGAGCGCGTGACGGCAGTCCTCCGGAAGGGTGCGTCGCTCCTGTTCTTCCCCGAAGGGACCTTTCTCCGTCAGGCCGAGCTGCTCCCGTTCAGGCTCGGCGCGTTCAAGGCCGCCGTGGACGTGCGGTGTCCGGTGATCCCCGTCACCATCCGCGGCACGAGGGAGATCCTCCCCGCGGACGAGTGGCTGCTCTGGCCGGGGCCGATCACGATCTCCATCGGCACCCCCATCAGACCGGAGGACGGCGGGTGGAGGGAGATGGTGCGGCTCCGGGACGCGGCGCGCGCCGAGATCGCCCGGCGCCTGTGCGAGTATCCCGGTTCGTGATCGACGCCCGAGGCCGCGCCTGTCACGCCTGTGCAACGGGTGGTGGTGGATGCGTGTGACCATTCGATGGTAGCCCCGTGCGCATCATGATCGCGACCGAGACATACACGCCTCTCGTCAACGGCCCCACCGTGTTCAATGCGACGTCGAATTTCGTCGCAAACGCCTCAAGCGTTCTCGGGGTTGACCCGATTGCGCGCGTCGCCGACTATATCGTTCGCGCTGCCGCCGGCCACGCCAAGATGAAGTAATCACCGGCCGGGCTGGTCTCCCCGAACGGCTTCTCGCTGACGCGCCGTCCGCTCCTCGCGGTCGAGCATCCTCGCCACGACCAGCAAAATGGGGACCAGATACATATGCCCCATGCTCCACATGAGCCCCCCCGCCAGAGCCTGGTCGTCGAGCGCGCTCACACCGAACGGCGACCGCGACGCCTCGTAATAGGGATACAGAACGCGCTCGGGCAAGGCGATCAAGGCGCTCAGCAGCGTGTTCTGCCCCGTGGCCGCGAGGAGATACAGGATCGCAAAGCCGCGGGGGATCCGCTCGTGCAGCCGGGGCGCCGGCTCCACGATCGGCCACCAGAAGAGGAGCGCCGTACCGAAGAAGGCCACGTGCTCGACATCGTGGATCACGGGATCGCGCAGCGCAGCCTGATAGGCGGCGGGAAGATGCCAGAGCCACAAGTTCCCGACGAAGAGAAGCCAGGCGACCGGCATCAGCGTGGCGGCCCAGAGGACTTTGCGGAGCGGCGCGTTTCGAGTGAGCAGGCGCCCGAGGGCTCGGCGAGCCCGCCGGGGCAGCCCCCAGAGAGAGGTCGGCAGCGGGTTCCCGAGCAGAAGAAGCGGCGCCGCGATCATCATCAAGAGCAGGTGCTGGACCATGTGGGCGGTCAGGAGGTCGTGAGCGAGGTCGTCCACGGGTGAGAGGAGGGCGACGGCCACCGCGCCAAGGCCGCTCAGGTAGAGCCCGAGGCGCCATCCGCGGGCGAGCTCCCGATAGCCCCACTCGCGAAGACGCCACCACCCAGACGCGTACGCACTCGCCAGCGTCGCAAGGATCAGCACAACCTCCGGACGCCAGCGCCAGGAGGCGAACAAGGCTCGGATCAGCTCATCCACGGTCGCCCGGTGACTGCCCGCCCCGGTTCAGGCCGTCCGCGGGCGGATGACATCGCCCACGCGGTTCATGCCCTCGGTCAGGATTCGCGCTCTCAGGCCGCCCCGATGAATGAGCCCGGCCAGGACTCCTTTCTGAGCGAGGTCCTCCAGGTGCCGGCACGGCTCGCAGAGCCGCGTGCCCCGCAGAGGACTTCGCCCACCCAGAATTGCATGTCAGCGTCCGCCGCAATGGTGGCAAATTCCGGTTGAACGTTTGCGCTTCCACCAATGGCTGGCGCGCAACTCGCGCGCCTTTTGCCGCTCGCGGCGGATTTGCTCTTCGGAAACTTCCACGCGAAAGGGTTGCGATTCCATGTCTTCTAAATTTAGTTCGCCGCTACTTGTACCACCGTTTGAGATTCTTTAAATATACGCCGAAGCCTAGCGCGACAATGAAATACAAGCAACTGCGCCACACTGCCCAGCCGTCGCCACTCGCATAGTTCCGGTATTCCCAAAACGCGAAGAAAACAAAAAACACCACGGCGCTGCTAATCAGAATCTTGTGCGCAGTCAAAAGTTTCATCTGCTTCTCACCGCGCCGGGGCGGGCTCGAGCACCGGCACTGGCCGGTTGTCGATGCGCGCGAAGAGCGTAGCCCGCCCAAACGGTGTCGGGTGCGCCCCCGGCCGGGGCGGCGCCGTCGGGTGGGGCGCCGCTTGACATAAGACCCAAGGCGGGCCGCTCCCTGATCGCCAAGACGCTAAAAGGGTGCGCTTTGGGATGGCGACGACGTGTCACGCGCGTGTCAAATGGGTCCGCCGGGGTCGATAAAGTAGTCGAAGGCCAGCCACAGGCTCTTGCTGTAGCGGAAGAACCACAGCGGGAAGAGGACGCAGAACGCCCCCAAGAGAACCAGCTGCCAGACCAGCGACAGACCGAGCAGGTAGTCCAGGACGAAGTAGCCGGGGATCGCGATGAGCACGGAAGCGGCGTAGTTGAGGTAGATCGCACCCACGAAGTACCCCGGCTCGCGCTCGAACGGGAGTCCACACAGGGGACAGGTCGCCAGGAGGGTGAACCATCCCCGGAAGATCGGCGCATGTCCGCAGCGGGGACATCGGAGGCCGATCCCCCGGAAGAGGCTCAGCGCGATCCGGCGCCGCTCGAACACCCGTTTGCTCAGGCGCGCCCGTAGAGGTGGTAGAGCATCAAGTACACGATCACGCCGGTCACCGACACGTAGAGCCAGAGGGGGAGCGTCCACCGCGCGATCCTCACGTGCCGATCGAAGCGGCCGCGGAGCGCGCGGGACAGGGTCACGAGGACGAGCGGGACGATCCCCGCCGCCAGGATCGTATGCGAGGTGAGGAGGCTGAAGTAGACGGGGCGCATCCATCCCTGGCCCCCGAAGCTCATCGAGCCGACCTGATAGTGATACGTGAGATACGAAGCCAGGAACATGACGGCGACCACGAACGCGGAGCCCATGCAGATCTTGTGCGCCAACACCTTGCGCCGGCGGATCATGAGGTAGCCGGAAACCAGGAGGACGGCGCAGGTCGCGTTCAGAGCGGCATTGAGGGCAGGGAGGGCCGAGAGCGGGAGGGAGTTCATCGAGACCCCAGGGACGCCACCGGCATCAAGGCATCAGCGATGACCAGCGGCGGGCGCGACCTTCACCGAGTCGGCCGTCTTGTGCGGGACCGCAGAGTGGTCCGGAATGAGGATGAAGATCAAGATGGCGCCCAGGAACAGGGGAGCCAGCGCGATCAGCGAAAGGGTCCGGACTTCAAACCGGAGGTGCATGAAGTACGTCGCCACCAGCGTGGCCTTGACCAGCGCGAGCGAGACGAGGGCGATGACGATCAGGAGCTTTGCCACCGGCGTGAAAATGACCGCGATCTCGACGACCGTCAGGATGAAGAGGTAAAGCCAGATCATCCAGTAGTTGGGGCTCGCGTGTGCTTCGGCCATTGGTCGCTCCGCTCTACAGGAGATAGATGAACGTGAAGACCATGATCCAGACCAGGTCCACGAAGTGCCAGTAGAGGCCGGAGATCTCCACCACGTTGTAGGTCCAGCCGAGCCCGAGGGCGGTCGTCGGCTTGGAAACCAGGGCCAGCATGACGCTCAGGTAGATGACGCCGCCGGTGACGTGCATGCCGTGGAACCCCGTGATGATGAAAAACGTGGTGCCGAAGAGGGACGCGCCCCAGGGGTTCCCGAAGACCTTCAGCCCCTCGCCGATCAGCTTGGTCCACTCGTAGGCTTGAAGCCCGAGGAAGCCCGCGCCCCCGATGATGGTGAGGAGCAGATAGATCTGGGCGGTTCCCCGCTTGCCGTTCTTGACCCCCTCCAGCCCTTTGACCATGGTGACGCTGGAGCAGATCAAGAGGAACGTCATGAAGGCGGTCAGGCTGATGCCGAGGTGCTGGTACGGGTTGGGCCAGTCGGCGCTGCCGTAGCGCATGGCTCCGTAGCCGCACAGGAGCGTTCCGAACCCCATGGCGTCGCCCACGAGGAAGATCCACATGCCCAGCTTCCCCCAGCTCTCGGGGGTGAGGGGCGACTCCGCCGGCTCCGTGCCGGGATGCATCGTCTCGACCTGACTCACTGTCCGCTCTCCTTTTGGGTCGAGGTCAGAGGCGGGATCGTCGCGCGCCCGTGGCGACGCCGTCCCGCCCGCGTCTGTAGGCCATAGTACGGCCACCCTCCGATGAGTCCCGCGAGGGCGACCGGCACGACCATGAGGAACAGCGCGCTCCAGAAGAAGCCCAGGTCGGCCTTGACCCAAGGCACGCCCACGCAGATCGCGCAGGCGAGGACATCCCTCCAAGCCTTCATGGCCTCACCGCAGGTACACGAGCACGTACAGCACCGGCCAGAGGAAAACCACGAAGAACCAGAACATCCCGCACAGCGTGACGGGGACGTGAGTCCGGGTCGTGAACCGGCCGCGCCGCGCGGCGACCAGCACCAGCGACAGCCAGATGAGCGCGCCGAGCACGTGGGCGCCATGGACGCCGATCAGCGTGTAGAAGGTGGCCCCGTAGGTCCCCGAGGACGCCGTGAGGCCGAAGTGCACGAGCCGCGTCCACTCGTACCCCTGCACGGCGAGAAAGACCGCCCCGAGCACGGCCGTGCAGCTGAGATAGCGGGGGAGCCCCGCCTGGTTCCCCCGGCCGATCGCCCTGAGGGCGAGCGCCATCGTGG
>WNFU01005326.1_pt1 | contig 16011 bp, 16 predicted proteins | sample 5400121 | NCBI WGS metagenome assembly WNFU01 (sample SAMN13153360, study PRJNA577476) | soil metagenome | isolation source: 100 cm soil or saprolite under grassland replicate 1 | place: USA:California | collected 2016-06-15
CATGCAGCTCGCTCCGGTCTCCTTCCTCGAGCAGGAACTTCGCGAGCGACTGCACATAGGCCGCCAGCGCGAGCGCATCCTCGACGCGAGGGACCGCATCCAGCACGCGAACCTCGAGTGTCCCGAACTGCGGGTGCGGGCGCAGGTCCCACCAGAGCTCGGTGTAGTCGCCGACGTACCCGGCCCGTTCGAAATCCGAGGTCACGGCTTCGAATTGCGCGTAGTCGTCGAACCGCGGCGGGATCCCCGAGCGTGGGAACGTGGAGAACACGGCCTGCCTCGTCGAGGCGAGGCCGGTCATCTCTCCGCGCCAGAACGGGGAGCTCGCGCTGAGGGCGACCAGCTCGGGCAGGTACGAGCGGAGACCGGCGAGCACGCGCATTGCGGCGTCCGGCGTCGGCAGGCCCACGTGCACGTGGAGGCCGAAGATCAGCTCGCGCCGGGCGGCGTACTGGATCTGCTCGATGATGTTCCAGTAGCGCAGGCGCGGTGTCACGTGCTGCCGCTCGAAGAGCGCGAACGGATGCGTGCCGGCGGAGGCGACGCACACACCGAGCTCGGCAGCCTGCCGGGCCACGTGCTCGCGAAGGCGCACCAACTCGTGTTCCAGCTGGGCGACGCCGGCGCAGACCGGCGTCTGAACCTCGAGCTCCGACTGGAAGAGCTCGCACGAGACGGAGCCGGCGAACTCACCTCCGTCTTCCGCCTCGAGGAACATCTCCACGCGATCGACGAGATCGAACCCGTCCGGGTCGAGCAGCATGTACTCCTCCTCGACGCCCAGCGTGTACGGAGACGTCGAGCCGAAGCGGTGTTCGGCGGTGCTCGATCCCATGAGACTCCTCTCTGGTGCTGGGAGATTCTCATGGCACCGCGGGCGCTCACATCCGGCGAAAGGCGGCGGCGGGCTGCGGGTTTTCCGCAGGTCAGAACTCCTGGAGCATCGCGCGCGTGCCGATCGCGATCAGCGGGCCGCTCGAGGGCCGCAGCCAGCGCAGGACGGTCACGAGATGAGGCACGGCGAGGCTCACGCAGCCGAGCGTCGCCTTCCCCGTGCTGGCGTGGAGGAAGATCCCCGAGCCGCGTCCCCGGACGATCGGATCGCTGTTGTAGCGGATGAACGCGAAGTGCCTATAGGCCGTCGGCGAGCGCGACAGATCCTCGTCCGTGACGCGGAACGGCGGGCGCGTTCCACAGGGGACATGGTGAAAGCGGTTGTAGTACGGCGAGCGTGGATCCTCGACCCACCAGTCGCCGCAAACGACCCGGCGGTACGAGTAGCGCACGCCTGGGTTCGGCGCGACGCCGTACATGACGGAGCCGAAGCCGAACACGCCGGCCGGCGTCGTGCGGTCACCCTCGTGACGGTCGATCGAGACGCCGCGCCCTCCGAGCCACGCAGGCCAGGGGCCTCCCGCCTCGACCCAGCAGCCGCCCGCCTTGCGCCAGAGTTGCAGCGTGCCGCGCGCCGACGACTGGCGCGGAGCGAGGACGGTGACGAGCTGCGTTGCCGTTCCCGTCGACGCGAGCTCGCTCACGAGCGAAGGAGCACAGTCCGAGACGCTGCCGTGGCTCGGCGCTGCCGTAGCGCACAGCACCGCGCACGCAAGGACTCCGATTACGCGCACCACCGGCCGACAGACTACGCGAGCACTCCCGGCGCCCAGATCCCGGCCGCGAGCAGCGCCGCATCGGAGCCCGGGTACTCGGTGAGCGGAATGCCGGCCTGCTCGAGTGCGTACGGGAAGAGGTCGAGCGTGCGGAGCGGGCCGGGCGGCAGCGGCGCGGTCGACCAGAGCGGCACCACGGTGTGCGCGCGGTGCAGCGCACCGTGCGAGGCGTGATGCTCGGGCCACTCGCGCGTGGTGCGCAGGTCATAGCCCTCGGCGGCGGAAACCAGCAGGTCGCCCCGCGCGTGCCGAAGCGAACAGCGACGTGAGGGCGAATGCCGTGTCGGGCCACTTCTCGTCGTACGACTTGGCCAGCGCGTCACGCGGTGTTGCGGCTTCGAACTCCTCCCGGAAGATGGGGCCGCGCTGGTAGAGCCCATCCGCCCAGCCGACCTCGGCGGCGCCGCCTGCGGTCCAGAGCTCGGCCGCGGCCGCGTCGTCGCCGCGGACCGCGACGCTGTCGATGCCCTCGATCCGCAGGAGCTCGGCCGCGAGCTCCCGGCAGCGTTCGGGCGAAGGCCGCTCGCTCCAGCCGGACTCGCCGCGCAGGTAGACGTTCGCCATCCCGTTGCCCGACTCGCACACGCACGCGTCGGGATGTCGCTTGGCGACGAGCGGGAAGGCGATCGTCGGCCCCGCGAGCTCTTCCACGACCGCGCGGAGGTCGAGATGCGTGTGCGTCTCGGTGAGCCCGTGATCGGCGGTGACGATGATCTCGCCGCGAAAGTCGCCGAGACGCTCCTGCAATAACCGGTCGATGCGATGGAGCGCGGCCTCCGAGTGGCCGCTCGCGAGGCCGCGCACGTGGCCCAGCTCGTCGACGGAGGGAAAGACGGCGAAGACGATGTCGCGGCCCTTGCGCAGGCCGCGTCCGAGCTTGCGGCTCGTCCGGTGGTCGGCCTCGCCCCAAAGGTGCGTGAAGTGCGCGAGCGACCAGATCGCGTCGCGGCCGAGCTCCCCCTTCTTCGGGAGGTCTTTCGCGACCGGGCTCGACGCCGGCCACGCGTGCCGCGCGAACATCGTGACGACGTTCGTGTCGTCCTTCATCCTGCGCGCGTCCGGGCCGACGTAGCTGCGCAGGCCGCGGTGGGGAAAGTCCGTCTTCGTCGGCCGCGTCCGGTCGAACCAGCGAATGCCGGGGACGTTCGCGCGGCCGGGGGTGCAGCCTGCGAGCAGCGGGAAGTAGGCAGGCCCGGTCGTCGACGGGAAGCACGACACTGCGCTGCCGTGGTGCGGGAGCCGGCTGCCCACGAACGGCAGCTCGGGCAGCGCGCGCTCGGCGAGGTCGAGCGGCAGCCCGTCGATGACGACGAAGGCGACTTTCGCCTCGACGATCGGGTCGATCGTCACTCGCGCGCTCGTGCCAGGATCGCCTCCACGACCTCGCTCTTCGCGTCGGCGTAGTGCTGCGTGTACTTCCACTCCCTCTCTGCGAGCTCGCGCTTCGTCCGCTCGTAGAGGTCGCGGTCGGATTCGTTGCCGCGCAGCCGGTCCCTGAACAGCAGCATGCGCTCGATCTCGGGGCAGCCGGGGGAGAAGACGTGCACGTTGACGTTCGGAGCCTTGAGCAAGCGATGCTCGAACCACTCCGGCTCGCGAATGCGCAGCACGTAGCCGGCGGCTTCGAGCGCCGGCACGTAGGCTGCTTCGTCCGCGGAGTCGGCCACGACGAGCACGATGTCGATGATCGGCTTCGCCGCCAGGCCGGGCACGGACGTCGACCCGGCGTGCTCGACTTGCAGCGCCCGCTCGCCGAGCGCCTCGCGAATGCGCTTCGCCTCGCGCGCGAACAGCCGCGGCCACTCCGGGTCGTACTCGACGAGCACGACCGGCTCCGACGACGGCCGGGCGTCGCCGACCAGCGAAGCTCGGAGCTCGTCCTCGGTTCTCACCGCGCCACAGCGTACCCCTGCATTCCGCGTGGGTTCGCCGCGGCGACGAGCTGGCCGTCCTCCCGCTTGACCGCGCACACGCGTCCGAGCGACCAGGGCGGTGTGACCGTCACCTCGTGACCGCGCTCGCGCAGTCCGCGCACCACGTCGTCGCCAACTCGTTCTTCGACGGCCAGGGAGCGCGGTGCGAACGCGCGCGGATAGAACGAGTCGATCAGGTGCTGTGTGTGGAAGTCGGGCGCATCGATCGCCTCCTGCAGGTTCAGCCCCCGATCGACGTGTCGCAGGAGAACGTGCAGCGCCCACTGTTCCTGCTGGTCGCCGCCGGGCGTTCCGTAGGCGAGCCACGGCTCGCCGGCGCGCAACACGAGCCCGGGGGAGAGCGTCGTGCGCGGCCGCGTGCGAGGCTTCAGCGACGAGGCGAGACCCTCCTCGAGCCAGAACATCTGCGCGCGCGTCCCGAGTGGCCAGCCGAGCGCAGGGATCACGGGCGAGCTCTGCAGCCAGCCGCCGGACGGCGTCGCCGAGAACAGGTTCCCGAAGCGGTCCGCCACGTCGAGGTGCACGGTGTCGCCGCGCGTCGGCTCTCCCACGCCGAGTGACACAGTCTCACCTGGCCTATGCAGCGCAGGTACGCGGCCGAGGCCCGGGCGGAGCTCGGACGACGCCTCGCCCGTGACGAGCTTGCGGCGTGCGTCGTTGTACTCCGTCGACAGGAGCCTGTCCAGCGGCACCGGGAGGGCGTCGCCGTAGGCCGCGTCGCGGTCGGCGAAGGCGAGCTTCGCGCCCTCGGTGACGACGTGGACGAACTGCTCCTCGCTCAGGTCGCCGACGTCGAATCCCGAGAGCAGTGCCAGTTGCTGCAGCCCCGCCGGGCCCTGGCCCCACGGCCCCGTCTTGCAGACGGTCAGGCCGCGGTAGTCGAACGTGGCCGGCTGTTCGAGGGTCGCGCGCCACGCGCGCAGGTCGTCCCCCGTGAGGAGCCCGCCGTTCTCGCGCGAGAACCGGTCGATCTCGTCGGCCACGAAGCCGTCGTAGAAGACGCGCCGCGCACGCTCGATCTCGTCGTCGCGCGCGCCGCCCCGTGCCGCATCGAGCAGGCGCATCCACGTCGCCGCGAGCTGGGGATTGCGGAACACGGTCCCCGGTCGCGGCGCGGGAAGGTACAGCGCTGCCGATGCCGGCCACTCGCGGAGCAGCGGCTCGACGCGCTCGATCGTCAGCGTGATCCCGGCGACGACGGGATAGCCATGCTCCGCGTAGCCGATCGCGAACGCGAGCACGTCCTCGAGCCGCCACGTGCCGAACTCCTGCAGCAGGAGCAGCCAGCCGCCGACCGCGCCGGGCACGCACGCCGCGAGCGGTCCGGTGCCCGGCATCAGCTCGTGGCCCAGGCCGCGAACGCGCTCGATCGTCGCTGCGGCGGGAGCGACGCCCTGGGCGCAGAGCACGAGCGGCTCGCCTCGGGACGCGGGCCAGAAGACGGCGGGAAGATCGCCGCCCGGCCCGTTCAGGTGCGGCTCGACGACCTGCAGCGTGAAGCCCGCTGCGACCGCCGCGTCGAAGGCGTTGCCGCCGCGCTCGAGCACGGCCATGCCGACTCCGGAGGCAAGCCAGTGGGTGGTCGACACGGCGCCGAAGCTGCCGCGCAGCTCCGGTCTCGTCGTGAACGGCGGGGTCAGGTCTTTCACGTTCCACCCGTGGAACGTGAAAGACCTGACCCCAGCTCTGCGGCGTCGATCAGGTGCGCGTCGTCCCGCGCGCGCGTGACGAGATGACAGGCGACGAGATGTCCGCCGCCGATGTCGAGCAGCGGCGGCTCTTCGTCGTGCGAGCGCGGCGCCGACTCCTGCTCGAGCGGGCAGCGCGTGCGGAAACGGCAGCCCGACGGCGGTGCGAGCGGCGACGGGATGTCCCCTTCCAGCACGAGGCGCGTTCGGGTTCGCTGGACGACGGGATCCGGCACGACGGCCGCCGACAGGAGCGCCTGCGTGTACGGGTGCTTCGGCGCCGCGAACAAGTCGGCGGTGCGCGCGGTCTCGACGATTTGCCCGAGGTACATGACCGCGACGCGATCGCAGAGATACTCGACCGTCGCAAGGTCGTGCGTGATGAACAGGCACGAGAAGCCCATGTCGTGCTGGAGCTCGCGCAGCAGGTTGAGGATCGCCGCCTGTACCGAGACGTCGAGTGCCGAGACAGGCTCGTCCGCGATGAGCAGCGACGGGCTGACCGACAGCGCGCGCGCCAGGCCGACACGCTGCCGCTGCCCGCCCGACAGCTCGTGGGGATAACGATGGCGCAGCTCCGGTCGCAACCCGACGTTGTCGAACAACTCCTTGACGCGACCGTCGAACGTGCGGCCGCGGGCGAGCCGCTGGATGCGCAGCGGCTCCCCGACGATCTCCCCGCAGGTCATCCGCGGATTGAGCGAGGAGTACGGGTCCTGGAAGACGATGTGCATCTCGCGTCGCAGCGGGCGCAGCGCGCGACGCGAGGCGTGCGTGATGTCGCGTCCCTTCAGGCGAATCGTTCCGGCCGTCGGCTCGAGCAGCCGCACGACGCAGTTCCCGACTGTCGACTTGCCGCTGCCCGACTCGCCGACGAGCCCGAGCATCTCGCCGGGTGCGATCGTGAACGAGACGCCGTCGACCGCGTGGACGACGGCGCCGGCGCCGAGGAGCTGCGCTCCGGCGTGGAAGTGCTTGACGAGGTTCTCGACCTCGAGGGTGGGGGTGGTGGGGTTCGTCACTCCGGGCCTGGATGGAAGCATGCGACGAGGTGGCGGCGCTCGACCTCGTGGAGCGGCGGGACCTCCGAGCGCGTGCGCTCGTCCGCTCGGGGGCAGCGGTCTGCGAATGCGCAGGCGGTCCAGGGACCGTCGAGTGAAGGGACGCGGCCCGGGATCTCCCGCAGGCGCCCGGAGTGATCTCCGCCGCCGGGTCGCGGAATCGCGCCGAGCAGACCGATCGTGTACGGATGCTGCGGGCGTGCGAAGAGGTCGTCGACGTGCGCCTCCTCCACCTTGCGGCCCGCGTACATCACGAGCACGCGGTCGGCGATGTCCGCGACCACGCCGAGGTTGTGCGTGATCAGGACGATCGCCGTGCCGAGTCGCTCGCGGATGTCGCGCATGAGGTCGAGGATCCCCGCCTGAATCGTCACGTCGAGTGCGGTCGTCGGCTCGTCGGCGACGAGAACCTTCGGGTCGCACGCGAGCGCCATGGCGATCATCACGCGCTGGCGCATTCCGCCGGAGAGCTGGTGCGGGTACTCGCGCACGCGCCGGTCGGGCGCAGGAATACGGACGAGATCGAGCAGCTCGACGGCGCGCCGGTCGGCGGCGCGCCGCGTCAGGTCGAGTTGGCGCTGCAGCACTTCGGCGATCTGCCGGCCGACGCGGAAGGACGGGTTCAGCGACGTCATCGGCTCCTGGAAGACGAACGCGATCTCGCGGCCGCGGATCCGGCGGATCTGCCGCGTCGACGTGCTCAGCAGGTCGACGCCGTCGAAGCGGGCGGCTCCGTCGACCTTCGCGCTCGGCGGCAGCAGGCGGAGGAGGCTCATCAGGCTGACGCTCTTTCCGCAGCCCGACTCGCCGACGATGCCGAGCACCTCGCGCTCTTCGAGCTCGAAAGAGAGGTCGTCGACGGCCTGGACGACGCCGTCGTCGGTTTCGAAGCGCACGCTGAGTGCGTCGACGTCGAGGAGAGCCATCCACTACCTCGTCGTGCGCGGATCGAGGATGTCGCGCAGCCCGTCGCCGAGCAGGTTGAACGAGAGCGAGCAGAAGAAGATCGCGAGACCGGGATACAGCGACAGCCTCGGGGTGGTGGTGAGGTAATCCTTCGCGTCGGAGAGCATCACGCCCCAGGACGTGGACGGCGACTGGACGCCCAACCCAAGGAAGGAGAGCACCGCCTCGCCGATGATCGCCGCCGGAATCGTCACCGTCGCCTGCACGATCAGGGTCGAGAGCATGTTCGGGAAGATGTGCTTGGCGAGGATCCTGGCATCGCTGGCGCCGTTCGCAATCGCGGCGCGAACGTAGTCCTCCTCGGAGAGTGACAGAGCCTCGCCGCGTGCGACGCGGATGAGAAGTGGGACGGCGCCCACCCCGAGCGCAATCGTTGCGTTACGAAGCGACGGACCGAGGATCGCCGCGAGGCCGACGGCGAGAATGAGAAACGGGAAGGCGAGCAGTACGTCCGTGAGCCGGGCGATGACCGGATCGATCCAGCCGCGGTAATAGCCGGCTGCGAGCCCGATCGGCAAGGCGATCGCCATCGCGAGCAGCGTCGCGAGCACGCCGGCCTCGATCGACGCGCGCGATCCCCAGACGATGCGCGAGAACACGTCGCGGCCCAACTCGTCCGTGCCGAGCAGATGCTTGCCCGAGCTGTGCTGAAGCAACGCGTTGAAGTCGTTCGTGTCCGCGTGATAGGGAGCGATGACGGGCGCGAAGATTGCACCGCCGATGAAGGCCAGCGCGACGACCAGACCCACGATGGCAAAGGGCCTGCGGAGGAAGCGCCTGCGCAGCAGGCGCCGCCGCCGCGCCCGCCCTGTCAGCTCGATCGCGACGGATGGGTCGGCGTAGCTCATGTCTTTGCTCCGGCGATGCGGATGCGCGGGTTGATCACCGAGTAGAGCAGGTCAACCGTGAGGTTGACGACGACGTAGCCTGTGGCGGAGACGAGGACGACACCTTGCAGCAGCGTGTAGTCGCGCTGGCCGATCGCGTCGAGCGTCAGCCGGCCGAAGCCGGGGATGACGAAGATCGACTCTGTGATCACGACGCCGGAGATGAGCGTGCCGAGCTGGACGCCCACGATCGTCGTCACCGTGATGAGCGAGTTGCGCAACGCGTGCTTGAGGATCACCGACCACTCGGGAAGACCTTTCGCGCGCGCCGTGCGGACGTAGTCCGCGCCGAGTGAGTTCAACATCGACGAGCGCATCTGGCGCATCAGAATTGCCGAGAGCCCGGTGCCGAGGACGATCGCCGGCATCACCATGTGCCGGAGGTTCGCGATCGGGTGTTCCGTGAACGGGACGTACCCACTCGCCGGTAACCAGTGGAGATCCACGGCGAACAGGCTGATCATCATCAAGCCCAGCCAGAAGTGCGGCACGCTCAGGCCGACGAGCGCAGCGGTCGTGGCGACGTAGTCGGCGGGCTTGCGCTGCCTGACGGCGGCGATGATCCCGGCCGGGATGCCGATCAGGATGCCGACGAGAATCGAGAGCCCTGCGAGCTCGAGCGTCGTCGGCAGCCGATCGACGATCGTCTTTGCCACCGACAGCTCACGCTGGTCCCGCCCGAGGTCGCCCTGGACGGCGAGCGCCAGCCACTTCACGTACTGCACGGGGAGAGGCTGGTCCAGCCCGTACTGATGCCGGACGGCCTCCATGACCGCAGGATCCTTGTTCTCCGCGCCCAGCGCCGTCGCCGGGTCGCCGGGCAGGGCCCGGATCCCGAGGAAGACGAGCATGCTCGCGAGGAGAAGAACGACGAGGGCGGCTCCGAGCCTGCGAAGCAGGAAGCCGCCCATCGTCTCAGTGACCTACTTCCTGAACCCTGCGTATTGCGCGCGGATCAGGCCGTCGCCGAAGATCTGCACGCCGCCGACCGTCTTCGCGACGCCGAAGCGGTTGATCGGGTTGTAGAGATAGATCAGTGGTAGATCCTTGTTCACCTGCACCAGCGCCGTGTGGTACTGAGCGATCCGCTTTGCCGGCTTCAGGATCGCGCGCGCCTGGTTCGTCGCCCTGTCGACGGTGGCGTTCACGTAGCCGCTCGTGTTCTGCGAGCCCTTCGAGTTGACGAACTGGTAGAAGTTGCCGTCCGGGTCGACTCGTCCGGACCAGCCGACGGCGAACGCCTCGTACTTGCCGGCGTCCTGACGATTGAGCGCAGTCGTGAACTCGGTCGGCTCGAGAATGACGTTGAAGCCGATCGGCTTCTCCGCGCCCTGGATGAGCTGCCCCAGACGCGCCGCGATCGGGTCCGTGCCGATGGTCAGCTTCACGTCGACCGGCGCGCTCGCACCGGACTTCTTGAACGCCGCCTTTGCCGCTGCGACGTTCGCGGTCAAATGACACTTGATGCCCTTCGTCGCGGCGAAGAACGGGCTGGCGGGCGGGAACGGGAAGCAACCCGGTTGCTGCGTCCCTCCGAAGACGACCTTGTTGATCAGCTTACGGTCGAGCGCCAGCTCGAAGGCCTGCCGAAGGTCGGCGGACTTGGAGAACGTCGTGCCGATGTTCTCGTAGCCCTTGTTGAGGCCGTTCTTGTTCCCGATGTTGATCGTGATCCCCTGGTAGCCGATCGAGACTGACTTGATAACCCGCAGGCTCGAGTCGTGCATGATCCCCTGCAGCTCGGTCGACGGGATCCGGTCCTGGATGTTGATGCTGTGTGCGCGCAGGTTCTGTGACCGCGCCGACGGGTCGGTGATGATCTTGAAGACGACCGAGTCGAGGTGAACCTTGCTCTTGGCGTAGTAGTACGGGGACTTGACGAGCGCGATGTGGTCGCCTGCGACTCGATCCTTGTACATGAAGGGCCCGACGCAGACGGGGTTGGTCGCGAACTTGTCGCCCAGATCGTTGAGCGCCTTCGGCGACATGATCATCCCGGCGCGGTCGGCGAGCTGCGCCGTGATCGGCGCGTAGCGGTTCGAGAGGTGGAGCACGACGGAGTTTCCTTGCGTATCGACCGACGTGACCGGCGCGAGCTCGCTGGCGCGTGTCGAGCGCCCGGGCGTCCTGTGCCGGTCGAGCGATTGCTTGACGGCCGCCGCGTTGAAGGCCGTGCCGTCGTTGAACTTGATGCCCGTCCGCAGCTTGATCGTGATGGTCTTCTTGTTCGTCGAGAACTTCGGCATCGCCGCGGCAAGCTGCGGGACGATGTTCAGGCGCGCGTCGATGTCGTAGAGCTTCTCGCACATGTGCATGAAGACCATCCGGCCGACGAACGTGCGCGCGCTTGTCGGGTCGAGGGCGTCCGGGTCCTCTTGGAGGCCGATCGTGAGGGTCCCGCCGCTCTTCAACGCAGGCGGTGGGCTGGCTGAGGTGGCGGCGGCGACGGCCACGAGCGACAACGCGCCGATCGCCAGAACGAAAAGCGCGCTACGCGCGCGAACAGCGGTCATGGGCTCCTCCCCTGCTGCTGAAATCGGTCTGCGTTCGTTTCTTCTCCCTGCGCTGCCGGCTCGGTTTTCCCGGGCCGTGTGAGGCGAAGGCTGCGCAGATTACCAAAATGGATCCAACCAGGCGCCGATTGGATACACAGACGTGGTATCGTCGCGCGGCGATGGCGAAGACCGAGGAGGATGCCGCCCTCGTCGACCGCTTGGCGGCGACGATCCAGGCCAGGGTGCTGTCGGGGGAATTCGAGTCGGGATCACGCCTGCGCCAGGAATCGCTCGCGACGGAGTTCGGCGTCTCGCGCACGCCTGTCCGCGAGGCGTTGCGAAAGCTTCAGGCGGCCGGGATCGTCCAGCTCGAGCCCCGCCGCGGCGCACGCGTGCGAGGCCCGAGCGCGCGCGAGGTGCGGGAGGCGTACGAGGTGCGCGCGGAGCTCGAGGGGCTCGCCGCGGCGCTCGCCGCGACGCGCATCCGCGACGACGAGCTTCGGCGCCTGCGCGACGCGCAGGCCATGTTCGAGAAGTCGTCCAAGCGCCTGCACGCGTGGAAGGAGCAGGGCCAGGGGGCGCCCCCGCAGCAGGCCCATGCGGAATGGATCCGCGGCAACGACCTGTTCCACCTCGTGATCCAGGAGGCGGCCGGCAACCAGCGCCTTGCCGCGACCCTCTCCGATCTCCACCAGAGCTTCCCGCGCGACCTGACCTGGATCGTGCTCGGAGAGAGCTCGCACCTGCTCGAGGAGAACGTCGCTCAGCACGCGGCCGTGCTCGAGGCGATCGAGGGGCGCGACGCGGACGCCGCGCGGCGGCGGATGGTCGATCACGTTCTGCGCGCCGGCGACCTCGTCGTGCGCCGCTTCGAAGAACGCGCCGCTTAGCGCGTGCCCCCGGCGGGCGACGCGGATCGTCCCAGCGAGGTCGCGAGCCGACGGTTCAAGGCAGACGTGACGGCGGCGACGAGCTGCTCGGTCGTGAAGGGCTTCGGAAGCACGCTGCCGGCGAGCCCGTTGCCGTCGCTCGGTGCGTCCTTCGCGTAACCTGACGTGTAGACGACCTGCACGTGCTCGTCGATCTCGCGGATCCGCTCGGCGAGCTGCGTGCCCGACATCCGCGGCATTACGACGTCCGTCAGCAGGACGTCGACCGGGTCGGAACGTTGTGTGAAGACGTCGAGCGCCTCCTCGCCGTCGCTCGCCGTCAGAACGGTGAAGCCGGCGAGCTCGAGCATCTCCTCGACGAAGCGGCGCAGAAGCCCGTCGTCCTCGACGAGCAGAATGCGGCCCGAGCTCACGGGTGCCGGCACGGGTGGTGTCGAGGGTGCGGGTTCGGCCGCCTGCGCGCGCGCCGCTTCGCTCGCCTCTGGTAGGAGGATCGTGAAGCGCGTCCCCTCGCCGGGCTCCGAGCCGATGGTGATCGCCCCGTTCGACTGCCGGATGACGCCGTAGACCGTCGCCAGCCCCAGCCCTGTGCCTTCCTCGCCTTTCGTCGTGAAGAACGGCTCGAACGCCTGCGCCTGCACGCCGACCGGCATGCCGTGGCCGCTGTCGAAGACGGTGATCTCGGCATAGCGACCGGCGATGAGCCCTGGACGGTCGGAGACATCGGTCGGCCCCAACTCGATCGCGCGTGTCTCGACGCCAAAGCGGCCGCCCTGCGGCATGGCGTCCCGCGCGTTCGCGGCGAGATTGAGGAGGACGTGCTCGATCTGCGTGCGGTCGGCGAGGATCGTCGGCACGTCGGGGTCGAGGTCCGTCTCGAGCTCGATGTGCTCGCCCATCATCGTTCTCAGGATCGCCTCGGCTTGGAGGATGACGGCGTTGATGTCGAGCGGAGTGGGTTCGAGCAGCTGCTTGCGCGAGAACGCCAGCAGCTGACGCGTCAGCCCGGACGCCTGATCGACGACCTGCCGAACCTGGTCGAGATCCTTCCGAAGCGGATGCTCCTCCTCGAGCCGCGCGAGCGCGACCTCGTACTGCGCCCGGATGATTGCGAGAACGTTGTTGAAGTCGTGCGCGATACCGCCGGCGAGCTTGCCGATGGACTCGAGCTTCTGCGACTGGCGCAACGCTTCTTCGAGGCGTTTCGTCTCCGACAGGTCGGCGACGACGCCGAGACTGCCGACGATCCTGCCGTCTCGATCGCGGAACGGCACGGTCCAGAGCCCGACGTCGAACTCACCGCCTTCCTTCCTACGCGCCCGCAGCTCGGAGCCGCGATGGCTCTCGCCCGAGATCTGTCGTGCGAGGTCCTGCCGGAAGTCCCCCCATCGGCCCTCGGGAACGGTCGGGAGGGTGTCGCCGAGCACTTCGTCCGCCGTCCAGCCGAAGATCTGTTCCGCGCCCGGGCTCCAGAGCCGGACACGCGCGTCGGGATCGACGAGGATGAACGCGAGCGGCGCGGATTCGACCACCGCACGCAGGTGTTCCTCCGCCTCCTCCGCCAGCCATTGCTCCCGTTGTGCACGCGCCAGCGCGCTGGCGAAAGCGGCCGCAACGGCGAGGAACAGGAGCAGAATGAAGACCCCTTCGCCGAGATTTTGGAGGGAGAGGCTTTCGTACGGTGGCAAGAAGAAGAAGCTGAGTCCGATCGTCGAGATGACGGCTGCGACGAGACCTGGAACGAGGCCGCCGAGCGAGATTGCACCGACCATGCCGAGCAAGTAGAGGAGCGCCGGTATCGCGATCCGCGGGTACGGGATCAGCAAGCCGACAGCGGTGATGAGCACGGGTGCCGCCACCGAGACGATCAGGGCGAAGCGGAAGCGGCGGTCGCCCGGCGGTCGAAAATCGAACGCCCAGCGACGCCAGGCGGATGAGAACGCTCGATCTCGTGGAGCGCTGCCGCTGTCGACGTTTCGCCGATACATGGGCCGCAGCGCATCCATCAGTCGTCGCCAGAGGTCCTTTCCCGCTTCGGGCGCCTTATCGAACATCTGCCGCGCAGGTGGACGGCTCACGGCAGGAATCGAAAGATTCGCCGGCCGAACACGCCCGCTTCTGTCAGTTGACACTCCGCCAAAGTGGTGTGGTACCTTCAGCCGCACATTACCACCATCGGTGGTGTCATGATTCTGGAGGCCTTGATGTTCAGGATGCATCGGCTCATCGGGCTGGCCGTCGGCGTCACCTCGATGGCCTCGCCCCACGCGGCGGGGGTCGCGGCGCTGATCGTGAGCCAGTACGGCACGCTCGGCTCCGACGGCGACGTGAAGCTGCCGCCGACCACGGTCGAGTCGTACATGCAGTCGACAACGATCGACCAGGGCCTCACGGGCTACGACGAATGCTTCGGCAACGGGCGCATCACCGCGCTGCGGGCAGTGACGCACAACACGAAGAGCGTCTACGACGCGACTGCGCCTTTCTGCCCCGAGTACACCGAGTAGCGCTCCCGAGCGCTAAGAGCCGGCCGTCCGCACACGGAGGCAGACCGCCGGCTCCGCTTCCGGCGCTCGTACGATTGCGCAATGCCGCGCTTCGTTCCCGGTCTCGAGCTCGCCCGCACGTTCTACGACGACGAAGCGATCGCGCCGGTTGTCCGCGATACCGACCACGCTGCCGCTCTGCTCGGCTCGGGCTCGGACGTTCTCGGCTTCGACACCGAACGCTCGACCGATCACGGCTGGGGCCCACGTCTGCAGCTGTTCGTCGAGCGCGAGAACGTCGCGACGGTGCAGGAGACGATCGGAGCGCGCCTGCCGGAAGAGTTCCGCGGCTGGCCGACGCGCTACGGCTGGGACGACGTGTCGGTGTCGCACCACATCGACGTCGCGCCGCTCGGCGGAGTGGCTGGAGGGAAGGCTCGGTTTCGACCCCTGGGGCGGGATCTCGACACGACACTGGCTGTCTACTCCGCAGCAGGCTCTCCTCGAGCTGACCGCCGGCGCGGTCTTCCACGATCCACGCGGCGAGCTCGCCGCGGCGCGCAAGGCGCTGGCGTGGTACCCGGACGACGTCTGGCTCTGGCTGCTCGCCTGCCAGTGGCGGCGCGTCGACCAGGAAGAGCCGTTCGTCGGCCGCACGGCCGAGGTCGGGGACGAGCTGGGCTCGCGCGTTATCGCGGCGCGGCTGGTGCGCGACGTGATGCGTCTTGCGCTCCTGCTCGAGCGCCGGTACGCGCCGTACAGCAAGTGGCTCGGCTCCGCGTTCGCGCAGCTCGACGTCGCCACGGTCCTGCGGCCCGCCCTGCTCGACGTCCTGTCCTCGCAGCACTACGAGGCACGCGAAGATGCTCTCGTCCATGTCGTGGAAGAGCTCGCGGCGCGGCACAACGCACTCCGGCTGACTCCTCCCGTCGATGGGACGGTGCGACCTTTTCACGCACGGCCGTTCCGCGTCCTCGGCTCGGCCCGCTTCGTCGACGTCTGCCTCGAGCGGGAGACCGATCCGCGGTTGCGCTCGATGCCGCTTGTCGGCGCGATCGACCAGTTCGTCGACTCGACCGACGTGTTGAGCGATTCGCACGTCTTCGCGGCGATAGCCGCTGCGTACGACCGTTGGACCACGCCTGAGAACAGACCTTGACTGCCTGAGCGTTACGATCGCGGCTACGAGGGGCGCAGAGCTCTTCCGGCAAGGGGTTCTCGGTTCACAGCTCCTGCCTTTCGTCGTTCCCGCTGGGCTGGCCGTGCTCTTCGGCGGGGTGGCCGTTGCTGCCGATGGACGGCAGCGCCACGTTGTGGATGTACCACTCGCACGTGGACGAGGTGCGAGACACGAACACCGGCCTGATCGGTCCGCTCATCGTCACGAAACGCGGCATGGCGCGTGCCGACGGCAGTCCGAAGGACGTCGACCGAGAGCTCGTGACGTTGTTCTCCATCATGAACGAGAAGGAAAGCTGGCTCCTGCGCGCAACATTCACGACTTCACGCAGTTGCGCGGACCGCGTGCGTCGCCGGAGGCGCTCGAGCACGACGACGAGTTCGGCGAGTCGAACCTCATGCACGGCATGCGCAGCGACATGGTCCAGGTGCTACCGGGGATGGTGACCGTGGCCGACATGACGCCGGACGATCGCGGCACGTGGCTGTACCACTGCCACGTGAACGATCACATCAAGGCCGGCATGCTCGCGCTCTACCGCGTCACGTAGCCACACATCATGCAAGGCCCGCCCTTAGAGCGGGCCTTCGCGACGCCGAGGATCTACTTGACGATGACCGTCAGCGTGAGCGTGTTCGTCTCTCCGAGCGTTACGAGCCCGCGCTCCTCCGGCGTCTGCACGTTCGTCGCGGTCAAGCGGTAGATCCCGACCTTGCGGAACGTCAGCGTGCGTGCGCTGCCCGCGTACGTGCGC
>WNFU01016052.1_pt1 | contig 16008 bp, 15 predicted proteins | sample 5400121 | NCBI WGS metagenome assembly WNFU01 (sample SAMN13153360, study PRJNA577476) | soil metagenome | isolation source: 100 cm soil or saprolite under grassland replicate 1 | place: USA:California | collected 2016-06-15
TCGGCTTGGGCGCGTCGGGAATCCAGCTCTTGAAGTACTTGATCGGCCCGTTGAAGCGGATTCCCTCGATGTGGGTGAAGAAGAAGGTCATGAACGCGAGCGCGAGGGTGACCGAAAGCTGGGAGGTGGCGGCGTAGATAGCCAGCGTCGGAAGCTTGATCCCGAACAGGTGGAAGGTCTGGTCCGAGAGCGGCAGCGGGATGAAACCGACCATGTTCAGCACCCAGATGAAGAGGAAGAGCGTGGCCACATACGGGAACCAGAGGGAGATCGCCTTCGAAGGGAGCCCCTGCTCGGCAATGTTGGACTGGGCGATGTCGTAGATCCACTCGCCGATCGTCTGGCGCCGTCCCGGGCGCAGGGTAAGACGAAAGCGCATGAGGACGAAGCCGAGCAGGATCGTCAGCAGGCAGCCGAGCAGCACGTACGCGACCGCCTTGTTTATCGACAGGTCGAGCGGGCCGAGATGAATCGGCACCCATTCCTTGAGCTCGAACTCATCCTGTGGCTCGAAGGTGCCGCGGGCAAACGCCGAGGCGGGGAGCGCAAGCGCAATCCCGCCGGTGAGCAGGAGAGCCCGCCTCATTCGCCCGGGCCCGAGAAGTAGGTGATCACCGAGACGCCGAGCTCCAGCGTGTAAGCGAGCGCGTAGACGGCCGCGGCTGCGAGCGCGAGGTGAGCGTCCGAGACGGCGACCACGATCACGACGACCATGACCACGATGGCGCGAAACATCATCCCGAAGGCCGCGAGCCCGGAGGAGCGGAGGTTCCCAAGCCCGAGGCGCAGATGCGCGAGCAGGAGCGAGAAGCCCTGGCTGGCGGCCCAGAGCACGGCTCCCAGGCCCCAGCCCGAGACGCGCCAGCCGGCGATGAGGAAGACCGGGAGGGCGAGCGCGACCACGAAGGCCCCCGAGAGGGCCGGCGCGAGCCGAGGCGGCACAGGTCTTGGGCTGAGAACCGTCGCCTTCATGTGAAGAAGCCCCTCCGCCGCTCCTGGCCGGCGAGCCCTCTCGGCCGGCAAAGCCGGCCTTCCGAGCTCGCCTGACGCCGCTCGCGGCAGGATGCGGCGCGCTCGACGCTTGGCCGTACTGACTTGTACTGTCCTGCGCGCCTCGCGCGTGCCTCCTTGGCGAGCGGCGCCCCAGAAACGGCGGGCAGCTTCATGTGAAGAAGCCTCGGTAGCGCCGGTAAACGGCGAATACGCCCGCCGGAACGCCTGCCACCGCGCCCCCGAGCACTCCCAGCCCGGTCGATCCCGCAGCCCAGCCGATGAGCGCTCCGACGCCGATTCCGGCCGCCGTCGTCCCGGCCAGGAGCGCGCCTGCTCCCGCAGGCTGGAACGACGATCGAGAGGCAGGCTCCATCCGCGCGGCGAGCATAGCAAACGAGTTCCCGAGTTTGTGACAGCGGAAAGCGGCTTCTTTGCAGGGAAACCGCTCGACTTTGTACAACGGGGTCAGACCCCCTTGAGGCTACTTGAGCTTTCGTCACGGAACACGCACGGCGCCCAGTAGCATCGGCGGCGTGCGGGTCTGGATGGATCTCACGAACACCGCCCACGTGCTCGTGCTGCGACCCTTTGTCCAGCTTCTCGAGGCTCAGGGGCACGAGGTCGAGCTCACCGCGCGGCCGCTCTCCCACACGATCGAGCTGCTCGACGACTGGGGACACCCCTACACCGTGCTCGGCCACTACGGCGGAGCGGGACGCTTCGGGAAGGCGCGAGCCGCCGTCGGCCGGACGCCTCAGCTCGCGCGCTTCGGCCGCGGAAAAGGCTTCGGCGCGGCGCTCGCCCACGGCTCGACCGACCTTCCACCCGCCTGCCGGCTACTGCGAATTCCGAACACGACCATGTTCGACTACGAGTGGGCGTCGCTTCAGCATCACGTCAACTGCCGCCTCGCCGACCGTGTGCTCGTTCCCGACGCCATCCCACTCGGGCGCCTCGCCCGCTACGGGGCACGCCCTCCGAAGCTCGTGCGCTATCCGGGCCTGAAGGAGGAGTACTACCTCGCCGACTTCGAGCCGGACGACGCCGTCCTACGCGAGCTCGGCCTCGACCGCGAGCGGATCATCTGCGTCGTGCGCGCGGCCGCCTCCTATGCCCTCTACCTCGGAGGATCGGAGAATCCGCTGTTGACCGGGGTGCTGCAGCGGCTCTCCGCCGAGGACGTCCAGACGGTGGTCCTCCCCCGCACGGACGAGCAGCGCCAGGCGATCGCGGGGCTCGGCCTGCCTGGGATCACGGTCCCCGAGCGGGCGGTGGACGGGCGCAGCCTGGTCGCCTTCGCCGACCTTGTCGTCTCGGCGGGAGGGACGATGATCCGCGAGGCGGCAGTTCTCGGCACGCCGGCCTGGTCGATCTTCGAAGGGCGGCTCGGCGCGGTGGACGAGGCTCTGGCGCGCGACGGGCGCCTTCGCCTGCTCTCCGATCCCGGCCTGCTCACGATCGAGCGCAAGCCCGCCGATGCCTACAAGGACCGGGTGAAGCGCGACCCTGCTGAGCTGCTCCAGCTCGCGCTGTCCTGGCTCTAGCCGCGCCGCCCGGCCGTCAGGGCGCGCTCGACTGCCTCCTCGCTCTCCTCGTCGGGCTCCGGAGGCCGCTTGAAGCCGAGGACCTGCAGATGGCGCGCCTTGAGGATCTCGAGCGTGTACACCATCCAGATCGACGCGGCGAGCACGACCACGGCGCAGCCGGACACGATCAGGCTGTTCTCGAGCTCCCAGCGTCCGCGCGGATGAGGCGGCACGAAGCGGATGACGAGCGCCAGGCCTGCGAGCAGGGCCGCCCAGACGTGCAGGTAGGCGGCGGTCCGCCGCTGCGAGAACCCGATCCGGAGAAAGCGGTAGTGCAGGTGGTTGGCATCGGCGCGCCAGGGCGGTCGGCGGTACTTGAGCCGTTTCAGGACGACGAAGGACGTGTCCAGGATCGGCACAGCTAGCACGAGCATCGGCGCCGCGACCGCGATCGTGGCCGCGGTCTTCAGCACGCCCTGGACGGCGACCGTCGCCAGCACGAAACCGAGCACGAACGCTCCGGAGTCGCCCATGAAGATCTTGGCCGGGTGGTAGTTGCTGCGGAGGAAGGCGAGGGTCGCTCCGCAGACGATTGCGGCCAGGACAGCGGCGTTCTCACGCCCGAACGAGATGGCGAGAACCGCGAAGGAGAACGCGGCGATCGAGACGATCCCCGCCGCCAGGGAGTCCATGCCGTCGATCAGGTTGACCAGGTTGGCCAGCGTCGCGATCCACAGCACCGTGACGACGTACGCGCCCCAGCCGAAGTGGATGACGCCGATCCCCGGGAGCGTCAGGTCGTGGAAAGCGACGTTGAAGCCGGCGACGGGGATCAGCGCGATCAGGATGAGCCCGGCGAACTTCGTGACCGGGCTCAAGCCGCGAATGTCGTCCACGAGCCCGAGGCCGGCCGCACAGAGCGCGCCGATGAGGATGCCGAGGTAGCCGTCCCGGACGGGGATGAAGATGGCCAGCGGGATGACGATCGCGGCCACGATCGCGAGACCGCCGATCCGCGGCACCGGGCGCTGGTGGATCCGCGGCCGGTCGGTCGCGTCGTCCAGTCCTCCGATCCGCGGCGCGACCAGGGCGACCAGCGGCGTCAGCACGAGCACGAGGCCGACGGCCACAAGGAACCCCCAAGGCGCGGAGCTGTCCTCGAGCAGCGCCCGGAGGGAGTCCGGGAAGGACATGTGTCCCTTATAGCAAAGGGATTTGACAGCCCTATTGGCTACGATCGCGACGCTTTGGCAGAAGTCATCTCATCGGTTGAAACCTTCGACGAGCGCATTCGCACGCGCACGGCGAAGATCGGCATCATCGGCCTCGGCTACGCGGGCCTGCCGCTGGCGATCTCCTTCGCCGAAGCGGGGTTCGAAGTCACCGGGATCGACCTGGACGAAGAGCGCGTCCGCGCGCTCGAGGAGCGCCGTTCCTACCTCGTGGACGTACCGGCGGAGCGCTACGAGAAGCTCGACGGCAGACTCCGGCCGACGACCGACTACTCGGCAGTCGCCGAGCTCGACGCCCTCACCATCTGCGTTCCCACCCCACTCTCGAAGACACGGACTCCCGATCTCTCCTACATCGTGTCGGCGGTCGAGTCGGTCAGCGCCAACCTCCGCCCGGGGCAGCTCGTCGTCCTCCAATCGACGACCTATCCCGGAACAACGGAGGAGATCGTCCTGCCGATCCTCGACGCCGCCGACGGCAAGGTCGGAGAGGATTTCTTCCTGGGCTACGCGCCCGAACGCGTCGACCCGGGCAACAAGACCTACAACATTCACAACACGCCGAAGCTCGTCGCGGGAGTAACTCCGGAGTGCCTCCACAGGACGCAGCTCCTGTACGAGCAGATCGTCGACACGGTCGTCCCCCTCTCCTCTCCCAAAGTGGCCGAGACCGCGAAGCTGCACGAGAACACGTTTCGAGCCGTCAACATCGCGCTGGCCAACGAGCTCGCGCTGATGTGCGACAAGCTCGGCATTTCGCCGTGGGAAGTGATCGAGGCGGCCGCGACGAAGCCGTTCGCGTTCCTTCCCCACTATCCGGGCCCTGGGCTCGGCGGCGACTGCATCCCGATCGTGCCGCACTACCTCGCGTGGCGCTTGCGCGAATACGGCTACTCGGCGCAGCTGATCGAGGCCGCGCACGAGGTCAACGCGCGGATGCCGATCTACGTCGTCCAGAAGATCGGCGACGCGCTCAACGACGCGGGCCTGCCGATCAAGGGCTCGAAGATCCTGCTGCTCGGCGTCGCCTACAAGGCCGACGTCCACGACACGCGGGAGTCACCCAGCTTCGAGGTCATGCGCCAGCTGCTCTCACGCGGAGGCGACGTCTCCTACTGCGATCCGTGGGTGCCCGAGATCGAGCTCGACGGAGTGCTGCACTCGAGCGTCGAGTGGTCGGGGGAGATGCTCGACCAGGCGGATTGCGTCGTGCTGCTGACGCCGCACCGGCAGTTCGTCGAGCAGCCGCTCTGGGAGCACGCCGGGATGGTGGTGGACACGCGCAACGCCGTGCCCGACGGTCCGAACGTCCGCCGGCTCTAGATCGTCCCTGGTCGGCGGCCCCGTCCGGGCGAAGCCCGGCCGCTCGGCCGCCTAACGCCGCTAGGCGGTGTAGCTCGGGAAGCCTCTAAAACCGGGGTACAGCGGGCGCTTGCGGCAGAGCTCGTCGCTCCGCGCCGCCAGAGCGGCGATGTCCGGGCTCGACCCGAGCGCCTGCACGATGATGTCTGCAACCTCGCGGAAGTCGTCCTCGTCGAAGCCGCGCATCGTCACCGCCGGCGTCCCGATGCGGATCCCGGAGGCCTGCATCGGCGGGCGCTCGTCGAACGGCACCGTGTTGCGATTGACCGTGATCTTGACCTCGGCCAGCCGCTCCTCGGCCTCCTTGCCGCTCCACTCGCTCGCACGCAGGTCGACCTGAAGCAGGTGGGTGTCCGTTCCACCGGTGAGCACGTCGAGCCCACCCGCCTGCAGGCTCTCGGCCAGCGTGTCGGCGTTCGCACGGACCTGTCGCTGGTAGTCGCGGAACGCCTCGGTGGAGGCGATCTTGAAGCAGGTCGCCTTGGCGGCGACGACGTGGCAGAGCGGGCCTCCCTGCATCCCGGGGAAGACGGCCCGGTCGATCGCCTGCGCGTGTTCCTCCGCGCAGAGGATGAAGCCCGAGCGCGGGCCCGCGAGCGTCTTGTGCGTCGTGGACGTGACGAAGTCGCAGTGCGGCACCGGGTTGGGATGCAGCCCCGCGGCGACGAGCCCCGCGAAGTGGGCCATGTCGCAGAGCAGCAGAGCGCCGACCTCGTCCGCGATCTCGCGGAAGCGGTCCGTCTCGACGGTGCGCGGATAGGCCGAGCCGCCGCAGACGATCAGCTTGGGGCGGTGCTCCTTCGCCAGCGCGAGAACATCGTCGTAGTCCACGACCATCGTCTCGCGCGAGACGCCGTAGTGGACGACCTTGTAGAGCTTCCCCGAGAAGTTGACCTTGAGCCCGTGCGTCAGGTGGCCACCGTGCTGGAGCTCGAGTGAGAGCATCGTGTCGCCGGGCTCCAGCGCGGCCGAATAGACGGCCATGTTCGTCTGGGCTCCCGCATGCGGCTGCACGTTCGCGTGCTCGGCGCCGAACAGCTCTTTGGCGCGGTCGATCGCGGTCTGCTCGATCTCGTCGATCACCTCGCAGCCGCCGTAGTACCGTCGGCCGGGATAACCCTCGGCGTACTTGTTCGTCGGAACGCTCCCGACGGCCTCGAGGATGCTCGGCCAGGTGAAGTTCTCGGAGGCGATCAGCTCGATCTGGCTGCGCTGCCGCTCGAGCTCGCGGCCGAGGAGCTCGGCGATATCCGCATCGACCTCGGCGAGCCCCGCGCTTCGCAGATGCTGGAGTGTTTCCTGAGCGACCGCCACCACCAGGATGCTACTGCGCCGCCTGGACGCGGGCGAGGGCCTCGCCGGCCGGCACGGCGCCCTCGCGCAGGATCTTCGGCTCAGGCCCGGTGAGGTCGATCACCGTGGAAGGCCGTCCCGGGAGCTCTCCCCCGTCGACGACCGCACCGCAGCCGGCGCGGATCTCCTCCGGGACCTCGTCGAGGGTGCGCGGATCGGGGCCGCCGTGAAGGTTCGCGCTCGTCGCAGCCACGCAGCCGAGCTGTGCGATCACCTCGGCCGACTCGCGTGGCAGCTCCGGGAGGCGGATGCCGATCGCCTCGGGCTGTGCGCCCGTGAGCCACGGATAGCGCCCCTCGGGGTTCGCGATCACCAGCGTGAATGGTCCAACCACGGCAAGCCTCGGGTCGAGGCTCGGAAACTCGGCGAGGAGACGGTCCAACTCGGCGAAGAGGAGCGCGGTTGGCTGCTCGGGCGTGCGTCCCTTGAGCTGGTACAGGCGCTCGACGGCCTCCAGGTCGGGCAGTGAGCAGAGGCCGTACACCGTGTCCGTCGGCAGGACCACCGGCTGCCCGGCCTGCAGCGCCGCGAGCGCGCTCACGGTCGCCGCCCCTCCACAACCCGTTCGATCCCGGCCTCGTCCTGGGTCACGCGGACGTCCTCGTATCCGAGCGCCTGGAGCATCGCCGCGACCTCGCCGGCTCTCCCGCCCGCCGCCTCGAGCACGACGTGGCCGCCCGGCCTGAGCACGGAGAGCGCCGCATGCGCGACCGCCTCGGTCTGCCCCGCGTCGACGAGGGCCGCCCGGGGCTCGAAATCACGCACCTCGGGCTGGAGACCGGCGAGCTCTTCCTCGCGGACATAGGGCGGGTTCGAGACAACGAGATCGTAGGAGCCGCTTCCGAGCCCGTCCGCAAGGTCGTGCTCGACGAAGCGAACGCGCTCCTCGAGCCCGGTGAGCCTCGCGTTGTCGCGGGCAACCTCGAGAGCCGCGGGCGAGCTCTCGAAGCCGGTTACCCGCGCGCCGGGGTGCTCGTCGGCGATTGCAAGCGCGATCGCCCCCGAGCCGGTGCCGCCCCACTCGCCGAGGGCATAGGCGGCCGGCTCTCTTCCACCGCGCCGCTCCAGCAGGCTTCTGTACTCCTCGAGCTGCGGCTCCGCGAGCTCGCTCCTCCCGTCCGCATAGAGCTGCGTCCGCCCGACCCCGAGCACCTTGCCGAGCAGCAGCTCAGCGTCGACACGCGGCGTCTCGATTCCCCGCTCGGCGAGGAAGGTTTCGCCGTGGCGGAGCGCCTCCGCAACTCTCATGTCCCTGGTCGGCGGCCCCGGCCGAGCAAAGCCCGCCCGCTGGGCCGCCTGGCGCCGCTGGACGGCACGGTGCTCGCCGCGGCCGTATTGAAATACTGTCCGCGTCGGCCCCGCACCGCCAGCGGCGCCCCAGGAACGTGAGTGAGCTCCACAGCTGCTAGGCGTGCAACTCTCACTCCGGCGCAGCGGTCTCGAGCGCCTGTCGGCGATCCTCCGCCACGAGAGCTTCGGTGAGCTCGTCGAGCTCGCCGTCCAGGATCCCGTCGAGCCGGTGCAGGGTCAGCTTGACCCGGTGGTCGGTGACGCGGTTCTCGGCGAAGTTGTAGGTGCGGATCTTCTCCGCGCGCTCACCCGATCCGATCTGAGAGCGGCGCGTCTCCGAGAGCTCCTTCTCCCGGCGCGCGCGCTCCTGCTCGGCAAGCCGCGAGCGCAGCACGCGCATGGCCTTCACCTTGTTCTGGAGCTGGGACTTCTCGTCCTGGACGGAGACCACGAGCCCGGTCGGCTGATGCGTGATCCGGACGGCCGAGTCTGTCGTGTTGACGCTCTGGCCACCGGGGCCCGTCGATCGGTACACGTCGATCTTCAGGTCGTTCGGATCGATCTCGATCTCCACCTCTTCGGCCTCCGGCATCACGGCGATTGTGGCCGTGGAAGTGTGTGTCCGTCCCTGCGACTCGGTCTGCGGAACGCGCTGGACGCGGTGCGTTCCCCCTTCCCACTTGAAGACCCCGTAGGCGCCCTCGCCCTTCACCGCGAACACGATCTCCTTGAAACCTCCGCCGTCGGCGGGACTCGAGGAGAGAGACTCTGTCTTGAACCCGCGCCGCTCCGCGTAGCGCGAGTACATCCGGTAGAGATCGCCGGCCCAGAGCGCCGCCTCGTCTCCCCCGACCCCCTGGCGGATCTCGATGATCGTGTCCTTCGCATCGGCGGGATCCCCCGTGACGAGCGCGAGCTTCAGCTCCTCCTCGAGTTGGTCGGCCTTCTCCTGGTACTCGGCGACGAGCTCCGAGAGCTCGGGATCCTCCCGCGCCGCCTCGAGGTCCTCCAGCGCCGCGCGCCATTGATGCGCAAGGCGATGCGGGCCCTCCAGCTCCTTGAGGCGCCTGGCGACCTGCGCCGCCTCCCGGTGGTCGTTGTAGACGGCAGGGTCGCTCATCCGCTCGTGCGTTTCGTGGTACGAGCGGTCGAGATCGTCGACCAGTTTCTCCATGGTGCTCATCGGTTTCAGGTTATTCGACGCCGCACGACCGCCTCGTTGCCGCACACGTCCCTCGCCGTGACGACAACGAGCGCGCGACCCGAGGAAGGTGTCGCAACGGACGTCGAGCCACGCGCGAGTGTAAAAGAGGTGCTCCACCCGCCGATTCGGACCGTGACGGTGGAGAGCTTCGAGACCCAGATCGCTATCCGTCGCCGCCCTACGCTCAGCCTCACCTCGGGCGGTTGGGACCGGTACGCGTCGAACCTGTCGGCGCGCTTGGCCCAGACCGGGTCTCCCGTCTGGATCTCGAGCTTGCGAAGGAGCAAGATGACGTAGCGGTGATACGAGAGCGGCGCCTCGGCTCCCCCCAGCGAGTAGAGCGACCAGGCGCCCGTGTCGAAGCGCGGAAAGAGCCGGTTCGCGGCCGCGCGCATCCGGTCGGCGAGCGTCCTTGCCGCTTCGTTCTGAGCCAGCTCGGCGTAGCCGTAGAGCGAGAGCACGGCCTGGAGTTGCGCGTTCAGGACGGCGTCTCGGCTGAAGCTGTAGAGGCGGACCCAGGGGCCCGCCGAAAGCTGCTGGAGGAGAGGCGGCAGTGCGAGATAAGCCTCGTGCGCCTCCCCCAGGCTGCCGGCGGCCGCGAGAGCCTTGGCCGCGACGGCCTGGACCATGCCGGACGTCCACGGGGCGGCCCCGCCGTAGGGGAAGTAGTACTCCCACACGAGCCCGGGCCCGATCTGCACGGCGCGGTCGAGCAGCGAGGCAGCGAGAACCTCCGCATCTGTCTGCCGGCCGCTGTTGACGAGGGCGTTCAGGTGGGAGAAATTGGCAAGCGGATGGAACTGCAGGCCGTGTCCCGCCACCGCGCGGTAGACGACACCGTCCTCGTCGCGCGCGTCGGTGCCGGGCGGCGGCAGCGGATTCGAGGCCAGGTAGGTCGCGTTGAAGTCGAGCATCCAGAACAGTGCGAAGGCGCGGGGAGGCTTGTAGGCCCGCCGCTGCGCGGCCACGTCGTGCAGGACGCCGCCGAGATTCGCCCTTCGGTCCCAGTCCACCTTGCGCCGCGTCGCGTCGGCGTCCGCGATCGTCTGGCGGTAGGTGGCGGCCTGGTCGCCGCGAGCGCACCGCAGGCAACCGCAGCGGCCACACTCGCTAACGCGGCGCGGGTCAAATCTAAGCCATCACCTCCACGCGCCAAACAGGCGTGCGGAGGGCCGAGCCCTCCTCCGCCTGTTTCGCAAGACTCGAGTGACGCGACAGACTCCCCTCTCCCTCAGACACTGCGGCCGCGTTCACGCCATTACCTCCACGCGCCGCTCTTCGGGGCTGAGCCGCCCCTCGAGCTGAAGCACCTCGCGCAGGGCCGCGATCGAGACCTCGATCTGGTCGAGCGTGGGTTGCCGGGTCGTCAGCCTCTGCAGCCACAGGCCCGGCGCGAGCAGAGTCACCATCACCCAGAGCAGGAATGCCGTTCCACAGCGTGGGTGGATCAGGCTGAAGCGCTGCACTCGCTCCGGCACGAGCTCCTCGCCGGCCTCGTAGGCGTTGATCGCCTTGTGCTCGGCTGCGTGGTACTGGAAGACTCGGCGGAGATCGGGCAGGAGTGAGATCAGCGCCAGGTAGAGCACGAAGAGCGTCACCCGGATGGCGCCCTCGACGATCACGAAGACGCCGGTGGTGTCGATCGGAAGCCAGTTCGTGATCAAGGCCGGCGTGACCTTGAAGAGCACGACCGCGAACCCGATCGCGACGACGAACGCGAAGATGATGGCGCCGCGGCCAAGCTCGGCCTTCACCTCGCTCTCGTCCTCGCCTTCTTGCTGGGCTGCGTAGTTCGCGGAGATTGCGAGCGCGCGGAAGCCGATCGCGAGCGACTCGCCGAGCGCGATCACGCCTCGGATGACCGGCAGGCGAAAGACCCAGTGGCGGGCCATCGGCGAGGAGATGGAGCGGTTGACCTCCGCGATCTCCCCGTCGGGCTTGCGGACAGCGAGTGCCCAGGCCGACGGACCGCGCATCATCACGCCTTCCAGGACCGCTTGTCCTCCAATAGGAGCAGCCATGTTTGTTGAGGTGCTAGCCGCGGCGGGCGCCGCCGGCCTTCTCGAGCCGGCGCTGGAAGCGCTCGACGCGGCCGCCTGAGTCGAGCAGCTTCTGCTTGCCCGTATAGAACGGGTGGCAGTTCGAGCAGATCTCGACGTGCAGCTCGGGCTTGGTCGAGCGCACCTGGAACTCGTTGCCGCACGAGCAGCGGACAGTGGCGAGAACGTAATCGGGATGGATGTCCGGCTTCACTATGAGCCAAGGATAGCAACGGCCGTCTCGACGGCGACGTTGCCGCCCGAGACAACCGCGACCGCCGTCGAGCCCGGCTCGAGCTGCGCCTTTCCGGCCAGCAAGGCGGCTACTGCGGCGGCGCCGGCCGGTTCGCAGGCGAGCTTGGCGCGCTCGTAGAGGAAGCGCATCCCCTCGACGATGTCCTCCTCGCTCACGAGCACGCTCTCCACTCCCCGCGCCTTGCAGATCTCGAGACAGTGCTCGCCGGCAATGGGGCCCGAGAGCCCGTCCGCGATCGAATCCGGACGCACCGGGACCGGGTGGCCGGCCGCGAGCGCCTCGTGCAGCGCAGCCGAGCGCTCGGGCTCGACCGCAACGACCCGGGCGTCCACCGCCGTCGCGACCCCGGAGACGAGGCCGCCGCCGCCCACCGGAACGAGAACCACGTCGAGGCTCGGAACATCCTCGAGCAGCTCGAGCCCGAGCGTGCCGTGACCGGCGATGACCAGCGGATCGTCGTAGGGGTGGACGACGGTGCGGCCGGTCTTCTCCGCGACCTCGTGCAGGCGGTCGAAGGCCTCGGTCGGATTCTCGGCTTCGAGGTCGACCGTCGCGCCGTAGCCGCGTGTGGCTGCGATCTTCTGCTCGCTGGCCCCTTGCCACATGATGACGAGCGCATCGATACCCGCCTCCCCGGCCGCCCACGCGACGGCCTGCGCGGCATTCCCCGCCGAGATCGAGACGACTCCACGGCTCTTCTCGTCCGCCGAGAGCGACTCGATCTTGTTCAGGATTCCGCGCGGCTTGAACGAGCCCGTGCGCTGGAAGAGCTCTGCCTTGAGGAACACGCGGGCTCCGGTTCGCTCGGAAAGGGTCGCCGAGGAGAACGTCGGCGTGCGATGCAGCCGGTCGCCGATCCGCTCGCGCGCGGCGAGCGCGTCCTCGTATGTGACCGGCACCACTGCCCCCTCAGGTGAGCGTGTACTCGGGGCCCGAGCCGCCCTCGGGAGGCGTGAGCCGGCCGCCCTTCGCGGTGATCGCCCCGCACTGGACGCAGTTCGACGGCGTCACCTCCACCGTGACCTCTTCGCCGTCGCCCTCGCCGACCTCGTAGACCTGGGCCGGGCACATCCACTCCCACGTCTCTGCGAGCTCGCGCGGAACGCGGCGGCGCACCCGGAGGTGGTTGGGCGCGTCGTCGCGGGTCTTGTTCCCGCTCAGGAAGACGCTCGAGAGCTTGTCGAAGGTGAGCTTCCCGTCGGGCTTGGGATAGCCCGCCGCCCGGCCGGTCCGAAGTAACTCGTAATCTGCATCGGGCTCCGTGCGGAAGGGCCCCGGCGGAAGCTTCCCGCGCGTTGCCGTCATCATCGACGCGAGCGCTCCGCCGATCCAGAACCCGCTGCCGAAAGCCTGGCGCATGTTCCGCACCTGCTCGAGCTCCGACCAGATGAAGCTCTTCCGCACGGCCTCGTCGTAGGAGCCGAGCACGCCGGGCGTCCAGGGGGTCTTCCCCGGGCCGAGAGCGCCGACCGCGGCCTCGGCCGCGAGCCTGCCCGATTCGATCGCGTACTGAATCCCCTTCAGCGCGGGGACGTTGACCATCCCGGCGCCGTCACCCGCGATCAGGAGGCCGGGCGCGTGCAGGCGCTGTGGCAGCGAGAGGAGGCCTCCCTCCGGGATGGTCTTCGCGCCCCAGCCGACCCGCTCGCCTCCTTCCAGGATCCGGGCGATGAACGGATGGGTCTTCAGCTCCTGGAGGAGGTCGTGCACAGACAGCTCGACGTCCCGGTAGTCGAGGCCGACGACCATTCCGAGCGTGACCATGTCCTCTCCCATCGGGTAGATGAACGAGCCGCCGAACTCCCGGTAACGGGCGCGCCCGCGGAGCGGCCAGCCCATGGTGTGGATGACGCGGTCGAGCGGCTTCGCGACCTTCCACACCTCCTTGACCCCGAGCGCCCATACCTGCGGGTTCTCTCCCTGAAGCCCGAACCGCTCCAGCGCGATGCCGGTGAGGTGACCCTGGGTTCCTTCTGCGAGCACCGTCACGCGCGCCTGGATCTCGGAGCCAGCCTCGAAGTTCGCCAGCTCCTCGCCGTAACGGCCGCGGCCCTTGTCGCCGGTGCGGACGCCGAGCACGCGACCGTCCGAGACGAGCAACTTCTGGGCCGCCGTCTCGGACAGGATCACCGCGCCCGCCTCCTCGGCCTGCTCTGCGAGCCAGCGGCCCAGTGCCGAGAGCGAGGCGACGTAATTGCCGTCGTTCCGCATGGTCGGAGGCGTGGGGATCCGGAGCGCGTAGTTGGAGGTGAGCATGTACACGGACTCATGCTCCACGGGCCCGTAGAAAGGCATGTCCTCGATGCGCCTGCGGCCGCGGAAGAGCCTCCGCAGGCCTCGAGGGTTGACGACCGCTCCCGAGACGAGGTGCGAACCCGGCTGCTTGCCTTTCTCGAGCACCGCGACCGGAACCTCCCCCAGCCGCTCGGCCAGGCCAGGATTCTCTTCGAGCAGCTGCCCGAGCCGGATTGCGCAGGCAAGCCCCGCCGGGCCCGCTCCGACGATCAGTACCCCGACGTCGATTCGCTCATCTGCTCCAGCCGCGGGAGCGGCGACGAACTCGGCCGGGTCGAAGGGAGGCGGATAGTCGGCCGGTCTCAACTCTTGCGCGCCCGGACGAGCTCGGTGAGCTTGGGCACGATCTCGTGCAGGTCGCCGACGACCCCGAAGTCGCAGAACTCGAAGATCGGGGCGTTCGGGTCCTTGTTGATCGCCACGATCACGCCCGATCCCTGCATGCCGACCTTGTGCTGGATGGCCCCCGAGATTCCGCAGGCGATGTAGAGCTTCGGCGCGACGGTGCGCCCCGTCTGTCCGACCTGTGTCGCGTACGGATACCAGCCGGCATCGACGACCGCGCGCGTCGCGCCGACGGCGCCCCCCAGCGCCTTGGCGAGCTCCTCGACGAGCGAGAACGCCTCCGGGGAGCCGAGCCCACGCCCACCCGCAACGACGATGTCGGCGTCTTCGATCGAGGGGCCCGCCTGTTCCTCGTGCGCCTGCTCCACCATCGTCGCAGCACGGGAGAAGTCCTCCAGCTCGACCTGCATGCTCGGCGGTCCAGCCCACGTCCACGTAGACGGAATCGCTGAGCGCGGGGCGCTTCCCGACCAGCTTCCCGTCCTGGAGCTCGAGATCGGTCAGATCCCAGTTCAGGCCGGCGTCCAGCCTGGCTGCCAGCCCAGCGGCCACGTCCGCGGCGAGCACCGAGCCGGCGAAGAGAACAGCGTCGATGCCCTTCTCGGAGACGAGCTTTGCCAGCGCGTCCACTCTCGGCTGCGGGAGCGGCGCCTCGAGCGCCGGATCGTCGAAGACGTACACCGTCCGGGCGCCGTACTCCCCCGCCTTCGCGGCCAGCTCCTTGACGCCGGAGCCGAGGACGACGCCGGCCGGGTCGCCGGCGCCGAGAGTGGTGCTCCAGGAAAACGAGTGTGCTCACAACACCTTCTTCTCCGCGAGGAACTCGACGATCTTCTCGGCGGCGTCTCCTTCGTCGGTGATCTTGACCGTGTCGCCTCGCGCTGGTGGCTCACCGAGCGCGTAGACCTCGGTGCGCGAGCCAGCCTCGCCCGCCTGGCCCTCATCGATGTCCAGGTCTGCAAGGGACACCATTTCCTGCGGCTTCTGCTTCGCGCCCATGATCCCCTTCAGCGAGGCGTAGCGGGGCTCGTTGATCGCGTCCGAGACCGCGACCACGGCCGGGAGCGGGGCCTCGATCACGTCGTACCCGAACTCCGTCTGCCGCTTCACGCGCACCTTGCCGTCCTCCAGCGTCAGCTCGGCGGCCTGTGAGACGACGGGCATCCGCAGGCGATCCGCGACAGGCGATCCGCGACCGCCGCCCAGAGCACGGCGCCGTCCGAGTCGTTTCCCTGCTGGCCGAACAGGACGATGTCCGGGCTCTCTCGCTCGAGGGCGCGGGCGAGGATCGCGGAGGTGGCGACCAGGTCCGATCCCGCCGCCTGCTCGTCGCTGACGACGAGCGCACGCTCGGCTCCCATGGCGAGCGCCTTTCGAAGGGACTCCAGCGCCCTTTCGGGCCCCAGCGAGACGAGAACGACCTCTCCCTCACCCTGCGACTCCTTGATCTGCAGCGCCTCCTCGACCGCGTGGACGTCGAACGGATTGATCTCGGCCTCGACAGAGCGGTCGAGCCGCTTGGTCTGCGGGTCGATGCGCTTGGGCGCGGCCGCGTCGGGCACCTGCTTCACGCAGACGGCGATCTTCACGGTTCGGACTCTAATCAAGCTCCGACGTAGCGCTCCGAGGGTCGAAGGAGGGGATCCCAAAGGGGAACCACTCGGGTTCCCCTTTGGGAGAGGAGGCGGGGGCTCTGCCCACGCCTCCGGTCACCCGGCAGCCAAGAGCGTCGCTGGTGAGAGGACACATCGTTCCGATCACTTCGCTAGGGTTTCCCCCTTCGAGCGCGAACCGGAGCACCTATGCGAAGCCACCGGACGATAGCCCGAGGGGTCACTCTCCTTCTCTTGCTCGGCCTCCCAGCCGGTGTCGCTGCCGCGTACCCACAGAGCCATCCCCCCGAGCCGCGGAGCAATCCGAAACCGAAGCCGAAGGGGAAGCCGATCGTCTTCCCCGTCGTCGGCCAGGTGCAGTACACGGACGACGTCGGCGATCCGCGGCCGCAAGGCCATCATGAGGGCAACGACATCATGGCCCCGCGCAAGGCGCTCGCCGTCGCACCCGAGGCGGGCACGATCAAGTTCTGGACGCACTCGTCGAGCGCCGGCTGCAT
>WNFU01005330.1_pt1 | contig 16004 bp, 12 predicted proteins | sample 5400121 | NCBI WGS metagenome assembly WNFU01 (sample SAMN13153360, study PRJNA577476) | soil metagenome | isolation source: 100 cm soil or saprolite under grassland replicate 1 | place: USA:California | collected 2016-06-15
TGGGTGACGCCCGGCAGGATCGCCAGGCGATGCCGCGTCATGCCCGACCGGTCCCAGCCCGCGTCGTGCTGGCCGCCGCCCAGGAGCTCGAAGAACTCGACCGCGTGGCGGGGTGGCAGGCCGTCGGCGTCGCCGGCGACGATCATGGTCGGCCTCGACAGGCCGCGCGCCTCGTCGGTCCAGTCGTAGTCCTGCCTGAGCAGGTCGGTCAGCTGGGTCACGAGCACCGGCCAGTCCTCGACCCGCGGCGCGACGCGCTGGTAGGCCTCGTACATCGGGGTCTGCTTCATCGGCTCCGCGACCTCCGGGCCCATCCCGGCCATCGCGGCCTCCATCTCCCGATACCAGCCGGACCGCTTGAACGGGGTCGACACGAGGATAAGGCGGTCGACGACGTCGGGATGCTGAATCGCAGTCCGGAGGGCGACGCCGCCGCCGAGCGAGAAGCCCATGACGTCCGCCTTCTCGAGCCCGAGGTGGCGGATGAACGCCGCGATGTCGTCGGCCATCGTCTCGAACCGCATCGGCCGGTCTGCGGCCGGCGATCGGCCGTGCGACTGGAGGTCGACCCCGATCACGCGGCGGCCGGCCGCGAGGGCGTCGACGTTGGGACCGAACATCTCCAGCGAGCCGAAGCCGCCGTGGAGGAGGATCAGCGGGTCGCCTTCGCCGAAGACCTGGTAGCCCAGCTCGATGCCGTTGACAGGGGCGAGGCCGGAGGTCGCTGTCGTGGTGGCCATGGCGGCTCCTTTCGCGGGTCGGGTGCGGGACGAGCGTACCGCCGTGCCTCGATGGGCGCCGGATGCAGGAGCTCCGAGCTCAGGCGAACGGGTTCTCGATGCGGACCCCGGCGATCGTCTGGCCATGCTGGAGATCCTCGCTCAGGAGGCGAACAGCACCCAGCCGCGAAGCCGAGACGAGAGCGCGGCGTGGCGCGTGGATGACCCGGAAGGCGAGGGTCCTGCCGCGGCGCAGCCGGCCAGAACCAGCACCATCGGCAAGATGGGCACCTGGGTGCTCGATGGTCGTCCGCCCACTGGTATTCCTCGCGAGACCTCGTGGCGATACGCCGGCCTCACCATGTATGGGAACTTAACCGGCAAAACGTTCAGACGGCCGGCCGTCCGAGATCGGCTGGAAGAACGGTAAACGCCCCGCCCTGAAGTGGCGTGACGGCGCGGAAGGCGCGCTCGTCGAAGGTGACGATTCGCGTGGTCGAATACCGCGCCCCGAGCACGACGAGCGACGCGTCGGCAAGGCCGAGCCGAAGGTCTCGGTACCCTTCCACGATCGATCGGGCTGCCTTCAGTTCGTCGCGACTCAGGCAGTCGACAACGAAGGTGCCAGCCGCGAGATCCTCGATGAACGCCAGCTCGACATCCACGCCGAGCCGGTCGAGGATCAGATAATCCGCCTCTGCGACCGCCAGCTCCGACGTGACGAGCGTCTCTCGCTCCGCCAGCAGAATCCGCGCGACCTCGTCATGCTGCGGCTCGCTGGCATTTGCCTGGGCATACAGCGCGCCCGCATCGACAAGGAGGGCCAATCTAGCGCCGGCCCATCACCTTGTCGTGCACCTCCGCCGGAGTCCAGGGCTCATAGGCCGGACCACGGCCCTTGGCCATGCTCCGGAATGTCCTCGGCTCGGACTCCCGCTCCTCGATCACGCGTCGAACGCCCTCGCGGATGAGCTCGGCCTGTGGTCGTCCCTCGCGGACGGCAACTCGCCGCAGCCCCTCGGCCTCGTCCTCGGTCAGGTACACCGATGTCTTTCGCATCACCCTACGTAGGGTAACATACATGTGGTGATAGGCACATGGCCCTGGCCTTTGGTGCGGCTGGGACCCAAGCGACCGGGAACCACGGCTCGATGGTCGTTTGGTGCGGCTTCACTCGAGGGTCGCGCACATGGAAACGTGGGCGCCCGGCGGGACTGATTGCTGGCTCGACAGGACCGGTGGGTCGTCGAGCACTGAGCACGCATCCGGTAGCGTTCCGATCATGGTGGCACCCGGCGATCTTCTTGCAGGCCGATACCGCATCGAATCGGCCCTCGGTAAGGGTGGGATGGCGACCGTTCACCGCGCGCTCGACGTTCGACTCGGCCGTGAGGTCGCGATCAAGCTGCTGACACCGCAGCGAGCTGCGACGGCCACAGTCCCGGAACGGTTTCTGCGCGAGGCGCGGGCCATGGCTGCCATCGATCACCCGAGCATCGTCGCGATCTACGATGTGGAATGGTCGGCACCCGGCGGGGAACACGATCCGTTCCTGGTCATGGAGTTCGTGCCCGGCGGCACGCTCGCCGAACGGATCGACAGGCACGGGCCGCTCCGCTCGGAGCAGGTGGTGGACCTCGTCGATCGGGTGGCGTCGGCTCTCGCCGCGATGCACGCGGCGGGTCTCGTCCACCGCGATGTCAAGCCGCAGAACATCCTGCTCGGTGGCGATGGCCCCAAGCTTGCCGACCTCGGACTTGTTCGGCTCACGGATCGAAGCGACGGCATCGCGGCCAATCTGACGGCGACGAACATCACCATTGGGACCCTGCGATACCTTGCTCCCGAGGTACTGGACGGCGAGCCGGCGGGGCCGCCGGCCGACGCCTTCGCCCTCGCGATGGTTGCCTTCCAGGCACTGACCGGCGAGTCGCCACGGCCGGCGGTCACGCTTGGCGATCTCCTCGAAGCCGCCGAACGCCCGGCCAGGCTGGTCTCGGACGTGGCCCCCGGGTTCGGCGAGACATACGACGACACCTTCGCGGCGGGGCTCGCTCTCGATCCGGACCAACGACCGGATGTCGTCGCCTTCGCGACCTTGCTCCGTGGCGCAAGAGCGAGGGCCGCGGCGGGGCCCGCGATCACTTCGGCGCCGCGGATCGATGTCCTCTCGGACGCCACCACGGTACCGATCGCAACGTCTTCTCTGACGAGTTCGCGCCTCAGCTCGGACCTCAGTCGACGCCTCGGTTCTCGTGCTCGAGCGACGGCTTCGAGGCGAGGCGGAAGTCGCCCGCCGACGGCCGCGATCGCGGTTCTCCTCCTGAGCTTTCTCGGCACCCTCGGCTTCTGGGCGGTTGGTCCCGTGCTCCTGGCGGCCGACGACCCCGGCTCGCGCGATCTCGCTGTCAACGCCTCGCCGAGTCCCACGGCTGGCGCGGCCGCTCTTCCGAAGAGGTCGAGCGCGAGCCCTACTCTCCGGGCCAACCCAACTGTCCAACCCACGCCATATCGAATTGATCTCGCCGTCGCTGACCTTGCTGCTGCTATCGAGGCAGCCCGCGAAGGAGGCGGACTGACAGGCAAGCGGGCGAATGATCTCCGCAAGGATCTCGACTTGATCGACCAGACCGTCGACGGGGGTGAGCTCGGGAAAGCGGCCGCCGAGGCTCGGGAGCTCGCGGACCTTATCCGTGAGTCGATTGAGAAGGATGGGGTCCGCGCGGAGGAAGCGAGCAGACTCCGCGCCGCTGCCGCCACATTGAGTCGCCTGCTGGGCGCCGCTGCCCAGGCGGGATGATTTCGAGAATGCGGCGGCTGCACAGGTGACACAGATCTGCCACCTCGACGCGCACCTCCCGATCTGAGACATCTGGGATTGGCCGCGGCGCCTTGGTGCGGCTGGGTCCCCAAGCGACCGGCGAATCAGTGCCCGACGGTTGTTTGGTGCGGCTGAGTCCCCAAGCGACCGGGGAAGGCGGTGATAACCCCGGCGACCCCGGACTGTCGTGCTGCCAGAACGCGACGCTCTCGAACCTGACGTCACAGCTCAGCTCGCGGGTGGATCTGGTGCTCGTCCATGGCGCGGCGCACCCCACCGAGGCGCACCTGGTCGGCGACGTGCCGTTCCAGGCCACGCCGCCGCTGTGGCCATCGGATCATGCTGGAGTTGTGGCGAGCGTTCGGCTGCACTGAGCGTACCTGACCTTTTGGTGCGGCTGGGACACTCGGCGCGTAGCGGACCCACGGTTGAGTTAGCCTCGACCCTTCGATGTCTCAAGTCAGAGCGGTGGTTCGACCGGGAAGTCGGTCCACGAGCGACATGCTGCTTCGAGTGCAGCCATCACTCCCAGCACCACGTGCTCGCGCCACGATCGAGCAACGACCTGGACGCCGATCGGTAAGCCGACGCTGCCGTGCTCCACCGCGAGCGCCTTTCGCGTTGGCACATCGCGTCGTCGGCTTCGGTCACTCTCCTCGCCGGCCCGAACACGGGTGACCGGCACCACGCCCGCGGGGAAGCCAAGGACGTTGAAGACCGTTGCGTAGCTCCCGACCGTGATCGCCGTGAGATCGTCGCCGGTCCCATGGGTGAGCGCGGCGAGCGCGTGCGGAGGACACACGAGGGCGTCGACGCCCGCAGCGTCGAGCGAGGCGAGGAAGCGCTCGCGATAGCCTCTAACCTCGCTGTCCAACACGCGGAAGTGGTCGGCGGGCCAGGGGCCAGCGGCACGAACGGCCAAGGCGGCATGAGGCCGCCCCACGACAGTCATCGTGGCCGCGACGAGGGGTCGGACGGTCCGGGGAATCCTGGAGATGGCCAAGAAGGCCTTGAGCCGGGGATCGATCGGCTGGCCCCGGAGCGCCTCGTGGAAGGTGCGCAGCCCGTCTGCGCTGAGGACGGCGATGAACAGCCGCAATGCTTCGCCGACGTCGGGCGGCCGGAAAGGTTCCACTCTGGCCCCGAGCCCTTCAAGCGCATGGCCGGCTTCGCGAACGGCACGCCGGACGGCCGGAGACGGGCGGAACCAGCTGTCATCCTCGTACATTCCGACCCGAAGACTGGCGATGTCGATCGCCTTCGGGTCCAGCCACGGCCGAGGCTCGATCGTCGGATCGAACGCTTCCTGCCCGGGGGCCCGCGAGCACCGACATCGCCAACGCAAGGTCGGCCACCGTTCGCGCCAGGGGTCCGGGCTGGTAGCCGATCACATCCTGCTCGAAGAAGATCCCGGCCGGGGTGTCGAGCAGGCTGAGTCGGCGCGAGGAGGGCTTCAGGCCGGCGATCCCGCAGAAGTGCGCCGGGATGCGGATGCTTCCCCCCAGGTCGCTGCCGAGGCCGAGGGCCGACCCGCCGGCCGCCACGATCGCCCCTTCGCCACCGCTCGACCCGCCCGGCGTGCGGTCGAAGTTCCAGGGGTTGTTCGTCCGGCCGTACACCGGGTTGTCGCTTTCGTGGTACCCCTACTGCGGATCGCAAGCTCACGGCGGAGCGCAAGGTGCGGCCAATCAATTCGCTCAGTGGCAGAGCATCTGATCCCGGGCCAGTCCCATCGGAGGGATCTGGCCCGGGGACAGTTCCGCTCTGCCAGCTGTGACTCCCGCACACGTTGTTGACGCGTTCCCCGCTCCGCGTCGAGGACCCGCCTTTACCAACCCCGGTGGTGGTACGTCGTCGATCACGGCGCGACGGCGAGCCGAGACGTCTCCGCCGCGCTCGATCCGCTCCCGGTCGGCGCTACTCGACCGGCGCCAATGGGCGTATCACCACCCCCGTTGGTAGACGCGAGAAACCGGCCGAGGACGAGGTTGATCGACGACAACGTCCTCGCGAACCACAGGGCTAGCCGTCGACGCCTTTGCCCGGACCGGCGGGGTCGCGGCCGTCCACGGCCGGAAGCGCGGCCGGCGCGCCCTGCGCCGGATTGGCCTTGTTGCTGTGGTTGGCGACGACGAATACATCGTTCTCGACCTGGAGGTCGCCGGCGGTCAGCGTGCCGGAGCGATCGAGGTCGATGTACACGTCGGCGAACCCGCCCGTCATGCGACCCGCGGCGTTCGTCCCGATGAATGTCGGCGCCCCGGTGACGGGGTCGATCAGCACGACGAGCTGCTGCCCTGCGCCATCGGGCTTGCTGGTGGGGAAGCAGTGGGAGGCGAAGGCCGTACTGGCGATCGTCACGGCGAGGACGGAACTAGCTGTGGCCGCGAAGAGGAAACGACGCACGAAACACCCTCCAGTCTGGATGCCCCGGCGTAGGTGTGAGCCGGTCGAGTGTACCGCGGTCTGGTTCGTCATGTTCGGCGATCGACCACGTGCCGGTGCTCTCGCGCACCGCTAGCAGCGCACCTGTTGCGGGCAGAGATCTAGCCTGGAGCGGAGTCGCAGGCCATGGGACTTACGCCGGAGGGCCGTCGCGCCAGACCGTCCATCGGGCCGCATGGGCCAGGGCTTCATCGATTGTCCGCTCGACATCCACCCGAGCGCGCGGATAGCCGGCGGACCTCAGAAGCTCCTCGGCGCGTGCCGCGGCCATGGGTCCGTTGATCGCAAGGCCCTCGGCGAGGACTTCGGCCCGGGCTTTCTCGAATGCCCTCACGAATTCCTGGTCCTCCCACGGGACGATCTTCGTCGTGAGGCCCACCCGCAGCGTCATGGCGATTCCTCCGAACCGAATCGTACCCTGCAATAACGCATGGCACCCAGGCGGCTGCCGATCCAAACGTCGTGGAGGCAGCCGAGGAATACCCTGGTTCGATCGCAGTGAGGAGGAGTGGACGTGGACGCTCGCCGCCGCACGATTTCGAAGATCGGTCTCGCAGCTGTCGTTGCCGTCGTCGCCTCCTTGGCATTCGGCCTGACCGGGTCGGTCCTGGCGAAAGAGAAGCGCGAGCTGACGGTGATGACTCGGAACCTGTATCTCGGCGCTGACATCGCCCGCGTGCTCGACGCGACGACGCCGACCGAGTTCCTCCTTCTGGTGGCGGAGACCTACGGGGTCGTCCAGTTCACGAATTTCCCAGCGCGGGCGGCCGCGATTGCTGCGGAGATCGATGCCGCCGACGTGGACATCGTCGGACTGCAGGAAGTCTCCGAGTGGACCTCGACGGGTCCGGGAGCGCCTCCTAGCCTCGACTTCCTGACGATCCTCCAGGGTGAGCTGGCCAATCGGGGACTGTCCTTCTCGGTCGCCGCCGTCTCCCACAACCTTGCCGTGGGGCCGGTGCCGCTGCTGCTCTGCTCGGTGCCGACCATCGGTGCATGCCTGCTCTCGTACGAGGACCGCGACGTCATCCTGGTCAATACGGCAACGGCCGGGCTGCATGTCTCGAGCTCGCGCGACGGGCGATACGCCAGTCAGCAAACGGCCTCCTCGCTCGTCGGACCGATCTCGTTCGATCGCGGCTGGGTTTCCGTCGACGGCAGCCTGGACGGCAAGCGCTTCAAGTTTGCCAGCACCCACCTCGAGATCGAGGACTACGCGGCCGTTCAGGAGGCGCAGGGCCGCGAGTTCCTGGCTGGGCCGGGGAGCGGCGCGGGCGCCGTCATCGCCGTCGGCGACTTCAACTCCGCCGCCGACGGGAGCACGACCACGACGTACGCCGATCTGACGAAGGCGTGGTTCACCGACGCCTGGGTACTGAATTCCGGCGATCCCGGCCTGTCGTGCTGCCAGAACGCCACCTTGTCGAACCCGACGTCACAGCTCAGCTCGCGGATCGACCTCGTGCTTCTGCACGGCGCGGCACACGCGACAGAGGCGCACCTCGTCGGCGCGACCCCATTCCAGGCCACGCCGCCGCTCTGGCCCTCGGACCACGCCGGCGTCGTGGCGACCATTCGGCTGCACTGACCGTACCTGACTTTGGTGCGGCAGGGACTCCAAGCGACCGGCGAACCATCGCCCGATGGTCGTTGGTGCGGCTCCGACCCCAGACGACCGGGGAAGACACCGATTCGTGCCAAATCGCGCTCGAGCCGGTGGTCCGGCGGTCACTTGGAACGGCTGCCGCACCAACGGCTCAGGCGGCGGCTGCTTCGGAGTGGGATCGCTTGAATCCGCGGGCTACGGCACGTACCCGACGATCGAGACAGAAGCGTTGCAGCCGCCCGGGCACGTGACCAGGAGATGGTTCGAGTCGAGTGGCGCATCGAACGATTGGACGACGTTCGTACCCGCCTTCACGTGGATCGAGAAGACGGCGTGGCCGGACAGCTGGAAGTGCGCGTCCGACGAGGCCCACAGAGACACCGCCGTGACGACGCCGTCCCAGTCAGCTTCCGCCTCCCCGCTCGGGATGGCGTCCAGGGCCGCGTAGAAGAGGGTGTCGTTTGCAATCGGCTCCTTGATGGGAACGGCATCCCGGATCACGACCGTGGGTGTATTCCTCACCTCGACGGGTGCGGTCTTGGCTATCTCCACGGATCCGGTCACGTCGACCGCGCCCCCGACTCGCACGTTCCCGCCGGCGTCGAGCGGCAGATTCGTGACGTTGACGTTGGCGATGCCCTGCTCGTGGACGCGAATCAGTCCTTGGGCGTCCAGGTTCTGTTCGCGGACCAGCGCTGCGCTTAGTGGCCCGGCTGCGTCGGTGGAGCGAACGACGCCGAGGAGCATCACGCTCACCGACGTCACGCCGATCAGCGCACACGTCAGCGCGATCCTGGCAACCCGACTCATCCTGATTCCTTCGTTCCTGGTCATCTTGATTCTTTCGTTCCTGGTCATCTTGATTCCTTCCTTCCTGGTCCTTTTTGGTCCCAATTCCGAGCCGCCGGGCGCGGCACGGATGTGCGGTGCCCGGCGAGATGTTTGGTGGCTCGCGTCAGCACGGGCCGGGCGCCACGACAAGCGACACGGCGTCGAGCGAGGGATGCTCCACACCGGCGATGTCCACGGCCACCAATGTGATCAGATGGCTCGTGCCGCAGGCCTCGCCGAGCAACTGCACCGTGGGTTCCCGTCCGCGGGCTATCTCGATCGGGTCGACGCCGTCGACGGCGTCCCTCCAGATCAACGTGACCGGAGGGCTGTCAGGGCCCGGGGCGTTCGTGCTGAGCACGAGCTCGTGGACGAGTCGTCCGTCCGCGCCGGTCGCGTTCGTGATGAGGAACGCGCCATCCGAGGGATTGAGGATCTCGCCCGTCGGGTTCGGGACGCCGTCGTCGGCGACGACGTTGATGCGAATGGAGGCTGACGCCGTCACCGCTCCGTCGCTGGCTCGCACGACGACGATGTGCTCACCAAGAGTGGTCGTTGGTAGCGCGGCCGTCGGACTGTGTTCACCGGCGAACGCGGTCGCCGCCCCGTCGAGGTGCCAGGTGACCGCAGAGTCCGGCAGCGGTCCACCCAGATTGGGATCGAACGTCCGGGCCGACCATCGCACCGCCTGAGATTGCTCAATGAATACCCCGATCGCGGGATTGAGGATCTCGACGGTGGGCGGATCGTTGCGGACGTTGATGGTTACCCGGTCCGACACGGACGTTCCATCTGCCAGCCGGGCCGTAACCTGGATCGTCTGGCTCCCGACGCCGAAATCGGAGCTGAACGTCCGGGCTCCCGAGCCGAGCACGCGCCCGCCGTTCGTCCAGACGATGTCGCTGATGCCGCGTCCGTCGTCGTAGACGTCGGCCCTGAGCTCGATCGACCGCCCGAGGGAGACGACCTGTCCGGTGGTCGGCGCCAGGATCCGGACCGTCGGAGGAGCCGCCTCGGCCACGGCCGCAGCGGCGTCGACGTATCGGCTCACCTGGCTGTCGGGACTCCAGTGGGCCGTCGAGATCACGATCGATTCGACCGCGTCGGCGGAGAGCGTGGGATCCGCGGCCCACACGAGCGCGGCCACACCGGCCGCAAACGGGGACGCGAAACTCGTGCCGTTCACCGCCCGGGCGCCCGCACCGGTGGTGGGATCAGGTCCGACCAGGAGGGTGTATGGCGCGAACAGGTCGACGTCCCCACGGCCATAACTGGAGCCCGGCGCTCGACTCCGTGGGTCGTCGCCCCTTGAACGAGTGGACGCGCTCGTGTCGATGCCGCCGACGCAGATGACGCCACCGTTATCGCACGGGAAGACCCGCTCCTCTTCCCAGCACCAGTCGCTGAGGATGAAGCAGTCGGTGTCATCCACGTCGATACCGTCGTTACCGGCCGCCGCGAACAGGAGCATGCCGTGGTTGCGGTAGGTGCGGGTCACGAGGTCGAACGGCAGGACGGTGAAGCTGAGCGTCGCGGGAACCTGGCCTGACCAGCTCATGTTGGCGATGCGTGCGCCGGCGCCATAGGCGAGCCCGAGCGCGATGCTGCCGTTGAACATGTCAGCCGATTCGTGTATCGCGATGAGCTCTGCGACCGGTCCGGCCGGCCCGGCCGCCCCCGCCCGGTTGTGCACTGCGCCCGCCGCGGCGTTGGCCACGGCCGTGCCGTGCCATGGGCAACCCACCCCGCCAGTACAACTCGACGGATTCGGGGTCCCCGTAGGATCCGTGAACGGCAGCGCGGTCAGCGCCCTCCAGCCCGCGGGGAAGTCGCCGTTCGTCGCCGGAGCAAAGCCGCCGTCGAGCACGGCGAGGCGGACTCGGGCGTCGAGGCGTCCCGTCCGCGCCAGCAGGGTCCACGCCTGGGTAACGCCGATGTCGAGGCGCCCACCGTCGTCGAGGTAGAACCAGTCGAATGCGTTCCCCGCGTAGACGGCTGGATCCGTGTTGTAGCCGGCAGGCCCGGTGCTGCTCTCGCGCGTCGCCCCGCCGGGGATGTCTGCAGGGGTGGCCAGCCAGTTGATGCCGACGGTCAACCCACTTGTCGCCTCCATCGCGGCGACGGTTAGCAACTGGATCGCTCGTTCGCTCGACACTCGATGCTGGACGTCCCGGGCCGGGTGAAGAGCAGCCAGCAGCCCTGGCAGCTCCGCCGGATCCGCTGCAGTCGGGTCCACCCGCACCAGGTGCTGGGGGGACAAATCGGCGATGTCGTTCCTGGCCGGGTCGATCGTGTCGACGACCTCGCCGCGCCACCGATTCAGGACATCGTTGAGCTGCTTCGAGTCGTTCGTCACGACGATCAGCTCGTCCTCGACGAACACGCCGCGATTGCCGAGGTCGTCGACGATCGCGGCGAGCTGGCGGCTAGTTCCGTCCGGAGCATCCGGGACGGTCTCGGTCGGCGCCAAGGCAGCGTCGGCCTTGAAGACCGGCGGCAGTGTCGGTGGCTCAGGTTGTGGTCCCGCGGCATGCGCCATCGGCGCAATGGCGGTAGCCGCGATGGATCCGGCCAATAGCGCACGGCTCATCGCGATCTTGGCAAGTCGGTTCACCTTCCTGTTCCTTTCCTTCCTGTTTCCACGCATGGGGGGTGTTTCGGGGGGTGCGGTCGTCGAGCCGACGACAGCCAGACGACGACTGCGTTCACGCTTGAAGCACCGCGATTCCTTGGGCATGGCACCTGTACCCTCGACGGACGCCTGGTTCGTCATCCGCGCGGGCGGACGGCGTGGAACCCCCATACTTCCGTGAACGTTCCACACGACGCCGGCATCCCCGTGGCAGGCCTTCCTTTGTCGACGCGTACTCCGATGAGCTCCGTCGCAATCGGGCCTGACGTCCCGGCATTGGTCGAGCGGGGAACGAGGAAGAGCGTCTGCTCGACCTCGTACGAGCCGGGGATCCGCGATCCGTTCGCGTTCTTGCAGAACGCCGCGGGCTCTGCTGTGACCCCGATCGAGTAGTAGGTACCCTTCGAGGCGTCCCAGCGAAGGCCCGACGGGTAGGTCTGACCCAGCCGGGCGTTGAAGGCATCGAATCGGACATCGCACGGACCGTTCGCGCATTTCCGCTCCACGGTCCACGTCCATTTCTCATCGCTGCCGATGGCCAGATACGGCCGATAGTCAGTGCCGACGCTTGTGAAGTCGAGCAGGCGGAAGGAGACCTCCCACTTCGCGTCCACGGACGACTCGCGGATGCCCCGGTCGATCGACGCCACCAGCTCGTCCCAGGAGTCGGGGCCGAGACTGAGCGGTGCTCCCGAGCTCGGAGCGGTCGAGCTCGGAGCGGTCGAGCTCGGCGCGGTCGAGGGGCTTGGGCCGTCATTCGACGGCGCAACCTCGTTACCTCCCGAGGCGAGCAACCCGGCGGCCCAGGCACCGCTCTCGGCGAAGGCCGGATCGCCGCTCAGGCCGACATCGAGGATGCAGTCCGCGAGGAACGGCTCGTTCTTTACGCCGGCCGCGCGGCACGTTGCTTCGGCGCGTTGTCGCGTCGCGGCGTCGAGGGAGTCGGCCCCGACGTACCCATCGGGATTGCCCGTCTCGAGGTCCGCAGGATCGCCGGGGTCGAAGTCGAAGAACGACGCACCCGCGGCAACGCGCCAGCTCGCGCCGAATTCCCTGTACAGGAAGTCGACATCGAGCTTGGCGGGATCGCGGCGCCGCCCGTCGTGCGTGACGAGGTCGTTGCTCGGGTCACCGTCCGCGTTGCCCAACAGGCCGCTGAGGTCCCCGCGCAACGCCGGCGCGACCGTCACCGCGAGGTCGAGCCATGTGCCGCCCTGGACCTCCAGGGTGCTTCCGTCAGGCCAGGTCAGGCGCCATCCGTCCGCCAGTGCCTCGATCCGGCCACCACCGGACAGGTTGACGCGGGACTCCCGCACGATGGCGCCATCGACGCGAAGCAGCGGACCGTCTTTGGTCGCGTACACCCCGGCGCGGTGGTCGCCCACCCTTGCGGCGACGGCCCGATTGATGCTCACCGGCGCGGATCTGTACCGCCGCTGGCGGACCTGGATCGCGAAGGCGCCGTCACTCGACTGAGCGAGCAGGAACTCGCCCCCAGCCTGGAAGTCGTAGTGGAGGCCGTCGAGGGTGATGAGGTGGGGATCGCCGCTGCTCAAGCCGGCGATGCGACCGCCGGCCGCGCCAGCGATCGCGCCGGCAGGCACGTCGAACTGGCGCGGCCGTGTCTCGGACGACCCAGGGCCGTCCGGACGCGAGCCCGGCGCAAGCCATGGCCAGCCGAGAATCGCGAGCAGCGCGCCGGCACCCAGCGCGAGTCCTGCTCCCGCGCGCGGCGGGATCCTTACGGGGGGCCGGTAGCCCTTCTCCTTCTTGATGGGCTTCGGCCCGGGCTTCGCGGCTTCCACCGGTGGGCGCGGCCACCGTGGCCGCTCCGCGGGCGAACCGTCCGGCAAGACGCCGTCCTTGGGCAGCGACGAGACTATCTCCTCCGTTTCAGCCGGCGGCGTTCCGTCATATGGGGCAGGGCTCTCCGGCAACCCGCCGCCAGGCTTCGCATCCGGGTTGAGCCATGAGATCTCGCCCGGCGGCACTGCCGGCTCGTCCACGACCACCAACGGCGGCGTGTAGCCGAAGCTCGGCTGGCCCGGCGGGACCTGTGAATCGGGATGCAGCCAGGTGATCTTCGCCGGTGGGTCCAGGGGATCGGCCGGCGTGGATGGCGGCGGCGGCGCGCTCTGCCCGATCGGCTTGTCAGCGAGCGGCGGCTTGTCCGGTCCGAACTGGTCGGTTGGCGGGGGCGTGTCGGGTCCGGGCATCTGGCTTCACGTCCAGGAGGCGTGGCCCGGCAGGCCACCGATGAACTCGTCCATTCCGGAATCCGCCTTTCCTGCGCTGGCCACCACGTGGCAGTGGCGGAACCGTAGGCTCGACGGTGGAACCTGCCATCGGGGCTGGACCCGAATCCCGGAGTGCAAGATTTGAGGGATTTCCCTCTAGGAACCGAACCGTCAACGTGGCAGCATCGGGCAGTGGCGCAGACCGTTTTGATCGTCGATGACCATGCCGGCTTTCGGTCCTTCGCACGCGTCTTCCTCCAGTCGGCCGGATACACGGTCGTGGGCGAAGCGGCCGACGGTCGGGACGCGTTGGTGGCAATCGACCGGCTGCAGCCCGACGTCGTTCTGCTGGATGTCCTCCTCCCCGACCTGGACGGGTTCGAGGTCGCTCGGCAGATCCTCTCCGGAAGGCGGAGGCCGGCGGTCGTGTTGACCTCCACGCGCGATCTCAGCGACTACGGTCACCGGGTCGCCGACAGCGGCGCGCGAGGGTTCATTGGCAAGGCCGATCTGAGCCGCGAGAGATTGGAGGCACTCCTGTGGGGTGACGCAAGCCGCCCAGCGTAGGCGTGGACCGAGCCGCCGGATGTTCCTGGCGATCGCCGTTGCGGGGATCGCCGTAGGCGTTGTCGCCGAGTGGGTCGCGGTTGTCGGCTTCTATCGGTATTCGGAAATCGACGTCCTGCGGGACATCAGTGTCGGCTGGGCGTTCATCGCGGCCGGCCTCGTCGCAGGGTGGCGCCGCCCCGACAGCCGTGTGGGCAAGCTCATGACGGTGGTGGGCTTCACCTGGTTCATTGGCAATTTCGGGTCGACCGGCATCATGCCGATTGCGCCAATCGCGGGGTCGCTCCAGGGGCTGCAGGGCGGATTCCAGACTTGGTTGATCCTGGCCTATCCGACGGGGCGCGTGGCCGATCGTCTGGATCGGGCCGTCATCGTCGGGACGTTCGTCGCCATCGTCGTGGCCGCCGTGCTCGAGCTGGTCACATTCGATCCCTCGAGCGCGGTCGAGTGTCCCTGCCCCGACAACCCGTTCCTGCTGGTCCAGGACCCGGACATCGGCATGGCCATCAGCAGTCTCCTGAGCCTCAAGCTCGTCGTCTTGGTGACGGCCCTGCTTGCGGTCCTCGCCCGACGCTGGCGACGTTCGACGCCGACGGCACGAAAGATGCTGGCACCCGTCTGGTTCGCAGCCACGGCCATCGCGATGACGACGCTGGGTACCGAAGTGGCTATGCGGCTCGGCCTCGACTTCTGGACCGCGGCGAATATCGGTCAGGCAATGCAGATCGCAGTTCCGTTCGCGTTCCTGGCAGGCTTGCTGCGATCGCGACTGGCGCGCGCCGGCGTGGGCGACCTGCTCATCGAGCTCTCGAACTTGCCCTCGTCACGCACCATCCGGGATGCGCTCGCACGGACGCTGGGCGATCCCACCCTCCAGATCGCCTACGCGGTAGGCGCAGGCGGCGCCTACGTGGACGACCAGGGCCAGCCCGTCGAGATCCCACAGGCATCCGGCCGCGCAACGACTGAGCTGACGCACCGGGGGCAATCCGTCGCGTTGCTCGTCCATGATCCGGCCCTGAACGAGGACCCGGGCCTGGTCGAGGCGGCAGGAGCCGCGGCTCGGTTCGCCATCGAGAACGAGCGGCTGCAGGCCGAGTTGCGGGCGCAGCTCCAAGAGGTCCGAGCCTCGCGCGCGAGGCTCGTCGAGGCGGGTGACACGGAACGTCGCAGAGTCGAGCGCGACCTGCACGATGGGGCTCAACAGCGACTAGTCACGCTCGCGCTGGCGCTGCGAATGGCTCGTGAGCGGGCGGGAGCGGGAGGCGATCCAGCGCTGAGCGGGCTCCTCGACGAGGCGGCGGCCGAGCTCAGCACCGCGCTCGTCGAGCTCCGCGAACTCGCCCGAGGGATCCACCCGGCGATCTTGACGGAAGAGGGCCTGGGTGCTGCAGTCTCCTCGCTCGCGAACCGATCCGCGCTCCCGGTTCGCGTCGCAGTCGCGGCGGGGCGATTCCCGGCGCCCGTGGAGGCAACTGCGTACTTCGTGGTCTGCGAAGCCCTCGTGAATGTGGCAAAGCATGCCGACGCGACGGAGGCGTCGGTGTCCGCCCAGCGCGTGGACGGACGACTCCGGATCGAGATCGCAGACGACGGGAAGGGTGGTGCTACCACCGCGAGGGGGTCGGGGCTGCAGGGCCTCGTCGACCGGGTCGCGGCGCTCGGCGGAACGCTGCGGTTGGAGAGTCCACCGGGAGCCGGCACGGTGGTCGTGGTGGAGATCCCGTGCGAATAATCGTGGCCGACGACTCGGCGCTCTTCCGCGAAGGCCTTGCCCTCGTGCTCGCTCGCGATGGTGCCATGGTTCGACAAGCGCCCGATCCCGCGGTCCTGCTCGATCTCGCCGAGCACGAGCCTCCCGATCTCGCGATCGTCGACGTACGAATGCCACCGACCTTCACGACCGAGGGTCTGGTCGCCGCGCTCGAGCTGCGGAGCAAGCTCCCCAAGGTCGGCGTTCTCGTCCTGTCTCAGTACGTGGAGACACGGCATGTCGAGCGATTGCTCGGCGACCGGCCCGAGGGGACGGGCTACCTCCTGAAGGATCGCGTGGCGAACGTGGACGAATTCGCCGACGCCGTTCGGCGCGTCGCGGCGGGTGGCACCGTCGTCGAACCCGAGCTCGTCGCCCAGCTCCTCGGCCGGC
>WNFU01005332.1_pt1 | contig 16004 bp, 7 predicted proteins | sample 5400121 | NCBI WGS metagenome assembly WNFU01 (sample SAMN13153360, study PRJNA577476) | soil metagenome | isolation source: 100 cm soil or saprolite under grassland replicate 1 | place: USA:California | collected 2016-06-15
CGGCGAGCCAGGAGGGTTCTTCGTCGGGTGAGGTGCGTGCCGCGACGACTTTGATCCCGGCGTCGGTGAGGGTGTGTACGAGGCCGACGAGGAAGATGGGTGAGCTGATAAGGATATCGGTCCGGATCACAATGCCCCCCGGCACTCGAGTCCGCATCCCGGCTTTCTGCGTCATCCGGTGTCTGCGTCATGCCGCTCGGCCGGCGGCTTGCACCTCCTCACGCCCGCTCCGATGGCGGTTGCGCGTCTACCGCTGGCGCCGCCAGCCGAGGAGAGTCTGCGGGTACAAAAGGAACAAATCCAACTGCGTCGAACTATGGACGACGCTAGTCCACACGTGTGGCGCACACCGGTCCCCCCTTTAGGGGACGGTTGCGAACAAGGGGATCCGGGCATCACCGGAGGTCGCCCCAATCGGGGACGTGCCGGCGTTCCGGCGTGCGTTCCACGATGGACCTCGCGCGTGACCCCGGCCCCGAGGCAGGTATGCGACATGTCCACTCAGGACCTCCGGCGCGACACCGTCGCGGTGGGCCCGCCCGAAGCAGGGCCGGCGGCCGGCGGCGTCGCCGGCGCGGGCGACCGGGTCGCCCGCCGCAACCGCCGCTGGCGGCGGTTGCGGCGGATCGCCCTGTGGGCGCTCGGTGTCGTCGTCGTGCTGGTGCTTGTCGCGTCGGGTCTGGTGGTGTGGTCGGTGCGCCGCGCCTTCCCGCAGCAGGACGGCACGATCGCCATGCCGGGTCTCGCGGCCCCGGTGACCGTCTACCGCGACGCGTACGGCGTGCCCCAGATCTACGCCTCGTCGGAGACGGACCTGTTCCGGGCGCAGGGCTACGTCCACGCCCAGGACCGCTTCTGGGAGATGGATTTCCGCCGCCACCTCACTTCCGGACGCCTCGCCGAGTTGTTCGGCGCCGACCTGGTGTCCACCGACGCGTTCCTGCGTGCGCTGGGCTGGCGGCAGGTCGCCGAGCGGGAGTGGCAGCTCGTCTCGTCGCGGACGCGCCGCGACGTGCAGGCCTACGCCGACGGGGTCAACGCCTGGATCGCCGACCACGGCGGCGGCGCGGCGTCCGGGGCGAAGAGCCTCGAGTACACCGTCCTCGGCCTGCAGAACTCGGGCGACCGCGTGGAGCGGTGGGACCCGGTCGACTCGCTCGCGTGGCTCAAGGGGATGGCCTGGGAGATGCGCGGCAACGTGGGCGCCGAGATCGAACGGGCGGCGCTGCTCGCCGCGGGGCTGACCCGCGACCGGATCGACGAACTCTTTCCGGCGTACCCGTTCGCGCGGCAGCGTCCGGTCGTCCCGGACGGGGTGGTGCGGGGCGGCGCCTTCGCGGCCGACGCGACGCCGGGGACCGCGGCACCCTCCGGTCAGGTGTTGCGGGACGCGGCGCCGGCGCTCGGCGCGGTCGGCCGCGCCGTGCGGTCGCTGCCCGGTCCGCTCGGCGTGACCCGCGCCGGCATCGGGTCGAACGCCTGGGCCGTCAGCGGCGCGCTGACCGCCTCCGGCAAGCCGCTGCTGGCGAACGACCCGCATCTCGCCCCGTCGATGCCCGGCATCTGGTACCAGGTCGGCCTGCACTGCACCTGTCCGGTCAACGTGGCCGGCTTCTCGCTGTCGGGTATTCCCGGCGTCATCATCGGGCACAACGCCCGGGTCGCCTGGGGGCTGACCAATCTCGCCCCCGACGTGACCGACCTCTACCTGGAGAAGGTCGACGGCGACCGGTACTTCGACGGCACCGGCTGGCGCGACCTCGCGTCGCGGCAGGAGGTCATCAAGGTGGCCGGCGGGCCGCCGGTGACGATCACGGTGCGCGCCACCCGGCACGGTCCGCTGCTGTCCGACCGGTGGGCTGAGCTGTTCGGGATCGCGGCACGGCCACCGGTGGACGCGTCGGGCTCGCCGCGGCCGTCGCTCCCGCCGGCCGCGACACCCAGCCTCGACGCCGGCGCGCCGGGCGTGCCCCCGCCGGCCGCCGCCATGCCGTACGCCGTCGCGCTGCGCTGGACCGCGCTCGACCCCGCGCGCACGATCGACGCGCTGTTCGCCCTCGACACGGCGGCCGGCTGGACGGACTTCCGCGCCGCCGCCGCGCTGTTCGACGTGCCCGCCCAGAACATGGTCTACGCCGACGTCGACGGCAACATCGGCTACCAGGCGCCGGGCCGGATCCCGGTGCGGGGCAAGGGCGACGGGCGGTGGCCGGCGCCCGGCTGGGACCCGGCGTACGACTGGCAGGGCTACATTCCGTTCGCCGAACTGCCGAACGTGCTCAACCCGCCGGACGGCGTGGTCGTGTCGGCCAACCAGGCGGCGGTCGGCGCGCGGTACCCGTACCTCATCACCGGTGACTGGCCGTACGGCTACCGCAGCGAGCGCATCCGCGACCTGCTCGCCGAGCGGGCCGGGCGCGGCAAGCTCGGCGTCGCCGACACGCGACAGATACAGTTCGACAACCGCGAAGGCTTCGCGCCGGTGTTGGTTCCGGCGCTGCTGGCCGCGCCGCTGCGCGCCGGACCCACCAGTACCGTGGCGAAGGCCCGCGACATGTTGCGGGACTGGGACTTCCGGGAGCCCGCGCAGTCACCGGCCCGCACGTCGGCGGCGGCGGCCTTTTACAACGCCACCTGGCGGCATCTGCTGCTGCGGACGTTCGACGAGCTCCCCGCCGACTACAAGCCCGGTGGCGAGGAGCGCTGGTGCGAGGTCGTCCGGACGCTGCTCGCCACACCGGCGTCGCCGTGGTGGGACGACCGGACCACCGCGGCGACCGAGTCGATGAACGACATCCTCGCCGCCGCCATGACCGACGCCGCCGCCGAACTGACCGACCGGCTCGGCGCGGACCCCGCCGGATGGCGCTGGGGCGCCCTGCACACGCTGACGCTGGAGAACCAGCCGTTCGGGCAGTCGGGCATCGCACCGGTCGAGTGGCTGTTCAACCACGGCCCGGTGGGTGTGTCTGGTGGTGGCGGCGTCGTCAACGCGACCAACTGGCGGGCGAGCGCCGGGTACGAGGTTGATATCGTGCCGTCTATGCGGATGAACATCGATATGGCCGATCTGGACGGATCGCGCTGGGTGCAGTTGTCGGGCAACTCGGGGCACGCGTTCCACGCCAACTACGCCGACCAGGTGGAACTGTGGCGCACCGGGCGGGACACGCCGATGCGCTGGGAGCGGTCGAGCATCGAGGCGGCGGCCAGGCACAGGCTGAAGATCGAGCCGGCCCGACCGCGATGACCGGGCCCGGCGACCGTCCGGCCCGGTCGTCGCCCGAGCCGGCGGACGGCCGGGTCGCACTCGTCAGCGGCGGCAATCGCGGCCTCGGCCTGCAGATCGTGCGGATGCTCGCCGCGCGGGGCATGCGGGTCGTGCTGGGCAGCCGGTCGGTGGAGAACGGCCGGGTCGCGGTCGAGCTGCTGGGCAGCCTGTCCGGCCGGGTCGCGGTGCGCCAGCTCGACATCACGGACGGGTCGAGCGTCGACCGGCTCGCGTCCTGGCTGGTCTGGCGGCTCGGGCGCTGCGACGTGCTGGTCAACAACGCGGCGGTGCTGATCGACGACGACCGGGAGAGCGCCACCGTCGACCTGGACGTGGTGCGGCGCACGCTGGAGACCAACCTGCTCGGCACCTGGCGGCTCACCCAGGCGATCGTGCCGCTGATGCGGGTCGGCCGGTACGGACGGATCGTGAACGTCTCCAGCGGTCTGGGCAGCCTCGCGTCGATGCGCCGGGGCCTGCCCGCGTACCGCGTCTCGAAGTCGGGGGTCAACGCGCTCACCCGCATGCTCGCCGACGAGCTCGCCGAGGACGGCATCCTGGTCAACACCTGCTGTCCGGACCCGGCGTACATCGAGTGCAGTGACGGCGACGGCGACGGCACGATCCGGCTGTCCGCGTCGGCGGACACCCCGGTGTGGCTCGCGACGCTCCCGGACGACGGGCCGACGGGCCGGTTCTACTGCGAGCGCGAGCCGATCGACTGGTGAGCGACCCGTCCCAGGAACGCAGGACGCACCAAGCGCATCCGCGCGTGCGATTCTGGTCCCGTCAGCCAGGCACCGACGGGGACGATATGCGATTCAACGTACTGGGAACGCTCGAAGTCATCGCCGAGTCAGGCCAGCGGATCCGGATCCCGCGGCTGCGGGCCCGCCAGTTGCTTGCCGTCCTCCTCCTCATGAACGGGCGGCCGGTGTCGGCGGATCTCCTCGCGGACGCGGTGTGGGGTGAGGACGCGCCGGGTTCGCGGTTCGGCAACCTCCGCACGCACGTGTACCTGCTGCGCCGCAACCCGGCGGTCGCCGAGCGGCTGCGCCGCGAGGACGGCGGCTACCTGCTGGACGTGCGGCCCGGCGAGCTGGACCTGGCGGACTTCCGGACCCTGGCCGCGCAGGGCCAGCAGGGGCTGGAGGCCGGCGACGTGTGCGGTGCGGAGACGTTGCTGCGCAAGGCGATGGCGCTGTGGCGCGCGCCGGAACCGCGCGACGTGCCCGCGACGCAGGCGGTCATGGCGGAGACGGTCAAGCTCGCCGCGGAGCGCCTGCGGGCGAAGGAACAGCTCGTCGACGCGGTGCTCCGGCAGGGGCGCCACCGCGAGCTCGTGCCGGAACTCGAAGCCAGCGTCTGCGTCAACCCGCTGAACGAGCGGGCGTGGGAACAGCTCATTCTCGCGCTGTACGGCGCGGGACGGCGGGCGGAAGCGATCCAGGCCTACAACGGCGCCCGCACGCTGCTCGTCGACGAGTACGGCATCGACCCCGGCCCGCGCCTGCGGCGGCTGTTCCATCAGGTGCTCCGGGACGACCCGGCGTTGGTTCCGGCGGGTTGACCGAGCGCGGCGAGCTGGAGCATCGCGGCGTACCCGTCGCGCAGGCGTTGCGAGCCGAAGGCGGCCAGCGGGCGGCGCAGCGACTCGACGCTGATGCCGTGCCGCAGCGCCAGCAGCACGCCGCTGGCGGCCAGGTAGCTGTCCACCTCGATGACCGCGTGGAGACCGAGCGCCTCGGCGGTGACGTCGAGGATGGTCCCGTTCTCCCGCACGGCGATCACCGGTGTTCCGCGCTCGGCGGCGGAAAGCACCGGTGCCGAGCCGAGCGCGGTGGCCGGCGCGACCACGGCCACCACGTCGGCGACGCCGATCACGTCGGTGGTGGGGCAGCCCGGTCGCGGCGCCAGTTGCGGCGCGCGGCGCAGTCCAATGAGGACACACGCGAGTCCGCTGGTGGAGACGAACTCGCCGGCGGCGCGGGCGTCGACGACACCGGCACCCTGGTCCAGGTCCTTAAAGTTGATCATCGGCGCGTGGGCGGTGGGTACGCCCAGCGTGCGGGTCAGCAGGTGCGAGACGACCGCCTCGGCGCCACCGACCGGATTCGGGTGGGCGCCGAGGAAATGGCGGGAGTACTCGGCCGTCGGCAGGCCGCGCACGTTCGTCGTCACCGCGAGCGCCGTCGCGCCGGCGTCGACGAGGCGCTGGCCCGCCGACAGCAGCACCTCGGGACGCTCGACCTGCCCGCCGTACGCGCCCGACCCGCTGCGCACGCAGCACGTGCCGGCCGGTTCGTCGGTGACCAGGTAGTCGACGACGTCCAGCCCGTACACCGCGCGGGCGGCGTTGACGACGTTGAAGACCTCGTCGAGGGACGCGTCGTCGGCACGCTCGACGATGACGCCGATGCGGTTCGCGCGCGGCCGGTACAGCGGCACCGCCCCGGTGGCGAACAGGTTCAGCGAGTAGCCCTCGGTGTAGACGACCCGGTCGTCGGCGTGGATGAAGTTGGACGCGTTGACCGCGTTGGGATTCGTCACCACGAGATCGGCGGCGGCGCCGAGCAGCGCGGTCACCGGCGCGGCGTCGCCGGCGTACCCGCCGAACGCGCAGCCGATGCCGGTCGGTACGAGGCTGACGACCACGGCGCGTCCGGTCGGCGGCGGCGGGACCACCGGCCCGAGCGGCGCCGCCGGGAACCCCATCCACTCGGTCACCTCGACCTGGATCGCGGTGGCGTCCGCCGCGCTCACGTACCAGCGCAACGGCTCGCCGGTGACGGCGTCCGCGACGGCCGCCGCGACACCGCCGGGTGCGGCGACCGAGGACGGGGCGAACGTGTACCTCCGGTTCACGACCATGGTGGGTTCCTTCCGGCGCTGCGACGTCACGAGGTTGTCTAGCAGGTGACCCGTCAACCCGACGTCAACGCCGCGTCGCGCGAGCGCGCGACCTGCGGGTTGACGCGCCGTCGACGTCTCGTTGATGCGTTGCCTGGTAAGCAGACTGGGGTCGACCCCACTGCGGGAGGGTGCGTGCCGTGACCACCGTCGTTTCCCTGCTGCGCGGGCGCGCCGAACGCGAGCCCGACCAGCTCGCGTACCGGTTCCTGCTCGACGGCGAGCGGGCCGAGGACGTGCTCACCTACGCCGAACTCGACCGCGCGGCCAGGGCCGTCGCGGCCCGGCTGGTGGAACTCGGCGCCACCGGCGAACGCGCCATGCTGCTCTACCCGCCCGGCCCGGACTACATCACGGCGTTCTTCGGCTGCCTCTACGCCGGTGCGGTCGCCGTGCCGGCGTATCCGCCCAACCCGGCGCGGCTCGACAGCAGCCTCGGCCGCCTCGCCGCGATCGTGCGGGACGCCCAGCCGCGCGTCACGCTCACGACGTCGGCGAACCTCGCGGCCATCCGGGCGTTGGCCGGAACCGGCACCGGACCCGCGCTGGGCGCCCTGGTGCCGACCGACGAGATACCGCCCGCGCTCGCGTCCTCGTGGGAACCGCCGGCCGTCGACGCGGGCTCGGTGGCGTTCCTGCAGTACACGTCCGGCTCGACGGCGGCACCGCGCGGGGTCGTGCTCAGCCACGGCAACCTCCTGCACAACTCCGGCCAGATCAACCGGTTCTTCGGGCACTCACCGCAGACCCGGGCGGTGGCGTGGCTGCCGCCCTACCACGACATGGGACTCATCGGCGGCATCATCCAGCCGCTGCACGGCGGGTTCCCGATCACCCTGATGTCACCCACCGATTTCCTGCGGCGCCCGCTGCGGTGGCTGGAGGCGGTGTCCCGGTTCAGGGCGACGGTGAGCGGCGGCCCGAACTTCGCGTACGACCTCTGCGTCCGCAAGACCACCGCGGCCGAGCGGGCGGGCCTCGACCTGAGCGACTGGCGCGTCGCGTTCAACGGCGCCGAGCCGGTGCGGCCCGAGACGCTGGAGCGCTTCGCGGCGGCGTTCGCGCCGGCCGGGTTCCGGCGGGCGGCGTTCCATCCCTGCTACGGGCTTGCCGAAGCCACGCTCATCGTCACCGGTGGCGTCCCGTGGTCGGGCACCGGGCCGCGCGTGTCGTGCGGCCGGCCGGCCGCCGACCAGCGCGTCGTCATCGCCGACGCGGTGACGCGCGAGCGGTGCGCGCCCGGCGCCGAGGGCGAGGTCTGGGTTGCCGGCCCGAGCGTCGCGCAGGGGTACTGGAACCGCCCGGACCAGACGGAGGAGGTGTTCCGGGCGCGCCTGGCCGGCACCGGCGAGGGGCCATTCCTGCGCACCGGCGACCTGGGGTTCGTCCGGGACGATGAACTGTTCGTCACCGGCCGGCTGAAGGACCTCGTCATCGTGCGCGGCCGCAACCACTACCCGCAGGACCTCGAGGCGACCGCCGAGCGCAGCCACGAGGCGCTGCGGCCGGGGTGCGGCGCGGCGTTCACCGTGCCGGACGGCGACGCGGAACGCCTCGTCGTCGCCTGGGAGGTCGCGGCGAGCGCCGGTGAGGTGGACGGCGACGCGGTGGCGCGGGCGGTGCGGTCGGCGGTGGCGCGCGAGCACGAGGTCCAGGTGGGCACGGTGGTCCTGCTGCCGCCCGGCGGCATCCAGAAGACGTCCAGCGGCAAGGTCCAGCGCGGCCTGTGCGCTGCCAGGTACGCCTCGGGCAAGCTGGGTGGCCGCGCCGTCGCGTTCGCCGAGGACGCCGCCGACGAGATGGAACTGGACCGCGACGTGCTGCTCGCCGCCGGCCCGGCGCACCGCCGCGCGATGCTGCGGGAGTACCTGTGCGGCCGCGTCGCGGCGGCGTGCGGCGTCGCGCCCGGCGCGGTCGACCCGGACCGGCCGCTGCTGGCGCTCGGCGTCGACTCGCTCGCGGTGGTCGGCATCGCGCAGGCGGTCCAGCGCGACGTCGGCGTCACGCTCGCCGTGTCCGAGTTCGCCGACGCCGGCAGCCTGAGCGACCTCGTCGTGCGGCTGGACGAGGCGCTCGGCACGGCCCGGCACGCCGCCCCACCCGGCGCGGCGGCGACGGCCACCGAGGCCGCGCTGTCGCACGCCCAGCGGACCCTGTGGTTCCTGCACCAACTGGAGCCGGCGAGCGCCGCGCACAATGTCGCCGTCGCGCTGCGGTTGCACGGCAGGCTCGACGCCCGCGCGCTGCGCGACGCCTTGGACGGGCTCGTCGCCGCCCACGCCGCGTTGCGCACCACGTTCGGCTCGCGCGACGGCGAACCGGTCGCCCGTGTCACGGCGACCGGCACCGCGTGCCTGCGCGAGCACGACGCCGCGGGCGCCGACCTCACCGACCGGCTCGCCGACGCGGCCAACGAGCCGTTCGACCTCGCGTCGGGCCCGCTGCTGCGGGTCGACCTCTACCACGTGGCGTCCGGCGAGACCGTCCTGCTCGCCGTCGCGCACCACATCGTCACCGACTTCTGGTCCATGAGCACGCTGGTCGACGAGCTCGAACGGCGGTACCGCGGTGAACGCGTCGAGCCGCTGGCGGCGTCGTACGCCGACGTCGTCGCCTGGCAGGAGCGCGGCCTGACCGGCGAGAGCCGCGCCTTCTGGGCGGACGAGCTGCGCGGCGCGGTCGAGGAGCTGCTCCTGCTGCGGCGCGAGCCGGCCGTGCCGCCCGCCGCGGCCGGCACCGGCCGCCTGCGCCTGGACGGGACGCTGACCCGCCGCGTCAAGAAGCTGGCGCGTGCCGAGGGCGTCACCGTGTACATGGTGCTGCTCGCGGCCTACCAGTTGCTGCTGCACCGCTACACCGGGCAGGCCGACCTCCTGGTCGGCACGCCGATGGCCGGCCGCGGGCGGCCCGAGTTCGCGCGGGTCGTCGGCTACTGCATGAACCCGGTCGCCATCCGCGGCCGGCTCGACGGCGGCGAGTCGGTGCGGGACGTGCTCGCCCGGGTACGCCGGCGGGTCGTCGGCGCGCTGGACCACCAGACGTTCCCGCTGCACCTGCTGGACAGCGACCGCCGTGCCGGCGCGCCGCTGTTCCGGGCCATGTTCGTGTTCAACCGGCCGCCCGTACGCGGCGCCGCCGAACTGGCGCTGCTCGCGATGGGGCAGCCGGGCCTGCGGCGCCCGTTCGCGGACCTGCTGGCCGAGCCGGTCGAGGTGCGACTGCGCGAGACGCCGGTCGACCTGCACCTCAGCATGGCGGAGATCGACGACGAGCTGTTCGCCTCCTTCCGGTACCGCACCGACCTGCTCGACGACGACGCGGCGAGCCGGATGCTGCGGCACTTCGCGAACATCCTGACCGCGATGGTCGGCGACGCCGGGCAGCGGGCGTCCGCGGTGGCGATGCTCGACGCGGGGGAGCGGCACCGCGTCCTCGACGGGTGGCGCGCGACCCGCGGCGCCCACCCTCCCGGCGTCACCGTCGGGGAACTCGTCGAGCGGCAGGCGGCGGCGACGCCGGACGCGCTCGCGGTCACCGGTGCCGGCGGCCGGCTCACCTACCGGGAACTGAACGAGCGCGCCAACCGCGTCGCGCACCTGCTGGCGGGACGGGGCGTCGGGCCGGGCGCGCGGATCGGGCTGTGCCTGGACCGGTCACCCGACCTGATCGTGGCGCTGCTGGCCGCGCTGAAGTCGGGCGCCGCGTACGTCCCCGCGGATCCCGCCCACCCGCGCGAGCGGATCGCGGCGATGTTCGCCGAGGCCGGCGTGGCCGCCGTGCTCACCGAGCGGCAGCTCACCGACCGGCTGCCCGGCGGCGTCGACACGATCCTGCTGGACGACGAGGCGGCGCTCGCCGGCCAGCGCCCCGACGATCCGGGCCTGCCGATCGCCGACGGCAGCCCGGTCTACGTCCTCTACACCTCCGGCTCGACCGGCACGCCGAAGGGTGCGGTGGTCAGCCACCGTTCGCTGGCGAACTACGTGCGGTTCGCCGCCGAGCACTTCGCGATGTCGGCCGGCGACCGGGTGCTGCAGTTCGCGTCCGTCAGCTTCGACGCGAGCGCCCAGCAGATCTACGCGGCCCTCGTCAGCGGGGCGACGCTCGTGCTCCGCAACGACCTGATGCTCAGCTCGCCGCAGGCGTTCCTGGCGCAGTGCGCGCAGTGGTCGGTCACCGTGCTGGACCTGCCGACGGCGTACTGGCACGAGCTCGTGGTCGGGATCACCGAGGCCGGCGCGACCGTCCCGGCCGCGCTGCGGCTCGTCATCATCGGTGGCGAGCGGGCGGTGCCGGACCTGGTCCGGGCTTGGCACACGCACGTCGGCACCCGGGTCCGGCTGATCAACAACTACGGGCCGACCGAGGCGACCATCGTCGCCGTCACGCGCGACCTCACCGGCTACGCCGGGGCGGGCGAGGTGCCGATCGGGCGTCCGGTGGCGGGCGCCACCGCGTACGTCCTGGACCACCTGCGCCAGCCCGTGCCGGCCGGCGTCGTCGGCGAGCTGTACCTGGGCGGCGCCGGCCTCGCGGACGGCTACCTGAACCGCCCGGCGCTCACCGCGCAGGCGTTCGTGCCGCACCCGTTCGAGGCCGGCAGGCGGCTCTACCGCACCGGCGACCTGGCCTCGTTCACCGCGGACGGCGAGCTCGTCTTCCGCGGCCGGGCGGACCGGCAGGTCAAGCTGCGCGGCTACCGGGTGGAGCCGGCGGAGGTCGAGTCGGTCCTGCGCGAGCAGCCCGAGGTCGCGGACGCGCTCGTGGTGCTGCGCGAGAAGCCCTGCCAGCTCATCGGCTACCTGGTCACCGTCGGGGCGGCCGAGCCCGCGCCCGCCGCGCTGCGCCGGAAACTGCCCGAGTACATGGTGCCCTCGGCGTTCGTGACCCTGCCGTCCTTCCCGCTCAACCACAACGGCAAGGTCGACCTCGCGGCGCTGCCCCCGCCGGCGACGGCCAGGCCCGAGGGACCCGCCGCGCCGCGCACGCCCGTCGAGCGGTTCCTCGTCGAGACGTTCGCCGAGGTGCTGGGCCTCACCGACGTGGGCGTGCACGACGACTTCTTCGGCCGTGGCGGGCACTCCCTGCTCGCCACCAGGGTGATCGCGCGGATCCGGGACCGGTTCGCGGTGGACGTGCCGCTGCGCGCGGTCCTGGACGCACCGACGCCGGCCGGGCTCGCGGAACTGCTGGCGCAGGCCCCGCCCGAGGAGGCACCGCAGGTGCCGCTGTGCCCGGTGCCGCGGGACGAGCCGCTGCCGCTGTCGTTCGTGCAGGAACGGATCTGGTTCCTGCAGATGCTGGCGCCGGACTCGACCGCCTACAACGTCCCGCGCGCCCTGCGCGTGCGGGGTGACTTCGACGCGGCGGTCGTCGCCGAGGCGTTCGCCGCGCTGGAGCGGCGGCACGAGATCCTCCGCACCACGTTCCCCGACGTCGACGGCGAGCCGGTGCAGGTCGTGCACCCGCCGCGCGGCATCCCGGTGTCCACTGTGGACATGCAGGACGTGCCGGACGCCGAGCGCGACGACCGCATCCAGCAGATGATCCTCGAAGCCGGGCGGACGCCGTTCGACGTGACCACCGGTCCGCTGATCCGGCTCACGCTGGTCCGGCTCGGGCCGGCCGACCACGTGCTCGTCGTCATCGAGCACCACCTCATCCACGACGGCTGGGCGCAGGGCGTGTTCCTGCGCGACTTCATCGAGCTGTACGAGGCGTTGCTCACCGGGCGGGAACCCCGGCTGCCCGAGTTGACCGTGCAGTTCGCCGACTACGCGCACTGGCAGCGCCGGGCACTGACCGGCGAGGTCCTGGACCGGCTGACCGACTTCTGGGTGTCCGAACTCGACGGCGCGCCGCGCCTGCTGGCGCTGCCGACCGACCGGCCGCACCCGCCGGTCCTCACCTTCACCGGCGACCAGGAGATCCTGGTCATCGACGGCGAGCTCGGCGGGGCACTGCGCCGGTTCAGCCGCGAGCACGGCGCCACGCTGTTCATGACGATGTTCTCGGCCTTCGCCACGCTGCTGTACCGCTACAGCGGGCAGGACGACATCCTGGTCGGGGTCGGCGTCGCGAACCGGCGGCGGCCCGAGGCGGAGCACCTGCTCGGCATGCTGATCAACACGATCCTGGTGCGGGCCCGGATGGCCGGCGACCCGTCGTTCGCCGGGCTGGTGGAGCGCGTCCGCGAGCGGTGCCTGCGCGCCTACGCGCACCAGGACATGCCGTTCGAGAAGCTGGTCCAGGCGTTGCGGCCCAAGCGCAGCCTCGCGCACATGCCGCTGTGCCAGGTGCTGTTCACCTTCCTCGACACGCCGATGCCGCGGCTGGAGCTCCCGGGCCTCACGCTGGAGCCGGTCGGCGTGCACAACCGGACGGCCAAGTTCGACCTCAACGTCGTCGTCCAGCCACACGCCGAGCAGCACACGCCCGGCGCCCTCGGTGCCGAGCCCGACGGCCGGATCACCGTGCTCTGGGAGTACAACGCCGACGTGTTCGACGCCGCGACGGTCCGCCGCATGCTCGACGACTTCACCGCCGTGCTGGCGGCCGCGGTCGGCGACCCGCAGCGGCCGCTCGACGGGTTCCTGGCCGAGCTCGGCGAGCCCCGCGCGGCGCTCGCCGCCCCGGCTACGTGAGGTCGCGGGCCAGCCAGGTGGCCACGCAGACCTCGTTGCCCTCGGCGTCGGCCAGCAGCCACCAGGACGGCGCGTGGGCGTCGGTCACCAGGTGGCCGCCGCTGGCGAGCGCCGCCGCGACCCGCGCCTCGGCCCGGTCGTGCGGCACCCAGACGTCGACGTGCAGCCGGTTGCGTTGCGGGCGCGGCGCGTCCATCCGCTGGAACCACAGCGACGGCCCGCGGCGGCGCGGGTCGACCAGGTCCTCGGGGCTGTCGTCGCGGTCGGCGTAGCCGAGGACGGCGCGCCAGAACGGCTTCACCTCGGGCGTCAGGAGCGCGTCGACCGTGAGCTGGACGGTCTGCACCGCGGACGGGTCGGCGGGCACGCCGAGGTCCCGCGCCACGGCGGAGATCCGCCGGGCCGTCTCCACGTCGCGCTCCACGAGCCGGACGGTCACGCCCTCGCGCCGCACGTCGACGTCGGCGGACGGGCCGTCCAGTTCGCCTATCGCCTGGACGAGCCGGGCGCCGGCCGCGAACGACCCGGTGCGGAAATACGCGGACGCGCCCTCGCCGACGACGCGCCAGTCCCCGACGCCGCCGGCCTCGTGGAACCGCCGCGGCGTGACCCCGGCGGTCATGCCCGCAACGTGGCGCGGATGGACACCGCCACGTCGCGGACCGTCCCGCTGAGGAGTTCGGACACCTGTGGTTTGGCGTGCAGCTTCTCGGTGCACTCGTCGAGCAGCCGGAAGGCGAGCAGGGAATGACCGCCGAGTTGCATGAAGTTGTCGAGCACGCTGACCGGTGTCGTGTCGAGGATCCGACCGTAGATTTCCACCAGGTGCGCTTCCAGCTCGTCGGCGGGCGGCACGATCTCGCGGTCCCGGTCGGCCAGTGCCTGCCAGACCTTGAGCAGCGCGTCCTTGTCGATTTTGCCGTTCACGGTCGCCGGGATGCGGTCGACCGGCACGACGTGCGCCGGTCGCATGTGGCCGGGCAGCGTGGCCGCCGCGTACGCGCGGACCGCCGCGGTGTCCAGGTCGTCGACCGACGCCCGGCCGGCCGGCACCACGAAGGCGAGGAGACGGGCCGGCTCGCCGTGCGCGACGACCGCGCAGTCGGCGACCGCCGGGTGCGCGCCGAGCACGGCCTCGATCTCGCCCGGCTCGATGCGCAGCCCGCGGATCTTCACCTGCCGGTCGATCCGGCCGAGATGCTCCAGCACACCGTCGTCGCGGTACCGGCAGAGGTCGCCGGTGCGGTAGACGCGCGATCCCGGCGGCCCGTTCGGATCCGGCACGAACCGCTCGGCCGTGCGGCCGGGCGCGCGCCAGTACGCGTGCGCGAGACCGACCCACCCGCCGATGTACGCCTCGCCGGGCATGCCGACCGGCACGAGGTCGAGGTTCTCGTCGAGCAGGGTCAGCGTGAAATGCTCGGCCGGCCGGCCGAGCGGGACGACCGAGGCGCCCGGGTCGGGATGGAGGATCATGTCCGTGACGCACCCGCCCTCGGTCGGCCCGTAGACGTTGACCAGGGTCGTGCCGGGCAGGGTGGCGTAGCACCGGTGCCAGATCCGGATGGTCATCGGCTCGCCGCCGCACAACGCCCACCGCAGCGCGCCCGCCCGGTCCGCCGACACCTGCTCCAGGAACGGCGTCATCACGGTGGGCACGAGGGAGATCATCGAGACCCGGTGGTCCTCGACCAGCCGCGCGAGATGGCGCGGGTCGCGGTGCCCGCCGGGCCGGCAGATGACCAGGCGCGCGCCGTGGTAGAGCGGCCAGAACAGCTCCCAGATGGAGACGTCGAAGCCGGGCGAGGTCTTGTACACCGTGGCGTCGCCGGCGCGGAACGGGTAGTGGCGCTGCATCCAGTACAGGTTGGCGAGGGCGCCGTCGGTGGGGTAGGCGACGCCTTTCGGGCGGCCGGTCGTCCCGGACGTGTAGAGGATGTGCAGCAGCGCGGCCGCCGTGCCGCCGGCGACGGGATCCGTTGCGGGGCAGGCGTTCCAGAACGCGCGGTCGGACCGCACGTCGTGCACGCGCCACGGTCCGTCCGGGATCCGGCCGCGGCAGGCCGGATCGGTGAGCACGTGCCGCGGTGCGGCGTCCTCGAGCATGTAGGCCAGGCGCGGGTCGGGCAGGTCCGGGTCGAGCGGCACGTACGCGGCGCCGGTCTTGACGGCGGCGTAGATCGCGACGACCTGGTCGACGCCGCGTTCGAGGCAGACGCCGATCCGGGTGCCCGGGCCGGCGCCGCCGTCCCGGAGGAAGTGCGCGAGCCGGTTCGCCCGTTCGTTCAGGCCGCGGTAGGTCACGGCGTCGCCGGTCTCGTCGACGAGGGCGACCGCCTCGGGCGTCCGCCGGACCTGCTCCTCGAACGGGCCGGCCAGGGTGCGGTGGCGGATGTCGGGTGCGCGGTGGAGGTTGAGGTCGTGCAGGATCCGGTCGCGCTCCGCCGGGCCGGTCAGCGGATGGGCCGCGACCGGCGCGTCGGGATCGTCCGCCAGGCGGGTCAACAGGTGCAGGAACGACCGCGCCCAGCACAGGGCGTAGGGCGCGTCGGTCGCGCTGGTCGGGTTCTCGACGTGCAGCCGCTGCCCGTCCGGCGAGACCAGGATCGTCACGTCGACGGGATGGAACGCCCGCGCGTCCGGCACGGTGGGTACGGGTGCGTCCGCGGCCCGCCGCAGGGCGGCGCGGAAGCTGACGGTCGCGTCCAGCGGCTGCGTCCGCATCGGAACGACGACCTCGGCCGCGCCGTGAATCACCCGGGCCCGGGCGGACCCGCCGCGCGACAGCCGCCCGGCCAGCGCGCCGGCGCAGACCGCGAAGGGGATGACGTCGTCGACCGCGGCGGCTTCCGCCAGGGCGCGCAGCGCGCGCGTCACGTCGGGCGGGATCGCGAGCGGACCGACGCACTCCGGCGGCGCCGACGTACCGACGTCGCCCTCCATCGCGGCGAGGGTGCTGACCACGGACGCTCCTCCGGCTCAGGCTGTCTGCATCCCCAGTTAACGAACCCGGCAACGGACGCACCTGTCCCCGGTTCACCCGACAAGGCGGCCGAGCAGGGCGGCGCGGGTGAGTTCGGCCTTGTTGCCGACGCCGAGTTTGGCGCGGATGCGTTTGACGTAGGTGTCGACGGTGTGCGGGCTGATGCCCAGCCGGGTGGCGATCTGCCCGTGGGTGA
>WNFU01006164.1_pt1 | contig 15999 bp, 15 predicted proteins | sample 5400121 | NCBI WGS metagenome assembly WNFU01 (sample SAMN13153360, study PRJNA577476) | soil metagenome | isolation source: 100 cm soil or saprolite under grassland replicate 1 | place: USA:California | collected 2016-06-15
TGCGGAAGGGGATCCGCGATACGCCCTCGGCGTCCCGTTCCTAGTCGAGGACCTCGACACGATCGAGGACCATTGACGTGCGCGCGAAGCAAGCTATGGCTTCGGCCGATTCACGGATTCCAGGAACTCCTCGAGGAGAGTCACGGCCGCCGCATTGCCCGTCGGCCGAGGGCGCAGTCGTCCGAGGGCGAGCTTCTCGGGAATCAGCTCCTTCAGTCGCCGCACGTCCTCGAACCGATATCCAAGTTCCGCGGCGTTCCGTTCCGCTTCGGCGTGGCCTTTCGGGGGAATCGCGATGATCGGCGTCCCCGCGGCGAGGGCCTCGTTTACGGTCCCCTTCCCCGCGGCCGTGATGACCAGGTCCGCCGCGAGGACGTAGTCCTGGAGATTCGGAAGGAATCCGTATGTGTAGACCCCCGGCGCCGACTCGACCTTCAGCTTCGGACCGCTGACGACGACCATCGAGGCGTCGTCGAGGTCCAGCTCCGCGAACGCCCGGAGCGCCGCCCGAATCAGGAACTCCCCGACCGCGGTCCCTCCGGCCGTCACGAGGATCGTCTTCTTACGGAGGACGAGATCTTCCCGCAACTTCTCCCGGGGGCCACTGAACGCGCGAACGATGGGACCGATCCGTCGGGCAGTCGGCCATGGCGGCGCGGGTTCCGCGGTCAAGATCAGGTCGACCTTCCGTGCGATTCGACTGCCCCAGAAGTTCCCGAGGCCTTCGACGAGCCGCGACGGAAAATCGCCGGCAAACTCGTGACGCGTCGCGTCGAGGATCAGGACCGCCGGGATGCGATGTCGAATCGCCTCCCGCACGGAAGCGAGCTCGCTGTCCGAAATGAGGAAACGATAGTATCCCCAGTCCGCCTCCTTCCGGAGGAACCGCCGCGCGATCCGCAGATAGCGCGCGTAGTCGACGTACCAGCGCCACGCCGGCCCGAGGACTCCGTCCGCCGCACGCCAATCGGGCGCGGGCGGCATCGTGAGGGCGTCGAACCCGCTCGAGACCAGGAGGTCCAAGGCCGGAGAGCCGGCGAGGAAGAGCGGGTACACGTCCGGCCGTCGTTCCAGGAGGCCCCGCGCGAGGGCGACCGCACGCGTCGCGTGGCCGAGTCCCTGGGAGTGGACCGCGAAATAGCCGCGCAGCTCGTCCACGAGCGGCCCATCGACCGGGCACGGAAAGACCTTCGGGCGGGCTCGCGCCGCTGGAACGCGGTTATATACCCCGCCAGCCCTAGGGGCCTCCAGGAGACCAACGGAGGGAATACAAATGGGCGTGGAGGAGAACAAGGCGACGGTGCAGATGTTTTACGACGAAGTGTTGAACCGGGGGAATCTCGACGTGATCGACAAGATGACCGCCGAGAATTACGTGGACCACACGGCGCCGCCCGGGATGCCGCCGGGCCGGGAGGGCGAGAAGCAGTGGTTCACGATGCTCCGCGCCGCGTTCCCCGACGGCCAGACGACGATCGACGACATCATCGCCGACGTTCCCCGACGGCCAGACGACGATCGACGACATCATCGCCGAGGGCGACAAGGTCGCCGTCCGGGCCACGATGACCGGGACGCACCAGGGCGACTTCATGGGCATCCCCGCGACGGGGAAGCCGGTGACGATCTCCGGCATCGATGTCACGCGGTTCCACGAGGGACAGAGCGTCGAGCATTGGGGCCAATGGGACATGGCCGCCCTGATGCAGCAACTCGGCGTCGCGCCGCCGCCTCCGCAGGCCGCGGCGACGTCCGAAGAATCGGAGACGCCGGAAGACACGGAGAACGAGTGAGCCGCCCTCTGATCGACTCGGGGCTCGGCTGAACCGTGTGCGGGCGACGCACTTTCGCGCGTCCCCGCCATGGGCTTTTATGGCGCCCCGCGTTCCCGAGGCCGTGGACCTCGCCCGCCTCGCGAAGTATCCGTTCCTCCGGGAAGCCTCCGGGTTCGTCCTCGGGGAGAAGGTGAGCCTCGAGGAGATTCTCCTGGAGCCGGCGTACGCTCGAGCGCGGAGCCTGGGCAAGGCGCGCGTCCTCGACGCCCTCGAGAAGGGGCCGGCATCCGAACGGATCGCGGTCGCAACGGCGGACCAACTCGCGGGCCTCCTCGCGTACCCCGTCGCGCGAATCCTCGTCTCGGCCCTGGAGGACACCTACCTCATCCGTCGGTTCGCGCTCCGCGAGGCGGTTTCGGGGGAGGGCCGCCTCGCTTCCGAGCCGGACGACTTCGTCGTCCACCTCGCCGCGGAGATGGGCATGGACCTCCGCCGGGAGGACGGCGGATTCCGACTCCACTTCACGGACTTCCTGCGGTTCACGAACACGATGCGCGACACGCCGTGGAAGCTCATCAACCAGCCCGTCGAGGGCGGCTACGTCGTCCTCCGGCGGGAGAAGGCGCTGCGGGTGATGCGGAACGCGATCCAGCGGCACATTGAGCAAGGCCTCCCGCTTCCGGTCAACGACGACATCCTGACGGCATTCCGCGGCGACCTCGCGGAGATCCGCGGGATCCTCATGGCGAAGAAGGCGACGTTCAAGGCGGAAGACATCGGCAAGGTGAGCATCACCCGCTTCCCGCCGTGCATGTACAACCTCCTCGCGCAGATCCAGAACCACGAGAACGTGCCGCACATGGGCCGCTTCGCGATCGTCGCGTTCCTCCATCACGTCGGGCTGAGCAACGAGGAGATCTTCCGGGTCTTCGGGGACGTGCCAGACTTTGCCGCGGACGTGACGCGCTACCAAATCGAGCACATCACCGGCACATCGAGCCCGACAGAGTACACACCGCCCGAATGCTCGACGATGAAGTCGTACGGCATCTGCCCGGGCCCGGACCGGATCTGCATGACGATCCGCCATCCGCTCTCGTACTATCGGGTGAAGGGACGCGAGCGAAGGCCGCGGGGCGAGAGCGCTTCGACGGCCACCTAGGGTGCGAAGCCGCGCCACGTCGACAGAGCGCGCTGCACCGCGGTGGCGTGCCCCAGGATGGCGAAGGCGACCATGAACCACTCGAGCGGCTGGAACGCGAGCGGCGCCACGCCCCAGACGACGCCGCCGGACGGAGATACCAGGAGCTGCAGGAGACCCCCGATGAACAGGAGGACGAGGCGATCCGCGCGGCCGAGAAGGCCCGCGTACCGCCGACCTTGCCCGACGGCCTGCGCCTGTGTCCCCATGTACGAGGTCAGGAGGACGCCGAGCAACGCGAGGGTGCCGACCGAGATCCGGCAATACATGCCGAACGCGACGCCGCCGAGCATGAGGACGTCGGCGTACCGGTCGAGGACATGGTCGAGGAAGTCGCCGCGGGCGGATGCCTTGCCCGCGAGTTTCGCAATCTTGCCATCGAGGGCATCAAGGTACGAGCTGGCGAGTAGGAGGACGAGCGCGAGGCCCAGGTACCATTCGCCGCCGCGATAGAATCCGATACCGGCACCCGCGGCCGCGAGGAATCCAATCCACGAGGCGACGTTCGGATTCACGCGGATCAGACGGCGAGCGACGGGGACGAGGAAGCGATTCGCGATCTCGCGATAGCGGTCTAGTACCAGCGAACCACCTCGGAGCTCCAGTCGACTTTTCCGGGCTCGTGGCCCTCTGTCTTCCCCTGGAGAATCGCGAGAACTTCCCCGGCTGCCTCAGCCGGGAGGCGCGCCGTCGTATCGACCTCATAGACGAACGGAATCCTTTGAGTCGCCTCTTGCGTGATCACATCGATGGCCTCCGCTTCGACGTTCTCCAAAATCTTCTCTTCCGACCATTGGCGTGCTCGGAGACGGTCCCGGAGGACGGAAGGCCGACATCGGAGGACGATCGCCACATTCACGTCCATGAGGTGGCTGTAATGGGACTTGAGGAACGCGAGCTTTGCGGGAACCCGGATCCGCTCTCGGAGCGCGTCCACGTCAACCTCGTCCGCCTGGCGGGCCTCGTCCCGGCCTCGGATGAATCCGTACTCCCGCGCCATTCGGTCGAGGTCCAGCACCGCGTACCCGCGGGCCTCGAGCACCTCGCCCACCGAGGTCTTGCCTGTGCCCGGCGTCCCCGTGAGAGCGATGAGCACGCTCTCTCCATAAATCGTCGCGCCTTAGCCTTTTCGGGGATGCGACGTTGGGGGACGAAACCTTCAAAGTGCAGCGGCGCGTCCTTCCGCGGGGCGGTTGCAGCGCGGACGATCCGCGGATTGTTGTCGAGCGGCGTGCGCCTCATTCGGGATCTGCCCCCCGCGTACCGTTTCGGCCCTCTCGTCCTCATTCTCACAATCGGACTCGCGGCCGCCTCGTTGGCAGTGATTGTGGAGACGGTCGACATCGTCGTTGTTACGGGCGAAGCCCCTCCTGGGACGGCGTCCCGAGAGATTCCGCTCAACGAGACTCCTTTCTTTCGGGCCACCTTGGCGGTTGGCTCATGCGGCGTCGCTTTCCATCTCTTGACGGATGCCGATTTCGCGGCGTTCTTGGCCGACGGTCGGTTGCCTCCCGCCACGCTTAATTGCAGCCGAACGCAGGCGTTGGTCCGATCTCCTGTCGGCCACATGGTGACCGTATACAACGTCAATCCGGGGACGGCAAATCTTTCGTATTCAATCGCCGTGGAGTTCTTCGCGGAGCGCCATCCGTACGCACTCCTTTCAATTCCGAGCGCGTTCCTCGGACTGGGCTCGACGATCTGGATCGCGACGACGATGTTCAGGCGTGGAACTGAGAAACTGGCCGCTGAATATACGGGACTCCCCGAAAGATTTCGGAAAAGAAAGTAGAAAGTGGGCGCTCGTCGCGCCCACTTATTGGGCCGCCTTCGGCTACAACTCTTCCGATTGCTTCGGCGATTCCTCCGGCTTCCGCTGCATCCGGCGCGACATCATGATGGCCACGAGCGCCGCGATGACGCCCACCGCGCCGAGTCCGATCCCGACCGCGGCAGTCGTCTGCGCAGCCCCGAGCTGGGCTTGCAGTGCCGCTGTGGCATTCGCCTGCGCGCGCTCCTGCGCGTCGAGCTCGTTTGTGAGCGTCGCGATCTTCGCGTTCTGTTCCGCGACGATCCTGTCGACGTCCGGGAGGGCCAGGAAGCTCAGTGTCGTAAACACCGGTGGTGCCGCCTCCGCACCGACCGTGATCGTACGGAGCTCATAAGCGCCCGCCGCGAGGGTGGCCGTCTGGATCGGGCTCAGGCTGATAGTGTACAGCCCGGGTCCTACCTTTGTCGGCACGCCCTGGTAGAGCAGGGCGCTCGTCGCCGGGTCCACTAGCAGCCAAGTCATGTTGAAGTCGTCGTACGGCGTGCTCGACACCGCCACGTTGACGGTGAACGTCGCCGGCGCGCCAATCAGGACCGGAGGCGCCGCGTCGAACTCCACCCTCGGGATCTTCGGCACGAGGAACTGGTCCCAGTGATCCGCCGGGAATGGGTAGTTCGGGTCGCGCGTCATCCGGTACTGCGAGGCCGCGGCGTCGACGGAACTCAGGTAGTACGGGCCGTTGCTCGGGAAGAAGTTTCCGTACGAGGTCCGGAACGTCTGGAGGGCTGCCCACTTAGCGGCCGCGACCGTGTCCGGGATCATCGTAGCGTCGAACCCCGGAGGCCGGTGGTTCGCTGTGACGTAACCCGGCACGTTTGCATCCATTGCGGCCAAGCAGTTGCCCTTCGTCATGTCCAGCTGGTCCACGCCGTCCGCGTCGGCCGTCGTGCTGCTGAGTCGGCAAGGCGCCCCCCCGAGCAGCAGCGTCGACACGCCCAACTCGCTCGCCGTCCATGGTGTGGACGGGAAGATCGATCCCGTTGCCGCGATCGTGCTCGCGTCCGGGTGCCAATAGTCCAGATACACGGTCATGGTCGTCGGGGTGTACGTCAGGCCCTTGAAGGCTGAGACGAAGAGCTTCGTGCCGGGGCCCGCCGCGTCACTGTCCACGGCGTGGAGGTCCCCTTGTGCTCGCCGGAACGCCAAGGCCGTCTCATACAGCACGTCGGTCATGTCGAACGTGGTCCCATCGTGCCACTGGCCGAACGTGTACGTGTACGTGACTGCACTCTTGGCGGTCGTTCCCGTCGCGACGGCCTTGAACCCACCCGTTGTGCTGTCCCATGTCAACGCGCTGGTCGGGACGGCCATCGATCCGGTGGCGCCTGCCGTGTTCACGTTGAAGGTCGACCGAACCGGCATGTAGTAACCCGTGTGTGGGTTCGGATACACGCCGACGTCGGTCATCGGACCTGGTGACATGGCCAGCGCGTCGTAGAGGTTGTCGATCCTCCAGGGCTGCCAACCTTCGAAGTTGATATTCCTCTGGCCGACCCTCAGGTCGCCGCCCGGTGTCGAGAACCGAATTGTCCGCAACGTGAACGGTGACCAGCTGCCGCCGATCAGGTCGTAGACGAACGCCTGAGCCCGCGTGGACAAAGCGAACACTGCGTTGTTCACGAGGAAGACTCGCGTCCCGTCCTTCATCGCTTCCGTGACGGCGGTCTTCATCAGTGTTTGCCGCTCCGCGAGGCTCCCATAGTTCGCGTTGAACAGCTTGTCGGCTGCGTCCTTCAACGCTGGGCCGGGCACGTACCCACCGAGCGTGAAGACCGCGCTCCCGAAGAAGTCGCCGCGGAAGTAGCCCCAGGGCTGGCTGTCCGACCATGCCGTGGTCGCGAGGGTCGCAATGCCCTCGGTGTAGATTTGCCACGCACCGGTGTCGGGCGGCCCGTCGTAGACGATTCCAAAGGCGGCGCCGCCCGGGTTGTAGAGCCGGTCGACGGTGAATCCGAGACCTTCCAGAATGCCTGCGACATAATCTCCGACATTCCGACGCTCGTCCTCAATCCGGATGACCATGTTGATGACGACCGGGTTGCCGTTCCACATCCACTTCCCGTTGACGTAGGAGTAGGCCGTGTCCGCATTGAGGGCGTCGAAGATCATCTTCCGGCCGAGGGCCGCGTTAAAGGCGAATTGCCTCTCGATCTCCGAGAAGAATACCGCCTCTCGTCCATACTCGGGATCGGCTCGCATGAACATCGAGAACATCGGACTGTTCTTAGTCGGCGTAACTTCGCGAGTCATGAAGTCCCGGTCGACGAGGTAGTTCAGTGCCTGGCGGAGTTCCCGCTTCGCGAACGGATTCACCGGCTGCAAACACGGACAATTCGATGCGTTGACCGGAATTGGGTTCACAAAGAGATTGTCCCAACTTCCGGCCACATCGATCGTGCGGACGGCCGGACTGGTCTTCGCGGCTGCGATGTCCGCGGGCGTAAGCAGATTGTATAACCAGAGATCCAGATGGTTTGGATCTGATCCCGGACGAGCAATGTCGAGGACCGCCTGAGTCCCGCTTGCCACCCGGTACCAAGTCATCGTATCCACGAATCCGCCCGCGGGAACCTGAGCCGCCACCCGAGGGGTAAGTACGACGAACCCCGCGAGTACGAGCGCTGCTACGACTGCACACACCAACGCAACTTTCATTGAATTTCCTCCCCAGTTCCCACGATGACGCGCATCTCCCTCGCGCGCGTCAATCGTTAACATGGAAGCGCAGGACACTATTTATTGGTTTTCCCGCACAACCCGTTGACTTCGAGAATTGTACTAGAACGTGGGTGCGTTGCGTGGGACGGCGTGTGAATCGAGTCACATCGGGACGCATCGGCGAAGCGCGTCATCATCGTGTCGGGTTCGACGTCACGTAGCGAGATGGCAAGCGACGAAATGATCCGGTCTGAGCTCGCGGAGCTGGGGTTCCACGACGTCACACAGACCCTCCTTCGCAATCGGACAGCGCGGATGAAACCGGCAACCGGGGGGTGGCGACATGAGGCTCGGCGGCTCCCCCGGCAACGTGGGCCGCTCCCGCAGGCGGTTCTCCGGATCCGGATCCGGGATCGCCTCCATCAATGCCTGTGTGTACGGGTGCAAGGGCTCTGCTAGTACGCTGCCGACCGGACCAGATTCCGCGAGTCGACCGGCGTACATGATGCCGACCCGGTCGGCAAAATGACGCGCGGTCGCCAAGTCATGCGTGACATACAGAAACGAGAGCCCGAGCTTCTTTTGGAGCTGCCCCAGCAGCTTCAAGATTGAGATGCGCACAGAGGCATCGAGCATGGAAACGGGCTCGTCGGCCACGATGAATTCCGGCTCGAGGATCATGGCGCGTGCGACGGCGACTCGTTGACGCTGTCCTCCGCTTAGCTGATGAGGAAACTTCTGTGCGAAGAATTCGGCGGGTGTCAACTTCACGTTTTCCAGCGCCTGGAGAATCCGTTCCTCTCGCTCGTCGCGCGTCCCCATTTTGTGGACCGCAAGGGGCTCTTCCAGGACGCGGTAGATGGGGAAAGACGAGTTGACGGACGAGTATGGATCCTGGGGGATAATCGCAGCCTTGCGGCGAAGCCACATGAGCTCTGGCTGCCAGGCATGCGTGATGTCCATGCCTGCATACAGCAGGCGTCCATCCGTTGGCTCGAGAAGCCGCAGGACCGTCCGGCCAAGCGTCGTCTTCCCCGAGCCACTCTCACCGACCAGGGACATCGTTTCTCCCCGGTAGATTGCAAGGGACACATCGTCAACCGCCTTGACTGCAAGCGGCTTCCGGAAGACGGAGCCCCCTACCTGAAACCACATCCGGAGGTCGTCGAGCTGGACGATCGGGTACTCGCCATCCGGCTCGGCATCCGAGCCTCCAGGTGATGTCAAGTCAGGTCGTTCCAGATCCACCCCCCTCCTTTTGGAGTAGCCAGCAGGCGGCCCGCTGATCGTCCTCCCCCATGAGTTCGGGCATCTGGGCTGGGTGAAGCCTGACAACGACGCGACCATCACGTTCGTCAATCTTTTCGATGGCCCGCAAGAATGGGACAGAGGAACGCCGGCCGGCTGCCAACTCGCGAAGGCTTGATGCGAGACTGGATGCGGGCGTGCCTTTACCGGGCCAAATGACGAGTTTCCAGGGATCCTTCGTGTCGTACTTGTCGACGCCCGCCAAGGACACGTCTTCTATCTCGACCCCGGGAGCCTGCCGAGCGAGTGTCGCTGCAAGTTCGGACGAAGACCAGCCGCACAGTTCGAAAGCGTACGGGCATCGCGGGTGGAAGCGACATCCCAGCGGTGCATTCGTCAGGTCGGGGGGCGCCCCTGGAATGAATTCAGGCGTCTCTTCGCTGCGAAGACGCGGGACGCTGTGGATGAGCTTTTCAGTGTAGGGATGTTTCGGGGCGGAATAGACCTTGGACGCCGTGCCGATTTCGACGATTCGTCCCGCGTACATGATCGCGACGTCGGTGGCGAGTTCACTCGCAAGGCCCAAGTCATGGGTGATGAATAAGTAAGCTACGCCGATTTCCTTCTGAAGCCGTTTCAGAAGATTGATGATGTTCGCTTGAGTCATCACATCGAGGGCCGATGTAGGTTCATCGAGGATCACCATCCTCGGCTTCATCACGAGCGCCATGGCGATGACGACCCGCTGCTTCATCCCCCCGCTCAGCTCATGCGGATACCGCTCGCCCACGTAGTCAGGAAGCCCGACGTTCCTAAGCGCCTCTCCGGCCGCCGCCAAGGCTTCCTCCCCGCTTGAGTCGTAGTGGATCCTGAGAGGCTCCGCGATCTGAGGGCCGCACCGCGTCGTCGGGCTCAAAGCGTTCATCGCGCCTTGGAAAACCATCGAGATTCCGCGCCACCGCACTTTGGAGCGAAATTCCTCGTTGCTGAAAGCGGTGACATCTTGGCCGTCGAGGAACACCTGGCCCTCATATGTGTCGACGTTGCGGGGCAACAACCGGAGGATTGCGGTGGCCGTGGACGTCTTGCCGCAACCGCTTTCTCCCACGAGCGCCAATGTCTTGCCGGAATCAATGGAGAAACTTACGTCGTCGACCGCCTTCACGGCCCCCCGCCGCGTCCGGTAGTAGTAGCGAAGATGGCGGACATCTAGGACGACCATCGCTCCCTTCGCCCCTCACTCTTCGCGCAATCGCGGGTTGATGACCTTGTCGAACGCATACCCCAGGAGGGCGAACCCGATGGCGGTGTACACAATCCCTAGGGTCGGGAATGCGACCCACCACCAATAGCCGTAGTACAGAGCACTTCCATTATAGGCATTGCCGAGGGTCGCACCCCATGTCGGCAACGTCGGATCTCCGAGACCCAGGAAGCTGAGGGATGCCTCGAGGAAAATGAACGCAGGTACGCTGAGCGCGACGAGGGCGAAGACATAGGGCATCACGCGAGGCATGATGTACCGGAAGAGGATTCGGAGCCGACTCGCCCCGTAGGACTGGGCCGCCTCGACGAACTGCTCTTCGCGGATCTGGAGCACGATGCTCCGGACGACCTTCGTGGTCGACCCCACAATCCCGAATGCGACGACCACGAAGAGAATCGCCAGGATTCCGGGTCGATGGAACACTAACTGGATGATGATTAAGATGGGAAGAATCGGGATAATCAGGAAGATATCCGCGGACCGCTGGATGGTTTCGTCGATCGCACCCCCATACCAGCCGGAGATGGCCCCGAGCACGGTCTGGATGAGGACCACGACGACGGCTGCTGCAACACCGAAGGCCAAGGCGACAGGAGCGCCCCAAAGCAGTCCCGTCATCAAGTCCCGTCTCTGATCGTCCGTTCCCGCGAGACCAAAGACGGTGCCGTATATCTTGAGCCCGACGCTCATCGTGTCGTTAAGGCCAAACCCCGTATAGCGAAGCAAGAGCTGGTAGTCACCGCGGAGGAGGTGTGCGCTTCTCGCGGGGTCGAGCTGGGCGGAATCGTTCTTTGCGAAGAGCGCCACGTGGGGCCGGATGGACGCATTATTCACGATCGGCTCGGGGATCACGCCCTCACGGACGACCCAGTTTTGGATGTTGCGAATGACGCCTTGAGCAGCGCCCGTACTGGATGTGAAGTGGTACGTCGTCGTAACGTTGTGCTCTCGGCCAGGAATCGATCGAGTGACCAGGTTGACGACCTGTTGATCCGGCCGGATCCAGCTGATTTCCAGGAGTGGGCTCTGGCCGGTTCCGTTGGCCGTGTCGCCAGGGAAGCTCGCGGTTACGTAAGACGTAAGCTCGGACGGGAAGTCGTCGAAATCCCACGAGAACCTTTTTGAGGCTTCGATGGTGGTCAGATTGAAGGTTGACCCGTCGGGGAGAATGGTCGTGGTCCGCGTGACAATATATCGGAAGCTCGATGGGTCGAAAAAGGTGTTGGTCGGTTCCTTACGCCCGGTGAAGTAGTGAACCCATTCGGGGGCGGCCCACCTTGGGTTGTCCTGCCAGTAATCGACGTTGGACCACTGGCGTACTACATCATATGAGGCGAAGAGAGGCGTAATGACGGTGACCGCGAGGAGCGATGCGAGAATGCCAAAGCCCACGAGCCCCGACTTCATCCGAAGGGCCTCGAGGAACGCCCCTTTCATTCCCACCGTCGGAGCCGAAGCCGGCACCGTGTCACCTGTGGAGGGCCCGAACCCTCGGATCAAGATAGCTGTAAATGACTTCGAGTAGGAACACGGTTGCCCCGAGCAGATAGGCATAGAGGGCAGTCAGCGCGATGACCACGGGTGCATCGAACGCCACTATGGCCTCAAAGAAGAGCTGACCAATCCCCTCGTACTGGAATATGGTCTCCGTAATAATGGCGCCTTGCCAGGACACGATCAGGGCAAGCGCGAGCGATGTGACAATGGCAGGCGAGGCGGCGCGGAATACGTATTTCCGCAGCACGATCCGTTCTGGCAATCCCCGCGCCCTCGCGGCGTTCACGAAATCCTCGTCCATGATCTGTAACACAAGGTTCCGTGTCGTGTAGGACCAAGCGCCGAAGGATGCGACGATGAAAGCGAGCATCGGGAGGACCATATGCCATCCAACGTCGAGGAACCACGCCCCGCTCCCCGCCGGCGGAGCGGGGGCTCCAACCCATCCAAACGGGGGAAACAAAGGCACGTAGTAGGCAAAGAGAAGAAGGAAGAAAATACCGAAGACCCAGGGCGGTACGACATTCGTCGTCACCGAAGCGATCGTTGAGCCGCGATCGAAGACGGAGAGGGCTTTGCGGGCCATCCGAAGCCCGAGCCAAATTCCCATGACCGCGCCGATCGCCGTCGAGGTGGTGAACAAGACTAGCGTTCGCGGCAGACGCTCGCCGATGATCGCCGAAACCGAGCGGGATCCGTCCGTCGACGTGAGGGCCTGAGCGCGTCCGAGCTGAAGAGTGAGCGCGTCGATGGTATACCTAAAAGTCCTCTCTAAGAAAGGTCGGTTGAGCCCGCGGGCCTCAACTCTTGCTGCGTATGTCTCATTGTAAATCCGGGCCTGCTCTGCGGGGGGAAGGAGTCGGTATGCTCGATCGTTGTTCAACTGCGTGCGGAGGTCAAACCCGATCTGCGCCTTCAGGAGATCATCGATATAGCCTCCACCATTCGCGATCAGGACCGTGAGATAGATGGCGAAAACAATGGTGATAATGAGGAGGACCCCACGCTTGGCGAGATGCCGAACAAGGCCCATTACATCGCTCCTATCGCATGCAGCCGAATATAGCTATGCCTTATGGGACAATCGTGAATCAGCTGGAGCATCCTCGATCACACCTTCTGTTTCTGACCCGTGATCGACAGCGCCCACAGACGGCGGAGCTTCCTCATGATGAATTGAGCAAGGAAGGTGTTGAGCAAGCCGGCACCCATGACGAGGCCCCCCGCGAGCACGCCGAACCAGGCGCCAAAGAGTCCTCCGACGGCGAGAAAGATCGCGGAAAAGGAAATGGAGAAGACCCCCAAAGTAACCCATCCCGCGCCGATTTGAGCCTTCTTCAAGAGCATGAGGATTGAAGAATAGAACCCCACCGCCGCAAAGGCCACGCACTGGAAAATCCAAAGGGTCGCTATCAACGATACTCCGGAGAGGAGCAGGACCTCCGAAAAGTCGACGCCCAGGCCGACAGCGAGGTAGTAAATGGCCAGAGGGGCCGAGGCGACGTAGACCGATGCCGCAGCGAAACCGAGCCCCACGCCGATGAGCTGAAGGCGTGGATTTGTGCGCACGGGCAGCGGGATCGTCTCGGCGCCATACACGCGCCGCTTTCCAACAACGGCCGGGTGCACAGCCGATGAAGGTGCGGCGGTCGCGGGACCGAGCGGAGTGGACGTCACTTCACCGCAGTTGCCGCATCGCCACCAGTACGGCGTGATGGCCTTTAGGTTCGCGGAGCCACAGTGTCGACACAGCAGTCCGCTCACCGGCTCGCCCCCGTTCAACTCCCCACGCAACGGCATGACGAATTGCGTCAAAAAGGCTTCCATTTACGAGGCAACTGGGAATCGCGGCCTCGACGGGGTCCCCCACCGATTGGCCGGTTCCATGACCGAACGCGCGGCATGTGCTCGGTTGCGATCGCTTGGTGCAAACCACGCAGGAATCGCAACCGGAGGAAGACACTCCTCTCGATCTCTCGCCACTCGTCGACAACCTTTGGTTTGAGGAGGGACTGAAAACGGAAGTTGTACCGAATGTCCATCAGGAAGAGCGGCTCAGGCGGCATCATCCCGAAATCATGGTACTGGCCGTGGAGGGCGCGTTGAATAGTTCCCAAGGGAGTCTCCTCCCTCGCATAAGCCACCATCGCGGCCACGATCCGCCGGATCATGCCGCGACGAAAGCTCCGAGCTCGGACATCGATGACGATCGCATCGCGATTCCGTCGCACCGCGACGAGGCCGATCGGAAGAGGGGTTTCGGGCGGGTCCGTCGTGAAAGAACGAAGGTCATGGGCACCGACGAACTCTGCACCCGCCTCACGAAGCTTGTCAATCGGCAGGTCATCAAAGATATGATATCGATACCATCGTTCTGTTGCATGACGCGGATGGAAGCCAGCCGGGACGAGGGCATAGGCCCAAGCCCATACATCGCGCGTGGAATCGTTGAGTGCGCCGACCACGGCATCGGGGCGCAAATCCGTATCGAACGCGATGACATTCCCGATCGCGCTCACCCCGCGATCGGTCCGGCTCGCGCTTCGGAAGAACGCTTCCCGCGGGTCCGAAAATAGGCCAGCCGACCTGGCTGCCGCGATGCATTCCCCTTCGACGGTCCTTGCGTCCGGCTGCCGCTGATGCCCGTAGAACAATCGCCCGTCGTACGCGATCTTCAACGCTATCCGCACGGAACGGTGATAGCGGGCGGTGGTATATCTCCAGGTCCATCGCCGGATGCCGAGGGTGACCGCCTGCCGAGGATTCGAGTAGTCCTCGTCGAGCCCAAGTATGGAGGGAACGTCGGTGCGGTAGCCCGGGCCATGGCAAACTTTGGGGTCGAGGACTTAGTCCTCGTGGGACCCGTGGCCCTGGATGAGGAGGCGAGCAGGCGGGCGATGCACGGAAGGGGCATCCTCCAGGCTGCGAGGATTGTACCAGACTTGGATGCCGCCCTGCGGGAGGTCGATTTCGTTGCAGGCACATCGGGGATCACCACGGAGAGCGAGAAGCGGTTCGCGCGCATATCCGTCACTCCGCGCGAACTCGCCGAACGCATTGCGACCATCGAGGGAACTGTGGCAGTCCTCTTTGGCCGCGAGGACTTCGGGCTCCTCGACAATGAACTCCGGCGGTGCGATTTACTCGTGACGATCCCTGCTTCAAGCGGCTATCCCATCCTGAACATATCCCACGCTGCAGCGATTCTTCTATACGAAGTTTGCAGTCCGAAGGCGCCATCGCGTGGCCTGCGCAAAGCTTCCGGCTTCGAGAAGGAGAAGCTCTATGAAGTCTTTCGGGCGTTCCTCGACGCCTCAGACTACCCACCCCACAAGCGAAAGCGGACGGAGACCCTCTTTCGACGGCTCTTGGGCCGTGCGACGCCGAGCAAATGGGAATTCCACGCCCTCATGGGGGTCTTCCAGGGAGCGACGAAGCGGATTCGCCGGCTCGGGGGAAAACCGTAGCCCGTCGGATCCTAGCGCGCGAGGCCGATCCCCAGGGACCGGTCCGTCTTCTCCATGCTTCGGCGTCCGTCCCTCTCGAGCTCGAGCAGCGCGCGGATCGCGTCGACGTTCTCGGGGACGACATCCGACTCTTGATGGACCGCCTGGAAGTAATAGACTCGCTTCCCGTCGACGACATGGACGCCATCCCGCCACACGGCGACCTCGTAGAGGTCGGACCGATTCCGCGAGAGGTCGCGGGCCATCTCCATGATCTGCGCCGTCGACTTGACGCCGTCGCCCCCTTCGACGAACGTGATTCGGGACTGCCGCTTCCAGACCTCGACAATCCGGTCCTCGTCTGCGGCCTTCTTCAGGTCTACGCTCACGATGTGCACGTGCATGAGGGTCGTTGGGACCTTCAGAGCAATCGTGTGGATGTTCAGTTTCGGGAGGACGCTCTGCACGTCGGGTCCGTGGTGGCTCGGCATCTCGAGCTCCGGCTCGATCGCGTTGATCGGCCCCTTCTTCGAGTCCCCGGGGTCCGTCGCCCGGCGCACCATCACCGCGAGGACGCGGTCCACGCCGAGCCCGGCGTCGAGCGGATGCAAGGTGCGGATGAGCCCGGTCGTGTTGCACGACGGGACGCGGACGAACGAGGCGCCGAGGCATTCGCCGTAGTTCGCCGCGGCGTTGAACGAGAGGTTCGTGAGCGCGTGATCCTCGCCGCCCTGCCAGATCGCCTTCACGCCCGCCTTCTCGTAGAGCTTCTTGTAGCCGCTTTCCTCCGGGGTGCAGTCGACGACGAGGTCCGCGTCTTTCAGCGCGTCTCCGAGGACGCCGGACGCCTTCACGCCCGCTTTCTCGAACTTCCGGAGGGCGTCATCCGTCGCGGCATAGAGGGCGTAGGCCTTCCGCACGGCGAGCTTCGCCTCGAAGTCGGGTCGCGTCTTCACGACGCCGACGACATTCATGTCGCCCTGCAGGGCGACGGCGTCGGCCACGCGCTTTCCGATCGTCCCGTACCCGTTGACCACGATCTTCGCCGGCATCGGGAAGCTCCGATCGCGGCGAAC
>WNFU01021260.1_pt1 | contig 15998 bp, 24 predicted proteins | sample 5400121 | NCBI WGS metagenome assembly WNFU01 (sample SAMN13153360, study PRJNA577476) | soil metagenome | isolation source: 100 cm soil or saprolite under grassland replicate 1 | place: USA:California | collected 2016-06-15
CCTTGCGCACTAGCTCGCTCTTCGACATCTGCTCGACCACCTTGTCAAAGTCGGCCGGCTCGAAGTTGTAGACGGCGCCGCCCCGCCGCTGCTCCTCGGTGAACGAGACGCCGAAGTCGTAGTTGAAGTCGCTGTCGAAGGACGAGACGCAGGGGACGTCCCAGCCCATCCGTTCCCGGTACGCCCGCACCTTCTCGAGCGGCGCATGCGCGACGATCGCCAGGGACACGTCGTTGCCGTTCAGATGAACGAGCGCAAGGTTGAGCTCGTCGACGATGTTCGTGCAGGCCGGGCAGGCCGCGGTCCACTCGGGGCCGAACATCATGTGGTAGACGAGCAGTTGCGAGCGGCCGTCGAACAGCTCCGCGAGCGTCTGCTCCCCCTCCTCGGTCGCGAAGCGGTACTCCTTCTCGACCGGCACCCAGGGCAGCGCCAGCCGCTGTTTCGTCAGCTCCTCGCTGAGCTGGTTCAGATCCTGCTCGCGCTCCAGCAGCTGCTTGCGCTCGACGAGCCACTCGTCCCGTGTCGTCACTCGCGGTTCCGTCATCGCGCTCAGCTCTCGACGATACAGGGCGAGGCTTCGGCTCGAGGACGTGCCCGACCCGCAGCCGGCTCGACGGCAATTGACTTGACGTCCGGATTCCAGCTCGGCCAGCGCTCGAACGCCGTCAGAACCTCCCCGACGGCGTCCGTACGATCGACGCGTGGCCTATGACGAGAAACTGGCAGATCGCATCCGCGAGCTGGTGGCCGGCGAACCCGATCTGACCGAGAAGAAGATGTTCGGTGGGCTTTCGTTTCTGATCGGGGGAAACATGGCGGTGGCGGCAAGCGGAGAAGGCGGGGTGCTGGTTCGGGTTGATCCGGAGGAGTCGGACACGCTCGTCTCAACGACCAATGCTCGCCTCATGGAGATGCGCGGGCGGCAAATGCGGGGGTGGCTGCGAGTCGACTCGGACGACGTTCGCACTACGAGCCAACTGGCCAAGTGGGTCGAGCTCGGCACGGCGTACGCCCGTTCGCTGCCCGCAAAGTAATAGCGAGCTTCACCGAGAGCCGTCTTGGGCGTGCTCTGCAAATGATCAGGATGTCCTTCTGGCGGTGAGAAGACGCTCGCGGCTGAACAGGCGCAAGCCGAGCCTCCAGCACGCCGCGTCCATGAGGCAGACGATGCCGGCGGCGGCCACGTACAGCCCGACACTCGGGTCAACGACGCGGAAAGTTGCGAGGGCGACGAAGCCGATGACCGGCGCCGAGGCCAGCACGGCGAGCTGCTGCGCGACGCGGAAGTCGGATGAGCGGAGCGAGACGAGGATCCCGACCACGATGGCAAACCCGGCCAGGGCCGGGGCGAGGAACGCCATGGCGACTGCTTGCTGCGATCGCCTTGCCCGCGAGAAGCTCACGCTCGGTCACGGGGGTGGTGAGAACCGTCTCGAGAGTCCTCTGCTCCCGCTCGCCGATGACGGCATACGCCGCGATCGTCGTCGGCAGCATCACGGGGATCAGTTGCAGGAAGAGCAGTGCCTCGCCGACGGGCCGGCGCAGGGCCTCGGCAGAAACCCCCTCGGGGAGGGCGAAGGTCTCGGCGACGAGGATCAGCAGGAGGACGACCGGCAGGCCGGCCATCGTGACCAAGATGAAGCGGTTCCGGCGGTACTCGCGGAATTCCTTGCGGATCACGACGAGCACCCGGGAGCTCATCGATCGCCCTCCAGGAGCTCGAGGTAGACGTCCTCGAGCGAGGTCTCGACCTCGCCCAGACGAAGAAGCGACGCACCGGCTCCGACCACGGCCCTCGCGACGTCCGCGGCGCCCTGCTCAGGATCCCCCACGTCGACGACGTAGACGCCCGCGCCCCGCCCGTTCCGCCAGCCGAGGACCCCGTTCACGGCGCCGAAGACCTCGTCGGCATCTCGGAGAGGCTCCCCAAGTCGCACCTCCAGCGACCCAGATGACCTCCTCGCCATGAGCTCCGCAGGCGTTCCGACGGAGACAAGGCGGGTGTTCATTGTCCCGCGACGCCGAAGGCCGGAGATGATCTCTCGCACGCCGGCAGCGGCCGCCGGGTCGAGCCCGGCGGTCGGCTCGTCCAGGAACAGCACCTCAGGCTCGGGCAGGAGTGCCCGAGCCAATCCGGCTCGTTGAAGGAGCCCTCGCGACAAAGACCCGGCAACGTCCGCGAGTCTGTCCGCGATCCCGACCGCCTCGACGCACTTCTCGATCCTGTCCTTCGCGTGTCGCGGCGACAGACCGTACAGCCCCGCGAAGAACTCCAGGTTGTCGCGAACCGAAAGCTTGAGGTAAAGCCCCGGGTGCTCGGTCACGACGCTGACTCGCCGCCGAATCTCGGGCTCGTTCCCGCTCGCGAGTGCGATCCCGGCAACTTCGGCGCGACCGGAGGTCGGCGGGAGCAGGGTGCACAGCACGCGGACGGTGGTCGTCTTCCCGGCGCCGTTCGGTCCGAGGAACCCGAAGACTTCGCCCCACCCGACCTCGAACGTCAGTTCCTCGAACGCGGAGCGGTCGCCGAATCGCTTCGTCAGCCGCTCCACGCGCAGCGCCGGACGCCGAGCGGTCATGGACGGGCTCGGCGCCAGCGCGGTTGCCTCCGTCACGGACCTCAGTCCGGGCAGGGGTCGCGGCTCGTGATCCTGGCGTCGAGGGACGGCTGTTCGCGACCGCCGAGCGACAGCACGACCTGCAACGTCACCGGCAAGTGAACGCCGGCATTGTTGGAGGAGTTTCCGACCACGTCGAATCCGTTCACGGTGATCGGCACCCCGAGCTCGCCCTGTCCTCGCGACGCGCCGACCATCGCCCACCGGTTGCCGCTGGGGGCGCTTCCCTTCAAGTCGACCGGCGTGAGCACGTAGTCGAAGGTATTGGGCTCAGCGGAGTGCATGTTGAGATTGACGTGGAGAAGCCCGCTGACGTCGACGGGCTCGCTATTCACTCCCACGCAAGGGTTGGCCCTTACGTCCCTGCCGGCCGCCTCCCGGACCTTCTGCACGGCCGGCAGGAGCAGCCCGATCAACACGGCGATGATCGCGATCACCACCAGCAACTCGATCAGCGTGAATCCCGACTCGCCCGACCCCGACCGGCGAGCGGCAAAGGCTTTCGCCGCCCGGGACCAGCGGGTCTCCGAGCGTCGACGGTGCTCAATACGTCTCATCTCTCCCCCTCTTGTGAGCCACCCGGGTATGGACTGCCGTTCATACCACTTCTCCGGCCCGCGAACAAGAGGCCACGGTCCATGCTTACGGGCCCTCGCTCGTGGACGCCGCCGTCGCTGCCGTGTTCCTGATTCCCGGCCTCGCGCTCGGGAGCTTCCTGAACGTCGTCGCGGCGCGCGTGCCGTTGGGGCGTTCGATCGTGCGCCCGCGGTCGGCGTGCATGAGCTGCGGCGCAGAGATCGCCTGGTACGACAACGTCCCACTGCTCTCGTATGTGCTCTTGCGTGGGCACTGTCGCTCATGCGGCACCGGCATCCCGCTCCGCTACCCGCTCGTCGAGCTGGCAACGGCGCTGCTCGTGGCCGGCTGCGTGTGGAAGTTCGGGTTCTCCGCCGACGCCGCCGTCGCCGTGCTCTTCTGCGCCGCGCTGGTAACCGTTTCGGCGACCGACCTCGAGCACCGCATCGTGCCGAGTCGCGTCGTCCTTCCGGCCGCTGTGGTCGTGCTCGTGGCGCAGACGGCCCTCCATCCGAGCGTCGAGTGGGGGCTCGCGGCGCTCGGCGCTGCCTCGTTCCTCTTCGTCGCCGCGCTCGCCTATCCGAAGGGCATGGGCATGGGCGACGTGAAGCTCGCATTGCTGCTCGGGGCGATGCTCGGGCGAACGGTCCCCGTCGCACTGATGCTTGGCCTCCTCGCGGCACTCGCGCCGGCGGCCGTCCTCTTCGTTCGCCACGGCTCGAAGGCTCGGAAGATGGGGATCCCGCTCGCGCCCTTCCTGGCGCTCGGCGCCGTCGTCGCACTCTTCGCCGGGCACGACCTGCTCGACGCGTACCTGGATCTCTAGCTGACCCGTCACGGCTCGGGGACTGGCTCGGGCCCGCGCCCGGTCGCGATGATCGACCCCACGAGCACGAGCACGAAGCCGAGGACCATCCCGGCGGTCAGGTGCTCGTCGAGGAGCGCGATGCCCGCGACCCCGGCGACCGCCGGATTGACATAGGTGATCACGGTCGCGCGGACCGGCCCCACCTCCCGGATCAGGGCGAAGAAGAGCAGGAACGCGAGGGCGGTGCAGACAACCGCGAGGCCGAGCACCGACTCGACGACGTGCGCCGACGGCATCCGGTCCGGCCAGCGAACGGCAGCGAAGGGCGCGTACGCGACCCAGGTGAGGACGAGAGAAGCCGCGACGACTCCCAGCGCCGGCACGTCGCCGAGGAAGCGCGCGAAGATGATTGGGCCGACGGCGTAGCAGACGGCGACGCACCCGACTTCCGCGAGCGCGACGGCGTGCACCTGGCCGACGTCGAGCCCCACGAGCGCGACGACCCCGCCGAGCCCGACGAGCAGGCCGAGCCAGCGCCGGCGGCCCTGTCGCTCGCGCGTGCCCGTGAACGTGACGAGGAGCGCGCCGACGAGCGGCACGGCCGCGATCAGCAGGCCGGTGAGCGAGCTCGACAGCCTCGTCTCCGCCTTGTTGAGCAGGACCCATGGGATCGCGACCTCGATCGCGGTGTACGCGACGAGCGGCCGCCAGCGGGCGACCAGCGGCCGAAGATCACCACGCATCGCCGCGAAGGGGACGAGCAGGAGCGCGGCGACGCCCGTCCGCAGGAAGACGAGCGTCACCGGCGCAAGCTCGCGCACGGCGACCCGGATCATCAGGTACGGGATCCCCCAGATCACGCACATCGCCGCGAAGAGAAGGACGCCTCTGCGAGTCATCCGGTAAGCGTTATCAGTGCGCCGGTCAGCCCTGGAGCTCTGCCAGCCGTGTCCGCACCCCTGGCGATACTCGCTCGGGCATGGCCAGGCCGTTCCTGCTCTTTCAGCTCAGCGATCCGCACATCGGCGCAACATGGGCCGATGGGGATCCCGTGGCCGGGCTGACGGCGGCGGTCGAGTCGGTTCGCCGATTGCCGGACGATCCGGATGCGGTGCTGATGTCCGGTGACTTGGCGGACAACGCTGCCGACAGCGAGTACGAGCTCGTGCGTGAGCTCCTCGCGCGGCTCGGCGCGCCGGTTTGCGTCCTGCCCGGAAACCACGACGATCGTGACACGCTCCGACGGCACTTCGAGCTGCCGGGGGCGATGGGAACGCCGGTCCAGTACGCGGTGGATCTAGGGCCGCTGCGGCTCGTGGTGCTCGACAGCACGCGGCCGGGGGAGGATCGGGGCGAGCTGGATGCGGACCGCCTGACATGGCTCGACGCTGAGCTGGCCGCCGCGCCGGATCGGGTGACCCTGCTTGCGCTGCACCACCCGCCGGTCTCGACCGGAGTCCCGGCATGGGATGCGATCGGCCTGCCGCTCGCCGATCGACGCGCGCTCGGCGAGGTCCTACACCGTCACCCGCAGGTGCGGCGACTTGTGGCCGGCCATGTGCACCGTACGATGGCGGCGGAGCTGGCCGGCCGGGTTGTCCTGACCGTCCCCAGCAGGTACGTGCAAACGCGGCTCAGTTTCAATTCTGACGAGATCGAGCCTGCCGCCGAGCCGCCCGGCTTCGCGGTGCATGCGCTGCTGGACGGAGAGCTAACCTCGCACGTCCAGCCCGTGAGCTAGCGCCGCCCTATCCTGCCGATGTGCCCGGCGCGCCCACAACCATCCGCGTCTGCGTCGCCGGGATCACCGGCTGGACGGGCCGCCCCGTCGCCGACGCGGTCGAGGCTGCGAGTGATCTCGAGCTCGTGGCGGGTGTCTCGCGCTCCGACCCCGGGAGCTTCTCCTCGGTCGCGGAGGCGCTCGATGCCGTTCCCGCGGACGTGCTCGTCGACTACACGCATGCCGCTGTCGTCAAGAGCAACGTGCTCGTGGCGATCGAGCGGCGCGTCGGCGTCGTCGTCGGCTCGAGCGGCCTGTCGGCGACGGATTACGCGGAGATCGACGCGCTGGCGCGAGAGAGGCAGGTCGGCGTGGTCGCGGCCGGCAACTTCTCCTTGACGGCTGCGCTCATGCTCCGCTTCGCCGCCGAGGCTGCGCGCCACCTCGAGTCGTGGGAGGTGATCGACTACGCGAGCGCCACCAAGCAGGACGCTCCGAGCGGAACCGCGCGCGAGCTCGCCGAACGGCTCGAGGGCGTGCGTGCACCCGCGCTTCCCGTCCCGATCGACGAGGTGCACGGCGCGCGCGAGGCGCGGGGAGCGACCGTCGCGGGCACGCAGGTGCACTCGCTGCGGCTGCCCAGCTTCGTCGTCTCGACCGAGGTCGTCTTCGCCGCCGAGGGCGAACGGCTCTCGATCCGCCACGACGCCGGCGAGAGCCCGGCGCCGTACATCGCCGGGACGCTGATCGCGATCCGGGCTGTTCCGGGTCGAGTCGGCCTGACGCGCGGCCTCGATCGGCTGTTGAGCTAGAGCTGGGCCACATAGGATTGCCTCAATCGACAGGGGAGGCTGGTATGGCACTCGCACGTGTTGTGGAATTCAACGGAGTCAGCAAGGACCGGATGGACGAGATGGACCGCCAGATGAGCGAGCGGCAGCCGCCGGAGGGACTCGACGCGACGGAGGTCGTCGTGCTACACGACCCCGAGGCAGAGAAGGCGATCGCCATCGTCTTCTTCGAGACGGAGGACGACTACAAGCGTGGCGACGCGATTCTGGACGCGATGCCGGCCGGCGACACTCCCGGACAGCGTGCATCGGTGACGAAGTACGACGTCGCTGTTCGCTTTACGCCCTAGCGGCGTCTAATCGCCCACCCCGCGCGCGAACGCGTAGCTGGCTTCGATCAGTTGCCAGATCGTCTCGAGCTCCGCTTGGTCGCGTGGGCCGTAGAGCATCACCAGGGTCGTCGGGGCGAGCCCTCGGCGTGCCATCGGGTGGAGCTCCGCCCAGCCCTGGTCGATTGCCTCGCCGGCGACGGCGGTCGGCAGCGTGACGTGCAGGCTGCCGTCCTGAGCGCCGTGCAGGTGTGCGAATTCGGTGCCGACGAGGTATGCCTCTCGGGGGCCGCCGGCGAGCCCGGGATTCAGGTGAACGGCGCGCGACTCGGGCAGCGAGACGCCGCTGCGTCCCGTGCGCACGCCTTCCAGGCTCGCCATCCGGCGCCACAGCTCCTCCTGGATCGCCGTAGGAGCGGTCTGGTCGAGCTGCTGGTGCGGGTTCGCGGGAGTGGTCTGGGGCCGCTCGCCGGATCTCGGCGGCAGCTGCAGCTCATCGGTGTCGGGATCGATCGTCATTGCGGCTCCTTTCCAGTGCGCCGGAGTCGGCATCAGAGCACGTTTCGACAGTAGGCTCGTACGCGTACTTCGTCGAAGGGAGAGAACGATGGAGCAGGCGACTTCTACCGAATGGCGCGCCTTCGTCAAGAGCACCGATGACGTGACGTTCCGGCTCGCCGACTGCCTGTTGCAAGCGGTCACGCGGACGACGCGCTGGACGCCGAGCCGGGCGACACGATCGTCACACCGGCCGGCGTTCCGCACTCGTTCGAGGTGCTGGGCGACGAAGCATCGCAATGCGTCTGCATCGTCTGTCCACCGCCGGCAAATGAGTGACCCGCCGGTAGCGCTCCTCTACGACATCCACGGCAATCTCGCGGCGCTCGAGGCCGTGCTCGCGGAGGCCGAGAACGCCGGAGCGACGTCCTATCTGCTGGGGGGCGACTACGCCTCCTTCGGACCCTGGCCGCGCGAGACGGCCGAGGTGCTCGAGAGCCTGCCGGCGATCGCCCGCATCCGCGGCAACGTCGAGCGCTGGCTGCGCGAGGAGCCGGAAGTGCCCGAGAGCGCGCGGCCGCTCGTCACCGCGGCGCTGACGGCGGCTCGCGAATCGCTCGGGCCTGAGCTGGTCGAGCGCCTGTACGGGCTTCCGGATCAAGCGGAGCTCGACGGGATCCTCGTCTGCCACGGCTCGCCGCTCTCCGACATCGAGAGCTTCGCGCCGGAGCCTCAGCCGGACGAGGAACGGATGCTCGCCGGCGAGGCGGATCGGACGATCCTGTTCGGCCACAGCCATCGGCAGTTCGAGCGGCCCGGGCCGAACGACACGCTGCTGGTCAACCCGGGCAGCGTCGGCGCGCCGCTCGACGGCGATCCACGCGCGGCCTGGGCGCTGTACGAGAGCGGGCGATTCGGCTTTCGCCGAACCGCGTACGACGTCGAGCGGGCGGCCGCCCAGATGCGCTTCTACGGCGACTGGGCCGATCCCATCGCGCGCCGGATCGAGCGCGGATCGTACTGACGCGGACCTCGAGCTGACGGGCAAGGTCGGCCGTTTCAACACTCTGAGGCGCCGGCCGCGCTCGTGGCGCTCCTCGCCTCGCCCGCACCGCTAACGTCACAGGATGAACACGGGCAGCGCGGAGAACATCGCCGTGCGGGACAACCCGGACGAGCTGCGCTACGAACTGCTGGTCGACGACGACGTGGTCGGAGAGATCCGGTTCGAAGAGCCGGGCCGCTTTACAGACGGCACTCGAAGGGGCGGAGACCGCGGGAGCTGAGACGCAGCTGCTCGACATCCGCCGGCTCGACCTGCCGATGTACAACCCCGAGAACGACGAGCCGACCGAGGGCGCTGCGACGCTGATTGAGTCATGTTACGCGGCCGACGGGCTGCTCTGGAGCAGCCCGATGTACCAGGGGACGATCTCCGGTGCGCTGAAGAACGCGCTCGACTGGCTGCACCTCCTGCGCGACCGCGACCCACCCTTCCTCCACGACAAGGTGATCGGCCTGATCAGCGCCGCCGGGGGGACGCAGGGGCTGCAAGCGATCAACACGATGGAGTTCGCGGTCCGGGCGCTTCGGGGTTGGGCGGTGCCGTATGTCGTGCCGGTTGCGGCGGCCGCGCGCGTCTTCGACGATGAGGGCCGCGTTCAGGATCAAGCGGTCGAGCTGCAGCTCAAGACTCTCGGCGAGGAGGTCGTGCGCGTCGCCGAACGGTTCGCAGCCGATGTCTCGCTTCACCGCGAAGCTGAATGCGAGCAAGCGTCGGAACGGTTGCGACCGCGGCATAGCTCATTCAGTTCGACGAGGCGTTCTGGTCCGCGGTGGCCGCCTTCCGCCTCCACATTAGGATCGTGCGTTAATGCCCACTAGTATCGGACGCGAAGAGGTTAGACGGCTGCTCGACGAGGGCGCCCAGCTCGTCGAGGTGCTGCCAGCGGAGGACTACGAAGAGGAGCACATCGGGGGCGCCGTCAACATCCCGATCAAGGAGCTGGACGAGCGCGGCCCGCGCGAACTCGATCGGGATCGGCCGGTGATCGTCTACTGCAACGACTACCAGTGAGACGTCAGCCCGCGAGCCGCGTGGCGGCTCGAGAGCCTTGAGTTCGAGCAGGTCTTCGACTATGTGGCGGGCAAGAAGGACTGGGGCTCGTTCGGCCTCCCGCGTGAGGGGAAGAAGGCGGAGGAGCCGAGCGCCGGCGAGCTGGCGCGCTGCGACGTGCCGACCGCGCGGCTCGACGAACGGCTGCAGGACGTCGGGAAGCGCGTGGCCGAAGCGGGCTGGGACACGTGCATCGTGGTCACGGACGACCGCGTCGTCCTGGGGCGGCTCGGCCGGAGGGCGCTGCGCTCCAGGGACGACGTCTCCGCCGAGCAGGCGATGACGCCCGGCCCGAGTACCAAAGGTCCGAGCATCGGAGCCTCCGCCGCGGCCGAGCTGATGGCCCGCAACAACCTGCGAACGCTCTTGATAACGACCCCGGACGGCCGTCTAGTCGGAGTCCTTCGCCGCGAAGACGCCGAATCGGTCTAGAGCCTCCGCCTCGCTCCCACTCCTCGCTCGGCGCGGATCTGCATCGATTCCGAGCAGGTCGGCCACCTCCTGAAGCCGCGCTCATGGCGCTCCTCGCCTCGCCCGCACCGCTAACGTCACAGGATGAACACGGGCAGCGCGGAGAACATCGCCGTGCGGGACAACCCGGACGAGCTGCGCTACGAACTGCTGGTCGACGACGACGTGGTCGGAGAGATCCGGTAGGGGTTCGGGGCGCGGCTCGTCGCCGGCGCGCTCGACGACATCCGCGCCCGCGGGCTGCACGTCGTCCCCATCTGCCCGTTCGTGCGTGGGTACATCCGCCGCCACCCCGACTACGGGGATCTCGTCGTTCGGGACGCGGAGGTGTCCAGCTGACCCGCACGCCGGAGGAAGAGCGAGGGCCGAGGCGCGAGTACGCGAACGATGCGATCGAGGTCCAGTGGGAGCCGCGGCTGTGCATTCACGTGCGCAACTGCGTGCGCGGGCTGCCGAAGGTGTTCGATCCAGGGGCACGGCCGTGGGTTGTCGTCGATGCGGCCGACGCAGACGCGATCGCGGCCACGATCGAGACCTGCCCGACCGGCGCGCTCCACTACCGCCGTCTCGACGGCGGGCGGCAGGAGCGGCCGCAGGAGGAAACGACGATCGAGCCGCGTCGGAACGGCCCACTCTTCGTCCGCGGCCGCGTCCGCATCGTCGACCCGAACGGCGGGCTGATCCGGGAAGACACACGGCTGGCGCTGTGTCGCTGCGGAGCGTCGGAGAACAAGCCGTTCTGCGACGGCAGCCATCTGCGGATCGGCTTCACAGCCGACTCGGCAGATTGACCGTGGCCGCAGGCGCCGCCGGCGCCGCGCACCACATCTCATTGGCAGTCTTCTGCCGATGACCACCGTCGTTGTTACCGGAGGGCCCGACCGTCCCGCTGCCGTCGCGCTGCCCCCGGACGCGCGCGTGATCGCAGCGGACGGCGGTATGGAGCTCGCGAGAGAGCTCGGGCTACCGGTCGACCTGGCGGTGGGGGACTTCGACTCGGTCTCCGGGGAGATGCTGGAGACGATCGGGCGGGTCGAAAAGCACCCGGCTGCGAAGGACGCGAGCGACCTCGAGCTCGCGCTCGCCGCGGCGCTCCGGTTCGAGACGGAGCGGATCATCGTGCTCGGCGGTGCGGGCGGACGGCTCGACCACTTGCTCGGTGGGCTCCTCCTGCTCGCCGCCGATGCCTATTCCGGTGTGCAGATCGACGCGCAGCTCGGCGCGTCCGCGGTCCACGTCGTCCGCGACGAGCGCGTGCTTACGGGCGAGCCGGGCGAGCTGATCTCGCTGTTCGCGGTCCACGGCCCAGCGACCGGGATCGTTACCGAGGGGCTCGTCTACCCGCTGCGCGGCCAGCGGCTCGAGCCCGGCTCGAGCCGCGGCCTGTCGAACGTCTTCGCCGCGCCCGAGGCGCGGATCAGCCTCGAGCGTGGCGTCCTGCTCGCTATCCGGCCGCGCGGCAGCGTGACGGCAGAAAGCTCGCATTGACGACCGCGGTGGCCGGGATTGCCTTCTTCAGCAGCCCCTGCGCATGCATCCAGTTGCCGAAGCGCTGCCAGGCGCGGGCGTTGAGACAGCCGACGCCTTTGGGCCCCGCGAGCAAGCGCAGCGTCGCCGGCGTCGCCCGCGCGAGGAACTTGTCGTCCGAGGCCGTCACCTTCTTCAGGATCGAGAGCGCCCGGGTTGGGTGGCTGCGTGCGCCGGCGGTGCCGGCGAGGAAGGCGCCGACAAAGCGCTTCACCGTCGCGCGATAGCCCGCATCCGAGCGCAGACGCGTCTTGTTCGCGACGAGGACGAGCTCGTCGTAGGTGGGGATGCCGACCCGGTTGACGGGAATGATCTTCGGCTTCAGCCCGCGCAGCTGCAGCTGGATCCCCTCGACGTTGCGATAGACGCCGAGCACGGCATCGACGCGGTGGGAGAGGAGCGCCGGGAGCAGGTTGTAGCCCACGTTCACGACCTTCACGTTCTTGCGCGTGAGACCGACCGAGCGGAGCGCGGTGTCCAGCGTCGCGTAGTCGGACGGGACACCGGTGATCCCGATCGAGCGACCCTTCAGGTCGCGTAGGGACTTCACCTGCGGCTTGATCGCCATGAACGAGTTGAGCGGCTGCGGCACCACCGCCGCCACCGCGACCACCGGCAGCTTCTTCGCAGCTGCGAAGAAGAGCTCCTGCTCGTAACTGACCGCGAGGTCGCTCCGACCGACACCGACGAGCTTGAGCGGCGCGGTCGGATCGGACGGCGCGTGGATCGCCACAACGAGTCCCGCGCGCGCGAACAAGCCCGTGTCCCGGGCGTAGTAGAAGCCGACGTGGTCGGGATTCGGCGTCCAGTCGAGGGTCAGTGTCACCTTCTGCGTGCCGGCGAGCGCGGCGGGGACGAGGACGGCGAGTGCCGCGAGCGCGGCGAGAGCGGTGGGTCTAGGCATGGCGGGCCTCCAGCTGCCAGGGGACGAGGAGGCGCTCGGCGAGGGTGACGAGCGCGTAGAGCCCGAGCGCGAGCGCGCTCAGGACGAGGACGGCCGCGAAGATGCGCGCCGTCTCGAGCGCCGGCTGCGCCTGCAGGATCACGAAACCGAGCCCGGACGAGGAGCCGGCCCATTCCGCGAAGACGGCGGCGACCGCGGCGTACGTCGCGGCCACGCGCGCGCCGGAGAAGATCGCCGGCAGCGCGCCGGGGAGCTCGATGCGACGGAAGATCGCGAGCCGGCCGCCATGCAGCGTCCGCATCATGCGGACAAGCTCCGGATCGGCCGAGCGCAGCCCGTCGACGGCGTTGACGACGATCGGGAAGAAGCAGACGACGACCACCACGACGAGCTTCGGCCCGATGCCGTAGCCGAGCAGGATCGCCAGGATCGGGGCGAGCAGCACCGTCGGCACGGTCTGCGAGAGCACGAGGATCGGCAGCAGCGCCCGCCTCAGCGCGGTCGAGAAGTGGAGCACGACGGCGATCGCAAGCGCGACGGCGACCGCCAGCAGATAGCCGAGGACGATCTCGCGCAGCGTCACCAGCGTCCCATGGCCAAGCAACGAGGCGTCGTCGGCGAGCGAGGACGCAACCGCTGTTGGCGCGGGGAAGAGGTAGTCCGGCACGTGCGCGGCGCGGACGACCAGCTCCCAGACGCCGACCGCCAGGGTCAGAAGCGCAAGCGGTGGCCACCATCGTCTCATCCGATCGCCTCCAGTGCCCGCTCCCGCAGCTCTATGAAGGCGGGGGTCGTCACGATCTCCCGCCGCGGCCCCGCGCGCGGGACATCCGCCTCGAGCTCGGCCGCGACGCGGCCGGCCGCGAGCACGAGGACCCGCTCGCAGAGGAGCAGCGCCTCCTCGACATCGTGGGTCACGAGCAGCACCGTCCGCGGCTCCGCTGCAAGCGCTCCCGCCAGCCACTCCTGCAGCTCGGCGCGCGTAATCGCATCGAGCGCGCCGAACGGCTCGTCGAGTAGCAGCACCGGCTTGTCGGCCAGCAGCGTGCGCAGGAAGGCGACTCGCTGCCGCATCCCGCTCGAGAGCTTCGCCGGCCGCAGCAGCTCCGCGTCCGCGAGGCCGAACCGCGCGAACAGCGGCGCTGCGCGCCGACGCGCCTCGCGCCGCGGCAGCCCGGCATTCTCGAGCGCGAGGCCCGCGTTGTCGAGCGCCGTCCGCCACGGAAGCAGACAATCGCGCTGCGGCATCAGCGCACAATGCGCGAGCCGCTCGCGCGCCGCAACCGCGCCGCCGACGGAAACCGTGCCCGCGTCGGGATCGTCGAGCCCGGCGACGAGCGAGAGCAGCGTCGACTTGCCGGCGCCGCTTCGGCCGACGATGCCGATCCGCCCCTGCGTGGGAACGTGGAGCTCGAGCCCGTCGAGGACGCGCTTGCCACCGAGCACGCGGACGACGGTGTCGGCGACGACGCCGGCGGCGCTGACGCCGAGCGGCGGGGCGTTCGATTCGACTAACGACTGCGGCATTCGCTCCCTTCGCCGGCATGACCCGGATCAGGTTCGGCGGGTACGCGCTAGGAAGCGCTCTCTCAGCCCCTCACACAGGGGCTCCCCGGTAGACAAAGCCTACCGTCGGTCGGATGGTGAGGAGGGATCGACGGTTCGAGTCCGTCAGAGGGCTCTAACGTACGTGCTTGCCGTTGGTTCAGGAGTAACCGACGAAGCCCAGCCGATGTGACACGACGAGTGTGAGGAGCTCTTCATGACGTCAGGCATCAGAACAGTCATCTATCCGGTCAAGGATCTAGCTCGAGCGAAGACGCTGTACAGCAAGCTCTCGGGTGTAGAGCCGTACGCGGACGAGGCCTACTACGTCGGGTTCAGAGTCGGCGACCAGGAAGTAGGCCTGGATCCCAACGGCCACAGCCAGGGCATGACGGGGCCTGTCGGCTACTGGCACGTCGACGACGTCGAGGAGAGCATCAGGCTGCTTCTCGAGGCTGGCGCGGAGGTGGAGCAAGCGGTCAGAGACGTCGGCGGGGGCAAGCTGATCGCGACCGTGAAGGACGCGGACGGCAACGTGAGCGGACTCGTCCAGGCCGGTAGCTGAAACGACGCCGGGCGGGTCATACTTCGACGCCTAACGGCGACTCGCCGGGTCGGCGAACGAGAGGGAGGGACGATGCCGCTCTATCTATCGAGGTTCAGCTACACACCGGAGACTTGGGCCAGGCTGATCGGCAACCCAGAGGACCGCCGAAAGGCCGCTCAGTCGTACATCGAGTCGGTCGGCGGGAAGCTCCACGGGTTCTGGTACGCGTTCGGCACACACGACGGCTACAACCTCTGGGAGGCCCCCGACAACGTGTCCATGGCCGCGGTTGCGCTGGCGATAAGCGGCGGCGGTGCGCTCAGCTCGTTCGAGACGACAGTCCTCCTGACCGTCGACGAGACGATGGATGCGCTGCGCAAGGCGGAGCAGGTCCAGTACCGAGAGCCCGGCGCGTAGCGGCTCGCGCGCCCCGGTCCCATGTCACGGAACCGGGTGCGCCTCATGACGCGAGCGGCGACCTCCACCGGTCCTGCTCGGCGACGTACTTCTTCAGGCCCGTCATACCGTAGTAGGCGGCGAGACCCTCATAGCGCATCCCCGCCTTCTCCATGACCCGCCACGAGCCGATGTTCTCCGGTACGACGACCGCGATGATCCGGTCGAGGCCGACCGGTCCGAGACCGTACGCGAGCACGGCGATCGCCGCCTCGGTTCCATATCCCCTGTTCCACGAGGCTTTGTTGAAGTGATAGGCGAGCTCGACTTCTGGTCCAGTGCGCTCGACGGGCTGAAGGCCGCATTGCCCTACGAACGCGCCCGTCTCTTCGACATCGACGGCCCACATCGCATAGCCGTGCTCGCGCTCCATCGCGTGACGCCGCTCGATGACGCTCTGAAAAGTCTCCATCGTCGGGACTGGCCCGGGTGGGAGGAAGCGTCGGACCTCCGGGTCACTCACCATCGCGATCCACGGCTCCGCGTCCTGCGGCTCGAAGGTGCGGATGATCAAGCGCGCTGTTTCAAGCCGCGTGCTCACGACCGGAATCGTAGGGAGCCCATCGCCACGGTGTCGCGTTCGATGCGACTGGAGTAGGCTGGGTCGCTCCCAAACAGAAGGAGGCCAGAATCATGTACGCACGCATAGCGACGTTCGAAAACCCCAATCTGTCGCTGGTCGACGATCTGATCGGAAAGGTGCGATCGAGTGCCGCTTCGGGAGTGGACCTCCCCGATGCCAAGGGCTTCCTGATGCTGCTCGACCGCCAGAGTGCCAAGAGCTTGGGGATCACCTTCTTCGACAGCGAAGAGGCGATTCGGGCGGCCGAGCCGGTGTTCGAGCGCATGGGTGACGAGATCCCCGCGGAGCAGCGTGGCCAGCGGGTGTCGATCGAGGTGTACGAGGTCGCAGCGGAGGAGCTGAGCGAGGGGGCGAAGGCCGCGAGGGTGAGCGTGCTCGAGGGCTCGCCCGAGCGCATCGAGGAAGGCACCCGCTACGCGCAGGAGAACGTGCTTCCGAAGGCACGCGAGTTGCAGGGCTGGAAGGGGTACATCTCGCTCGTTGACCGAGACAACGGCCTCTTCAAG
>WNFU01005344.1_pt1 | contig 15980 bp, 20 predicted proteins | sample 5400121 | NCBI WGS metagenome assembly WNFU01 (sample SAMN13153360, study PRJNA577476) | soil metagenome | isolation source: 100 cm soil or saprolite under grassland replicate 1 | place: USA:California | collected 2016-06-15
CCGTCCCTCGTAGGTCTCGCCCCGTGAGATCCCAGTCGGATCCCGACCGCTCCTCACCGCTTCGTGCGCCTCCATTCCGGTGCCTGCGGACGTTGTGAGGCGACGAATCCAAGTAACAGTCTGTTACTTGAGTCCGCGCGAGTCGCCCGTGACCGGCTTGGTTGCCTGCGCCGTCCGGTCTCCCGCCCACCGAGAACCGAGCCGCGAAGCGTCTCCGGTCCAAGTAACAGTCTGTTACTAAGTCACGGTTTTGCCGGTGGCACGTGACAGACGCTGCCGGCGGTCACCTGCGGCGGTCAGGCTTTCGCCGGAGTCGACGAAGCCATGGATGGCGAGCCCGTTGATGAACTCTGCGAGCTGTATCCAGCCGGCTTGCTCCTGCTTCGGCCGCGAGTCGTCACGGGGCCGCGCCTATGCCGGACAACCTGAGTTGACTTCCAGCCTTCTGTCAAGGTAAGTTGACCAGGCGATGACGACGGAGGCGTCCGAGCTCGCCGAGGCCACCGCCAGCAAGGACCCGCGGGCCGGCCTGACCGCGGTTGCGGCTCTGCGCAGCCTGCTCGAGTCGCTCGAGGAGCTTCAGGTCGAGAACGCACGCGCCCAGGGCTGGACGTGGAAGGAGATCGCCGGCTGCCTGAACGTCAGCAAGCAGGCGGTGCACAAGAAGTACGGGCGGCGCTGGGGTAGGCGCGGCTGATGTTCGAGCGGTTCGGCGACGACGCGCGGCAGGCGCTCGTGCGCGCGCAGGAGGAGGCGGGCGCGCTCGGGCACGACTACATCGGGACCGAGCACCTTCTGCTCGGGCTGGCCGCGTTGGAGATCGGCGACGCGGGCGTCCTCTCCTCCTTCGGAGCCACGCGCGAGGCTCTCGTCGGGCAGACCCTGGCGGAGATCGGCCCGGGTAGGCCGCCGGACGCGGCGGCGCTGGCCTCGATCGGGATCGATCTCGAAGAAGTGCGCCGGCGGGTCGAGGACGTCTTCGGCCCCGGGGCGCTCGAGCGAACGCGCGCCGGCCGGGTCTTCTGCGCCGAGCGCCGCTTCACGCCGCGCTCGAAGAAGGCGCTCGAGCTCGCCACGAAGGAGGCGCGACGGCTCGGCCACGGCTACGTCGGCGCCGAACACCTCCTGCTCGGCGTGCTCGCGCTCAGGGAAGGGCTCGCCGTCAAGCTCCTCGAGAACCTCGGCGCCTCGCCGGACCGGATCCGCGAAGCGGTCCTCACGCGCCTCGGTCCCCGTGCCGCCTAGACCTGAAGCTCCGCCTTGCGGACGCGCGAGAAGCCCGCGGCGGCGAGGGCGCTCACGTCGAGGAGGCGAGTCATCCAGCCATGGCCGCTATCCGGACTCGCCTCGTCCTCGAAGCTCCCGACCGCAGCGAACACGCGCCCGTCGCGGAAGTCCCACTCCTCGATCTCGTCGTGGTCGCCCTCGACGTCGGCCCGGAACAGATCGAAGTCCGACCGGAGCCGCTCCTTCACCGTGTCGAGCCACGTCTCGCGCCGATCTCGGTCCGGATCGACCCCGCAGAGCTCCAGCAGGTCGTCCTCGATCTCCTCGAGGGCGAGAGCGTCGATGTAGCGCTGGGCCTCGTCCCAGTCGGGCGCCTCTCCCGGCTCGAGCGCGACCAGCTCGACGTAGAGGCCCGCCTCATCGGCCCGGGCGAGAGTCGCGGCCGCCGCCTCCCGGTCCTCCCCGCGCGCGAGGATGTGCTCGAGCTCGTGCTCGGGCAGGTCGGGCTGCTCCTCGAGCTCGCTGTAGTCCCGCTCGGCCGTCAGATCGAGGTACGGCTCGCCCTGCTCGTCGAACGCCAACCGCTCGTCGGCGACCTGCCAGCTGATCGGACTGCCGTCCTCGAGCGTGCTGAACGTATGCCCGAGCCTCGGCGCGTCGGGCCGGTAGCGGCGGAAGGCGCCGATCTCCTCGCGCCCCGACGGGTGGCGGATCCGCAGTCGGTAGCGCGCCGGCTTCGCCACGAGCCGGGCGGCGCCGCCCTCGCGCTCCTCGACGCGCTCGACGAGCCAGTCGCGCCCCTCGAGCCGAACGACGTCCCCGGGCCCGAGCGCGGACTCGGAGGTGTACGGGTGCACCAGCTCCTTGCCGGTGCGAGTGACGTGGACGAGCTCGTAGCCGACGGCCACGCCGGGCAGCTTATTGCCCACCGCCCGCCGGCTGCCTAGGCTGCGAGAGGTGCTCAGGTCAGCCGGGCCACCCGCGGCCTTGTGCCGGATCCGTGAGAGACGGGTAGTGCTCGTGTGAAGTAATGGAGAACGGGCGCTTTCGGGACCGAGCCGAGGCCGGCCGCCTCCTGGCGGAGCTACTGCGGGATTACGCCGGCGGGGACGACGTGCTCGTGCTCGCACTCCCGCGCGGGGGCGTTCCGGTCGGCTACGAGGTGGCGAAGGCGCTCGGCGTGCCGCTCGACGTCTTCGTCGTGCGGAAGCTCGGCGTGCCGGGGCACGAGGAGTTCGCCATGGGCGCGATTGCGAGCGGCGGCCTCGCCGTCCTGAACCGGGACACGATCCAGCAGCTCCGGATCGGCGAGGCGGAGGTCCCCCGGGCGATCGCGGCCGAGATGCGAGAGCTCCAGCGGCGCGAGGCCGCCTACCGCGGCGACCGCGATCCTCCCGAGCTGGAAGGGAAGACGGTGATCCTCGTCGACAACGGGCTCGCCACCGGCTCCACGATGAGAGCGGCCGCGTTGGCGGTGCGGCAGCGGAATCCCGCCCGGATCGTGGTCGCCGTCCCGGTCGCGGCCGCGGAGACGTGCGACGAGTTCCGCGATGTCGTCGACGAGGTCATCTGCGGCGCGATGCCGAGGCCGTTCCAAGCGGTCGGGCTCTGGTACGAGGACTTCTCGCAGACAAGCGACGAGGAAGTGCGTGAGCTGTTGGAGCGGGCCGCCGAGCGCGCCGGAGCGCGGCGGTGAGATCTTTCCCAGCCGGTGGGTATAGAGACCGGCATGAACCGCTTCTTTCGAAGGATGCAGCGCTTCGGCAAGAGCTTCTCGGCCCGGCGTTCGCAGGGCACGATGGCGAACAAGCAGCGGGAGGTGTTCGACGCCAGGACCCCGCAGGACGTGACGAGCGTCCGCGCCAAGAGCGCCGGCCACCGCAAGAAGACCGCCGACAAGTGGAACCAGTGAGTTAGGAGCCGAGCGCTTCGAAGCAGAGCTCGACCGCGCCGAGCACGACGGCGGCCTCACAGGCGACTACGCGTCCGTGAACCCGACGCGGACGACGCCCGTGCTCGAGACCGCGGAAGGCTTCCTGCCGGAGTCAGGTCGTCCGCTGGCTGATCTACGAGCAGACCGATGTGACTCCGACGATGAGCGGCCTCCGCTTCCGGCTCCTGACCGGCCGGCTCGCGCCGACCGATGACGAAGCCATTCGCCGCAAGGGCGGCGGCGAGGAGGTGCTGCGCCTGCTCGACGACCACCTGCGCGGGCGCGAGTTCTTCGTCGGCGAGAGCTACTCGATCGCCGACATCGGCATCTACGGCTACGTCCACGTCGCGGGCGAGGCGGGAATCGACCTGCGGCCGTTTGCGCACGTGAGCGGGTGGCTCGAGTGCGTGCGACGGCAACCTGGCTACATTGAACGACCTCGAGCCCTACCCGGCGAATGCCGCGCCGGGCGCGGGCCGCTCGCTGTACGACTGAGGCCTCGGCCGGCCGGTTCGCAGCTCGCGCGGGCCGGCCACGGCCTATTGTCGGCACCAGCCAGGAGAGGAGCACGAGTGACCGAGGAAGCCCGACTCGAGCAGCAGGACGCCGGCCTTACACCCGTGAGCGACGGCTGGTTCGTCGTCAACGTCCGGGATGCAGCGTGGGTGACGAGCGAGGCGCTCGGAGCCGCCTGCATCTTCGAGGGTGACGACGCGCCCTTCCCGGACGTCGGCTTCACCCTCGCCGTGCTCCAGCCCGGGCGGGCGGGCGGGAGATACCACCGCGAGGCGAACCAAGAGGACTTCCTTGTCCTCGCCGGCGAGTGCCTGCTGCTGATCGAGGGCGAGGAGCGGCCGCTGAAGGCGTGGGACTTCGTCCACTGCCCGCCCGACACCGAGCACGGGTTCGTGGGCGCGGGAGACGGCCCGTGCGTGATCTTCATGACGGGGGCGCGAAAGGGATGGCCCGAGAAGGGGATCGTCTACCCGCGCTCCGAGCCGGCGCTCCGCCACGGTGCGGGCGTCGAGACGGAGACGACGTCGCCGGCCGAGGCGTACGCCCCGTTTCCGAAGTGGAAGCCCGGGCCACCGGAGAGTTGGGACGGCTTGCCTTGGGCCTAGGAATGGTCGAGGAAGCGCGGCTCGAAGACGCCGGATCGGGTCTCGCGCCGGTGAGCGAGGGCTGGTTCGTGGTCAACGTGGGGGAGGCGGCCTGGCTGCGGAACGAGGCCTTCGGAGGCCGCTGCGTCTTCGAGAGCGACCCACGCGTGCTCCGCAACCGTCCGGACCTGGAGCCTCGGAGGTTCCCGGACCTCGGCTTGACGCTGGCCGTGCTCGAGCCCGACAAGCCGAGCGGCCTGTACCACGCGGAGTCGAACCAGGAGGACTTCCTCGTCCTCGCCGGCAAGTGCCTGCTGCTGATCGAGGGCGAGGAGCGGCCGCTTCAGGCGTGGGACTTCGTCCACTGCCCGCCCGGCACCGAGCACGTCTTCGTCGGCACCGGCGACGGTCCGTGCGTCATCTTCATGACGGGCGCGCGAACGCGCGAGAAGCGCATCGTCTACCCCCGTTCCGACCTTGCCCGCCGCCACGGCGCCGGCGTCGAGGCGGAGACCAGCTCAGCGTCCGAGGCGTACGCGCCGCTCCCGCACTGGCAGCCCGACCGGCCGGCTGGCCGGAACAGACTGCCGTGGGCATAGCGGCTCGGCCGGCGTGAGCCGGTCCCACGTGGTGACCGGAGGAGGCCGCGGCGTCGGCCGCGCACTGGTCGAGCGACTTCTCGGAGAAGAGGACAACGTGGTGGCGGTCGAGCTCGACCCGGCCGCGCTCGCCTGGGCGAACAGCCATCCCGCCGGTTCTCGCGTGATCACCGTGGTCGGGGATGCCGCCGACGAGGCCGTCGCGGAGCAGGCTGCCGACCTCGCGCAGGCGGCAGGCACGCTCGCCGGTTGGGTGAACAACGCCGCGGTGTTCCGCGACGCTTCGCTCCACTCCGCTTCGACGCGAGAGGTGCTGGACCTGATCTCGCTCAACCTCGAGCCCGCCGTCGTCGGCTGCGCGACTGCGATCCGGCGTTTCCTCGCGGCGGACATGGGCGGGGCGATCGTGAACGTCTCCTCGCACCAGGCGCAGCGGGTGGTCCCCGGCGCGCTGCCTTATGCGACGGCCAAGGCAGCGATCGAAGGGCTGACGCGAGCGCTGGCCGTCGAGTACGGACCACGCGGGATCCGGGTCAACGCCGTTGCGCTGGGCTCGATCCGCACGGAGCGCTACGAGGCGTTCCTCGAGCAGCAGGGCCCGGTGGCGGCCGCGGAGATCGAGGAAGAGATGGCCCTCCTGCATCCGATCGGCCGGGTCGGGCGTCCCGAGGAGGTCGCGGCTGTCGTTGCCCACCTTCTCTCGGACGACGCGAGCTTCGTCAATGGGGCGATCGTCCCCGTCGACGGCGGCCGGTCGGTGCTGGCGCGCGATCCCGAAGCCCGTACGGGACCGTAGGCGATGCCACCGAGCAGCCGCGAGCCTTCGCCCTAGTCACCCGCCTGGAGCAGGATCGTCCATGGCTCGATGCTCGCGATCACGAGCAGGTCGTCGCTCCACGGATCCTCGGCGAGCCGCTCCTGGATCTCGCGCGCGCTCTCGGCGTCGACCACGTGCAGGGCCCGATCGCTGTCGCCAAGCGGCCCTCCGAGCACGATGAAGCCTTCCTCGGCGAGCCCGTCCATGAACGCGGCGTGCGCCTCCCACCCGTCCTGCTCTCGCAGCGAGCGCGAACGGTCCCAGGCGCGCCCGGGCTCACGGACGACGACGAAGTAGCGGCGATGAGTTTCGGGCGGCTTCGCGGTCTGAAGCGTACGTTGTCGTCTTGCGCGCCGGGCCGCCGGCGCGGGAAGGAGAGACCATGGGACAGCCGGTAGTGCACTTCGAGGTGATCGGGAAGGACGGGGACAAGCTTCGGAGCTACTACTCCGAGCTCTTCGGGTGGCAGATCGACGCGAACAACCCGATGAAGTACGGGATGGTGGCGCGGGAGGGGAACGTCAATGCCGAGGGCGTCGGGATCGGCGGCGGCGTCGCAGGGGGGCCTCCGGGATACGACGGCCACGTCACCTTCTACGTCGAGGTGCCGGACATCGAGGCGGCGCTCGCAAAGGCCGAGAGCCTCGGCGGGACGAGAGTGATGTGCCCGGAAACGATCATGGACCAGGTCGAGCTCGGCCAGTTCCAAGATCCCGAGGGCCACGTGATCGGCGTCGTCAAGTCGCTTTCGTAAGAGTTTCCGAGAAGGCAGAACGTCGTGGAAAGGGTCTTCGAGATCTATATCCGCACCACGCCGGAGCGCATCTTGGAGGCGAGACAGGCGAGGCGCTGAGCCTGAAGGTACCGCCGGAGGCGCTCGAGCACTGGCGCGCAGAGGGAGGGGGGCTACGCTGACTCCGTGCCTGCCCGGAGTGACACGCTCGTCTTCCTGCCGGCCTGGAACGAGGAGGAGAACCTCCAGGCCGTGCTCGACGAGCTGCGGCGGGAGCTTCCGCAGGCTGACGTCCTTGTCCTCGACGACGGCTCGACGGATCGCACAGTCGAGGTGGCCCGCGGACACGGGGCCGAGGTGATCTCGTTCGGTGCCAATCGCGGCCTTCCGGCCGGCATCGCCGCCGGCTACGGCTACGCAGTGGAGCAGGGCTACGCGTTTTGTGGACGCGTCGACGCGGACGGCCAGCATCCCGTCGGGGAGCTGGCCCGCCTGCTGGAGCGCGTGCGAGCGGGCGCGTGTGACGTCGCCGTCGGCTCGCGCTTCGCCACCGCCGATGGCTTCCCGGCCTACCGGTACAAGCCGAACGCCGCGCGGCGTTTCGGCACGGCGCTCCTGCGGCGCTCGATGAAGGTCGTGCTCCGCAAGCCCTTCCTCGACTCCACCAGCGGCATGTATGCCGCGAACGCGAAGGCGCTCCCGATCCTTGCCCGTCCCTACACGAGCGAGGCGCCGGAGGTGCAGGCGATCCTGCGACTCCACGACGCAGGGATGACGGTCAACGAGATCCCGGTTCACATGCGCCCGCGGGCGAGTGGCGAGTCGAAGCTCCAGGGCAGGAAGGCGGTCATGGTCGTGCTCACGATCGCCGGAACGCTGCTCGCGCTCGACCGGCTTCGGCGGCGCTGAACGGTGCGCCTCGTCGCCGTGCTCGGCTACTCGGGTCGTCGGCCGGATGGGCTCCACGTCGTTTGCGCCGAACGGCTGAGACACGCCGAGCAACTCGTCGCCGACGCAGACGCGGTCCTCCTCTCCGGCTGGTCGCGGCGGGCGACCGGAAACGGCGAGGCCGAGCTGATGCGCGCCGCCTGGAAGGGCGCCGACGGGCCGGTCGTCTCGGACGGGACAGCGCGAAACACTGCGGAGAACGCCGCGGGAGTCGCCGAGACCGCGCGCCGTCTCGCCGCGAGCGAGATCGTCGTCGTCACCTCCCGCTGGCACGCGTTCCGAGCCCGAACGCTCGTCCGTGCGGCCTTGCGGGAGCCAGGCGTCTCCGTGCGGACGTCGTCGCCTCCCGGCCGGTCTCCCATCCCGCTCCTGGCGCGAGAGCTTGCCTGCTTCGCGGCGCTCCCGTATCACCTGGTCCGCCTGCGCGCGTCGCGCTAGGCCCGATCTCTGTAGAGCTTGCTCGTCAGGTGGGAGTCCTGTCGGCAGGCGTTACGGTTTGGGGGCATTGGGCCGCTCCAGCACCGGCGACGAGCTCGAAGAAGGGCGCGAGTCCTACGCGAGCTCGGCCTGGGCGACGGCCTACGAGTCGCTGGTGCGCGCCGACGAGCTAGAATCGCTGACGGCAGCGGATCTCGAATTGCTCGCAACGTCGGCCTACATGCTCGGCCGCGAGGACGAATGGATGCGGATCCTGGAGCGGGCCTACCACCGGCACTCCGCGGACGGCGAGAGGCGGCGGGCGGCGCGCTGCGCCTTCTGGGTCGGCACCAATCTCGCGCTCCGCGGAGAGATGGGGCCTGCGACCGGCTGGCTCGGCCGCGCCCAGCGGCTACTCGAACGAGAGGCGGGTGAGTGCGTCGAGCAGGGCTACCTGCTGCTGCCGGTCGTCTTCCAGCACGAGGCCGAGGGCGATCACGACGGCGCGGCCGCCACCGCAGCCGCAGCGGCCGAGGTCGGCGAGCGCTTCGGCGACAAGGACCTCTTCGCGCTTGCGATCCACGCGCAGGGGGACGTCCTTGTCAGAGGGGGCCGGGTGAGGGAGGGGCTCGGCCTGATGGACGAGGCGATGGTCGCAGTGACGGACGGAGGGCTGTCCCCGATCGTCACCGGAATCGTGTACTGCGGCGTGATCCTGGCATGCGAAGAGGTCTACGAGCTGCGCCGCGCCAGGGAGTGGACGGCTGCCCTAGCGCGCTGGTGCGAGCGGCAGCCCGACCTGCTGGCCTTCACCGGCCGGTGCCTCGTTCACCGCGCCCAGCTCTTACAGCTACAGGGCGCGTGGCCGGACGCGCTGGCGGAGGCGGAGCGCGCTAACCGGCGGTTCGACAAGGCCATGAATCAGGCGGCTGCGGCCAAGGCGTGCTACCTGCGGGGCGAGGTTCATCGCCTTCGAGGCGAGTTCGCGGAGGCCGAGGAGGCCTACCGGGGAGCGAGCAAGCTGGGGTCGGAGCCGCAGCCCGGGTTGGCGCTGATGCGGCTCGCCCAGGGAAACGTCGACGCGGCGGCTGCGGCGATCCGCCGCGTTGTCGGCGAGACGACCGACCGCCTGCGGCGCGGGAGCCTACTGCCCGCCTACGCCGAGATCATGCTCGCCGTCGGCGACGTCGACGAAGCGCGGGGCGCGTGCCGCGAGCTCGAGGAGATCTCGGCGGAGTGCGACAGCGACATGCTGCGGGCGATGCTCGCGCAGGCTCGAGGAGCGGTCGAGCTCGCCGCCGGCGATGCGGGCGGCGCGCTCGTCAGCCTGCGGCAGGCGTCCCAGGCCTGGCAGGAGCTCGAGGCTCCCTACGAAGCTGCGCGGGCGCGGGTGCTCGTGGGGCGGGCCTGCCTGGCGCTCGGCGACGAGGAGGCGTTCGCGCTGGAGCTCGACGCGGCCCGGAGCGTCTTCGAGGAGCTAGGAGCGGTGCCCGACCTCGCCTCGGTGGACTCGCTTACCAGCTCCGCCGGGAGCGCCGCGGCTCACGGACTGACGGCGCGCGAGCTGGAGGTGCTACGCCTGGTGGCGACCGGAAAGAGCAATCGCGAGATCGCCTCCACGCTCGTCATCAGCGAGCACACCGTCGCTCGGCACGTGCAGAACATCTTCGGGAAGCTCGGCGTCGCGTCGCGAACCGCGGCGGGCGCGTTCGCCTTCGAGCACGACCTCGTCTAGAGAGAGATAAGGTCGCCCGTACCCCCGACCATGGAGGATCCCACGATGAGCATCGTTGTCTCGCTTCACAGGCGCGCCTACCGTGACGAAGCAGCAGTACGACGAGAGCCTCCGCCGTCTCGAATCGGCGGGCGACTTCCCGCCGGACGGGCTCGAATACCACGTCGCCTTCGGTCCGGACGGCGACTTCCGGGTTAGCGAGATCTGGGACTCGCGGGAGCAGTTCGAGGCGTTCGGGCAGCGCCTCATGCCGATCCTCGCCGACGTCGGGGTAGAGCTCGCGGGCGAGCCGGAGATCTTCGAGGTCTACAACATCGTCAAGCGTTAAACGCTCGTGCGTGGTCAGAAATGACCACGCGGGCTCGGCAGCAAGTTGGTGGATCCGCGCGATGCGCGCGCAGCCGTCCCTCCGTACGGTCGTGACAGTTCATCCCAACCCCCTGGAGGAACTGTCATGGCGACACAGGAAGCAGCGATCGGCAGCCGGGACGCCGCAGGCGCGAGCGTCGAGGAGCTCGAGACGATCATCATCGGCGGCGGCCAGGCCGGTCTCTCCGTCGGCTACTACCTGAAGAAGCGCGGCCGGCCGTTCGTGATCCTCGACGCGAACGAGCGGATCGGCGGCTCCTGGCGCACACGCACCTGGAGCTCGCTCCGCCTGTTCACTCCGGCGCGCTACGACGGCCTGCCCGGCTGGCCGTTCCCGGCCCCCGGCTGGTCGTATCCGACGGCGCGCGAGACGGCCGAGTACCTCGAGGCCTACGCGGCGCGATTCGACCTTCCCGTGCGGTTGGGGATGTCGGTCGACCGCCTCACGAAGGCCGGCGGGCGGTACGTCGTGGCGTGCGGCGAGCGGCGGTTCGAAGCCGACCGCGTGGTCGTTGCCACCGGCTTCTACGGGACGCCGTCGGTGCCCGAGTTCGCATCCGAGCTCGACCCGCGCCTCGTGCAGATGCACTCCAGCGACTACCGCGATCCTTCCCAGCTCGGGCCGGGTGGCGTGCTGCTCGTTGGCGCCGGAAACTCCGGCGCGGATATCGCGATGGAGGTGTCCGCGACGCACCGGACCTGGCTCTCCGGGAGGGACAAGGGGCAGGTGCCGATCCGCATCGAGAGCCGGCTGGCGCGCTTCGTTTTGCCGGTGCTCTGGTTCGTCGCGTCACACGTGCTCACCGTCAGGACGCCGCTCGGCCGCAAGGTCCGGCCGCACGTCCTTTCGAGCGGCGCGCCGCGGATCCGGGTGAAGTCGGACGACCTGCGCGAGGCCGGCGTCGAGAGCGTGCCGAGGGTGGTGGGCGTGCAGGACGGGCTGCCGGTGTTGGAGGACGGACGTGTCATGGACGTCGCAAACGTGATCTGGTGCACGGGCTTCCGGCAGGACTTCAGCTGGATCGACGTACCGGTCTTCAACGGCGACAGCGGGCCGGTGCACGAACGCGGCGTCGCATCCGAGCGCGGCCTCTACTTCGTCGGCCTGGACTTCCTGTACGCGTTCACGTCGGAAAACGTCGGCGGCGTGGGAAGAGACGCGCGGCACATCGCCAAGCACATCGCCTCGCGCTAGCGGTCGGGTAGCCTCCGCCCGTTTCCGACAAGGGGGCGAGATGTCGAGCGAAGAGAACAAGGCGCTGATCCGTCGACGTCCACGCCGGCGAGCTGCTCGGAATCCCGGCGACGGGCAAGGACGTCGAGACGGAGGGCATCGCAATCCACCGGATAGCCGACGGGAAGATCGCCGAGTACTGGGCGGTCACCGACACTGTGCGCGTGCTCCAGCAGGTGCGCACTCCCTGCGCCGCCTGCCGGCTAGGCCTTCGCTTCTGACGAGCCGCATGCGTGCCGCTAAGAATTCGCAGATTCGGCACATTGGTGGCTTGACACCAATCGGTGTCCTACACCGAGGCCCCGACAAGGGGCGAGATGTCGAGCGGGCGCCTACGTCGATGTGCCGGACGTAAGGATCGTGGTGCGGCGTCCCAGCTTGACATGGAACGGTTGCGGTAGGAGATTCGCAGCGACAGCAGGGGTCAGAGAGGAGAGGGAAATGCGGAGGCTCCTTCTGGTCGCGGCGGCGGGGAGCATGCTCCTGCTGTCCAATACGGCGGCGGGCGACGCGGTCTACCACTCGCAGCACGTCGTCTTGCACCCCGTTGGTGGCGCGCCACTGCGGTCTGGCTTCGTCGAGAACATCCACCCAAACGGGCCGCAGGTGTACGCGCACGAGGTCTACGTCCTGAACGGGGCCCAGCCGAGCACGAGCTACCAGGTCGTCCTTCTGTTGTTCCCGTTCAGCACGACCTGCGCAGGGTCGCCGGCGGCGATTCCTACGGCGCTGCTCACCACAAACGGGAGCGGCAACGGCAAGGCGCAGGCCTTCTTCCGACCGGCCGACCTCCCGCCCGCCTTGCGCGGCGGAAGCCACGGCCTCATCTGGCAGCTCTCGACCGGCGGCATGGTCGTCTACGAGACGAGCTGCTCACCCGTGACCCTCGACTGAGCGCGCACAGGGGGCCGGCGTCGCCGAATGACGCCGGCCCCTTCCGTTGGTGGTGGCGAGTCGACGCTCTTCGCGCTTACCGGCCTCGCCCGGTGAGCTAGCCCGGCATCACCGGCGCACGGCCCTCACCGTCGCGGCTCCCGCGGGCGAAGATCAGGCCGCTCACGATCAGGATCCAGATGGCGACCGCCGCCTGAGGGAAGAACACGATCGAGGCGAGCGCGAGGATCCCTGCCGCGACGCCGAGCCATCCCGCCCACGCGGGGACGACGGCCGCGCGGAGAGCCGCGAGCGAAGCTGCGATGATCATCGCCGAAGCGCCGGCGCCGCCCGTCGCGTGGAGCACGTAGCCGGCATCGTTCGCCGCGTGGATCAGCCCGGGGAAGACCTGGTGGTGGTACGTGTCGTCGCTCATCGTCCTGATCCCCATGTTCACGGCGAGCGCCGCAAACGCGAGTGACGCGTAGACGACGCCGCCGATCGTCGTCAGCGCCGTCAGGAAGCCGTCCTCGCCCTCGTGGCGGCGGACGGTACGGCGCAGGCTGCTCAGGAACCAGAGGAAGAAGAAGACGCCGAGGCCCCCGACGACCCAGCCGATGCTGATTCTGTCGCGGTGTCCCGAGTCCGAGTAGTAGGCGATCACCTTCGCCGGAGACGCGTCCGAGCCCGGCTCGCCGGAGAAGATGAGGATGGTGCCGATGATGAAGAGGACGACGTAGAGGATTCCGCCCAGGGCGGCCCAACGCGCAAGAACGGCGCTCGACCGACCGGATGCAAACGTGCTCATTCAAAGCTCCTTTGTCGGATACGAGCTCGATTATCGAGGCGCCCTCGGCCGTAGCCGCCTCACCGGACCAGCCGGAAGAAAGCCCGCAGCTCCTCGACGAACAGGTCGGGCTGCTCGAAGGCTGCGAAGTGCCCGCCGCGGTCGGGCTCGTTCCAGTAGCGGATGTCGAGGAAGCGCTTCTCCGCCCAGCGTCGCGACGGGCGCTGGATCTCCTTGGGAAAGATCGAGCAGCCGGTGGGAACGGCGACCGTGTCGCCGGTGGGTCCGGAGATCCACTCGTTCACTTGCCTGCTGCTCTCCCAGTAAAGGCGCGCCGAGGAGGCGCCGGTGCCGGGCAGCCAGTAGAGCATTACGTTGTCGAGGAGCTCGTCGCGTGTCAGCACGTTCTCCGGATGGCCGTCGCAGTCGGTCCAGGCCCAGAACTTCTCGATGATCCAGGCGCAGAGGGCCGCCGGCGAGTCGACGAGCGCGTACCCGATCGTCTGGGGGCGGGTGCTCTGCTCCTGCGAGTAACCGGAGTCCCATTCGGCGGAGCGCTTCATCGAGGCGAGCGCCGCGCGCTCTCGCTCCGTGAGGTCGTCGAAGGTTGCAGGGTCCGGCGGCGCGAGCGGTGGGCTGAGGTGAATGCCGGCGACGTGGCCTGGGTCCTGCTGCCCGACGCTTGCGCTGATGCTCGTCCCCCAGTCGCTGCCCTGTGCGCCGTATCGCTCGTAGCCCAGTCGGGCCATCAGGGCCGTCCAGGCGGCGGCGATGTGCTGGACGCCCCAGCCCGGCCGGGTTGGCTTGTCGCTGAAACCGTAGCCCGGTAGCGACGGGCAGACGACGTGGAAGGCGTCGCGGGAGCCGCCGCCGTGCGCGATCGGGTCCGTGAGAGGCCCGATGACCTTCAGGAACTCGACGAGCGAGCCGGGCCAGCCGTGTGTGATGACGAGCGGCAGAGCCTCGGCATGCGGCGAGCGGACGTGGAGGAAATGGATGCCGAGCCCGTCGATCATGGTGCGGAAGTGCGGCAGCGCGTTCAGCCGGCTCTCGGTGGCGCGCCAGTCGTATCGCTCGCCCCAGTACCCGCACAGATCCTTCAGGTAGACGAGCGGGACGCCCTGCGACCAGTCCTCGACCGTCTCGCTCTCGGGCCAACGGGTGCGCGCGAGTCGCTCGCGCAGGTCGCGTAGATCGGCTTCGGGAATCTCGATGCGAAACTGCGTCACCTCGTCGGAGATCGCGATCCCTCCTCCTGACTAGCAAAACGGAACTGGCCCGATTTTCACGGCCGGGGCATCACGGCAGCAGGAGCGAGCAGAAAACACCGTCAGGATCGAACGTCCGCTTCGACTCGACCCACCACTCGTACCGGGGGCCGAAGTGCCGGCGCCAGGTCTCTTCGTCCATGTCCCCCAGCCAGTCGGCCACGTAGCGCTTGCCGCCGGCAGCGATGAGGAGATCGCCCGCGCGTTGGAACGCCGCGAGGGTGTCATCGAGGAACTGGGGCAGGACCTGCGGGTAGATCACGCTCAGGAAGACGACGTCATCCACCTCCGGCAGCGCCATCAGCGGTGGCACGTCGTCCGCTGCGACGAAGAAGGTGCCGCGGTGGCCCTCGCCCAGCGGCAGGGCCTGCAGCACGGCGGGCAGAACCTCGACGAGCGCATCGGCCTCGATGAACGCCGAGACGTAGGGGTGGGCGCGCTCCCATGCGCCAAGCCGTCGAACCATCTCGAAGCGCATCTCGTGTCGGCCGGGGAAGTGGCCGATCTCGTCGTCCTCGACGTGCAAGACGCGGTACGGCGACAGCTCCTCCGGGAGCGGCGGCGCCGCATCCTCGAACTCGAACGAGACCTGCAGGGGGAAGAACCACTCCGCGAAGGCCCCGCGCCGGCCACCGACCCCGCGCAATCCCTGGATGCTCGGAGAGCAGAAGCCTTCCATCGCGCTGACGCCATCGGTGCGAGCGAGCGCCTGCTGGTCTGCGATCCATCGCCCGAGATCGTCGTAGAGCAGGTAGTAGGTGCGCACCCGCGGGCGAGCCGGACGCAGCTCGAGCTCCGCCGAGACGATCGCGCCGCACCGGCCGAGCCCGCCGAGCACCGCCTCGTACAGGTCGCGGGCCTCGGTGCGCGAGCAGCGCCGCACGGAGCCGTCGCCTGTCACCACCTCGAGCGCCGCCACATTTGCGACCAGCGGGCCATGGCGATGACTACCGGGACCGATCCCGCCGACTGAGAGCAGGCCGCCGACGGTCAGGTCGAGCAGGTTGGTGAGCGCGCGCGGCAGCAGCCCGCGTTCGAGCGTCGCCAAAACGACCTCCCGCATCGACGCGCCGGCCTCGCAGTGGATCGTCTCGCGCTCATGGTCAACCGGCCCGACGCCGTCCATCTGCGAGAGGTCGACCACGACGGAGTCCACCGGAAGCGCTTGCCCGCCGGCGCTGTGACCGACCCCGCGCAGCGTCAGCCTCGAGCCCGACGTCAGCGCCTCCCGGACGGCTGCAGAAACCTCCCCGGCCGATCGCGGTCGGACCACTCCTGCCGGCGAGCCACGAAGCACGTGACCGAAATCCTCGCTCACGGACTCGCGCGCGTCCGGTGATCGCTCGACGATCAGAGCGCGAACGCTCTCATGTGCCCAGGCCTGTGGCAACAGGACACCTGCCGCCTCGACGCAGAGGGACGCGGTTGTTCGTTTGCAGGGGGCTGAGTCGAAGGTGAGCCCAGCGGGTCGCTGCCCTCACCCTGGTCCGATCGGACTACGCCGTTGCGGGCTCCGGCATGAGCCCGAGCTGCGTCATGACCTGCACCTGGTCGAAGTACAGGCGCGTGTCCGTGATGACGTCCCCTTCGACCTTGAGGATCTGAACGCAGCGACCGTTCACCCGCTTGTGCGTGGCGGGGATGTCGCCGTTCGGGGACGAGAACGTGTCGTCCTGCGTGCCCTCGAAGGTGCACTCCTGCACGACCCAGTCGCCGGCCGCGACCTCGTTGTGGACCGACAAGCGTGCGTCCGGGAACGCCCGCAGCCACGCCATTGCATACTCGGTGGCCGCCTCGCGGCCCTCGACCTTGACGTCGCCGGGCGCCTCGAACACGCCGTTCTCGCCGTTCACCTCGCGGATGCGGGCCTCGTCGTGGGCGTTGAACGCGTCGACGAACCTCGCGCCTATCTCTCGCGCATCTGCCATGGAGCCTCCTTT
>WNFU01005346.1_pt1 | contig 15976 bp, 9 predicted proteins | sample 5400121 | NCBI WGS metagenome assembly WNFU01 (sample SAMN13153360, study PRJNA577476) | soil metagenome | isolation source: 100 cm soil or saprolite under grassland replicate 1 | place: USA:California | collected 2016-06-15
AGGTGCGTCGCCGGTACGGTTGGTCGATCAGCGAGGCGGCTTGCCAGCTCGGGGTTGACCGGACGACCTGGCAGCGGTGGGAGCAGGGCGAGATGATTCTCTTCCGCAAGCACCGAAACACCGTGGCAAGGCTCTTAGGTCTCGATCAGCGGGCCTTGGACGACGAAATGCGGGCTCGCTGGAATGGGAAGCACCGGCAGTGGGAGTACCGCGAATCGTAGAACGTGGATGACCTGCGTGCGACATCTATGCAGGCCAGCTAGCTTAGCTAGTGAGGCTCATGTGCCTGGAGTTGGCCGAGCTCACGGTCAAATCGAGCCCGCTGCGGCGGCCGCAGGCGCAAGCCTTGCAGTACGTCGGCAGACACTCGCATCGCTTCATTACCTCGCATCGGTTCGATGCGACATGTAGCGACGCCGCGCTGCCTCTGTCGATGCGTCTGCTCGCGGTGCACGCTCGCCGCAGACGCTGCCGAAGCATCGAAGCATCAAGGCGGCGGTCGAACAGCGGCTCGCGCCTTCGCGCGGTCGGCTAGGGCCGCACGCCGCTTGCGTTCCTGCACGTCACGCTCGTCCGTCGTTTCACGCCGCTTCGCCTGCCGCACGCCACTCTCGTCGGCGTGTCGCGCAGGAAGCCACCCCGCGCTTCGAGCAGCGTCGAACGCGACCGTTGCACGGTTCCGCGTTCGACACTTCGCGGCTGGACGCCGCGTCGCGCGCGAGGTGGCTTCCTGCGCTTCGCTTCGTCAGCGGCGAACCTCACGCCCGCACGGCGGGCTGCGGTTCCAGCTTCATCGTGCGCGTGGGCGCGCATCGGCCCGTGACCCGGGCCTCGATGAACCCGGCTCCTCCGGAACGCGCGCGGCAATCCGCTCGGGGCGGATGTGCCGCTCGCGTCAGGACCGGCACCTGCCGGTCCTGCCCGCCGTCATCCTGCGGCGCCCCATCAGCGACCCCAGCGCTGCATCGCGAGGAACTGCTCGACGTGGCGCAGCTCGTGCTCGCTCAAGCGCCACGCGAGCGCGTGAATCGCTGCCGCGAGCGCGGCTAGGTCGGCATGCGCATACAGCGCGGGATTCGCGTGGCCGTCGTCAGCGAGCAGGCGAACAAGCTTCGAGTCTGCGTTGTACAGATACCAAGAGGGGGCGGGTTGCGCGTGCATGGGCAAAGATGGAGCCTTCACCCGTGTAGCGACCCCGCTGCCGCGCAAGCTACCCCGCAGGTTGCTTCCGCATCCTAAGCATGGCGTACTTGAGTAACGACGTGGAAACAACAGCTGCAAAAAGAACAATAGCAGCCGGCAACGGCACTAAGCCCAAGACCAGCAGAGCAGCAAGCACGGCCCCCATGGCCAGAACGTCCTGGAGTTGTCTGACCGCGACTAGCACGATGAACGCCCAAGGTATCCAGCTAACGATACTTGCATGCACCTGGATTCGGTTGAGTCGTTCGGACAGTGTTTCGGCCGCAACCTTCTTGCGTATCTCACGATGCAACTCTTCGATTCTCCGCTCTGCACGAGCAAGTTCCTCTTCGGTAATCTGCCCCTTGTCCCCGAGCTGCTGCTGCAGCTCGGCTAACGCTGCGTCCGGCGGAAGCGGATGCTCCTGAGCGACGAACTGCGAAAAGACGACGCTGATTACCAACGCGGCGACCCAAGCGACGACGCTCAGCGCGACCACCGTGATGACTCGCTTCCAGCTAAACGACATTTGTTAGGGCCCCCCGACGCAGACGTCCGCAAACGTGCACGTATGGAACCTCGTCCGGCTAATGGGGCCGGCATCCATTGGATTCGCGCGCCATGCGTAGCCCAGACCCCAAACGCTTCCCACCGGACGTTCTGAAACGAGCTGGCCGCCAACAAAATTCTGCTGATAAATGCTCAAGCCCTGTTCATACTGGTAAAGCCTCGTTCCGAATTCGGTGCCCATGCCGAACTTCAGGTCAATGGGCATCTGTGTGATTCGCTGAACCAATGGGCTCACGTCCACGTCAAGCCAGTTATCGACGGTTCCAGACCACACTTCCCTAGGACTGCTTGTTGTTGGTCGGAGCACTGCGCGGTCGGAATAATCGACAGTCGTCTGCACCCCGCCGCTTTCGCTAGAAACCGTCTCAAACCCTCTTTGCTTCAGGAACCGTTTGCATGCGTCATGTGCGCACTCGTTAAAGAGGTATCCAAACGCTCCGGTAACAGCGCCGTTCGCGAACTTGCCTCCGCCCAGCACTGAACCAACACCGCCTACGATCATTGCCTTTGTAGTTCCGAATACATAGCCTTGATCGGCACCAATAGGCCCTGCGAACTCAGCAAACCCTGCCGCCATGGCTCCGCTCCGACAGGATCCTCCTTGGAGCGCACTTGTGCCGCATCCCACCGCGGCGTGAAAGCCTACTCCTGCCGCGAATTGAGCCTCCCCGAATTCCCCAGCCAAACTGCCCGCACCGTAGAATGCAAGTCCTCCCAGCGCGCCATACAGGGCACTCTGGATATTGCCACCTTGGATTCCACCGGCGGCGAATCCGCCCGCGGCGGCCCCGATCGCGCTCGCTTGGGCTGCCGAAGCTCCTTCAGACAGCGCGAGACCGGACGCCGCGCCCATCGTATAGTAGGCGGCGACGATTGCACCGACGGCACGAGCATATTCGTTGCCACGAAGTCTCCATCCCCAGTACTCGCTTGGAAAGACAAACTTGCCTAGGAATCCCTTCCATAAATACCCGGTCGGGTCCGTCAATGACAGCGGATTGTTGAGAACGTAGGCGTAGCGGTTGTAGCTCTGCAGACCGAATGGATCCTGCACTATCGGATCGGCCTGCAGGAAGCGGCCGATATTCGGATCGTAGACGCGACCATTCATGTGCACGAGGCCAATCTCGTCCAGCATCTCGTGCCCGGTGAAGCCGCGCTGGCTTGAGAACGCCGCCAGTTGCGTCTGAGTTGGCACGCCGTTTTGACCGTTCGTTTGGCGCCTCTGCCCCCACGCGTCGTAACTCAATCGCTGAATGGAGCCGGTCGTGCCGTTTACTTCGGCCATTACTGAGCCCAGATGATCTTTGTGCCAGTACGTAACCGTGGTCACACCGGTGTCACGCGTCAGCACGCCGAAGATACCGTCGGGGCCGGCGAGATAGTGTTTGTTACGGGTTCCGGCGGTATCGGTGACCTTCTCGAAGAACGTGTTGCCGATCATCGTCGTCGTCGGTGATGTCGACGTGCCTGTAACCGTCTCGCGCACCCGTGCGTGATCTCCGTCGTAGATGTATGCGAGAGTCGCCGGCGCGGCTCCCGTGACACTCATCGAGATCGGCAAATTGAACGCGTTGTAGTTGAGCGACTTCGTGAGCGAATTCGGGGCTGACGTGACCGTTCGAACGTTGCCGTTCAGGTCGTAATTGGTCCACTGCCACGTCCAGGACGGTGAGCTGCCGACGTTCGCGAGCTGATGGGTGTTCGCGACGTAGGTCAGGTTGGTATTCGGTGTATTCGGGCAGGCTGGAAACGGCGGAAGATCCGATCGGCAGACTAGATTGCCCACCGGGTCGTAGCGAAAGTTCTTGCTCGCCGCGCCGCTTACAGTGCTTAGGCGATTCAATAGGTCGTACCCGAACGACTCGGGAACGAGGCCCGGCACGGCCGCGTCCGACCGCGACATGAGATTGCCTAACCTGTCGAAGGTGTAGCTCGCGTTTTCGACATTGTTGGTCGTGCCAGCTCTGATCGCCTTTATGCGGCCCATTTCGTCGTAGTCGCGGGAGCTAACCGCCGCGCCCGCGAGGCTGCCGACCCCGAGCGTTTGCTGCCATAGTTGACCGTCCTGATAGCGGTAAGGCGAGCTCCAGTGCGTCGTGATCGAGGGCGCGATGATGCCGTCGCGGGGATCCCATTCATCGATGGCCGACGTGAACGACGACGACCCTATGTAGCTGTGCCGCAATTGCGCCGGATGTCTATTGGGTCCGCTGATTGGATACGCGACGATCCGCACATGACCCAGACTGTCGTAGAGCGTGTGCGCGTCATGCACCTCAGTAGCCACGCCGGAGCTGATAATCGTCGTCCGCGTCCTGTACGGGCGCACGTACGCGTCGTAGAAATACGCGCGGTTTGCCTGCGACACGCCGTCGCTTGCATTTTGGCTGCACAACTTTCCGTTCGGACAGGACGGCAAGTCATAGGTCCACGACGTCGAGAATCCCGACTCGTTGCGCGTCGAAGGCCTGCCGAGCGCATCATAGGAAAACGTCGTAAGCAACGACCTGCCGTCCAGTTGCGACATCAACTCGCCCACGCCGCTATACGTGTACTGCCAGTGACCGCTGTCTGGGTCACTCATCTCGATCTTGCGGCCACGAAGATCGTTTAGCGTTGCGACCTGAAGCCCCGATCGACCGCTGATCGTGCACCGTTGGCCGCCGAGAACCCCGGCCGGCGAGACGCACTGCAAGTTGCCGATCGCGTCGAATGCGTAATTAGTCTGGCTATTCAATGCATCCTGTACTCGAATGACCTGACCTTGACTATTGGACCACTTCGTTTCGACTTCCCTCGTTGCCGAGTTGATGTTGTTATCTGGGGTGTTTGGATCTCGCGTCGTCGTAACCTTTGCCCGCGGGTACGCTGGCGCTCCGGCGAACGTGTCGACGAAGGTATCGACGCCATAAGCGATTCCGCTCGTCCGGTACATCGTGCCGTCGGGACGATAATCGATCTCGCCTGTAGGCCGGCTCAAGTTGTCGTAAGTCCATACCGTTTGACGAGTTGCGCTTGCGCCGTTGGCCTGAGCTACTGGGCGGGTTACGGATTGCTTGCGCCCCAGCGCGTCATAAGCGGTCGTCGTGCTGACGTCGATTCCACCAGTGAATAGCGTGTCGAATATCCGGGTGGTGTTCTTGACGTGCCGCTCGAGCTGGTCGTATTCGACCGTATCCACCGCGCCGTCACTCGACGTTCCAGTTATTCGATATGCGTTGGGAGCTGATGCAAGCGCCCAAGTCCAACTGCGCTGTGCCAGTACCGGTGAACCACCCGGTCCCTTGATGGCCTCGAAAATCTTGCGCCCGAATCCATCGTAGTTGGTGTCCGTGATGATTCCGTTCGGCGAAATCGATTCCGATATCAATCCGAATCTCGAATCGTACGAGCGCGTTTCGATGTGACCGGCGGCGTTCGTCAGCGTTTGCGGAAACCGTCCGCTTGAAGCAAACACAACGGTGGACGACCGCGTGCGAGGGGTACCCGCATTCGGATCGTCGTAGAACTGAACCGTGGTCTGCTGGCGGTTCGCCCATCCATCGTACGTATAGCTTGTCTTCTGCCACAACACCTTGTCTGCAGCGATGCCAGTGTTGGGCTTGTCGGGCTCGATCGTTTCCGAAGCGAGCAGCCCGGGCTGCGGGCCCGTCGGTGCGTTATACGTGAACGCGACCTTTCGTGTGGCCGATGCTCCGTTTGGTAGGGTGCTCGATCCATCGGGTAGCGTGCTCGACACGGTCGTGGTGTTCAGGCGCCCTAGAATCCAGTTAGTCGCGTAGGATGGGTCGGAGTCCTCCCAAAACGTGTTGATCGTATTCTTCGAGAAACCGTCGGTCGTGCTGACGATCACTTGTAATGCATTCCCGTATGCATCCCACTGGCCGATCGGATTGGTCGTCGTCACATTGGGCAACGAAGCGCCGCTGCTAGGCTCCCAGCTCGCCTCCGTCTTCGCCGTAAGAAACACTTCATAGATCCGGGGCTGGGTGGCGGGCGGCGGGTGATACGGGAACTGCAGCGAGTCACGCGATTGCCAAATATTGGTGACATCATTCACCAGTTGATTCGGCGTTCCCGTCGTCGGCGCTACATACTTTTGAACGTGGCTGACGCGGCCGCTGAGCGGATAGCTCTGAGTGAAGGTCGTGTACGTTGTGAGCGTCCGGATACAATTGACCCCGGTTGTGTTCGCGGTGCACACACCAGCGTTCGTTGTGCCCTCAACGACCTCGCGTTGCGCGAACCCCATCACACCGCGCCCGTTGGTCATCGCCTTAAGGCCGGCGTATCGGTACGCCGTCGAATAGAACGGACTTGAGGCGACCGAGGTACTCGCGTCCTGCCGGCTAACGACCCACAGCGGGGACTGGATCAACAACTCATTTGTCGCAGGAGAAATCGTAGCCGGAGGCTGGTCGAACGTCGCCGTCTTGCTGTAGGCAGCATTGTCTGTAAGTGGCAGATATGTGATCTGCGTGTCAGCGCCCAAGCCGTTGTGGATATCCCACATCAAATCGCGCTGTACTCGATCGCCGACAGGCAAGTTCGAGTAGATCGCCGTTCCCCAAGAGAAATCGGTACGGCCGCTGCCCATGAAGTCGCCGTAGAACACCTCGCCGGCGTCCTTGTTGGGTCCGAGCGAGAGGGTCTCGCAGCGAAAGCTCAGAGCGGTGTTCCCAACGAGATTCGGAGACGCAGTCACGCTACCGCCCATCGAATAGCAGACCTGCCAACGATCCAGCGGATCGCCGAAATTGACTGGCTCGACGTGTCGGATCATGTCCGTCTGGCCGTCGCCGTTGAAATCGCCGAGTGCGAAATGCGCGAACCCGGCGCTGTTGACATCGGCATTCACGCTTTGCATCAGATTGCAGGCGAACGACCCGTTTCCTACGGAGAGACACACTCTCCACTCGCGCGTCAAAGCGCTTGCGCCCGGGTCATTTTGAGTCGTGGACGTGATGTCGGCGAGACCGTCGCCGTTGAAATCGGCAACGACCACATTGCTGATCCGCTTCTCCGGACCGTCAGCCCAGTCCTTGCAATCGAACTGGCCCGACCCGTCACTTGCAATGCGGGAAAAGCAGACTTTCCACTGCGGCGTTGGCGAGATCTCTCCGTCGTCCTTGCGAATCAGTAGGTCGGTCTTGCCGTCGCCGTCGAAGTCGCCGGCAAGGACTTGGCGCTGCGCAAGGGTGCCGGAGGTGCCCAATATGCTGAACGCGAAGTCGATTCGATTTCCGAACGAGCTGCCATTGTTCAAGTAGGCATGCCAATGCGCGACGTCGCTTGCGGCTCCGTCATAGAAAAGCAAATCGTTGTGGCCGTCGCCGTCAAGGTCGATCGCGAAGTGAGGATCTGCCCAGTTGTGGGCGTTGCCAACCAACGGCAATGCTGATGACGTTTTGGTGATGCAATTTCGAAATACCGGAGTGGACGGCTGTGCATAGCAGACCCAGGCAACAAGTTGGGTTTGATTTTGCGGATCCTGCGTGTAATAGACCACGTCGGCCAGCCCATCTCCGTTGATGTCGGCGAGCTGAAAGCCAGAGGCAGTGGACGGCGGCTGATTGTTTTCGTCCACGATAGGCCAGTAGAAAGCGCAATTCCAATTACTCGTCGACAAACAGGTTTGGATCGCACCGGCCACGCCGAGACCTTGCACCAAGTCGGTCTTTCCATCGCCGTCGACGTCGGCGGCCTGCCATAGTGTATTCGAGGAAGGGAAGCCGCTCGCCGTGCTTGGTGTGAGCTGTGTACTGGCGGCGACCTTGTACGAAAAGGTGGTGGGCGCAAGCGAGACGCCGTCCGAGCCAGTTTCGGTCAGTTGCCACAGGAGCGTGCGCTTGGTGGCGGCACTCGGTGTATAGCTGAGCGTATACGTCTTGGTCGAAGTTCCACTGTTGAATGCGTATCCCGCTTCGGTCGTGCAAACGCCAGGCGGCGTAATCGTGACGGTAGCGTCTGCGTACGTAACGATTCCCGACAGCGCTTGTGTCAGCTGCGATTGACTGGCCGCGCTATCGTAGAAGACGTGTGTGTCTTCAACAGGGCGCGCGGCGTAGAGGAACTGAATCGCGCGCTTGGTAACCTGAATTTGCGAATTGAGGGGCGGATCCTGGGCATCGTTTCGCGTATAGAAGATCCAGGTCGGGTAGAACTCAGTCGGCGGATAGGCTCCGGCGGGCGCATTCAGTCCCGCGGGAGCGCAGTTACGCATCACGTTCTGATTGCCGCCGTACTCGACGACGAAATAGTTGCCCGCTCGGTCCATCACCTTGTCGAGCGGCCAGACTTTGGCGGCTCGACTCGGGGTAAAGACCGGACCATCGTTGAGCACGAGCCAACGAAGGCCAAAATGCATGATTTGGCCGGCCTTCGTGTAGACCTCGAAACGACTCGGTCCGGCGACCGCGCAGCCGTCTTCAACGGAGCGGATTCGAGCATAGGTTTCGCGCTCGGTGCGATATTCGCGCACAATGTGGGGAGATTGGCCGCAAGTGGGCGCAAGCGGCGTTTGCCCCACTTCGATGAGCCGATCGCCGTCGAGACAATAGGCGGTATCGCTCGGGTTGCCGTCGTAGTTGATCGGTATCTTTACATTGTCCGTTGCGTAGGTCTTGGCGCACCGCGTGACGACCGATAGTCCCGAGAGGTTCCATCCGACGCCCAACAATCCATTGCCAGCTTGGCTCGAGTAGGAAAGCGCAAGATTGGGTTCGAGCCCCGCACTGCCCGGTGGAATCCGAATGGGCACGCTGTAGCCAGCCGCCCCGCTGTCGGAAACACCAAACGAGCCCGCGATCGTCCCGACCGCGGCGGTCGCCGAAGGAGGGGGCAAGACTGCCGCGTTCGGTGCGACGGCGACCGCCCGCAACTGCGACACCGAAGCGGTCGCGTTGGCGGCATCCGTAACGACGGCGCGAACGTTGTACACCCCTTCGCGGCCGGGAAGCCAGTTGAACGTATTCCCCGTAGCCACGGGCCCATCCAAGCCCAAGTACCAGGCTACGCTGATGGCTTGATTCGCGCCGTCGCCTGAATCGGCCTGCACGGAGAACGTCGCCGGAGCGCCGACCGTCGACACTCCTGTCGGCGCCAACGAAAAGCTGACGTGCGGAGATTGATTCGGAGCGACGTTAACCACAGCGCTCGCGACTGGGCCAGGGAGGTTGCCCTTCTTTCCACTGACGCCGTACGTATAGGGACCGGATGTCGATGGCGTCAGCAACGACAGGGTGTTGCTCGTCGTGACGGTGCCTGGTGCAATGTTGGGTCCGTTCCAGACGTACGTCGTAGGATTACGCGTGCACGTTGCCGCCAAGGTTACGGTGCTTACCACGGCGGGCGAGTTAGGGGTGGCAACGACGGTGCAGCGAGGGGCGGCCGCCGCGAGCAGCGGAACGACGTTGTTCCCATCGAATTGAGCGATCGCAATGACAGGCGTTAATGCGGTGATGACCACCGCTATGTCGAGCCGTCTCATGTTGTTGTCCCTTAGCAACCGCTAACTGTTTTCCTAAGACCAACACATCACAGCGTCCGCGCCGATAGAACGCACCTGATAAGCGTTACGCTTCCAAGCGGCTGACGAGGGCATGCGGAACTGAATCATCAGCACCGCGCATCGCTCAAGACTCAGTGACCGCCGAGTCGTTGCAACGCACCGAATGCCTCAACTGACGCCTGCAACGATTCATGTCCGTGTCCCCGTTGCACCTCGGCTAGCAGCCGTTTGGACGCACTTGGGGCCCGAGCACCGCTGCGCTGCCGGGCTGGGGGTTCGGCGCGGCAATAACCCGACCGGAATTAGATGGCAGCGGTGCCGTTAGGATTCTTGCATTTGCACTGCTAGGCGCATCAGCCGCCGCAATGATTCTTGGCCCGTTCGGAGCCGAGACTTCCGGCTTAGGTGCAGCAATGATCACAGGGCAATTGAGCGTGGACGCCGGACTTGTGACCGCGGTATTCTGAGCGGCGACCCCAACGTTGCCATCAGCCGCTACGATCGCAAGTACGAAGAAAGCAGTCGATATGCGCCGTTTCATGTCAGAAGTTGAGCGACTGGATGTCTAGAAGTTGGCACATGTTCTGAAAGGCCCCGCTTGTAAACTTATTCAGACCAGAGATTCGAACCTTCATCCCCGTGACAAGAGAGAGCTGCAGCGTGGATAGCACGGCTTGCGTGTTGGATTGCTGTCGCACGGATTCGTTAGTGTCGGTGCCTGGATTGCCGCCCATCCACACTGGACTAAAGAAGACCTGGTTCACATTGGAAACGCAGCCCCCGACGTCTTGATCCACCCAAAACTGCACGGCGTTCGTCGCAGCGACCTGTGAGGTTTCATAGCCCACTGCGACGTATAGGCAGCACGGCTGAATCCTTATCACCTTCGCGTCGATCGTCCAGTCCGAGGCAATCGCGACGGAAAGTGAACCGACCACGTAAAGAAAAATACCCCCGACGACACTTATTGCACGACGGCAAAGCCGATTCTTCATACCGACCTCTTAGTGTTTAGTTACACTGAACAAAGTTCGCCAGATCCCACCCCCAATACGGCGGAAAAGTGTCGCTATAGCGATTCCGTGCATCGAAAAGCGCTCTGCAGCGAAGCAGCAGCCGGTCCGCACTCGCAATCGATACGTCGAAACCAGACATGCGACGCCGCAGAGCAAAGAGCGCCGGTTTCGAGCCAAAGTGCTAGGCGACGAAACCATCGAAATGGACGGCCTGCGCTTGATTCCAACACGCATCCGAGTGAGCGGGTTTGCGACAACGTTCACGTTCGCTCCTCCCCGAGCGAAGCGCCGATGACGCGTCGTTGATTAGATGACGCGCGAGCGAATGTGCGCGCTCGGGCACTTGACTGCTTTGATCTCACGCAAAGGATCGCGTAATGCATTGGTTGCGCGACGTTATGACGCACGCGCAAACGCTCGCGCTCTTGTGATGACTGGAACGTCGTCTTGCCACCGCGTTCGATGCGAACGGTGTCGCCGACTCGCGGTCCATGGCTTTTTCAGGGTCGCTCGGTGCGGGCGCTACGCGTGTAGTATCCGCCGGAGCGCTTGGTCGGCATCGTGCAGCAGCGCGTTCGAAGACAGGTAGCCACGGTCATACCAGGTGGCGACCGCGACCTCCCTGCCGACATTGTTGACCTGGAACGTCACGGCGACGTTGAACGAGCCGTTGGTGTTGCGGGTGGTCGCTCCGATCGAAAGATTACTGACGGTCAGGGCGGAAGAAAGAGGCGTCAATGCAAACTATCCGCTAGATACCCGCTCGCGATTTTGTGTATGGTCTTACGGCCGCTTTATGACGTGTTGACTTGCATCAAACGACGTCGTTCGTCGCTGTTCATTTGTTCTGAGCCGCAATGCCGGCGTGACGATTTGTCGCATTTCCACCGAGCAAGTGCTTCGACGCCAGCGCAATGACGCGTCTGACGGCGCGAGAAGCTGAAACACCGTGCGCCCACTGCGGCATGCCGGACGGATCTCGGGTTCATCGCGCAGGTTACGCGACGAACTACGGCTCGACGTGAGCGCTTAACGCGATCGCATGTCGCGTCGGTTACGGCAAGCGTTTCGCGGCACGTTCCGGTTGAACCTCCACTTCCTTGCGTAAGCCGATCCTCACCCCCGCGTTGCCTTTTTGCCACTGGTCCATATTCGGCTTAAGTGCCGGAAACCAAAACACTACCCCCAAGAGCCAAGGACGGTCGGCGCACACATTCAGAAGCGCAGGACGGAACTGGCGCTGACCCAGAGGCAGGCCGCCGACCGGCTAAAGGTGAATTCCTGGACCGTCTTGAACTGGGAAACCGGCCGATACCAGCCGCCGATCCGGTCAATGCCGGCGATCCTTGGCTTCCTCGGCTACGATCCGTTTCCTGCGCCCACGACCCTTGGCGCCCGGTTACTCGAAACACGTCGCCGGAATGGGTGGTCGACTTCCACCGCCGCGCGTCACCTCGGCGTGGACCGTGCGACCTGGGAAAACTGGGAGCATGGCGGACTAGTCCTTTTCCGAAAACATCGCACCAGGATCGCGGAGTTCCTGGGCGTCGACGAGCGAAGCTTTGTCGACGAAATGCGAGCCGTCTGGAATGGTAAGCATCGGCGGTGGGATCGTGAACTAGGCGGAACGAGCCAGACTCGGCGGGCGCATTTGGATGGTGTTAACCGAGCAGTTCATCCACTTATCTCGGTCCGATTTCGTGTCTAAAAAAGCGAGGCCAGCTCTTATCGCCCGGTACGCCCCCAAAGTTATAGATGTAGTTCGCTACACCGTCCCGCGCGGTGCTCACGTACCACGTTCCGCCTCGATAGATGACCAGCGAGGTGGGGCACCATGAAACGTCGTTGTAGAAACGAATCGAGTCGCCGATTACGCGGCTGGAGGCCGGAACGCGCACGATGCGTGATTGCTCGTACGGCGGAAACAGTGCTTGATTCCGAGTAGTCTACCCAATACCAACGATGACTCTATCGGGCTCTTTCGGGTCGTTGAGCCAAACTCGGATTGTTGTCTGCTCCTGCTGTACGGGCGCCTCGAGTATCGTCTGTCCCAGCACCGACCGTACTGCAATCTTGCGACTAGGCGTCTTCAACTCTCCCTCAAACGCCGGTCTGTTGCCAGGATCGACTTCGCGCGTCGTACCCAATGTAAACTCCGTTTCGCCATCGACCTCTGATCGACATCCGATAGCAACACATGAGCTTGTAGCCGCTATGAGAGATCCGCCCAACGTCCGCGGTATTTCACCGTTACTCGGGTCTGTAACAAGCACCACAGAATTGGGTGGTGCGACTTTCGCCGAAGTGGCCATCACGGTCCTCCTACTTGCAGTTGGCGGGCTATCTCCAGCCCCTGCTCACGACTGCAATTGATGCACTGTGGATAGAGCCGCTGCGGCGTTCCTGTTGGGTTCAATGCTGACGGAGGCTGATGATCAGGAACAAAGTTGCCTGATTTGGTGCTTGGGTTCTTGGCACCGCAAGTGTGGCAGCCAGTCTCGGAGCCGATTCGATTGATCTCTGCTCGTTCCGCGGCATTAAAATCCCGGCCAACCGACCGTGCCGCTATTGATTCTCCTGCGTGCTCTCCAATTCCGACTGCTCTCCTCGCGGCATCTCCTGCTTTGTCGGCTACTCTTGCGGCATCTCCGAGCGCGTCCGCCGCCCTGCCCGCATTCTTGAGGATGCCAAAACCAGCCGGCAAGAATGGCGTAGCCGTGGCGATTGCGTCGTAGGCAAGCCCCAACCCATTTACGATGGTCGGATCTTCTTTGAATGCCGCAATGCTGAGACCAAGACTAACAACGTCGATGATCGTTTCGACTACCTGTCCATCCGCGTCCCTAAATTTATACGGGTTGTTACTCCCGTATGCGTAGCGATTGACGCTGTGGATGTTCTTCTCGTCGTAGCCGGCCGGGTCCGGCCCCATGAAGCGCCCGATCACCGGGTCGTAGTAGCGGGCGCCGAAGTAGCTCAGTCCCGTCTCGATGTCCGCCGGCTTGCCGTGAAACCAGACCTTGTTGGTGTTGTCCTGGTTGCGCAGTCGCTGACCGTATGGAGCGTAGCTCTCCTTCCACACGACGTTGCCGCTCTGATCAGTGGCTCCGATCGGCGAGCCGGCGAGATCGTTGTGGTAGTAGACGATCTGCTCGTAGCCCAGCGCGCTGGTCGAGGCGATGAGCGCGAGCACCAGCGTCGCGAGCGAGCGGACGATCGTTCCAAACTTGGATGAACTCATTTCGCTGGCTCCGAGTGGTCGCGACGCTCTAGTGGAACGCACCGATCAGGGGTACATCACCGGCGGCGCCAAGTCCGTACGTGTACTGTGTCGTGCCGTCGCGCTGCGTGCTGATGTACCACGCGCCATTGCGAAACAGGATGAGCGAAACCTGGGAATCGCTCGGCTTCCATCGCGCGAGTAGAGGAACGTCCCCTGTGGTGCCATACGAATACGCCGCACCGCCGACCCCGCTGCACGGCGAGTAGCAAACGTACCAAGCGCCGTTACGAAAGACAACGAGGTCGTTCCGTCCGTCGCCGTTCATGTCGGCGATAAGCGGCCTGTCTCCGGGCGCACCGAAGCCATAGGCCTGGGTCCCTATGCCGTCGCGGTTGGTGCTGACGTACCAGTTGCCGCCACGGAAGATCACGAGGTCGGCTTTGCCGTCGCCGTCCATGTCCGCGAGGAGCGGGATGTCGCCAGGGACACCCCCGAAGCCGTACGCGTAGTCTCCGCTTCCATTCCAGTCCGTATCCACGAACCATGAGCCGTTGCGATACACCACGAAAGCGTCCTTGCCCGTTCCGAGCACGTCGCCTACGAGTCCCGCATCGCCCGGCGCGCCGAACCCCAAGCCGAACTCCGCAGTCCCGTCGCGGGCGTAATCGATGTAGAACGCGCTTGTGCTCGCGTTGTTGCGATACACGCCGACGTTCGCGGTCACGCCGATGGAAATGGCGCTCGACGACGCTGTGTTATTGGCGTCGCCAGAGTAAACCGCCAGTATTCCGCGCGTTCCGGTTCTCAGGGCGGTCGTGGTTAGAACCGCGACGCTGTTCGAAAGCGGCACGGACGCCAACTGCGATGCCCCGTCGTAGAACGTGACTTGACCGGTCGGCGTGAATCCCGATACGGTCGCAGTGAGCGTAACGCTGGCACCGGCGTAGATGGCAAACACGCCGCCCGAGCTCAACACGGTGGAGGACGCAACCGCCTCGACGCTCTGCTGCATGGCGGCCGATTGACTGGCCGCGAAATTCGTCTCGCCACTGTACTGCGCCGTGATCGAGTGATACCCGACTGTGAGGGCATTGGTGGCGAAACTGGCCGATCCGCCCACGACATTGGCGGTCCCCATGGGAGAGGCTCCATCGTAGAACGTTACCGTTCCGGTCATCCCGGAACCGCCGGTGATCGTTGCCTGGAACGTAACGCTTCCTCCCCGGGTGGATGGGTTCGGTGACGAACTGATGTACGTGTTGGTGAGAGCCTGCGTGATCGTTTGCGTCAGAGTGCTCGAAACGCTGGGTTTGTTGTTGGCGTCTCCCTGGTAGCTCGCCGTCATCTGATAGCTTCCGACGGCTAGACCGCTGGTCGACCAGGTGGCCTGACCGGCCGCATTGACCACACCGGAACCGAGTACCGTGGTTCCGGACTTGAAGTCCACCGTCCCGGTCGGTTTGTTGCTCGTGCCGTTGCTCACCGTGCTCGTAAACGTTACCTGCGCGGAATAGGGAGCCGGATTGCGCGAAGACGAAATCGTGGTCGTCGTGTTGAGCCCGACGTTCACGGTCTCGGAGTAGGCGGCGGACTGGCTGATCGCATTGTTCGCGTCGCCGTTGTACTTCGCGGTGAGCGAATGCGTTCCCGCCGCCGCGAATGAGCCACTCCACGTTGCGTGCCCGGACGAGACCGTTCCGGTTGGCGTCAGCGCCGTCGTGCCATCGTAGAAGGTCACCGTTCCGGTCGGATTCGCGCCGGTGACCGTCGCGTTGAGAGTGACCGTTTGTCCGACGCGCGCCGGATTGGGCGTTGCGCTCAATTGCGTCGTCGAGGGAGCCTTCGGCGCCTGCAGCCGCCGCGCGATTTGCTTGCCGTTGACGTAGGCGTACTCGACATACGTGTCCGACGTTGGGTCGTACTCGGTCAGCAGGTCCCCTTTGGCGGAATAGATCGAGTACGAGATCGCCGGACCTTGCGTCCGCTTCACGCGCATGTTCTTCGCGTCGTAATCGAAGTGAATCGCGCTCCCTGCCGCACAATCGACGCAGCGCAGCGTCTGGGCGTCGTCGTACGCGTACGTGTGCGTGCCGTCGCCGGCGACGTCGCCATAGACGTCGTAGCTGTAGTTGCGCGTCACTGCCGCCACTGTCGCCGATCCGAGCGTGTTGTTCCCGAGATAGCCGTACGTCACCTGGTTGCCGGTTTGTCCGGTGATATTCCCCACGCCGTCGTACGATATCGCGCTGCTGCCCCGAACCGGCGAAACTCGTCTGAGCGCACACTTTCGCTCTCCGGTTTAATCGGGTCGACTCCGTCCATGCGCGGGGAATGATCGTCGCGCTTCATCCGCGATCGAACCGCCGATACGCGATCGCTTCGGCGACATGCGGCACGCCGATCGTCGTGCAGCGCGCGAGGTCGGCGATCGTGCGCGCGACCTTGAGGATGCGGTGATAGCCGCGCGCCGAT
>WNFU01005347.1_pt1 | contig 15976 bp, 15 predicted proteins | sample 5400121 | NCBI WGS metagenome assembly WNFU01 (sample SAMN13153360, study PRJNA577476) | soil metagenome | isolation source: 100 cm soil or saprolite under grassland replicate 1 | place: USA:California | collected 2016-06-15
CTTCCCTCTCCGATCCCGCTCACACCTTCGTCCGTCTCGACGACGACGAAGAGCCAGTTCCGCGGCCCGATATCGACGACGAGCGGCTCAACCGACGTGATCTTCATCTAACGCGGACCTTACGCGGATGCGGCCGCGGTCGCTCCGAGCGCACCGGTGCCCTCAACCACGATCACGCCGCCCGTGTCCGGAAAGCGGGCGAGCGTCTCTTCGTCAACCTCGACGCGAGCGCTCGTGACGTAGAGGCGATCCAACCGCTCGCCGCCGAAGGCCGCTTTGGTGACGTTCCACGCCGACAGCGGCAGGGAGGCGACGTGCGCGCCCTCGGAGCTGAAGCAACGGAGAACGTTGCCCCGGAACTCGCCGAGCCAGAGGTTTCCGTCGCTGTCGGTGACGACGCCGTCCGGAGAGGAGTCGTAGGCGTCCCAGGGGATCAACAGCCGTTGCCCTTCCAGCGCACCACCTGGTGTGATGCGCGACACATAAACGCCCTTCCGCCGGGCGGGATGACCGCTCGTCTCCACCGTGTAGAGCAGGCTGCCGTCCGGGCTGAGCGCGGGGCCGTTCGCGACGAGATAACGGTCGTCCACGGTGGAGCGCATCAGGTCGGGGTCGTAGCAGTAGTAGGTGCCGAGTGGCTCCTCGGCCGTTCCCCCGAGCGTGCAGGCCCAGATCCGTCCGTCCGCGTCGGTGGTCGCATCGTTGAAGCGGACGTCGTCCCGGTTGTCGTCGATCCGGTCGATGCGCAACGAGGTCACGGTCGCGTCGTCGTTGAGCACCACGTGATGAAGTCCTGATTTGAACCCGGCGACGAGCCCTCCGCCCGGGCCCACGAGGACGAACCCGACGTGTTCCGGCGTGGTCCACGAGTCCGTCCGTCCGTCTGCAGAGTCGTGCCGGTAGATGCGGTTCTCCAGGATGTCGACCCAGTAGAGACGCTGCGAGTCGGGATCCCACATCGGCCCCTCGCCGAGACTGCAGCCCGGATTGACGAGGCAGCGAGCTTCGATCTCTCCGCTGGTCCGAGTCGTCGGCATCGCCGTCTACCACTCGATCTCGCGACGCTCGTAGAAGAAGCGGCCCGAGGGACCGTCGGCCGGGAGCGTGGCGAGATAGACGGCGGTGTCCGCTCCTTCTTTCGGGGACAGCGGCGCCTCGGGTCCTCCCATGTCCGTCCTGACCCAGCCCGGGTTCATCGCGTTGACGAGGATCCCGTCGCTTCGCAGCGCCGCCGCGGCGACGGCGGCGACGGCATTCAGCGAAGCCTTCGAGACCCGATAGCTCAGACCGTCGGCGTGCAGGCCACCGGCGAACTGCCCCGCCCCGGAGGAGAGGAGAATGACCCTGGCGCCATTCGCGGCGCGGAGCGGCCTCAGCAGTGCCTGCGTGAGAAAGAGAGGAGCCTCGACGTTCACCCGCAGGACCTCGCGGAAGATGTCTGGCTCGACCTCGTCGAACAACTCGTGCGGCCGGGGGTTGACGGCCGCGTTGTGCACGAGGACGTGGAGCACCGGCGCTGCCGCCAACGACTGCTCCGCCGCCGAGGCGAGGCCCTCGTCGGTTGCGAGATCGCCCACGATCGCCACGCCGCCGAGCTCGTCCGCGAGCGCCTGTGCATCGGCGTGGCTGCGGGCATGGCAGAGGACGCGCGCCCCCTCCGCAGCCAGGGCCCTCGCGATCGCGGGACCGATTCCGCGCGAGGTGCCGGTGACGAGAGCAGTCTGTCCGCGTAGCTTCACGTGGCGACGGCCAGGTCGAGGGCGGCCGTAATCGGCAGCACGCGGGCATCGCGCGCCACAAGGTCTCCCAGCAGACGGTCGAGCGTGTCGCTCCCCACCGGCCCCCAGCCTTCGTCGTCAAGCCCGTGCAGGTTGTAACAGAGCCAGCCGGGTCCGCCTGCGAGAAACGACTCGATCGTCATGGATAGATGATCGTCGCAGCGCCCGGGGCCGAAGCTGGTGCACGTCACCCGTTGCTGGCCGGGCTGCGGGAGCGGCATCACGGGATCGCCACGAGTCCGGAAGGCGCGAACGCGCTTGCCCAGCCAGGCCTCGATCTGGGGGGTCGAGCGGTTGTAGGGAAACGCAAAGCTCGCCTCGGACGCCTCGAAACCTGCGAGCTCGGCACGAAAGACGTCGAGGCACGCCTCGATCAGCCGCTTAGCCTCGGCGAGCGGCACCTCCGCCTTGTTCACATGACCGTAGCCGTGTGGCATCACATGGTGGCCGCGCGCCTTGAGCTCGTTCCAGAGGCCGAAGTCGCCCTTGCGCCACTTGGTGTGCCACTTCTCGTCGGGCTTCCCGAGATGGCCGGTCGCGAGGACGTTCAGCTCGACGACCAGCCCGTGGCGTTCGAAGATCTCGGCCGTGCGGATCGACGACCGCTCGAAGCCGTCGTCGAAGCTCAACGTGACGAGGTGCACGCCGGGAACTACTCGGTCGTCCGCGGATCGACGGCAACACCGGTCAACTCGATCGCCGGCCGGCCGTCGCGGTCCACCCACTCGCCGCACGGGCCGCCGCCGACGCTTCGTTCGAGCTCCACCATGCTGCCGTCCAGTCGAAGCGCAGGGTGATACCAAAGTGCGCACTCGCGGGCGTCACCTTCGATGTAGTGGCCGACCAGCGACCGGCGAAAGCGGGCGCTTCGGTTCGGCTTGCTGCCGTGGACGAGCGACCCATTGAAGAAGAGGACGTCGCCCGGATCCATCAGGACAGGGACGAGCTCCGCGTCGTCGGGAAGCGGCACGGTGATGTCCGTGAAGCTCTCGCTCGTGTCGGCGCCGATCGTGCAGAGAACCGGCCACTCATGGCTGCCGGGAACGACCTCGAGGCAGCCGTTCTCCTCGTCGCACGAATCGAGCGCCATCCAGGCGGCGATGCACGTGCCCGGTTTCACGCGGAGGTAGTACTGATCCTGATGGACGGCTTGGCCGCGAGCGCCCGGCGGCTTGAAGTACAGCATCGTCTGCACGGCGAACGGCTCCATGCCGCCGAGGAGACTCGTCAGCGAGTGGGCCAGCCGCGGCTCGAGCAACCAGTCGAGCGCGACCGCGTCCCAGCGATGCATGTGGATCATGCGCGGATACTTCTTCAGCGGATCGTCCGAGCCCGGCTCGACCCCGACGACGTCGCCGGGATACGCGCCCGCCTCGCGAAGTCGCATGAAGTGATCACGCCAGAAGGCGGTCTCGTCGGCGTCGAAGAGAGCGCGCGCGACGACGTAGCCTTGCTCCTCGAAGGTGCGCCTCGCACGGTCGTCGATCATCCTGGAGGTCGTAGAGTAACGATCGATGCCGGGTGATCCGCTCCGGATCGGGGTGATCGGCGTCGGCGTGCTTACCCTACGCGGCATCCTGCCTCACCTGTCCCAGGACGACCTCGAGGACCGGGTCAGGATTGAGGCGCTGTGCGATCCCGTGCTCGAGCGAGCCCAGGCGGCCGCGCAGCGCTACGGCGTCCCGCACGCGTTCGCGAGCGTCGACCAGATGCTCGCCGAGGCGGACCTGGACGCGGTCACCGTCGCCTCGCCGATCGGCTTCCATTACCAGATCTGCCGCGCCGCACTCGAGGCGGGCAAGCACGTCCATGCGAACAAGACGATGACGACCACGGTCGCCGAAGCAGACGAGCTCATAGCCCTCGCCGAAGCGCGCGGCCTGTGCATCGTGGCCTCCCCCGGCGAGATCCTTTGGCCGCAGGTGACGCGCACGCGCGAGCTGATCGAGGCCGGCGCGATCGGGCAGCTCTCGTGGGCACTGTGTGGCGGCGCCTTCGGCGCGTACCACGAGGACGAGACTGAACGGCTGGACGCGCCTGGAGGAGCTCCGATCAACCCGGCCTGGTACTTCCGGAAACCCGGCGGCGGGCCGATGTACGACATCACCGTCTATGCGCTACACCAGCTGACGAGCATCCTCGGGCCCGCGAACGCGGTCACCGCCCTGTCGGGGGTCCGCGTCAAGGCGCGAGAGTTCCTCGGCGACCGGATTCCCACCGAAGCCGACGACAACACGATCCTCCTGCTCGACTTCGGCGACAGCCTCTTCGCGGTCGCGTACGGGACGGCGGCAGGCAGCCATTCGGATCAGTTCGCGACCGCCCTCTTCTTCGGAACGCACGGGACGATCGACGGCATCCTCCTAAACGGCGAGCCCTTCGACTTCCCAGGCCGCGAGCAAACGTTAGAGGCCCCTCCGAGCGAGCGCGATGTCCAGGCGCGCGCCCTTCCGCACGTCGTCGGGCCGCACCACAGCATCGGTGAGCCACACGTCTTCGAGGACATCATGCAGCTCGTCGACTGCGTCCTCGACGGCACGCCGACACCGGTCACGCCCGAGCACGCGCGCCACGTGATCGACATCATCGAGAGCGGCTATCGCTCGGCCCACACCGGCACGCGCCAGCAGCTCACGACGTCCTTCAACCTGCCTCCAGTCGAGGCAACGCGGCTTGACGCGGCGGGTGGAGCAGACGTACAAGCAACCTGACATGAGCGAGACGCCCGCTCTCCGCGCCTCGGACGCTGACCGCGAGCGGACGGTCGAGCTGCTCCGCGAGCACTCTGTGGAAGGGCGCCTGACGCTCGAGGAGTTCACGGATCGAATGTCCGTCGCGTACCAGGCGCGGACGAACGACGAGCTCGAGAAACTCGTCCGCGACCTTCCGTCCACACGTTCTCCCGGCTCTCGCCGGAGCCCGACGCGCTTCGTGCTCTCGCTCTTCGGCTCGACGGCGCGCGAGGGACGAATTCGTGTGCGCCGGCGCGTGGGCTGCCTGATGGGGTTCGGCAACATCGATCTCGACCTGCGACAGGCAACGCTCGAGGGAGACGTGATCACCGTCGTCGCGGTCGGAATCTTCGGCACGATCGACGTCTACGTTCCCGAGGGCGTCGAGGTCGATCTGCACGGCTTCGCGCTCGGCGGACACAAACGGGCGCGCGGGAACGATCCCCCGCCGCATCCAAGAACGCCGCTCGTGCGCGTCTTCGCTGTCTCGATCTTCGCCGGCATCGATGTCTGGCGCGTGCCGATCGCGTGGTCGCAGAAGACCTGGCGCGAGGTGATCCGCGGCATCCGCTCCGGCGAGCACAAGGAGCTCGACGCATGAACGACGAGCGTGGAAGCGGAGTCGCAGCGAACTCCCCGTCGTGAGCGCACACCCTTCGATCGGCGCGAGTTTGATGGCTACTGACAGAGTGATCGGGAGAGAAGAGGAGCTCGCCGCCGTCGCCGCGTTTCTCGATCGCGCGATCCACAGACCGGCGGCGCTCTTGTTCGAGGGCGAGGCGGGCGTCGGGAAGACGACGCTCTGGCGGGCGACAGTCGACTCGGCCTCCGAGCGATCGTTTCGCGTGCTCACCGCCTCGCCGGCTGAGGCCGAGACGGCCATGTCGTTTGCGGCGCTCGGCGACCTGCTCGGCGACGCCGTCGGCGAGGTCCTCCCGGAGTTGCCGCCGCCACAGCGCCGCGCGCTCGAGGTCGCTCTCCTGCTCTCCGAGACCGAGCCACCTGGGTCGGACCAGCGCGCAATCGCCGTCGCGTTCCTGAATGCGCTCCGATCGTTGAGCGCCTCCGGGCCGGTCCTCGTCGCCGTCGACGACGCGCAGTGGCTGGACGCCGGCTCGGCGGCCGTGCTCGGCTATGCGGGCCGTCGCCTACACGACGAGCGCATCGGTCTCCTCCTGGCGGCACGCACAGCCGCGAGGGCCGACACTCTGCTCGAGCTCGAACGTGCGCTCGCGAGGGATCAGATGGTGTCGATCCAGGTCGCCGCACTCACGCCGGGCGCTCTCCACCGGCTTCTCCACGTGCGGCTCGGCCTCGTCGTTCCGCGCCCGGTCTTGCGTCGTATTCACGAGACCGCGGCCGGCAACGCCTTCTATGCGCTCGAGATCGCGCGTACGCTCCAAACCGGCGGCCGGGGTCTCGGCCCCGGTCAGCCGCTACCCGTTCCTCCTTCGCTCGACCAGCTGCTCCGTGGGCGCATCGGAGCGATGCCGGCCGAGACACGAGAGGCGCTCCTCTTCGCCGCGTGCTTGGCCGACCCGCGTCTCGCCACGCTGGAAGCTGCTCTCGACGCGGACCCTCGGCCGGCGTTACATCCCGCGATCGCCGCCCAGCTGATCGCCGTCCAGGACGACAGGATTCGTTTCGTCCACCCACTCCTTGCCTCCGCTGCCTATGGAGTGGACGAAGACGCGGAACGCCGCAACGCTCACCGACGACTCGCAGCGGTCGTCGACGAGGTGGAAGAGACGACACGCCATCTCGCGCTCGCCGTGGAAGGCCCGGACTCGGAGGTCGCTGCGGCTCTGGAACGCGCTGCCGAGCACACACACGCACGCGGCGCGTCCGCGGCTGCGGCGGATCTCTGCGAGCAGGCGTTCCGGTTGACGCCGCCGGCTCTCGCCGACGACGCGCAGCACCGCGCCATCGCGGCGGCCCGATACGGGTTCGTCGCCGGCGACACGCCGCGGGCGCGCGCGCTGCTCGACAAGGTGCTGGCTGCCGCAGGCTCGGGCGACTTCCGTGCCGAAGCGCTCGTCCTCCTCGGCCGGCTTTACCGCTACGGCGGTGACGAACCGAAAGCAGCGACGGTCTTGCGCGAGGCGCTCGCGGAAACGCATGCGAGCGAGCGTGTGCGTGCGGACGCAGCGCAGGGGTTGGCCGCGACACTTTTCTTCACGCGCGAGGACCTCCACGCAGCAGCGCGACACGCCGCGCTCGCTGCCGAACTCGCGGCCCGCGCAGAGGCGCCCGGCCTCCACTCAGAGGCTCTCGTGACGAAGGGCCTCATCGAAGGAGTGCTCGGCCGCCCCGATGCGAGTGCAACCCTGCAGGCGGCGGAGGAGCTGGGCGAGGACGTGTACGTAGATCGCGTCGACGCCACGGCACGATGGGGCCGCAGCTACTTCCTGCTCTGGACGGATGAAGTGGAGCAAGCAGCGGCGATCATGGCCGGCTGCTACGAGGATGCGCGCACACGCGGGGACGAGAGCTCCGTCCCTCGAATCGTGGCGTCCCTTGCGCTCGCTGAGTATCTGAGGGGGCATTGGCAGGACGCAGCCCGGCTCGCGGAGGAAGGCTCCGAGGTCGCGCTGCAGACCGGTCAGCGACCTCAGCAGGCGCTGTCTCTGTCGGTGCACGCGCTTGTGAGTGCGTCCCTCGGCCTCGAGGAGGAGGCGCGCGCGGACGCCGAAGAAGCGCTCGAGCTCGTCGGCGACAGCGGGATGGCGGTCGGGAGGATCCACGCCCTCTGGGCGCTGGGCCTGCTCGAGCTCTCGCTCGACCGGCCGGGAGAGGTAACGCAGTTGCTCGCGCTCGAACGTCAGCGTCTGCTCGCAGCCGGCGTCGGCGAACCCGGATCGATCCGGTTCGTCTCGGACGAGATCGAGGCGCTTGTCGCGCTCGGCCGCTCAACCGAGGCCGAGCGCCTCCTTTCCTGGCTCGAGGAACGAGGACGCGCGCTCGACCGCGCTTCGGCGCTCGCCGCGGCCGGGCGGTGCCGAGGCATGTTCGAGGCGGCGAAGGGTAAGCAAGACGCGGCGCTTCGCGTGCTCGAGGATGCGCTTGCTCAACACGCGCGGTTCGAGAACCCGTTCGAGCTCGGGCGCACGCTGCTCGCGATCGGCTCGGTACAGCGCCGAGCGAGAAGGTGGTCGGCCGCGCGGCAGACGATTGCCAAGGCGCTCAGCGCCTTCGAGGAGCTCGATGCTTCACTTTGGGTCGAGAAAGCGCGCGCGGAGCTGGCACGTGTCGGCGGTCGTGCGCCCTCCGGATGGGAGCTGACCGCAACTGAGCGGCAGGTCGCCGAACTCGTCGGTGAGGGTCTCACGAACCGCGAAGTGGCAGCGCGGCTCTCGGTGACGCAGAAGACGGTCGAGTTCCACCTGCGGAACGTCTTCCGAAAGCTCGAGGTGCGGTCACGCACCGAGCTGGCCCGCTCGCCTGCCCTCAAAGACTAGGGATTCCATCGTTTGCAGCCGGCCGAGGTCCTCCTACCCTCGGTGTCCATCTCCAGAGGAGGGACCGATGAACGGCAGCTCTCAGCGAAGAAGCCCTAAGCAGGCGCCGTCGAGGTACGTGATGGTCGCGGCCGCGGCAGGTGTGCTCTTGCTCGTCGCGGGGGTGCCGGCAGTGACGTCCGCCGGTACCGGCGCGACGCCGACGAGGCTGAGCGCGGTCCTCAAGGCGAGCCCCAACCAGGAGTTTCCGAGGCCGAGGGCGCGCGGCTCCCTTAGGGCGGTCTACTCGCCGTCCACGCATGCCCTGAAGTTCCGCCTTACGTACTCCGGCATGAGCGGGCCCGTGCGTGTCGGCGAGCTCCACATCGGCCGAATCACCCACGCCGGGCTAACCGGTCGGTATCCCATTTGCGACGTCAATACGGTCCGGTGCGTGTCCGGAAAGTGGCTCACGATCGAGCAGGTGTTTCCCGACCTCATGAACCAGTTGGCCCGCCGCGGCGGCTATATCGATCTGCACACATTCAAGAACACCGCGGGCGAGGCGGCGGGCAAGCTGCGCCTCACGAGGTGACGAGGCCCCGGCGTATGCGCGAGTACCTGGTAGAGCTCTACGTGCCCCGCAGTGGTGGCGAACCCCTCGAGGCCGCGAGACGCGCCGGCTCGAGCGCTCGCGAGATGAGCCGGGAAGGACGGCGAGTCCAGTACGTGCGCTCGATCTTCGTTCCGGAGGACGAGACGTGCTTCCTGCTCTTCGAAGCGGCCTCGGCCGAACTCGTCGGGGAGGCGAGCAGGCGCGCGGCAATCGAATACGAGCGGATTGTCGAGGCGACCTGACCGAGCAGAAACTGCGCGTGTAGCTCTACCAGACCCGGCGCGCGCGCACGAGCTCCGAGGCGTAGCCCGAGACCGAGATCGGCGACATCACGAGCTGGTAGACGAGCACATACAGCGCGAAGCCCAGAAGGTTCCTGCGGATCCTGAGCCCGAGGGTGCGAAACACAACCCGCTGCCGGACGTACATCGTCAGCGCGATCGTCAAGCTGATCGGTAGGACGGCCGCCGTCATCGGACCGACGATGAGGAAGTTGCCCGTGAGCGCAAGGACGATCCCGACCGGAATCGCGACCGTATAGACCGTGTCGAGATAGGGAAAGAGGCAGTTCGCGGCGACGGCATGGACGTGGAGCCGCCGGCCTCGGAGGAGCTTCGCGCCGTGTTCCCGTAGCCCTTCGATCATCCCGCGCGCCCAGCGCCGCCGCTGCCGGACGAACTGGCGGAAGTGCACCGGCGCGTCCGTGAACGCGATCGCCGTCGGCTCGAAGATCGTCCGGCCGCCGTTGCGAATCAAAGCCCAGGTGAGGACGATGTCCTCGCCGATCTTGTTCGGCCAGCCCTTGGCCGCGAGTACGGCATCGGTGCGATAGACGCTGAAGGCGCCCTGAGCGACGAGCGTCCCCTGGAACAGCGCCTGCTGCCGCTTCACCGAGGCAATGGCGAGGAAGTAGTCCCACTCTTGTACACGCGCGAGAGCGCCCGCCCGCGAGTTGCGGACGAGCACCGATCCGGCGACCGCGACCGTGTCGGGCGGTGACATGAGCATGCGTGCGACCGCCCGGCGGAGCGCGTACGGCATCAGGAGTGTGTCCGCGTCGATCGTCGCCACGAGTGGCGTCCGCACCGTCGCGAGTGCCGCGTTGAGCGCCTCGGACTTGCCGCCGTGCTCGGTCGTGATGACTCGGACTCGCGAATCGCCTTCGGCGATCGACGCGGCGACGGCCCGCGTCGAATCGGTGGAGCCGTCGTCGGCGATCACGATGTCGAGCGTTCCCGGGTAGTCCTGCCTCAGCGCGTACTCGAGCGTCTCGCGGATCCCGACCTCCTCGTTGTACGCGGCGATGAGCATCGTGACGCCGGGATAGTCCTGCGCGAAGTCGATCGGGCGTGGACGATCGAAGAGCAGGGAAGAAGCAAGCTGCACGTTCAGGTACCCGGGGATGATCGCGATGCCCGCGATCACCGCGATCGCGAGGGGAAGCGTGATCACGTGCCCGAGCTCCTCGATCCAGCCCAGCGCGATCCACGTCGACAGCGCCGCCCACGCGAGTCCGGCGAGGACCGTGAGCGCGAATCGCGTTCGCACGCGAAGGTAGAACCGGAAGCCTCCGAGCTTCCAGAGAGGGGACCTGGGGGGTGCCAGTGCGAGGCCGAGCTCGGCGCTTGGAGCGCTCGGCTCGAGGACGGTTGCTTCTTGCCGCAGTTCCATTGTGTAATCGCGCGCCGAGGCGCGCGGGCCGCAGACGCCTGCTCGCACCGTAGGCGTCTGAGCCGCAACCGCCTCCCCCGGCAGGGGGGTCGTCTAGCGACGGCCGCGGGTCAGCCGGCTTTGCGAATCGCCTTGATCAGGTCCCACTTGCCCATGCTCGAGCGGCCTGGGATGCCCCGCTTCTGTCAGCCGAGGGCGTCGTCGCCGCGCACGAGCACGCGGACGATCTCGAGCCGGTCGTCGAGGACGACGACGTCCGCGGTCGAGCCGGGCTCGAGGCGGCCGAGCTCTGTCCGGCCGGCGATCCGCGCGGGGACATCACTCGCCGCCGCAAGCGCGGCCCCGGTCGGCGCGCCGAGGGCGACGAGATTCCGCACCGCCTCGATCATCGGGACAGTGCTGCCTGCGAGCACGCTGTCCGCGCGGCGGGCGACACCGTTCTCCACCTCGAAGTCGATCCCCGCGAGCGTGTAGCTGCCGTCGCCGGCGCCCGCAGCTGCGATCGCGTCGGTGACGAGCGCGACGCGTCCCGCTGCCGTCTGCCACACGAGCCGCGCGGTGTCGTCCGCGAGGTGGACGCCGTCGAGGATGACCTGCACGACGACGTCGCTCGAGACCAATGCGGCACCCGCGAGACCGGGCTCGCGCGCGCCAAAGGGACGCATGGCGTTGAAGATGTGCGTCACGGTCTTCGCGCCGCGGGCGAACGCCTCACGCGCCTCCGCTGCGGTCGCGTTCGAATGGCCGCACGACACGGTGACGCCCCGCTCGCGCAGCAGATCGACGAGCTCGTAGGCGCCGGGCAGCTCCGTCGCAAGCGTGACATGGCTGACCGGCCCGGCGTCGAGCAACCGCTGCAGGAGGGCGCGGTCCGGATCGCGTCGTGATTCTGCGGGATGCGTGCCCAGCCGCTCAGGGGCAATGAACGGTCCCTCGAGATGCGCGCCGAGGATGCGCGGTGCGCTGCCGTCGCGCGGCACTTCATGCAGCGCGGCCGTGAGCTCGTCCTCGGGAGACGTGATGAACGTCGGCTGGTACGCAGTCACTCCGGACTCGAGCAGCGCCGCGCCGGCCCGCCGGTACCCGTCTGAATCAGCGGAGAAGAAGTCCACGCCCGCGAACCCGTTCACCTGCAGATCGACGAATCCGGGCGACGCAATGCCCTTTCCGTTCGCGGAATTCAGGCCGATCGCTGCGATGCGGCCGTCCGCGACTTCGATGTCGCCGCGCACCAGCTCGCCGTCGACGAGCGCTGCCCCGACTCCGAGGCGCATCGCCTATCCCACCACGCCGGCGGCGACGGGAACGTCGACCATCGGGATCGCCGCACCGGTCTCGAGATCGAAGAAGTGCAACAGCCGCGGGTCGATCGCCACCTCGACCGCTTCGCCCGGCGAGAGGAGGAGATGCCGGTCGAAGCGGCCGAGGAGCGTCACCGACCGCTCGAGGTCCTCGACGCCGAGGGAGGGGCCAGGGGGCTGGGCCGCGGCGTCGACGAGATCTGCCCGCCCGAGCGGTTTCGCGGCGACCTCGATGTGGATGAGCTGTTCTGCGCCGAGCGCTTCCACGAGCAGGATCCGTCCCCGCACCCGCGCGCCGTCCCAGCCCGCAGCCTCGCGGACTTCCTCGGGGCGGATACCGACTGCGACCCTGCGGCCGGCGTAGGCGCGCAGCGCGGGCCGCTCCCCGGTCACATCGGCGGGGAGGTCGAGCTGCGTCTCGCCGAAGACGAGCCTCGAGCCGTCGCGCTCGACAGCGGCCTCGAACAGATTCATCGGCGGCGAGCCGACGAAGCTCGCGACGAAGAGGTTCCCGGGCACGTCGTAGAGCCGCTGCGGCGTGTCGACTTGCTGCAGCACGCCACTGCGCATCACCGCGACCCGATGACCCATCGTCATCGCCTCGATCTGGTCGTGTGTCACGTACAGCGTCGTCACCTTCAGCGCTTGTTGGATGCGCGCGATCTCGGCACGCATCTGCACACGCAGCTTCGCGTCGAGGTTCGAGAGCGGCTCGTCCATCAGGAAGGCCTTCGGCTCGCGCACGATCGCGCGTCCCATCGCGACACGCTGCCGCTGACCGCCGGAGAGTTGCGCGGGCCGGCGATGCAGCATGTCGGCGAGACCGAGCTTGTGCGCGATCTCCTCGACACGCCGTCGCTGATCGGCCTTCGACACCTTGCGCATGCGCAGCCCGAACGCCAGGTTCTCGTAAACGGTCTTGTGCGGATAGAGCGCGTAGTTCTGGAACACCATCGCGATGTCCCGATCGCGGGGAGCGAGTTCGTTGACGACACGGTCGCCAATCCGAATCTCGCCGGCGGTGATCTCCTCGAGGCCTGCGACCATCCGCAGCGCGGTGGTCTTGCCGCAGCCCGAGGGGCCGACCAGGACGACGAACTCGCCCTCCCGGATCTCGAGGTTGAGATCGCGCACGGCCGGCGCGTCGCCGCCGTAGACCTTGGTGACGTGGCTGAACGTGATCTCGGCCATCAGCCCTTGACTGCTCCCGCGGTCAGCCCGAAGGCGATCCGTCGCTGGACGAGGAGGAAGAACACGATCACGGGCAGCGAGCAGAGCGTCGCGCCTGCCATCAACGGTCCCCAGTCGGTGCCGCGCAGCGTCGTGAAGCCCGCGAGCCAGACCATCAGCGTCTGCTTCTCCGGCGTGTGAAGGAAGACGTATGCGATGAGGAACTCGTTCCACGCCTGGATGAACGCGAAGATCGAGGTCGCCACGAGCCCCGGACCGACGAGCGGCAGCAGGATGCGCACGAAGGCGCCGAACCGCGTGGTTCCGTCCACCATCGCCGATTCCTCCAGCTCCTTGGGTACACCGAGCAGGAACCCGCGCAGCGTCCACACGGTGAACGGCAGCACGAACGTCAGGTACATGACGATGACGCCGCCGAGCTTGTCGACGCCGAGGACGTGGTTGACACCCTTCACGTCGTTGAGACGGCTCATCATGATGTACAGGGGGATGATCAGCGCGGCGAGCGGCACCATCTGCACCCCGAGGATCAGGACGATGAACGGCTTGCGTCCGTAGAAGCGGAACTTCGCCAGCGCGAGCGCGGCGAGGAAGGCAAGCACCACCGACAAGCCCACGACCACGCTCACCACGATCAGGCTGTTCTTCACCGCGTCCCAGAAGAACGGGGTGTGGATCGCGTCGTCGAAGTTCGAGAGCGTCGGGTGCGCCGGAAACCACTGCGGCGTGTAGCTGAGGATGTCGTGCCCCGGCTTGAACGCCGTCGCCACCATCCAGTAGACGGGGAAGACCATCACGACGAGGACGAGCGCCGCGAGGAGGTTCCAGCCGGCCTTGTGGAGACGCCTGCGGCCGCCCGTGCGCGTCACGACGGGCGCGACCGGCGTCGGCGCGATCTGCGTGACCGAGCTCAATGGACCTCTCCCGCTTTCAGCATCTGGCGCAGGTACACGAGCGTCGCCAGGAACATGAAGACGACCATCACGACGGCGATCGCGGAGCCGAGGCCGTATTCGCTGATCTGGAAGGACTGGTGGAAGGCGTAGATCGCCATCGTGTAGTAGTCGCTCGAGGGTCGCGCGTCGAGCATCACCCAGATCTGCTGGAACACCTGGAAGTCCCAGATAATCGACAGGCTCGTGAGGATGACGAAGATCGGCTTCAGCAGCGGCAGGGTCACCTCTCGGAAGACCGCCCACGGCCGGGCCCCGTCGATGGCCGCCGCCTCGAGCAACTCATTCGGGACCTGTGCCAGACCTGCGTAGACGGTGATCGTGACGAACGGAATCGCGCCCCACACGATCAGCAAGGTGAACACACCGAATCCCGTCCACGGGTTCGCGAACCAGTCGTGCCGGACGAAGTTACCGATGTGGAGCTCAGACAGCGTCCAGTTGGCGACGCCGAACTCGTAGTCCACCATCCAGCGCCAGACGTCGACCGCGACGATCACCGGCACCGCCCACACCAGCACGAGTCCCGTCGTCAGCGCGAGGCGCATGAATCTCCCGACCTGCAGGAGGAGGAGTGCGATTGCGGTGCCGAGCACCATCGTGAGACCCACCGTCACCGCCGTGAAGGCCACCGTCCGGAGCACGACCTGCCAGAACTCCGAGTCGTGGAAGATGTGTCCGTAATTGGCGGTGCCGATCCAGCGGCCTTTGTGCCGGATCAGCTCGAACAGGCCGTACTTCTCGAAGGACATCTTGACCAGCAGGTACATCGGATACGCCAGAACGACTCCGATGACCGCGGCGGCCGGCCCGAGGAGTGCATAGGGAGCGACCGCGCGCCCGACTCGCTGCCGTGTGAGGCGGCGCCGCCGCCGAGAAGCGAGCGGAAACTCGCTCTCGGCGACGGACGCCACAGCAGCTCCTTCGGGCGCGAGGCGACTCACGCGCCGGTGTTCAGGATCCTCGTGATCTGATTACTGGCGCTTGTTGCCGCTGCTTTCACAGACGAGCGGCCGGTTGCGATCTTGACGAGCATGTTCTGAAGCACGTTCGCATTCTCCACGTTCGCCCAGTTGGGACTGGTCGGGACGAACCAGCTGAACTTCGCCGCCCGTGCAAAGGGCGCCAGCTTTGGGTTCGACGCGTTGAATGCAAGGAGCTTCGTCGTGTTGGCGATGTTGCCGGCCTTCGCGATCTCGCTCTCGGCTGCGGTGCTGGTGAACGCCTTGATCCAGTCGACCGCAAGGCTCTGGTTCTTGGTGGTAACGGGGACCGCGAGATCCGAGCCGCCGAGGAACGTCGGCATGAACTTGCCCTTGACATGGCTAGGCATGGGGTACGCACCGACAACCGGAGCGAGGGCCGGATTGCCGACCTTCTCGTCGAGGGCGTACGGCCACTCCCAGCCGTTGCCGATGAACGAGCCGACCTTGCCCTTGGCGAAGACAAGCGCCTGCTGCGGGTTCGCCTCGTCCGTCGTCTTGCTCGCACGCGACAACGACTTGAAGACGGTCTGAACCTGGTTCAGCGCCCTGATCGCCTGCGGAGAGTTGAGGGTGCCCTTCCACTTGCCACCCTTGCGCACGGCGATCTGTCCGCCGTAGTCGTAGACGAACGACATCGCGGCATACCAGTACTTGCCCGGGAAGTACACGGCCGAGTAGCCCCCGTCCTTCCCGTACTTCTTCATCAGCTTCTTTCCATTGGCGACGAACTGGGCAAGGCTCTTCGGCGTGCCCTTGATCCCCGCCTTGGCGTACTGATCCTTGCGGTAGATGACTGCGCGCGCGCCGGCGTAGTACGGGACGCCGTAGAGCTTTCCGTTGTACTGGCACGACCCCTTCAGACCCTGGAGCCAGGTCTTGTTGTTGGGGAAGGCCGACTGCGTCAATGACTTGAACGCACCGGCCGCCATGTACTTCGTCATCTCCGTGTTTCCCAGCTCGATCACGTCGGGCGCGTCGCCGCCGGCGAGCGCGGCGTCGAACTTCGTGAGATGCGTGCCCCAGCTCTGGTACTGCACGTCGACGTCGACGTCCGGATGCTGCGCCTTGAACGTCCTGTTGGCCAGTGCAACCGCCTCGGGCCAACCGTTCTGCGCGTCGTTCTGAAGCCAGACCACGATCTTGCCGGCCTGGGCCCTCGAGGTGCCGCCGCTCGCGGTCGACGCCGCTACGGCAAGCATGGCGGCGAGGACAGCCGCCACGAAAAATCGAGCTTTCATGTCGCCTCCCAGGAGCTTCGGGGCGCCACCATGGCTCCCCGATTGGTTTAGACCACCAACCACGAGCGGGAGA
>WNFU01006689.1_pt1 | contig 15976 bp, 15 predicted proteins | sample 5400121 | NCBI WGS metagenome assembly WNFU01 (sample SAMN13153360, study PRJNA577476) | soil metagenome | isolation source: 100 cm soil or saprolite under grassland replicate 1 | place: USA:California | collected 2016-06-15
ACGGCCTGCCGGCGCTGCTCCGCTACGAAGATCGCAACTCGATGGCGTTCAGCCTCGAGGCGCGGCTCCCGTTCCTCGACTACCGGCTCGTGGAACTGTCGTTCCGGCTCGACCCGTCCGCACTGATTGCCTCCGGCGCGACCAAGACGCTCCTCCGGCGGGCGCTCGCGGACCGGCTGCCCGCGCTCGTGCGCGATCGACAGGACAAGATCGGCTTCATCACGCCTCAGGCGCGCTGGCTGCGCGAAGCCCGTGCAGACGTGATGCGCGCCGTCGAGCGGCGCGACTTCGGCGGCGGTTACCTGAACCGCGAGGGCGTACGAGGCCTCGTCTCCCGGCTCGAGCGTGGAGAGCGAGGAATCGACTTCGCGCTGTGGCGTTGCCTCTGCCTCGACCTGTGGCTTCAGGAGCTGTACGGCGCCTGAGCGCTACGAGGCCCCGGCAGAAGGAGAGCGCCCGCCCCGAGAAGGCGTATTGGCTCGGCTCCCACAGTCGGCGGCCGAGGGCTGAGTGTCGGCGTTAAGCCGCATCGAGTTGGCGCCTCGAGGTGAGGATGCAACGGTAAACTCGGCGACGATGCGATGGCTCGCCGGCTGGCGGTTTCTGCTGCTCGCGGTCGTCGGAGCCTCTCTGCCCACGTTGTTCCTCATCGCGCTCCTTCCGTCGACAGCCGCTGCAGGGGATGGGCCGGTGTACGCCTTCATGGCACACCATCCCTTCGACACGGCTGACCAGGCGGGCCCGTATCCCTTCCGGATCCTCGTTCCACTGGTCGTCTGGGCGTTACCGCTACCGACGGAGTTCGCCTTCCATGCGCTCGGCCTTCTCGGCTTTATCGCGGGAGCAACAGTTACGACCGTTCTCGCGCGTGACATCGGGGTCGAGAGTTGGCGGGCACTGCTCGCTGCGCCGCTCTACGTCCTGTGCTTCGCAGGTGTATTCGGCGTCTACCAGTTCGAGATGATCGAGCCCGAAACGGCCGCGCTGACCTCTGGCTGCCTTCTGCTTGCTTGGCGGGGGCGCAGGTATTCGTTCACAGCCGTCGGCGTACTCGCTGCAGCCGCGCGCGATCTCGGAGCGACGGTACCACTGGCATGGTGGGCGGCGCGCCGCAGCCGTGGACGCGAGCTGCGAGCGATTCTGGAAGCCGTGGCGGTGGGCGTGCCGATCCTCGCGACGTATGTCCTTATCCAGGTGCTCGTGCCGCACCCACCCGGCAATGGGTTCATGCAGGCTACGCGAGCCGTCAACCTCCATGGGTTAAGCCTGCTCAAATTCTTCGTCCGCTCCCTCGTGCAGGGCTTCGGACTCCTCTTTCTGCTGTGGCCGATCGGGATCTTCCTCGGCTCGGGGCGCTGGAAGAGCTTCCACCTCTACGTGCTGGGCGTGCTCCCGTTGCTCTGGGGGACTGACTGGAACCGTATGACGATCTATTTCCTTCCGTTCGTGCTTCCCTCGGCACTCCTCGTGCTCCAACGAGCTTCGTACGGCATCTGTCTGACAGTGGCCGCCGCAAGCGCATACGTCGCGGTCATCCTGTCGCTTCACAACATCCCAGACTCCGCGGGCTATCCATCCGGCCGCGCGATGCTCGTTCCGGGAGCGCTCATAGGACTTGCCGCAGCTCTGCCGGCAATCAGGGTTGCGCTAACCGAGATCACTGGCCGGCTGATGACGCGATCGCCCGCCCGACCCTAGTGACCTGAGTCTTTAGTTCGCAGGGACCCGTGGTGTGGCCGCGAATGACGTCGTCGTCATCAACGACGATTGGGGGCGGTCATGCCGGGACGTGTTGTGGATGTCGTGCTCGACGATGAGCAGCGGGAGACGCTGGAGCGGTGGGCTCGCCGTCCGAAGAGCTCGCAGGCTTTGGCGTTTCGCTGTCGGATCGTGTTGGCGGCCGCGGAGGGGATGTCGAGCACGGAGATCGCGGCCGAGTTGGGCTGTACCGGTTCGACGGTCGGCAGGTGGCGGGGCCGGTTCGCGCGGCGCGGCCTTGATGGGCTGCACGACGAGCCGCGGCCGGGCAAGCCGCGCACGATCAGCGACGCGGACGTCGAGCGGGTGATCGTGAAGACACTGGAGGAGCATGAGGGTGCCGGAAAATCGGTCCGGCCTGTGGAACAGGCGTTGGCAGGATCGTCGGGTGCTGATCTCATGTTTCTACTGGCTGTTTCGACACCTCCTCGAGCTAGCGGTCTTGCGTTGCCGGTCAGATGCCGCGAACGATTGCCGGTCAGATGCCGCGAACGAGGTCGAGTTACTCGTCTTACGCCACGAGCTCGCGGTGCTCCGCAGGCAGGTGAGCCAGTCAAGCTGCCGCCCGGCCGATCGGGTGTTCCTGGCCGCGCTGGTCCGGATGCTTCCTCGTGACCGTTGGGGCAGTGTCTTCGTGCGGCCGGAGACGATCCGGCGTTGGCATCGGTCGCTGCTCGCACGACGGTGGACGTATCCGCACCGCTCGCCGGGGAGGCCGGCAACGGACGCTGGTGTCCGCGCGCTGATCGTGCGGCTGGCGCGGGAAAACCCCGATTGGGGCTACCGCCGGATCCAAGGTGAACTGACCGGGCTCGGCATCCGGATCGCGGCCAGCACCGTTTGGTCGATCCTGAAACAGGCCCGCATCGATCCCGCACCGAGGCGCTCGTCCGAGACGTGGCGGGCGTTCCTGCGATCCCAGGCCAGCGGGATCGTTGGCCTGCGACTTCTTCACCGTCGACACCGTTCTGTTTCGCCGCCTTTACGTTCTCGTGTTCATAGAGCTCGCCACCCGGCAGGTGTATCTGGCGGGCATCACCGCGAGCCCGACCGGGGAATGGGCAACCCAGCAGGCGCGCAAAATCATCGACACCTTCGTCGAACGGACGGAGCCGATCCGGTTCTTGATCCACGACCGTGACAGCAAGTTCACCGCGGCATTCGACGAGGTCTTCCGCTCGGAGGGCATCCGGACGATCCGGACGCCCGTGCGGGCGCCCCGCGCAAACGGGTTCATCGAACGCTGGATCGGCACCGTGCGTCGCGAGTGTCTCGACCGGATTCTGATCGTGAACCGACGCCAGCTCGAACGAGTCCTCCCGGTCTACATCAGGCACTACAACGAGCACCGCCCGCACCGATCGCTCCACCAGCGACCGCCACTCGGAGAACCGTCGCCGGAGTCAGAGACCGTCGTCGCTCTTGACCCTGTTTGGCGACGAGACATACTCGGAGGACTCATTCACGAATACAAGGCCGCCGCATGAGAGAAGGCGAACCGAGTTTCCGGCACCCTCAATTGACGCGTTCGAGCCCGCGTGGTCGCCCGACGGGCGAAAGATCGCGTACCTGCAGTTCGTCGGCAGGAAGCCGCTGATGGACATCTGGGTGATGAATGCGGACGGCAGCGGCAAGCATAGGCTCCACCGCATCGAGCGGCCGATGTCGTATTTCGAGGGCCAGGATCGCGAGCCGGTTCCCAGGTGGTCGGCGGACGGGAAGACGATCCTCGTCGGCGGCGCGGAGTTCACGAAGACTACGCGTCGAAGCGGTCCCCGCTGGCGTCGAACAGGCGCTGCGATCGCGGTGCCGACGAACGGCGGCGCGCCGCGGACCCTCTTCCTCGCGCGCGGCCGGGCGATCGTGGACCCGCAGTTCTCGCCGACGGGCAAGCTCGTCGCGTTCATCGGCTCCGGCCAGCAGGCCTCGAAACTCTACGTCGCGCGCACCGACGGATCGCGCCCCCGCGCGGTCGCGGCGGCGGAAGGTCACTTCGATTGGTCGCCCGACGGACGTCGCCTCGTCTTCTGGCAACGGGTCCACGAGTATGGACTCCCGAACACGGACCTGCACGTCGTCAACGTGGACGGCTCCGGCCTCCGCAGGTTGACGCCGTACCGCGCCGACATCGACACCTCCGGCGAGACGCCGTCGTGGTCACCGGACGGCAACTCGATCATCTACAAGAGCGGGACGCGCTTCGACAAGGACGGGCTGCCGAACCCAACTGGCACAGTCGTGGACGACCACTTCGCCGTCGTCGACGTCGACGGCAGCCACCTGCACCTCGTCGGCCCGCAGAAGAAGGACTGCAGCATGGGCGCCTTCATGCGCGTGTGCCGGCCGGACGCGCCGGGCTGGCAGCCGCGCTAACGCTAGACGCCCTGCACGAGGCGCGCCGCAAGCGTCTCGACGACTGCAAGAAACTCACCGCGCTGCCTTTTTTGAGCCGGACCGGGTTTCGCGGGGACATCGATCCTAGGATGTTGTCCTGGGGAGAGGAGATTCTCCGCTGTCATGTCGAGACCGAGGAACTACCCCGAGGAGTTGCTCGAGCGCGGTGTCCGGTTGGCGCTCGAGAGTGGCCGGCCGATCGCGCACGTCGCCGATGATCTGGGCATTCACAAGGAGACGCTTCGCAAGCGTGTGCGCCAGGCCGAGGCCGATCAAGGTCTGAGACCGGATCTGCCGACCAGCGAGGAGCGCGAGGAGATCAAGCGCTTGCGCCAGGAGAATTTCGAGTTGCGTCGCGCGAACGAGATCTTGAAGTCGGCGAGCGTGTTTTTTGCCAAGGAGCTCGACCCAGACCGACCGAGGTGAGCCGCTACGTCGACGAGCATCGTGGACGCTTCGGGGTCGAGCCGATCTGCAAGACCTCGGGCGTGTCGGTGTCCGCGTACTACCAGCGGCGACGCGGCCGCCGCCCGGCACGTGCGGTCGAGGACGAGCGGCTGCTCGCCCGGATCACGGAGTTGCACGCCGCCAACTACTACGCCTACGGGTACCGACGGATGTGGAAGACGCTGCGGCGTGTCGGCGAGCGGGTGCCGCGCTGCCGGGTGCAGCGACTGATGAAGAACAACGGCATCCAGGGTGCGAAGCGGCGTGGCAAGCCGTGGCGGACGACCGGGCCCGACCGCATCGCGACGTGCACGCAACGCAAAGGCTCGCTGGGGACCGAAACTGGCGTTCGTAGCCCTGGTTATCTGCCGGGTCCTGCCGCGTTTGATGACGCGCGTTTCGACGTATTGCTGCTCGACACCTTCAGTTCCGAGCGCGGTGGACGTTGGTGGACGCTCGGTGGACAAACTAAATCAGGACCAAAGCGAAGCCCTCCACAACGCGCAAGCAGAACACGCTCGCGTGGGGACTGTTCGACGCCACTGGACGCACCTAGCACGTGACCGTGTACATGGAGCGTACGGGGATCGAACCCGTGACCTCCGACTTGCAAATACCAGGATCCGCCGCGAGGTTAGGTCAGATTAGGTCGGTCAATGCAAAGTTGCGCTGGTTAGGTGAGGTTGAAATTGGCTATTCGGGGACACGGTTCGGGACACGTCATCGGTGGACTGAGCAGCTGGAGCCGGAGGATCGCTACTGCGCGAGCGTCACCTTCGAAAGCCCGCGGGGCCGGTCGGGGTCGAAGCCCTTGCCTCGGGCGAGCGCGGCGGCGAAGAGCTGTCCGGGAACGACCGAGAGGAGCGGCGAGAGAAGCGGCATGTCAGGCAGTGGCACCGGCAGCCGGTATGCCGCTCCGTCGATGGCGTTGGCCGCATCCCCGCACGCGACGATTGTCGATCCGAACTCGCGCACGCGCGCCGACGCCTCGCGCACTGCGGAGAGTGTCTGGTCTCGCGAAGCGATCGTCCAGACGGGGAAGAGCGGATCGAGAACCGCCATCGGTCCGTGCGCGAGATCCGTCGCCGTCAAGGGCGAAGCAGCTGTGCGGCACGTCTCAAGCAGTTTCAGCGCCGTCTCGCGCGCGGTAGCGAACCCGGGCCCGCGACCGATCACGAACATGCGGCCGACGTAAGCAAACGGAAGCGCGACGGCCTCCGCCTGCGCCTCCAACGCGGGGAGCGCTTGCTCGAGCTGGTCCGACACTCGCTTTACTCCGTCGCCGACGCGCCGACCGTTACCCCCGACATGAGCCGCGAGGAGCGCAAGTGCTGCGAGCTGGTTCAGGTACGTCTTCGTCGCAGCGACCGCCAGCTCCGGTCCCGCGTCGAGCGGGAGTACCGCCTCCGCCACCTGCGCGAGCTCGGAGCTCGGATCGTTCGTAACGGCGACCGTGAACGCTCCGCGCTTCCGCGCCCGACGCAGATACTCGACGACATCAGGGGTCTGCCCCGACTGCGACAGTCCCAGGACGGTCGAGCCGGACATGTCGAAAGCAGCGTCGAAGTAGACGGTGAGGGCGATTGAGTCGCGTAGCGCGGTCGATTCGGCGAGCACGCCGAATGCATAGACCCCGTAGGTCGCAGCGTTGTCGGACGAGCCGTGACCCACGATCCGCACGAGCGGTCCTCGCTTACGCATCACGTGTGCGACCTGGGCGAACTCGGCGTCGTGGGCGAGCAGCCGTCGCAGCGCATGTGGCTGTTCGCGAATCTCCGCGCGAAAGCGCGCGCCCGGCTCGTAGTCGTTCACACGCTCAGGCAACGACACGCGCCTCACCTCCCACGAAAACGCGTTGGATCTCCAAGCTGTCGTCGAGCACCACGACATCTGCGGGCAGGCCGACGTCGAGCCGCCCGGTGTCCGCGAGGCCGAGCGCGCGTGCGGGGACGGCCGACGCCGCGTTGAGCGCGTCCTCGAGCGGCGCGCCGAGGGCGTGCAGGTTCCGGACCGCCTCGATCATCGTCAGCAGGCTTCCCGCGAGCATTCCCTCAGGTGCGCGCACGGCGCCGTCCTGCACCTGCAACTCGACGCTGCCGAGGCTGTACGATCCGCCGTCGCCGCTTGCCGCCGCAACCGCGTCCGTGACGAGAGCAACGCGGCCGGCGGCGGCACGCCAGACGAGCGCGGCGGTCGCGGGCGCCAGGTGGATCCCATCGAGGATCAACTCGACGAACACGTCGTCGCGCACGAGTGCGGCGCCGACGATACCCGGCTCTCGGTGGTTCAACGGGCGCATGGCGTTGAAGAGATGCGTGACCATGCGTGCGCCGCGGTCGAACGCCGCGTTAGCCTGCTCCGCCGTCGCGTCGCTGTGTCCGCACGAGACGGTGACGCCGCGGGCGACGAGGTCGTCGATCAACTCGAGTGCTCCGGGCAATTCGGGCGCCAGCGTCATGATCCGCACCGGACCTGCGTCCAGCAACCGTTCGAGCAGCGCGCGGTCTGGGTCGCGGCGGCCGGCGGCGCGGTGCGTTCCGAGCCGCCGCGCGGCGAGAAACGGCCCCTCGAGGTGGACGCCGAGAATCCGCGGCCCGTCCGAAGCCTGCGGCACCGCGCCGAGCGCAGCAAGGAGGTCCTCCTCAAGTGCGGTAATCAGCGTTGGCAGAAATGACGTCACGCCGGTCTCGAGCAATGCCTCACCGGCCCGGCGATAGCCGTCGCTGTCGGTCTCGAGGAAGTCGACGCCGCCGAAGCCGTTGACCTGCATGTCGAGGAATCCAGGCGCCGCGATTCCACTGCCGTTCGGCGAGCTCAAACCGACGCCGGCGATGCGCGCATCGGCGATCTCGACGTCGCCGGCGAGAAACACCTCCCCGACGAGCGCGGCTTCCACACCGAGTCTCATTCGATCAACGCCAGGCGGACGTTGCCGCGGGCGGCGGCGAGCCGCGCCCGTGCAGCCTCAGCGCCGATATCGGCAAGAAGCGCGACGATCGCAACCTTCGCCTCGCCACGCGCCTCGGCGAGCGCCTTCGCGACGTCTTCCTCTGAGGCGCCGGTCGCCTCGGCGACGATGCGCCGCACTCGGTCGCGAAGCTTCTCGTTCGCCGGCGAGACATCGACCATCAGCCCCGCGTACGTCTTGCCGAGCCGGATCATCGCCACGGTTGAGAGCGTGTTGAGGACGAACTTCTGCGCTGTCCCCCCCTTCAGTCGCGTCGAGCCTGCGAGGACTTCCGGCCCGACGACGACGCAGATCGCCGCGTCGCACAGGGCTGCAACCTCGGAGACAGGCACGCAGACGACGCACGCGGTGAACGCTCCGGCGGCTCCCGCGGCGGTCGCTGCACCGAGTACGAACCTCGAGCGTCCACCCGCGCTCACGAGCAAGACCGTGTCATCCCGAGTCACTTCGAGCTTGTCGATTGCGAAGCGTCCCGCGTCCTCGTCGTCCTCGGCGGCCTCACGCTCGAGGGGGGACCCAGCCTCCGTCCCCGCGACGACAGCGACGACCTGCCCGGGCGGCGTCGAAAACGTCGCCTCGCATTCGGCGGCCTCCGCCTGCGCGAGTCGTCCGGAAGAACCCGCGCCGACGAGGACGAGCCGGCCGCCGCGGCCGAGCCGCTCGACCAGCTCGTCCACGACCGCGGCGATCTCATCGCCAGCAGCCGCGACGGCGGCGGCGACGGTGGCATCCTCGCGGTTCATCAGCTCGACGAGCTCGCGCGTGGAGCGCAGGTCGAGATCGGAGCTGCCGGCCGCGCGTGCCTCCGTCACGACCTCGTCACGTTCCATGAGCCGAGTCTATGCGCCTGAGTCACAGTTGGTCAATACCATTTGTTCTGAATGCGCCATTCTTTGGCCTTGTCTTTCGGTCGTGTGGGCTATACCATCGGCGCGGTGGCGGCAATTGCGCTAACCAATCTCACGAAGCGTTACACGGGCGACGTCGTGGCGCTCGACGACGTCTCGCTCGAGATCGAGGACGGCGAGTTCATCGTCCTCGTCGGCCCGTCAGGGTGCGGCAAATCGACCCTCTTGCGAATCGTTGCGGGGCTCGAGGAGGCCACCGACGGACACATTGCGATCGGCGGGAGCGACGTGACGGATTTGGCGCCGAGGCACCGCGACATCGCGATGGTGTTCCAGACCTACGCGCTCTATCCGCATATGACGGTGCGCCAGAACCTCGGCTACGGCCTGAAGGTGCGCCGGACACCGAAGGCGCAGGTCGAGCGCCGTGTCCACGAGGTGGCGGAGCTGCTCGGACTCGCCGACCTGCTGGACCGGCGTCCGGCGCAGCTTTCGGGTGGCCAGCGGCAGCGCGTAGCGATGGGACGCGCGATCGCCCGCGAACCCCAGGCATTTCTTATGGACGAGCCACTGTCGAATCTCGACGCGAAGCTCCGCGTCGGCATGCGTGCCTCGTTGGCGCAGCTCCACGACCGGCTCGGAGTCACGACCGTCTACGTCACACACGACCAGATCGAGGCCATGACCCTCGGGCAGCGGGTCGCCGTGATGCGCGACGGGCGGCTGCTCCAGGTCGACACGCCGCATCGGCTCTACGCGGAGCCGCGTGACCTCTTCGTCGCCGCCTTCATCGGCTCGCCGGCGATGAACCTCGTCGAGGCGACGATCGCGGACGATGCGGTCACCTTCGGCCAGTACAGCGTCCCTCTCGAACCCGCCCGGCGGCGCCCGGGCACGAATCGCGTCGTACTCGGCATCCGGCCGGAGACCTTCGAGGACGTCGCCTTCGCCCAGCTCGGGCAGCCGACGATCGACATCGAGCCGACCGTCGTCGAGGACCTGGGATCCGACGCAAACGTGCTCTTCCCGGTCCGCGCGCCCCGGATCAGCGCCGAATCCCTGCAGGCGCAGGCAGAGGATGCGACGCTCCTCGCCGACGAGGAGTCGCTGTTCACGGCCAGGGTCGATCCCCGCACCGGCGCCCGTGCAGGCGGCCGGATGACGCTCGCGCTTGATCCGGCGCGCTTCCACTTCTTCGATCCGGACACCGGCGAGAGCCTGCTGCCCGCTGCGCCCGCTGCACGCGCCGAGCTCCCCGCAGAGGTCGCAGTCCTATGACGAAGCAGAGCGAGGCCCGCGCGAGCGTGCTCGACCTCATCGACCGGCTCGGTGTGGGCGAGGCGATTCCCTCGGAGCGCCAGCTGAGCGTTGACCTGGGTATGTCCCGCCTGACGGTGCGGGCAGCCCTCGACGAGTTGGTTCGCGAGGGCTATCTCGTCCGCCGCCGCGGCGCCGGAACGTTCGTGAGCGAACCGAAAATCGCGCAGGAACTGACGATGACGTCGTTTACCGACGACATGCGCCGCCGAGGGTTGGTCCCCGCGAGCCGGACGCTCGAGCTCAACATCGTGAGCGCCGGTGCGCGACTCGGCCGCCTGCTCCACGTGTCTCCGTCCGAGCAGGTGGTGGTCGTGAAGCGGCTGCGGCTGGCGGACCGCGAGACCATGGCGATCGAGGACCTCCACGTCCGCGAGTCGCTGGTGCCGCACCTGACCGCCCGCGATCTCGAGAACGGGTCGTTCTACGAGCTCCTCCAGAATCGCTATGGGATCAGGCTGGTCGGCGGCCTGCAGACCGTGGAGCCGACGGTGACGACCGAGGAGGAGTCCGCGCTGCTCGGTGTCCCGTTGCATTCGCCGGCCTTCCAGTTCGAGCGGGTCACACGCTCGGAGACCGGCGAGACGGTCGAGTACGTGCGCTCGATCTACCGCGGAGACCGCTATCGCCTGGTGACGGAGCTCAGCGGGCCTGCGCTCGCGTCCCCGGCAGTGCTCCAGCGAGGCGACTCCGCGCTCGGCGAAAGTGGTCTTGACAACTGGCACTTGAATGTGACAGGCTCGGCCCGTGGCCAAGTGGTATAAACCAATCATGGGTCGGCCGGACGTCTCGTGGCCACGTCGCCGGGGCGCAAGAGGCTGCCCAACACCGTTTTGGAGGGCGAAGATGAGACTGACCGTCAAGTTTGCGGTCGTCGTGGCCACGCTCGCGGTGGTGGCCTCGACGGCGGCAGCAGGCGTGAACGGGCCGGACGCCCGGACCGCCAACAACCTCGTCGTGTGGCTCCAGGTCGACGCTCAGTCCGGCTGGCCGGACGTCGTCGCGGCTGCGACTGCACAGTTCAAGCAGGACCACCCGGGCTGGAACGTCACGGTGCAGTACCAGGCGTGGCCCGACCACCTGCAGAAGTTCGACGCGACGCTCGCCGCGAACAACGCGCCGGACGTCATCGAGATGGGCAATACCGAGATGACGAAGTACATGGCGGCGGGTGCCTTCGCGGACCTGACGGCGAAGAAGTCGTCGTTCGCGAACTCGAGCACCTGGCTGAAAGGGCTCGCCGCTTCCGGCACGTTCAACGGCAAGCTCTACGGCGTGCCGTACTACGCGGGCTCGCGTGTCGTGACCTACCGCACCGACCTGTTCAAGAAGGCGGGAATCGCGAAGGTGCCCGCCACGCTGGCGGAATACACCGCCGACGCGAAGAAGCTCGCCGCGAAGAACAAGGCAAAGGGCTTCTCCCCCGTCTACATCGCGGGCACCGACTGGTACGTCGCCATGGGCTTCGTCTACGACTACGGTGGCCGCATCGCGACGTTCTCCCGCGGCCAGTGGATCGGGACGCTGAACCGTAAGCCGGCGCTGAAAGGGCTCGCGGCGTACAAGAGCTTCTTTCTCGCGGCATCGCGCGCGAGCAAGACTACGATCGAGACTCGGCCGAACCCATACGACGTCTATGCACAGGGGAAAGCCGCGTCGATGATCGGTCCGAGCTGGTTCAGCTGCTGTGTCGGGAAGGACTTCAAGGACGCGACCGCGCAGTTCGTCATGCCGGGGCACGTCAAGGGACAGCCGATGCCCGGGTTCCTAGGCGGCTCGGATCTCGCCGTGCCGGTGACGAGCTCGAGCAAGAACGAGGCCGCGGACTGGATCAAGGCCTTCACCGACACGACCTCCCAGAAAGGTCTGCAGGCGAAGGGGAATATCCCGAATGCGACCAACCTGCTCGGGAACAACGTCAACGAGCGGGCCGCGGCCCGGAGCTGGTTCGTCCCGACCGCGAAGCACTGGGTCGACGTGGAGAACGGGAACATCCTGCGCAACATGCTCGCGCAGATCCTCACGGGCAAGCTGACGATTCAACAGGCCGCTCGGTCCGCGAGCGACAACATCGCCTCCGTCCTCAACGGCTCGTAACAATTGCCGAGTCGCGACGCGATCGCCGCCGAGGCCACGCCCAGATGGCCTCGGCGGCGGCACGCGCTCACCTGGCGCCGGGCGCTCGGCGCTTCGGTGCCGTACTGGCTGATCCTGCCCGTGGTGGTCACGATCGGCGCCGTCCTCGGCTACCCGATCTACCGCCTCGTCCAGCTCTCGTTCCAGCACTACGGGCTGTTCGAGCTGATCCAGCACAAGGGAAAGGGTGCGGGTCTCAGCAACTACGGCTCGATCCTGCACGACGCGGTTTTCTGGCACACGCTGTTGCGCACGGTCGTCTTCACGTTCGCCAACGTGACGCTGACAATCGTGCTCGGGCTGCTGGTCGCGCTGCTGCTCGCGCGGGTCGGCCCCGTCGTTCGGGTGCTCCTCACGTCAGGCCTCGTGCTGGTCTGGGCGACGCCCGTCGTCGTCGCCGTGCAGGTGTGGTACTGGATGACGAACTACGAGAACGGCATCGTGAACTACGTGCTGAGCAGCATGCACCTCAGTGACGCTCAGCACGACTGGTACGCGACGACCTTCTCGCAGCTTGCGCTCGTCACTGCGCTGATCGTGTGGGGAGCGCTGCCGTTCGTCGCCATCACGCTCTACGCCGCGCTCACGCAGGTACCGGGCGACCTGATCGAGGCGGCGGCGATCGACGGCGCCGGTGCGTGGCGTGTGTTTCGCGACGTGACGCTGCCGATCATCAAGCCCATCCTGCTGATCATCACCAGCCTCTCGATCATCTGGGACTTCGGCGTGTTCACGCAGCCGTTCCTCCTGATCGGCCAGTCGAAGCTTCACCCGGGCAACTACCTGATGGGCGTCTACCTCTTCGAGGAGGGTTATCTGAAGACGGACTTCGGGCGAGGCGCCGCGATCTCGATCGTGATGCTGTTCATCGTCGCGGCGCTGAGCGTCGTGTACGTGCGCAAGATGGTGAAGCTCGGAGACGCCACGTGAGACGGCGAGCCGGTTGGAATGCACTCGGTGTCGCGGTCTTCGTCGTGCTCGTGTTTCCCGTCTACTGGATGGTCACGACTGCGTTCAAGCAGGACGGCGAGATCGTCGGCGCGAATCCCACGTGGGCGCCGCTGCACCCGACGACCGCGCACTTCGCCAATGCGACGCACCAGCCTTACTTCTGGGAGGACGTGAGGAACAGCGTGGTGATCGTCCTCGTGACGGTGGCGATCTCGATGGTGCTTGCCTTCCTCGCGGCCGTCGCGCTGGCGAAGTACCGCTTCACAGGACGCAAGCTCTTCCTCGTCCTCGTGATCGGCGTCCAGATGCTGCCGCAGGCGGGGCTGATCATCCCGCTCTACGTAGTGCTCGCGCGCTACCACCAGGTGAATGCGCTCAGCGGGGTGATCATCACGTACATGACGTTCGTGCTGCCCTTCTCCGTCTGGACGCTGCGCGGCTTCATCGTCGGGATCCCACGTGAGCTCGAGGAGGCTGCGCTCGTAGACGGAAACAGCCGGCTCGGCGCGTTCGTCCGCATCCTGCTGCCGCTGGTCGCACCCGGCCTGGTCGCGACGTCTGTGTTCGCTTTCATCACGAGTTGGAACGAGTACATCTTCGCGCGCGTCCTGCTCAACGACCAGTCGAAACAGACGGTGACCGTGTGGCTGTCCTACTTCCTCGGCTCGAGCAAACACACTGATTGGGGCGCGCTGATGGCGGGCGCCACGCTGACTGCGATCCCGGTCGTCGTCTTCTTCGTGCTCGTGCAGCGAAAGATCGCGTTCGGCCTCACCGCCGGCGCGGTCAAGGCGTGATCCCGAAAGGGGCCGAGCGTCCGCGCTACGAATGGCGCGGCGTGATGCTGGATGTCGCGCGCCACTTCTTCGACGTCGACGAAGTGAAGCGCTTCGTCGACGCGATCGCGGTTTACGACCTGAACCGCCTCCACCTCCACCTCACCGACGACCAAGGCTGGCGGATCGAGATCGAGTCGTGGCCGCGACTCGCGGAGGTCGGCGGCGCGACCGCCGTCGGCGGCGGTCCCGGTGGCTGGTATACGCAAGAGCAGTACGCGGAGATCGTCGCCTTCGCCGCGGAACGCGGCATCGTCGTAGTGCCCGAGATCGACATGCCCGGCCACGTGAACGCGGCGCTCGTCGCTTATCCCGAGCTGGCGCCCGAGAGTTACTCGCCCGCGCTGTACACAGGTACGGATGTCGGCTTCAGCTCACTCGACGTGAAGAACGAGCGAATCTATGCATTCGTCGAGGATGTCGTCGGCGAGATCGCGGCGCTGACACCGGGCGCGTACGTTCACATCGGCGGCGATGAGGCGGCCAGGACCACGCCGGCGGGGTATGTGCGTTTCATCGAGCGCGTCGGCGACATTGTCGTGCGACACGGCAAGCGGCTCGTTGGCTGGGAGGAAGTGGCGCGCGCGAAGCTGCCTGACGGGGCGATCGTTCAGCATTGGAAAGATCCCAAGCTGGCCGAACGGGCCTTTGAGCAGGGCGCGAGCCTGATCATGTCGCCGGCGTCGAAGGCCTACCTCGACATGAAGTACGACGAGACGACGGAGCTGGGGTCGACGTGGGCCGGGTGCGTCGGGGTGCGCGACGCGTACGACTGGGACCCAGGCGAGGCACTCGGCCTCGAGGCGGCGCTGTGGTCGGAGACGCTCGCGTCGATGGCAGATGTCGAGTTCATGGCCTTCCCGCGCTTGTTGGCGCTCGCTGAGGTTGCCTGCGCTCCGGCGGACGAACGTGAATGGGAGAGCTTTCGCGCACGGCTCGCCGAGCACGAACCCCGGCTCGAAGCGCTCGGGGTGAACTACTTTCGGTCGCCCGAGATTCCGTGGCGGTGATGCGTACTCGTGTCGTCTGACCGAAGCATAAAAGTGCGAGAACAGCTCAACCGTGCGGTTGTCGGCCTGTCAAGGTGGGCAGAACCGAACGTTGCGCAAACCACGTCGTTGCCGCTGAGCCGCTGACCATCGCGTGATGCGATGGACGACGAGATCAGGCGCGAGCCGGTAAATCAGGCGGTGTTCGCGGCGTCCCTCGCCGATTCACGGGCCTACCACCGAGTTCGCCGAACGTTCGAAAAGGTGGGATGAAACGAACGTTGCGCAAACCACCTCGGCCTCGCGGCCGCGCCGGCCTTGGCCCTCGGGTAGCTTCGAGCAGCCCGTCTCAGACGTCGCTCGGCTTCTTGACCTTGATGCGTACATCCGTCGTGCCACGGGCTACGAGCTCACTGGTAAGGAGGTACGAAGGCGTCGATCACCCGATGCCGGCGGGAATCGCCAACACCAGTGCGGCACCGATGAGAATCAGAACTCGCTTCGAGATGTGAACTTTGGGCCTTCGATGCAGCTTCATCTCTCCTCCCTTCGCTGTCATGTTCGATGCGTGGACGGGACGTTGGATACGCGCGGCGGCGGCACGGGATCGGCACCCCGGGCGACCGGGAGAGCTACGGCGGAGCGTGTATCTTCCCGCTATATCGAGCCGACCCTGGTCCTGTTGCTTCATGGCGCGAAGAGGCGCACAGCGTAGATCGTGTCGCGCGGGGGCGGGAGGATCGGGAGGGGAAGGAAGAGGCGCGACCGGGTGAGGCGGCCGATGAGTTCCCGGAACTCCGTGTCGGCGGCCGCGGGAGGGTTAGCGAACTGGTCGAGCAGCGCCGGTGCGTCGATGTTTGCGAGCAGGTCGTCCCGTTCGAAGACGACCCAGACCGGCTTTGCGGTTGGGAGCGCCACGACGACGAGGCTCACGGACGTCTCCATGAACGTGCGGAGGGCGAGCTCGAGCGCCTGGCGACGAGGCAGGAAGGCAACTGCGGGCCAGGCCGCGGATCGCGCAGGGTAGGGGCACTTGGCGCGCGCGGAGCAGATCGCGAAGTAGATCCCGTTGTCCGCCGGGACGACGCGCGGCGGCTCGAGCCAGTCGGTCACGAGAGTGAAGCTCTGGACGACTCCCGTGCTCGTCGCCTCGGTGACAACAAGCGTGCGGCCGGGCATCAGCCGGTAGCGGGCGTTGACCTCGGCGCGGATCACCCGTGCCCGCGTGAGCGCCTCCGGTGCGAGCGCGGATGCGGTCGTCGACGAGTGGGCGGGTACCGCCGGGATCGCGCCGGCCGCCACGGTGGCGAGGGCGAGTGGGAGCTTCCGTGC
>WNFU01005349.1_pt1 | contig 15973 bp, 11 predicted proteins | sample 5400121 | NCBI WGS metagenome assembly WNFU01 (sample SAMN13153360, study PRJNA577476) | soil metagenome | isolation source: 100 cm soil or saprolite under grassland replicate 1 | place: USA:California | collected 2016-06-15
AGCCTCCCAGGATATCGCGGCGTGCCCGACGCGCCGCGGCTCCTGGCCGAGCACCTGGTTGCCGCCGCCCGACGTGCCGCCCACGGCAACCCCGTGCTGAGCGAGGCGTCGCCGTGACAATCGCCCTGCTCGCCGCGCTGACGCTCCAGGCGCCGGCCAACGACTCGACGCCGCCGTCCGTCGGTCGCGCGCCGCACGTGGTGACGGCCATCCGCGCCGACCGGCCGCCTGCCGTCGACGGCCGGTTGGACGACCCGGCGTGGACACTCGCGCCGGCGGTCGCCGATCTGCGACAGACCGACCCCGACGAAGGCGCGGCCGTCTCCGAGTCGACCGAGGTTCGCATCCTCTACGATGCGACCGCCGTGTACATCGGCGCGCGATTGTTCGACCGCACTCCGGCCAAGATCGTGCGGCGCCTCGCCCGCCGCGACGCGTCCACCCACAGCGACGAGTTCCGCGTCTTCCTCGACAGCTACCACGATCGCCGCACCGCGTTCGAGTTCATCGTGAATGCGGCGGGAGTGAAGAAAGACGTCCTGATCGGCGAGGATGGAGACTTCGACGACGCCTCCTGGGACCCCGTGTGGCAGGCGGCCGTGTCGGTCGACTCCCTGGGGTGGTCGGCGGAAATCCGGATTCCGCTGTCCCAGCTTCGCTTCCCGAAGGACCCGGACCAAGTCTGGGGCGTCCACTTCGTGCGCTGGATCGAGCGAAAGAACGAGCAGGCCATGTTCCCCTTCATCAGCAAGAAGGAGAACGGCCTCGTCTCGCGGTTCGCCGACTTGGTGGGCATTCGCGACGTCGTCGCGCCCCGACGACTGGAGCTGCTCCCCTACACCGTGGGACGCGGCACCTACCTCACGCCGGAGCAGCCCGGGAACCTGTTCGAGCGGTCGACCTCCTACGCTCGCGGCGCGGGAGCGGACCTCAAGTACGGCGTCAGCTCGAGCCTCACGCTCGACGCGACCTTGAATCCCGACTTCGGGCAGGTGGAGGTGGACGAGACGTTCGTGAACCTCAGCGCCTTCGAGCAATTCCTGGAAGAACACCGTCCCTTTTTCATCGAAGGCACGGACATCTTCAAGTTTGGGGGAAACGGCGGCGGCTTAAGCAGCTTCAGCGGGAGCCCCTTGTTCTTCTATTCGCGACGCATCGGACGTGAGCCCCAGGGGGAGCCGACCTCGTCGGGCGACTTCGAAGACATTCCGACGAGCACGACGATCCTCGGCGCCGCCAAGCTGAGCGGCCGGCCCGCGGAGGGCTGGTCGTTGGGGATGCTCGACGCGGTCACCGCCCGGGAGCGCGCAACCGTGCTCGATACCACCACGCGCACGTCATTCCGGGACGAAGTCGAGCCGCCCGCGAACTACTTCGCCGCCCGCCTCCGCCATGACGCCAGCGACGGCAACGCGAGCTTCGGTCTCCTCACCACCGCCATGAACCGCTGGCCGGACACGCCGGCGCTCGACATCCTCCCGCGCAGTGCCTACGCCGGCGGTCTCGACTTTTTCCGACGCTGGGGTGACAAGGCGTATTCGGTCGCGGGCAGCATCGGCGGCTCGTACATCGACGGCGACGCCGCGGCGATCCAGGAAGCGCAGAAATCGTCCAACCGCTACTACCGGCGCCCCGACGCCCGGAGCTTCCGCTACGACCCTACCAGGACCTCCCTCGCGGGGCTGAGCGCCGACCTCTACGTCAACAAGATCTCGGGCGACTGGCGCTGGGGTATCGCGGGCAGCACGAACTCGCCGGGGTTCGAGGTGAACGACCTGGGATTCCAGAAGCGGGTGGACCAGTTCTCGGCGGCCGCCGCCGTGGGTCGGCGGTGGACGAAGCCAGGCACGGCTTTCCGGCAGGCGAACGCATACGTTCAGGTCGCACCAAGCTGGAACTACGACGGCGACGCGATCGACCGCACGGTACGGGCCTTCGGGTATTTGCAGTTCCGGAACTTCTGGACCGGCGATTGGTCGCTGTCCTACGACGCATCGGCCGTGGACGACCGGCTCACGCGCGGCGGGCCGCTCGCCGCGAAGCCGGCCTCCTGGTATGCGAGCGCCGACATCACGACCGACTCTCGGAGAGTGCTCAGTGCCTACGCATTCGGTTCCTACCAGCGCGACGCCGCCGGCGGCTCCTGGGTGAGCGCGGTCCCGCAGGTTACCCTCCGGCCCAACGCAGCCCTGTCGCTCAAAGCGACGGGGGGATATGTCGCGGGCAAGGCGATGGCCCAGATCGTAACGAAACAGGCCGACAGCACTGCGGCAGCGACGCTCGGCACGCGCTACATCTTCGGCGAACTGGCCGAACGCCAGTTCTACGTGACGCTACGGGCCAACGTCACGTTCTCGCCGTCGTTGAGCTTTCAGCTGTACGCGCAGCCGTTCACCTTTTCGGGCGATTACCGGAACTTCAAGGAGCTGCGCGCGCGGAAGACATTCACGTTCAACGTGTATGGCCGCGATAACGGCTCGACGATCCAGGATACAGTGCTCGGGTCGGTGCCTGGGTATGTCGTCGATCCCGATGGCCCGGCCGACTCGGCGGCAACACGCTTCACGTTTGCCAACCCCGACTTCCGGACGCGGTCGGTTAAGCTCAACGCGGTCCTGCGCTGGGAGTATCGCCCGGGCTCGACGCTCTTCGTCGTGTGGACGCAGAGTCGCTCGGGCTACGTTCCGTACGACGCCGGCTTCGACGTACGACGCGATTTCGAGCGGGAGCTGTTCCGCGACCGGCCGACGAACGTGCTGCTCGTCAAGCTCAACTACTGGCTCAGTTTCTAAGCGAGGCCACCCAGCTCCTCGAGGCGCGTCAGATGCACGTGCGCGACGCGACGGCCCCGCGCGAGCAGGGCCCGGATGTCGCCGCGCGCCTGGGCGTGATGCAGCTCGCCGAATGTCCAGCCCATCGAGGGGATCTCGAGATCCTCGCCGATCTCCGTCGTGATCACAAGAAACAGACCGGTGTTGGGGCCGCCCTTGTGCAGTTGGCCGGTGGAGTGGAGGTAGCGCGGGCCAATACCGAGTGTCGAGGCGCAACCAAGTTTCTCGCCCCAGACGGCGCGCACGTTCTGCAACTGCGCGACGATCTCCGGCGTGGGCGGCACGTAGGCGAGAATGGCGACGTAGTCCCCCGGCCGAGACCGCTTTCTGAGCTGCCCCGGCATCAGCGTGGGTAGGGGCGCAGCATGCGGCGCCGCTCCACCAGTCAGTTCGGCACGGGCCAGCCGTTTCGCTTCCTCGACATCGGGCTGATCGAATGGGTTCACGCCGAGCTGCTCGCACAAAGCCTCGGTGGCGTATTCCCAGCGCAGGAATTCGCCGCCGAGATCCAGTGGATCGGAGGAAAACGCGGTCGCATCTATCGACTGCATGTCTGGCAAGGTGGTCGCGCGGGGATCCTGAACAATCGGAACGACACCACGTCCATCTTTCCCCGAGCTTTCCGCGATGAGCTGCTCGATCCAGCGGGCCAGCGCGGCGAGTTGGGGGGGAGGCGTCACACGCAGTTTATCGACTCTCGACTTGGCCTTGGCGGCAATGGTGACACCCAACTTTGTTGCCGCTGCGATGTCTGTGTGGCCGGTACGCTCGAGCAGCGTGCGCCCATCGATATTACCGAGCGCCGCAGGGACCATTCCAACGGCGGTGAGCGCCGAATAGCGTCCACCCACGTCGGGTGGATGCGGGATGATCGCCCGGAACCGCCGCTCGCGCGCGAGGGCCTCGAGCGGGGTACCCGATTCGGTGATCGCGACGAACTGCTCGGGGCGCGCCCGGGCCATGAAGTAGTGGCAGAAGGCGAGCGTCTCGACGGTGTTGCCGGACTTGCTCGAGACGACGAACAGCGTGTGGGCCAGGTCGGCCGTGGACACCGCCGTACGCACCGCTTCCGGGTTGGTGCTGTCCAGGACGTGCAGACTCCGCGCGCCAAACGTCTCCGCGAGCACGTCGGCGACGAGACTCGATCCGCCCATGCCGCACACGAGGGTGCGCGTCAGCCCGTCGGCGCGGACGGCCGCCGCGAGTGCGACGTGTTCGTCCCACTGCGCGAGCGATTCCTCCGGCGCACGCATCCACCTGCGCAGATTCATTGGCGGGCAAACATAATGCGGATAAGTTAGGCCCGGAGTGTCCTGAAATGATGCCGGTGAGCCGGTCTGCGCGCGTGTTGCTCAGCATCGCCGTCGTGTCGCTGGTGGCGATGGTGCTGCTGTACGCGTTCCCTGCGAACGACCGGCGCACGCTCATCATCATCTCGGATGTCTGCGGGGGCTGGGCGGCCGGGTTCGCGGCGTTCGCGTGCTTCGTATCCGCGCGCCGCGCCGCGACGTCGCAGCTCCGCCGTGCCTGGCACTGGATCGGCGCCGGGTGCGGCGCGTTCTTCGCGGGCCAGCTGGTGTGGACGTACTACGACCTCTGGCACGGAGCGCCGCGACCATACCCCTCGCTGGCAGACGTCGGTTTCCTCGGCATCTACGTATGCCTGATCGCCGGGGTGATGACGCTGGTCCGCGGGCAACCAGCGCGCCGCGCCGATCCCGAACTGGCGCTCGATACCGTCCTCGTCACGTTCACCGTCGGTGCCTTCGCGTACGAGTTTCTGCTCGAGCCGTTGCTCCGCGACCCGACGCCGGTAACGCCGCTGGGCCTCCTCGCGAGCATCGGCTGGTCCGTCGGCGCCGTCGCGGTTCTATGGATCATCCTGATCCAGATGCTGCGGCGGCCGGTGTTCCCCGCGGCTACGGCAGCGCTGGTGTCCCCGGGGCTGATCGTGTTCGCGATCGGCAATGTCATTTACGCTGTTGTCGGGCTGCGCGGAACATTTCACGCGGGAGGCCCGCTCGACCTCACGTGGGACGCAGGACTGCTGATGATCGCCGCAGCGGCAGCGATCGTGCCCGACTACGCCCGGCATCTCGAACGGCAGGCGTCGACCAGGCCGGAACCGGGAATCACCACACGCATCGTCGCCCTCGCCGTCGGGCTCGTGGGCATGACCGGCATGGCCATCATCGCGATCCTAAAACCCCAGGCGGGCGGCGACGATGCCCTGATTATCGGCCTCGGGCTGGCGATCGTAGCCGCCCGCGTGGTCTACTCCCTCGGCGTGGATCGACGGTACGCGCGGGTCCTCGAAGACGAGGTCGCCAACCAGACGCGTTCGTTGATGAGCTCCTTGAGCGCGACGGCCTCCGCGGAGCGCAATCTCCGCCTCCTCATGGAAGCGGTCCCCGACGCCATCACCGTGGTGGACCGTGAGGGCTACGTGCTCGACGAAAACTCATCCGGCCGCGTCCTCGTCAACGCGTCGCCCGGCGAACCACGGGAGAGCAGCGGCAAGCGATCGGCCCTGGGGTGGCTGGAGGGAACTGGTGCGCGCATTGCGCGCGAGAATCTGGCCGCGGCGTTCGACGGGGAGCTGCGACGCTTCGAAGTTCCGTTTCAGCGGCCCGATCGCAGCGACGGCACCGCCCAGGTCCTCATCGCACCGGTGCGCGAAGGCGGCCGCATCCCCAAGGTGCTCCTCCTCGTCCGCGACGTCACCGAGCAGCGGCGCACACAAACGCAGCTCCAGCAGGCCGAGAAGCTCGCGGCGATGGGACAACTGGTGAGCGGCGTAGCCCACGAAATCAACAACCCCGCCGCCATCATCTCGGGATTCGCACAAACCCTGCTGCTCGATCAGCTCCCCCCCGATCAGCGCGAGACCATCCAGATGATATATGACGAGGCGACACGGATCGGCCGTATCACCTCGAACCTGCTCGCCTTCGCGCGCGCGGGCAGCAAGGAGCGGACCCTCGTCGAGCTGAACGAAATCGTGCGCCGCACGTTCGCGCTGCGTTCCTATCACCTGACCACACTCAACATCAGGGTCAATCTCGAGCTCGACGAGGCGAACCCCAAGGCGTGGGCCAACGGGTCGGAAGTCCAGCAGCTCCTGCTCAATTTGCTCATCAACGCCGAGCAGGCGCTGACCACGGTGCCGGAGCGTCGGGCCATCACGATCCGAACAATGGCCGGCGACGACGGCATGGAGCTTCAAGTCGCCGACACCGGGCCCGGCATCCCGCCCGACATTCAGGAAAAAATCTTCGATCCGTTTTTTACGACCAAGCCGGAAGGCACTGGCACCGGCCTCGGCCTATCCATCTGCTACGGGATTGTGCACGACCACGGCGGCCGGATCTCGGTGCATTCCGTGCCGGGGAACGGGGCCACGTTCACAGTCTCGCTGCCGCGAGACGCGCGCACGCGCCAGCGCTCGACACCCCCGCCGATGCCGATACCTCTCGAAGCGCGCGAGCCGGACGTCGCGCTCTCCGTGCTGCTGATCGACGATGAAGAGGGCCTGCGCCGGGCCGTCGTAAGCTTCCTCAAACGTCGCGGCATGCACGTCATCGCGGTGGAGGATGGAGGCGACGCGCTGCGGGTGCTGCGCCGCGAGCGCTTCGATGTGATCGTGTCGGATGTGCGCATGCCCGGAATGAGCGGCGGCGAGTTCCTGGATCGGCTGCGCCGCGAGCATCCGGCGATGGTGAACCGCCTGATCTTCACCACGGGCGATACGTTGGCGAACGACACGACGTCGCTGTTGAAAGACTCGGGTGTGCCGTCGCTGGTGAAGCCGTACGATTTCGCCAAGCTCGAAGGCGTCCTGCGGCAGGTGGCGGACGCCGCTAAAACCGCGACTTGAGACGGACCACCAGGTCCGACCGTCCAATGCCGTTCGCCGTCGGTACGAGGCTGAATCGGAGCGGCTCGGCATCCACCGCGAGGGCATCGAGCACCTGCTCCTCGACGGTCAGCTCGTAGTCTCCCGGCTTCACACCCATCAGATAGAACGCGCCGTCGTTGAACGTCACGAGCAGGCGCCGCGTGCCGCTCCGCCGATCGCTCAGAATCAGCGTTACCCCCGCGACGCCCGCACCGTTGCGGACGACGCGACCCTCGATGACCCCCGCTTCGACAACCGGGATGTCGAGACTGCGGAAGCGATTGGGCCCGGGGACGATACTCGTACGCGCGTACAGCGGCACGAGCAATGGCGAGTCCAGCGACACCGAGTCGAGACTCACGATGACCGGCTCGAAGGGCACGAGATCCCAGAGCCGATACGCGCCGCCCGAGTCGCTGCGGGTCGACAGCCACCCCACGAGCACCCGCGCGTTTGCGATCGCCGGTTCGCCCGCGTCACGGATGCCGTTCGCGTTCACGTCCATGAAGACGTGTCCTGACAGGCCGGAACGTTCGAGTGACGGGCCGGGGGCCACGCTCAGCCGGTCGGTCCGGCGGTCCCAGAGCACCGAACCCTGAAGGAACTGCGTGGCGCTGACCGGTTGGCCCCCCCCCGGCGCGAGCACCGATGTCACGGCGCGCATCGCCGAGAAGTACGACGTCACGGTCATCGTGTAGGTGAGCCCCCCCCCGCCGCCCCCGCCGGTGTTGCCGCGCAGCCAGTTGGCGCCCAGCTCGATACGCACCCCGCGCGTGAGGGAACGCGCCACAAACGCGGACCAGGAGACGAGTCCCGCCTGGCGCTCGATTTCCGCGTTGGTCCGCAGCAACACCTGACTCAGGAACCTGCCCCAGCGGGCCTGGGGCAGCACGAACGTCGCGAGTCCGACGAACTCGCCGTTGGTTGCGCCCCCATGTTCGGTGCGCACGTACGGCAGGAGCCGCAATTCGTTGGTCTGCAGCGAGGCACCGAGGCGCGTGCGCGTCAGCACGCCGGCATCGGTGCTGATCCGCTCGAATCGCCCGTCGAAGAAGAAAAATCCGTGGCTCGTCTTGGGACGGAGGAATCCGGTGATGGTCCACTGCGCGCGCCGGCCCGGCACGGCCAGCACCGACGCCGAATCCCGCGCAAAGTGGACGTACTCTCCTTCCAACCGCAGATCGACCGACGGCTCGTAGCGCAGCGCGCCGCGCACGAGTCCCGCGCCGATCACCTCGCTTTGGATCGCCCAGGCGTTGCTCGGATTTCCGGCCAACGCCGCGTACGGATGGGTCCGGTCGGGAAGCGAGTCCCGCCAGAACTGGTCGAGTCCACCCTGGACGGTCCATCGCGCCGTGGCGCCGTAGCGCAGGTCGAGATTCGTGGTCGCATTGCAGATGAAGGACGGCTGGGGGCAGCGGCCGGCGGAGAGTCCGTACTCGAACCGGCGCGCGGGGAGCAGCTCGCTCAGCACGCGATAGGTGCGGTTGAATTCGCGGATCTCGCCGAACGGACCGTAGGCAACGAAGTCGACCGGGTTTTCGCCATACCGCACCGGAAGATTGATGGCGAACCCGCCCGACGCGTCGGCCGAATCGTACGCCACGAGATCGCCGCCGCGGTACGCTTCCACCGACCACCCCGGCTCGAGCCTTCCGGCATAGCGCAGCGATCCGACCAGCGACGGCCGGACGAAGGGGGCGTTAGTGATCGAGATGCCCTCGAGCGCGCGCGAGCGCGGGCCCGTAGACGCGACATCACCCAGCCGCAGCTGCTTGACCCAGCGGTTCTCCCGCCAGACGCCGGTCCACGAGGCATCGACGTGCAGACGGCCCAGATCCGCCGGGCCGACACTCTGTGCCTGCATCTCGAGCGAGCCGCCGCCGACGTCGGCGCCGAGTCCGAAGCCGTAGGTGGATCCCGCCAGCGGATCGTTGGACGGCGAAAAGAGCGAATAGTCGACGACCACCCCGTCCCATGAAGGACGCTGCAGGCCGAGGGTGATATCGGCGCGCAGTCCGTCGGGACGCCGCAGGTAGGCGTCGCGTGCAGCCTCCCGGCGCAGCCGCCGCGCGATCGGCAGGCTGCTCGGATCGATGACGGTGGCGGTGAGATCGGACCAGTCAACCGCGAACATCACGCCGAGTAAGTCGCCCAGACGCTCGCTGCCCACGTAGAGCTCCGCGGACTCGAACCGGATGAATTCCCGCTCGATGCGCACGCGCCGATCGCCGTACTGCATCGAATCGCTGCCCGGATCGATCACGATGGGGAGGTTGCCGGGATCGACCGTCGCTTCCAGGCGCCCATCGGGGGTCACGCGATGGCGTATTTCGACGAGCTGAAAGAACTGCGACAGCGGCAGCAGGACCTCGGAGCGCACGCGATACGCCTGTACCGTGGTGCCCGTGATGCGGCCGATGCGCAGCTCGATGACAACCGGCTCTGGAAGAGTGTCCGGACGCACGGCGGCACCGAGGCTCAGGGCCGCCAGAAGAGCGAACATGGCTACTGGTAGAGGAGGGAGACCACGACGGTCCCCTGATAGATCCCGGGCTTCGCCGCGCCGGCGGGATTCACCGTGCCGCCCAGCCAGATGTACATGTTCGGGTTCGGTGGTGGACCGAGCCGGCCCACCACGCCGATCGCCGGATTGAACGCCGCCGCGACCGCCGCGTCGTTGTTAGCGCGGTTCCAGCGTGCCGACGTCGCGCTGAAGGAAATCGGCATCGTCGAGCCCGGCAGCGCCTGGATGTTGGTCAGCTGTGTCGGCAGCGTAAAGCCGATGATGACGAACGCGTTCGAGCTGCCGGTCACCTGCCATTCACCGGCGGTTGCAGCAGTGGGCAGCACCGTCGTCGCGATGCCCTTGATGACCGTGCCGAAATTCAAATCCCGCAGCGTGCCGATCGTCATGCCGACCGTCACGACGACGGCGTCGGCCGAGACGGTCGCCCCAGACTGCGCCGGGAGACGTGCGGGCAGGCCAAGGCCAACAACGAGCAGCAAGATTTGCTTCACGGCACCACGATCTGGACGGAATCGCGGACTGCGGGAGCCTTTAGCACGACCCTGGGATCGAGATCCTCGCGCTCGGCGACGACTTCGTACCGCAGCCAATAGCGGCCACGCGGCAGACCCGGCACCGGGATCGCGCTGGCGAGACGCGGCTCCATCGTGAAATACACACCGATCGGAGACTGGTACGACGTGATGAGCGAATCACCGATGCGTTGCGCGCGCACCGCGCCGCTCGAGTCCACGATCGTCTCACGAATCATGCCGATGAAGGCCGCGTTGCCGCGGCGCTCGAGCCTGGCGCGCGTGATCACGGAGTCGCCGGCGAGCTGGGCGCGCAGATTCGAGAGGGACAAACCCGTCGTCACCGGACCCTTGCGATAGTTCACGCCGATGATGGTGCGGACCTCGAGCTTGAGGCCCACCTGGATCGCAGTCGTATCCGAAACACCGGTGATCGGCACCCGGCCGGCTTGCGCGGCAATCACGAGCCGGAGCCAGTACTCCCCAGTGGGAAGCTCGACCGGCGGCCGGGCGAGCAGCCGTACGGTCTGGCGCTCCCGCGGACCCACCGTCAGACGACGCGGGAATGCCTGAATCCACGCCAGTGCGGAGACGGCGGAGTCCGCCGCCAGCGTATCGAGCTTGATGCCGCCCGTCGAGTCCGTGGTCGGATAGCCGAAGATCGTCGAGATCGTGACTTCAACCGGTTCGGTGCCGGGATTGTAGAGCAGCACCGACCCGCTGCGCTGGCTGTGGTCGATGAATACCGCATGCGGGGCGACCATGACGCCCTGCGCGGCAAGTGCGGCGCCGCCGAGCGTCAGGATGCTGGCGAGACCCAGGGCGCGCATCACGGCAGCACGGTCACGTTGAGGATGATGGTCGCGGTGTACGCGCCCGCGCGCTGATTCGTCACCGGATTGGCGGTGGCGCCGACGAAGACCGATGCCCGGCCGCTGTTCGGCAGTGTCGCGGTGAACGGCTGCTTCGGATCGAATCCCACTTGGCTCCCGATCGCCTGGGTTTGCGAGAAGCCGGCGTCACTGGCTCCAAACGTGAGAGGCATGAGTGCTCCAGCTGGTCCGGTCATCGTGATTGGCAACACGAACGACAACAGTACGTTGCCTTTCGGGCCCTTGAGATCGAACTCGCCGCTGTTGGCGGGATCGGTGCGCAACACGACACGCGGCACACCGGGCAACACCGCTCCGAACGTCACGCCGCGTATGCCAGTGACGGTGAGCGGCTTGCCCTGCGCCAGCAGTGGCACGCCGAGCAGCATCACGAGGGTCACGATCCACGATTCGCGTTTCATATGTTGAGCGCCTCCTTGCGACAGCGCCGGCAGAGGAATATGACTCCCCTGCCGGCGCGCCATCAGCTCGACGCCAAACTTCAGTCGCTTAGTAAACCACCGTCATGACGATCGAACCCGAGTAGACACCAGCCGCCTGGTTCGTCGCCGGTTGCACCTGCGCACCGACCCACACGAACAACGCGCCGATACCGCTGAGCGTCGGGGTCGCGCCCGCTGCAGGCGAGAATGCAACACCACCCGCCTGCGTGGCAAGCAACGCATGCACGCCGCTATAGCTCACAATCGGCATGGTGTTGCCGGCCGACGAAAGCGTAGCGGGAAGGGTAAACGAGAGAGTGACGGGAGTGCTCGCCTGGCCGGTGACGTCAAAGCGGCCGCCGTTCGTGAGGTCGGTCGCGTTGACCGTCTTGTTCACGCCCGGGAAGACGTTCCCGAAGCTCAGCTGCTGGGCGCCAACCACGTTGATCGGCGTCTGGACGCTCGCCGTCGCCGTAATGCTGGCATTGTTCGTCTGGGCCTGGAGCGCCGTGCCCGTAACGACGAGGGCGGCAACTGCCAGGGACAGCTTCGTGATGCTGCGCATTAAGTACTCCTGAGTTTGGTGTCGAGCTTTTTGTCAGTTGGAGTGCCGTTCGGCGCCTCCAGCCTTCTGGAGTGCCGTCAAGGCAAGGCTTATGCCAATCGACAGTTTCTTTGGCAGTGTCAAAATCTTTGATGACACGGTCCGGAAAACCGGAAGTCAACACAGGACTTAGAGTTAGCTAATGCTCCCGCGCGCGGTTGTCAGAATTGTTGACAGTCCTGGAAGCGTCGCCGAGTTGACGAAGGTCGCATAAGTCACTGTCGACCAAGATATTGCATCGTTACAATTGTTGGGCACGACCCCTGCCCTAGTGGGAAGCCGAAATCAACGGCACTCACTCAGGGGAAGCAGGCAATGCGGTTCGGGCTCGTGGCGGTTCTGGTGGTCGGCGCGCTGACGGTGATGGGGCGGGATGCAGAAGCCCAAGCCCGTGGCACCCTGCAAGCCTCAGCCACGGTCGTAGATACCCGTCAGGGGTTCGAGGCGCTGAGCGCGGTCCGCCAGGCAGTCACGAGCTCCCCGATCCAGAGCGAGCATGCTGTCGCGACAGTGGCTCAGGTTTCCACTGACCGCCCCGTCTCCAAGCCGAGCACCGTAGTCGTCACCGTGGACTTTTCGAGGAACTAGCTAAGCACCGAGCCGCTGGCGCAGCGCCGGCGGCACCGAAATCACCTCGCCGTCTGCGTTGAAGACCGGACTCCCCAGCCGTGAGGTCATCCCGCATCGTGTAGCCATGGACAACCTTGCCCACGCGCTCGTTGGCGCGGCGCTGATGCGTGCCGTGGCCGATCGTCACGTGCCGCGCGCCGCGGGGCTCGGCATCGTGGCGGCGAACGCGCCCGACTTGAGCGAGCTCTTCATCGGACTGCCGGGAACGCGCGCCGACTTTCTGGTGCTCCATCGCGGCATCACTCACTCGCTCGTCGGTGCCGTCGTGGAAGTCGTCGGCCTCACGCTTCTCATTGGCCTGGGGTGGCGTGTAGCGCGCTGGATCCTGAGCCGTCACGGTCGATCGGTCGCCGTGCCGGCGTGGAATTGGCTTGCCCTTGGAATCGCAGCGGCAGTCCTCAGCCACCTCTATATGGACTGGCAGGGGTCCTACGGTTGGCGGCCGTTTCTTCCCTGGAGCGGGACGTGGTACTACCTGGATTGGGTCGCCATCGTCGACCCGTTTTTCTGGCTGGTGCCGCTGGTCGCGCTCGCCTGGGGCGCGGAGCGCCATTGGACTCCACTCGCCGCGGTGCTCGTGGTTGGTGGCACCATCACGTTCTTCGTGTTCCGTGCCCACGGCGTGGTGGCCACCTGGGTCCTGGTTGTGTATGCGATCGTATGCGTCGTCGCCGCGATCGGATGGACGCGGTACTGGTTCGGCCCCGTGGGCCGGCAACGCGCTGCCGCGTTCGCGCTGCTGGTGCTCGTGGTATACAGCGGCGCTCAAGCGGTGGTGGCGGGCACGCGGAAGCACACGATTCAGCAGGCCGCCCAGCGACGCTTCGGCGCGGGCGCGTCGTGGGCAACGCTCACTAACATCGGCCGGCCGTTTACGTGGGAGTCGATCTATGCCAGCACCGACACGGTCGCCGGCGACGACTGGCGGCTACCGCGTCACCTGGGCGCGCGGCAGGTCCAGCGCGCCATCGCCGAGACGCGCGACGGGCAGGCGATGGCTCAGTTCGCTCGGTTTCTGGCAGCCGACGTTGATACCAGCAATGCGACGGTCTACTTGTGGGATGCGCGCTACGCGCGCGGAAGCCGCGACGGCTGGGCGGTGGTAAGGGTCAGGCTGGAGGGAGGTCGGTGAACGAGAGGCCGGAGCCACGCCGGTCCTTCAGGTGCCGCCGCGACTCGGGCGTGCGGCGCTCCATGCGACTGCGCCGGTCGATGAGCCCGCGCCGTTCCACGACGACCACAGTCTTCCGTTGGCGGCGTTCAGTGATCCGGCGATCGAGTCCTGAGCGGCGATCTGGCCGCACGCGACGCTCTACGTGATGCCGGATCGCGTGGTGCTCGCTGTCCATCCCAACCAATCTGCGGCGAGCGGGTCGTTCGTGCCAGCCGAAACGACCGACTACATTTCTCGCCCGTGACGACACCAGATCGACGCTCGCCGACACCGAATGTGACGTCCGTCACCAAAACGGCCAGCCAGACGCCGCCGGCGGGCTTACTCGACGACGCGCTGCGCGCGCTCGAGCCGACTTTCCGGCTCGACAACCTAGTAGCGCTGTCGTCGGATCGCGCGCTGTATCACGCCTGGGATCGCGTGCTGAAGCGGCCTGTCTCGATCCGCGTGCACCTCGCGGCCGAGGCGCCGGGACGCGCCTGGTTCATGCGCGAGACGGAAACGCTCGCGCAGCTCGACCATCCGGCGATCCGGCACGTCTATGCCGCCGGCGAGATCGCGTCGTTTGCGTTTCGCACCGCGAACTGGATCGAAGGCGAAAGTCTCGCCGATGCGCTGCGGCGTGGGCCGCGCCCGATTCCGCAGTGCATGTCGCTCATCCGTGATCTCCTGGCCGCGCTCGAGCACGCGCATGCGCGCGGCATCATCATGCGCCGCATTGTCCCCTCGACGCTGATGATCAACACCGGCGGGCAGGGCGTCATCACCGATCTGCGGTACTCGAACTGGTGCCTGCCCTACCTCCAGCCGATGGAGACCGACGACGCAAGCGCGGCGGCGTACATGGCGCCGGAAGTCCGTGCCGGAGAGGCCGGCGAGCCGGCCAGCGACGTCTACACCGTCACCGCGAACATTTACGCCGCCCTCACCGGCAACCCGCCGGACCCGGATCCCGCCCGCATCGTTCCCCCACGCCAGCTGCGCCAGGCGATTCCCGCCGCCGTGGAGCGCGTGATCTTGCGCGCGCTCTCTCAGGTTCCGAAGGGCCGCTACTACACGGCGACCGAGATGCTGGAGGATTTCGTAAGCGACGCGGGCACGTTCCAGGTGCTCGCCGCCGCCCCGACGGTAACGGAGTCGGGCTTCGAACGGCGTCTGCGGCGCGCCCTGGGGGACGACTACGAGCTGCTCGAGGAGATCGGGGCCGGTGGGTTCGGGCGCGTGTACCGCGCGCGCGATCTCGCGCTCGAGCGCGACGTCGCGATCAAGGTTCTGCATCCGGCGCTGATCGCGGATCCCGGCGTCATGGAGCGGTTTCGCCGCGAGGCGCAGCTTGCGGCGCGGCTGCGGCATCCCAACATCGTCAGCATCCTCGACATCATGGGGCGCGCCGGACTCACCTGGTATACGATGGAATACGTCCCGGGCTCGAATATCGCGCAGGTCGTGCAGCGCCATGGAAACTTCACGCTGGAGCAGACGGAGCGATTGCTCAACGAAGCCTTGTCGGCTCTCGAGCACGCCCACGGTATGGGGCTCATTCACCGCGACCTGAAACCGGAAAACATGCTGATCGAACCCGATGGCCGGCTGCGCATCACCGATTTCGGACTGGCCCTGGCGCTGCGCGGCGGGGCGCGATTCGGCGGCGCCACGTCGCGCAGCGGCACGCCGCAGTTCGCCGCTCCGGAGCAGCTGCTGGGTGAGCGGGTGGATCAGCGCGCCGATCTCTACTCGCTCGGGGCCGTCAGCTATTTCGTCTTGCTCGGCAGGCCGCCGTTCAGCGGAAAGACGCCGGAGCAGATTCTGGCAAAGCAGACGACCGACGATCTGCCGCCGTTGTCGGCCGAGCGGCGCGATGTGCCGCGCGAGCTCGAGGAGGTCCTGCGGCGCGCGCTGCGCAGCGATCCCGCCGAGCGATTCCATTCTGCCGGCGCATTTCACGCCGCGGTGAAAGGGGTATTTGGGGGTTTTCTGCGACGGCTAGCGGCGTTGTTTCGGCCGGAGAGTTAGGAGCTTGGGTAGTCTGTTTGAAGCGCAGAGGGCACGCGACGGCGCGCTGCACGCGCTGGGCGCACGGCTGGCACAACATCCATGCTCGCGATGATGATCACAGATAATGTGCCGCCGGGCGCCCGCGCGTGGCGCGCCTAGCCCGCCCTCTGCGCTTCTAAACAGACTCCACGCAAGGTCCCTACCGCCACCGGAAAATCTTCAACGCAATCACGAAGCTCACGGCGCCCCAGGCGACGACGATCGCCAGTTGCGTCCCGAGGCCCGTGACCGCGGTGCCGTCGATCATCACCGCCCGCAGCGCGTCGTTGAGCGCGGTGAGGGGCAGCGCCTTCACATACGGGATCATCGCGTCAGGGAATCTTGAATAGGAGAAGAACGTCCCCGACAGAATCCACATCGGCAGCATCACGAGGTTCATCAGCCCCGAGACGCCCTCGATCGTCTTTGCCCGGCTGGCCACCAG
>WNFU01007434.1_pt1 | contig 15969 bp, 14 predicted proteins | sample 5400121 | NCBI WGS metagenome assembly WNFU01 (sample SAMN13153360, study PRJNA577476) | soil metagenome | isolation source: 100 cm soil or saprolite under grassland replicate 1 | place: USA:California | collected 2016-06-15
AACACGGGGAATCTAGGCGAAGACCCCGGCGAACAGATGCCCGCGGCCCAACGACAGAACTGTTTCCGCCGGCAATCGCGCGGGTTGCCGCCGCCGCCCTACACCGGCTCGACGACGAGCACGCCGTTGAAGCCAGCCTTGACGAACTCCGGTGCGAGCCCGGTCTGGATTCCGACGATACGAAGCGACTCACCCGAGCCGAGCGAGAGTGTCTCGCCGACGCCCCAGTTCGGAACCGCGGTGATGAACGTGACCGGGTCGAGCGGCTCGCCGCGCTCGTCGACGAGGAAGAAGCGAAACAGGGTCACGGCACGCTGCCGCAGGCGGACGCGATCAGTGAACCAGGTGGTCCCACTTCCAGCCGGCGCCCACGAACGAGGCGAGGACAAGCGCGGTGAGGACACTCAAGCGAATGAAGAAGGCGTAGGGCCGCAATGGTCTGCTCCTTTGCGAGGGGAAAGGACGGACGTCTCTCATGATGGGTCGCCGCCGCCGCGTGCCTATCCCCTCTCGGGGTACTTCTGGCTGCCCCGATCGAGTGAAATGATCCGCTCGCCCACAGGTTCGGCCGCTGCAACGGAATCTACGTTCATGCGGAGCCAGGTGGCGCCGGGCCCTGCGGCAAGCCCTTTAGGCGCCGAGCCGCCTGGGGAAAGGGGAGGGCGGTTTTGTCCTGGCTCCGCCACCTTTTTCCACTCTGCCAAACGCGATTAGAGCGGCGACACGCCGAGCACAAGCCGCGGCAACTCGCCCGGCTCGCCCGACCAGACTGATGTTCTGGATGTAGACGAACTGGTCGATGCGAGCTCCTCCGCCATCTCAGTGTCGATCGCGAGGATGCGGAACACTTGACCGCCGCGCTCTTGACACGTCTTGACCACCGTGAGATCGTCACCCCGATTCTCCACTGGAGGCGTGGCCATGCCGGGGGCGAGGCCCAGATGGTGCAGGCGCGTGGCCGCCGCCTCCCAGCGAAAAAGGAGGCGCAATGCGCATATTCACGCTCAGACGCGGGCGCTGGTTCTTCCTGGGTGCGGTCGTGGGGGCCGTTCTCGCCGGGGGCGCCGTCACGTTCGCGGCGATTCCCGACTCGAGCGGAGTCATCCACGGGTGCTACCAGAAGAACGTCGGCAACCTGCGCGTGATCGACGCCGGCGGCAGTTGTCGGCCGTCGGAGATTGCGATCAGCTGGAGCCAGACCGGACCGCCCGGGGCGCCAGGGCCGCAGGGACCGAAGGGCGACACCGGCGCCACCGGGCCGCAGGGGCCTGCCGGGCCGCAGGGGCCCGTCGGACCGCCGGGGCCGCAGGGGCCGCAGGGGCCGAAGGGCGACACCGGCGCGACCGGCCCGCAGGGGCTCACGGGGCCGCAGGGACCGAAGGGCGACACCGGCGCAACGGGTCCCGCAGGGCCGCCGGGGACCAACGTCGCCGCGGGGCAATCATGCCCCACGGGCCAGTTTGTGAGCGGGTTCGACGCAGGCGGAAACATCATCTGCAAGGCGCCGGCTGCCCCCTGCCCCCTGACCCACTTCAGCTTCTTCATGACGAGCCATCCGGGTACGGGTCTGTCCTCCACGATCGAACAGTGGCCCGGAGGGCAACAAACCATGTCCTTGTCCGGCGCCAACGCCGGGTGTTCTGTGACTGTGCAGGCGCCGACCGGAGACATCGACCTCATCGGCGGAACAGTCGGCACCGATGGGTGGACGATCGTGTCGAAGACTGGCTTCACGACCGCCACCGGCGTGGCACAGATCCCTGACTGCAACGGCTTCCTTGCTGTTTCCACCGGGTCAGTTCCCCCGGTTAACAACCGGCCGTCGTGTTCGAACGCCTCTACCTTTTTGGAGTCCGGACCTTCGACCGATGAGTTCATTGTCACAGCTTCGTAGAACGACGACCTGAAGAGTCCGTGACGTGGTGGAGGGCCGGGTGAGTTGCCGGGCCCTCCACCGAAGGCACGGCGGCGATGACGGTCTTCTCGCGCGGACTGGCAGAGCGTTCGTCTCCCTTCTCTTCGCAGAGGTACGGACGGTTATCGAGATTGCGGCAAGCGGGGCACTCGCCGTCAACGCGCTCTCAACGTGCGGTCACGTAAGCGAGGAACTCGAGGGCGCCGAACCCCGCCTGCCAGCCCAGGCCGTGGTCCGGAAGACCGACGTCGACGGGTAAACGTCAGCGCCGTGAAAACAATGCCGGGCCGGTGGTAGCCATTAGACGGTCGGCACTCCTCTCGTTTCGTAGACAGAACGGCCCTGCTCCAGCGTCGCGGCGTGTACGGCGAGTGCCAAAGCGACGGATGCGTCGATCGGCCGCGTCCGATCAAGCTTCCTGAGCCGGCGCGGGTCACCGTTGTCGAACCGGTCGACCGCCGTCGCCGCGACCTGCGCGCCAATGGCCGGGTCGCCACGATGGCGCAGCGTCCCCTCGAGCACCTGACGCTCGAACACCGCCAGCGCCAGCCGGTGTGCCCCCGAATACGGCTCGACGGGCGCGACGGCCGCCCGCCACCGGCCGGCAATCGCCGCGGGGGCAGCGGCCTCAGTGCCTGCCGCTCCTCGGCCAGACGCTCGGCGACGGGGTAACGGCCGGTCGCGTGCGTGCGCCGGTTGCAGACCTGGTCGCGCCAATCGGTGTACTCACCGTCGAGCTCGCGCAGATCGGTGAAGCGGCGCGCCGGCCAGAAGCCGCTCTTCAGGTAACGCACTTGCGCTTCGACCGAGCCTTTCTCCCGCGGCGTCGCCGGCGTACACGGTGTTGCGTGGAAGCCGTAGTGGCCGCGCAGGTGCAGGAAGCGGCGATTCCAGATCACCTCGTCGCCTTCGCGGCGGGCGACGACCGAGCGCAGATTGTCGTTACGCACTCGCGCGGCACGCCGCCCAGCCACTCGAACGCGCGGGCCGGTAGCCGGTCCGCTGTGCCGGGCGCACCGTCGACGGTCGCAGCCGCTGTAGGTGCTCTTGCACCAGGCGCACCGACCCCATGTAGCCGTACTCGTCACGCAGGATCTCCGTCAGCCGCGGCGCCTTGATCGCCGGCCACTCAGCGAGCAGCCGTCGCAGCACCGGCTCAAACGGATCGAGCTGCGACCCCGCCGGTGCACGCCGATAGCGCGGCGGCTCCTCGCTCCGCGCCAACCGGGCAACCGTCCGCCGATTCATCCCCAGCCGCGGCGCGATCTCCCGCTCCGAGACCCCATCCGCGACCAACGCCCGCACCTGCGCCCACTCCAACGCGCTCCGCACCTCCGCACCTCTCGCTCGACATCACCGACCCTCAGGCTGCTCATACGGGCGAGTTTACGCACCCTACGTGAGTTAGGTCGGCCCAACCGTCTCTCAGAACGGAGCGCCCTGGGCACATGTTGGACGCAGACATCGATATGACCTGATCCCGTCGGCGTTGACATGGCGGGCCACGATTTTCTATAGGTCAGCGCCGCGCCCCAAGCTCTCAAGACCTACGCGACAGAAAGAACGTCAGTCGCCCATTCCTCGTCGACGGCAAGCTCGTCGAGCGTCCGGCTCAGCGCCCGAGCAAACGGCTCAGGCGCGAACCGTCGGAGGACAACGGTCAACGCCACCGCCTCGAACTGGGCGAGCTTGAGGCGTCGACTGCGGAGGCCGCCTCGCTCAGAGAGCTTGTGCAAGTCCAACAGCATTTCGACGAGTTCGACGTCATCCTCCTCCTCGAGCCGAGTGGAAAACTGTTCAAGTCGCTCCGCAGGGATCTCGCTCCGCCTGTCGTCGGACGTGAGGAGTTCCTCCAGTTCAGCTTTCAGCTCTCTGAGTTGTGCATCGAGTTCCTTCAGCTGTGAAGCGAACGCCTCATAGTCTGCGCGAAGGTCCGGCTGAGCACAGCGGTCAGGGGAACACCCTCCCGAACGCAGAACCCCGCGGCGCGGTGATGGGGCACCGGCCGACGCTTGGTGGAGTGAGTGCAGCGTGGTCGTATTCGACGCACGCTTCGGTGGGTCCTGCGCACGGCTGCCTCACCGTCACAACGGCATTGGCCGAAACCGAGGACGATTCGACGCTCACGGCCGGTGGCAGTCAATCGTTGTGTGTAGCTGCGCCTCGCCTCGTCGAGGGTGCTGGAGATGCTTGGCAGCGGGTGCGCGTCTGATCTCGATTCGATCGGGCTGGTTGTGCGACCCGCACGATAGGACCGAGTCGGTTACGCCACCGGGGGCGGCGGCTCGTCTGCAGCCTGGGAAAGCGGTGCGGGGACGAGCGCGGGCGCGGCGGCCGCAGTCCCGCGCCGGAGTGCCCCGCGCGCGCTCCGCCAGAGCGCGTTGAGGTCGCGCAGGCGCGGGACGAGGTTGCTGAGCCGGCCACCGAGAGCACGCGTCGAGATGAGAGCGATGAAGATGCCTCCGGTCGAATAGGCGAGGCTTGACGCGACGGCCGCGCCGAACCCGCCGGACCGGGGAATCAGAAGTATGTCGAGGACGACCGTGGCGATGAATGCCGCGCCGATGCCCGCCGTCTCGAGCAGGGGCTTGCGCTGCGCCGTGAGCGCGTTCCCGAAGAGCTTGAGGGCGAGGATGCCGACGGCGCCCGCGGCGAGGACCCGCAGCTCGCCGATCGAGCCTCGGAAGTCGGAGCCGAAGACCGTCACGCAGAGAATTGGAGCGGCCGCCACCATCGCACCGGCGATTGGAAGCGTGACGAGCACGGCTGCACGAAAGACGAGCGCGGTGTCGCGGGCGGTGTCACGGCGTGAAGCACGAACGAGATGCGGACGCTGCACGGCGGCGAGCGCGGTCGGAAGGTAGAAGAGCGCCTCGGCCCAGGCGACCGCAACGCTGTAGATACCCAACTCGCGGGTGCCCGCGATCGCTCCCACGAGCCACTGGTCGAGCCTGTAGTTCCCGAGCATCATGATGCGGCCGCCGTGAGCCCGGAGCCCAAACCCCAGCGTCTGCCTCGCGAGTCCGAGATCTGGGCGGCCGAAGCCGGCGATGCGGTACTGGACACACCAGGCGAACAACAGCGTGCCGAGTGCCTGCCCACCGACCCAGGCCCCGAAGGCAGTGCCGACGCTGATCACGCCGAGCGAGGCCAGAAGACTGTTCGCACCCACGTTGACGATAGGTACGACCATCGACGCAGCATTTGCGAACGCGAAGCGGTAGTCCGCGCGAACGAGCAGAAGAAGGTACGTCTGAAAGATCAGCAACGGAATCGAGGCGAGCGACAGCCACCGAAGCCCGATCGCGAGACCGCCGCCGATCCCCGGGAAGATCGCAATCAAACCTACGAGGAAGCCGATGGCGCAGGCGCCGAACGCCATCGCAAGGATCAACGAGTTCGTTGCCAGCGCGCGCCTCGACCGGGGTTGGATCCCGGCGAGATTGATGCTCGCCTGCTCCACGCCAAAGAGGGCCACTTGCGAGGACAGATAGGCGATCGTCGTCAGGAATGCGATCTGCCCGCGACCAGTTGGGCCCAGCGCCCTTGCGACGATCAGGACGTTGACGAGCGAGAGCACGGCGACCGCAAGCTGAGTGCCGAACGTGAAGAGCGCCGACGAGACGAAGGACGGGGGCTCAAAGGCTGCCGACTTTTTCGTCATTCCGCTGGACCCCGGCCAGCGAAGTGACGATCGTGCAGCAGTGCCGCGAGGAACAAGGCCTGTTTAGCCTTCTCGCGGCGTCCTCCCTCGAGCGCTCCGAGCGCGGCGAGGAAGATCCGCGTGTCCTTCGAGCGAGGCCGGAGCTGGCTGCACACGTCGCACTCTTTTGGCCGGTGGGCCAGGAACGCCGAGACAGCGAGCAACAGACCGACCTGATACGGGCGCGCAACGAATTCGATGCCGTGCGAGCCGAGCGCGTTCAGCTTACGGAGCTCCGGGTCGGCACTCGATGGAGCGAATGCACGGCTTGCGAGAACGAACATCGGCAGATCGGACTCGGTGTCGCCGATCGCGAAGGCGAATCGCGACTTGCTCCGCTCGCGGGTGGTGCCGTTGAGCTCTTCCGCAAGGATTCGAAGCCCGGCCCCCTTGTCCACATGCGCGACGGTGAAGTCGGTTTGCGACTGCGCGGCGATCGGCCGAAAGCGCGTCGGATCACCAGTTCGCGTGAGCACGTCCTGGATGGTTCCCGCGTCTAGGCCGGAGGGTCGACCGCGCGAGTCGAGACGATACGCGCGTATCCCGTGTTCGTGAAGCGGATCGAGCTGAACGCCGGGCGTTCTGAGCAGGATCGCGCGGAGCGCCGCGAGCTCCTCCTGATCGGCCGCAGTCAGGAGAGTCCGCACGCGACCCGAGAGGTGGTCGTAAACGACGGCGCCGTACTCCGCGACCCCGCCGGGAAGGCGGAACGCTATGCAGCGGGCACGTACTTCGGCGAGGGAGCGCCCGGTCGCCAGCACGGGACGGTAGCCGTGGCCGGTGAGCGCGCGCAATGCCATGGCCCCCGCCGGCGAGATCGCCGGGTAGGAGAGCCACCTCGTCTCGAGAACACCGTCCACGTCGATCGCGCACAGCGGACCCGAGTCCGGCGTCGCCCGGTCGGCAAAGAAGAGGTCACTGAAGTAACGCTGGTGGGCAAGCGCCATCGCCTGCTGCCCGGCCAGGAACCGGGCGAAGGAGGGCCGAGTCGGGGAGTCCTTCGCCTCCCCCTTGGCACCCCTGACCGTGGCTCGGTCGTCACGGCGAGCGATTCGATGGTGGTAGAGAAGCTGGTAGAGCAGCCACCGCTCTCCGCTGATCGCTTCTCCGACGGCGCGCTCATAGTGCATTCGCAGACGGTCGCCGAATTCGAGTCCCGCGGGCTGCGCGGGAGCCGAGGCAGCGTAGTCGGCTGCGGCACAAGCGAGATCGAAGACCGCGTCGTAGCAATACGTGTCCTCGTTCGAGAACGCGCGCGTGGCGAAGTCGACCTTGCGGATCGTCCCTTCGTCGATCCGTTCCGTTGGAGGTCTGAACCAGTGAGAGAGGCCCATGCTTCCGTCCACGACGGAGGGACGACTCGCTTTCACGAGCCGCAGGGCGATCCGGTTCGTCATAGGGCGAACGACGTATCTTGCTTTACCGAAGGCGTCCCCAAGCATGGAGGCGACGATCTCCCATACCGGCTCGCGGCCCACTAGTCGGCGGCTGACATCTTCAGGGACGGCGAGGACGTCCCGACAGGCAACGACGTACGACGCCACGCGCGCCGCGACCGTCTCGTCTTCCGAAGGCGACGGCGGAGCAAGCCGCCAATCCTCCGGGAGCCAGGCTCGGTACAGCAAGCCATCGTCGAAGCCGTAGACCTCCGGCAGGAAGGGCGCGAGCCGGGATGCGACCGTGATCGCATGCCTCCCGAGATAGCCGAGCCCGACGCCTCGAACATCGATGTCCTGCTCCACGCGCTCGCCTGAGCCCTCCTCAACGATGCGTGCTCGAAAGACCGCGCTCGCGTGCCGGCGATGCGCCGGCGACACGCGCGTCGCCAAGGTATCGAGCCGCTTTACGTCTTCGATCTCGCCGACCACGACCTTCCGCGAGGCGGCGCCGCTAGAAATCGCGATCGTCTTTCCCCGCACCAGTCGGACGAGGGTCTGCCGGACAGCGCGCTCCGAGAGCATGTCTCGAATCGACGAACGCTCCCACGGAAGCACGATCGACGCGTACTCGTCGAGGCGCGGAGGAAGCGCCGCAGACGAACCAAACAGCTGCACCAGGAGTACGAGCGACTGGGTTCCGACGCCGAGGCCTCGGAGCTGTTCCGCCGTTTGCGCGAGTTGTGCTCCCGTTCGAGGTGGGTCGTCGACCACGCACACGAGGCCGTCGGCCCGAACTGTCTCGGCGATGCGTTCGAGCTCATGCGAGAGCAGACCGTGGCCCGGACGCAACGTCAAGAACGCCACGTCCGCATACCCGTCTCCTTTCAGGAAGGCTCGGTGAAGAGGTGCCAGATAGCTTCCCGAAGTCCGCAAGCCGACCACGAGAATCGGCCTCGTGCGATCCGGGAACCTCTTTGAGAGGAGGTGGGCGAGCAGGCGGCAGTCTTCCGGTCGTTGATCGAAGCTGCGGAAACACTGAGCAAGACGGACGACGCTCGTACGCAGGGACCCCGGGAGCCCTGCTACGGGCTCAACGACGTCTCGCGCCGCCAGCAGTAGCTCCGCGTCCACCTCAGCCGTCTCGTCTCCTCGTGCCCCGGCACCAGGCCGCTCGACCTCGGCGGCGACCTCCTCCGCCAGGCGCCCGACGAGGGCGGCAAGCTCTCCCTGCCAGCGGACCAGCCCTCGCTGACGCGAGCTGCGCGCCCGAAGCGCGAGTCCGATTGAGCGAGCCAGGCGAGCACTCGCCGATGCCACCGAGCCGGCGGGGGACTGGACAAGCTCCCCGATCCGGACGGCGACCCGGCGCAGTGAATAGACGTCGCGGTGTAGGTAGTCCTCGACGATCTGGTTCATCCCCGCGGCGAGGAGAAAGGCGTCGAGGACGTGCTCCTTCCTCGACGACTGCCCGAAGTCATCGCCGGCAAGCTCCTCCGCGAGCAGAGCCGAGATCTCATTGAGATCGAGCAACAGATCGAGCATGTCAAACGATCCCCGCGAGCTGCCCCCAGCCATTGGAATCGGAGATCAGGTCAGGTTTGTAGCAGGTACTTCGGGGACCGGCGTCGATGGCGGATGTGCGTCTACAGCGTCAACGGCACCCGCAACTTCCGCGCTGCGAGAGTTGTTGCCCGACGTGCCGGATGTTTGGCTTTTGTAAGCGCGAGTTATGAAATGCTTTAGCTTCAACCTGCCCAGGGCTTCCTCGGTAATGCCCGAGCCCCCCGGGCGCAGGCGGCCGAGCTGCGGCGCGAGGACCAACGCCGCCCCTGGGCAGGCACCTATGTCGCAGCGCATCGCAAGATCTGCGCTCGGGGGGCGTCTGTTCAGTGGAGTCCCGGAGCTGGTCGTGCTGGAGCTGTGGATCCTCCCGGGGGGGAGACGGCCAGCTCGGGTCCCAGTCTCGATACGGTTCCGCTCGTGCAAGCCCCGATGGAGAACGCCGGCGGCAGGCTGACGCCGGGACGGTCAGGGCGTGACGAGATCGCGCAGCTGGTCGAGGCGCTTCGGGCCGATCCCGGGGATCGCTTTCAGCTCATCGACGCGTATGAAGGCACCGTGCTGCCGGCGGTAGTCGAGGATCTTCTGCGCAGTGACCGGGCCGATACCGGGCAACGTGTCGAGATCTTCGACGGTCGCCGTGTTCAAGCGCACCGGGCTCGCAAAGGCGGCCGACGCGCCGCCGCCCGCGGCCGCTCCCGGTGCCCCGCGTGCCGGCATGACCACCTGCGGCTGATCCGCCACGGGTGTGGCACGGTCGACGAGCGCGAGATCGACCTTCTTCCTCCCCGCTCCATCGGCCGGGGAGACCGCATCGGCGATCTCCCAGCCCACAGCGCGCTCGCTCCGGATCAGCTTTGGCAGCGCGACTGAGACGCCGATCAGCACCCACAGCGAGCGGGAGCTTTCCGTGGACAAGAAGATCGATGCAACCGACCAGCCGAGGAGACTCAGCAGTAGCGCGTTTGCAATTCGCGCGACGAAGGCGGATCCGGCCTCTCGGGCTCTCTTCGAGGTGCGGATGAGCTGACGGGCCGTCGCGAGCAAGACGGACATGAAGAGCACAAGACCGGGAATCCCGAGCTCCGCCAGCGTGCCGAGGTAGACGTTGTGCGTCTCACTCGCCTTCCCGGTCGCGTGCAGTTCGATGTGGCGAAAATCGACGCCCTCGGTCTCGTGCAACAACCGAGGAGCGGCGGCGGGAAAGGCGCCGTAGCCGAGCCCGAGCACGGGGCGCTGCTCAACCGAGGTCCAAGCGGCGTCCCAGAGATATATGCGGCTGGACCCAGTCGAATCGCTCGTCTCGAGCGATTCGACGCGCTGGATGAGCGGCGCTCCCGTCACGGCGAAAGCCACGCCGCCTGCGAGGAAGACGAAAATCAGGATTGCCGCCTTCTGGGGGCGAGAGCGGAAGAGCGCACGTGCAGGAAGAACGACGATCAGGAGCATGACGGTGGTAACGGCGAGGAGCCCTCCGCGCGACTCGGAGGCAAAGATCGAGGCGACGATGCCGAGCACCGCAGAGACGAGAAGGAGACGCGCCGAGCGGCTACGGGTCGAGGCGACGAGGGCAATGGTCAACGGAACGGCGAGCACCTGATACACCGCGAAGAGGTTGGGATCGCCCGCTCCTCCGTTCGGGCGCCCCTCCTGGAGCTGGCTCGAGATCCCGAGCGCGACCGTTGCAATACCGAAGAGTCCGATCAGGAGCGAGGCGGCTGCTATTGCAGCGAGGAAAATCCGAAGCTCGCGGACTGACTCGATGAGAGTCGCGGCCGCGAGCAGGTAGACGACGGCAAGCATCAGTGAGCCGAGCTTGATGCGGGTGTCCACAGCGTTGATCGTCCACGCGAAGCTCGCAAGTGCCCACAGGAAGTAGGCGCCGACCCAGACGAGAGGTGAGGTCGCGCCGATCGTCAGCCGCCTCTGCATCGCAATAACGAGAACGACGCAGAGCGCCAGCGGGGCGAGGAGCCGGCTGATCGTGATCCCGCCAACGCTCAGCGCCTCCACGAACACCGAAACGGCGAGGATCGGCAGGATGACCTTGGGCCGGAGGACGATCCCGACGGCGAGCGTCAGTGAGAGCGCGAGGACGACTCCGAGCTGGTTATTGAAGGCAGTGCCGATGCCGAGAAGCGCCGCTGCAACCAGGCCGGCGCCGCCCCATGCGAGAGCATCGCCCTCCCTCGCACGCGTGCCCGTGCCGGCTAGCACGTTCACCTCAAGTCTTGCTGCGCTGAGCGGCCTCGAGGCGGGAGGGGACGGCGCCGGTGTCCCCGATCAGCCTCGTCGTGTGCACCTTCGAGCGGGCTCGTCCGCGGAACAAGAGGTGGCGACGTGTGGAACGCGGATGGCAGAGCACGACGCCGATCCTCGTCCGCTCGACAGCCGCGAGGATCTTCCGGACGGCTTCCGCGTTAGCCTCAGTCGTCGAACCCTTTCGCGCTGCGACGAGGATCGTGTCGCTCGCCATTGCGAGCGGAAGGGCCTGCGGCGAGAGCAACAGCGGCGGCGCGTCCACGATCACGTAGCGACTAAGCGAGGAGAGCGTGGTCGTGAGCGAGATGAGGGCGTCCGCGTTAATGAGAGCGGGTCCACTCGAGCGCGATGGTCCCGTCGGCAGCAGCCCGAGACCACGCCGTTGCTGCGGCGAGTCGGCGAAGCGAGCGGCGAGGGCCTCCCCGACTCCATCGCCATGACCGTGGCTCGCGGCGACCGGTAGAGGCCGAACGGCGTGGAGTGCGGTCTCGAGCTCGACGCGGCGGTCGACGACGTCGACCAGGTCGTACGACTCGGGGCCTTCCGAGTTGGCTTGCACTCCGAGGTAGTTGCTGACGGTCGGACTACGACCGTCCGCTTCGACGCAGATGACGTCCTCGCCTGCAGCCGTCAAGGCTGCCCCGAGATGAGCGACCAGCACACTCTTACCCTCGTTGTCCTCCGCGCTCGTGACGACGATCACGTGGCCGCCGCTCGCGTGCATTGCTTGGAGCCAGCCGATCAGCGGCGCGAGCGCACGGACGAGTTGCTCATCCGCTCGTCCTTGCCGGGGAGAAAACCCGAGTGGCGGCATACGCCCCGCTCTTGCCGGCAGCGTTCCGACGACCGGCGCTCCGAACGACTCCTCCGCCTGCTCGCGACTGTCGATCCGCGGGTTCAGGCTCTCGCGGGCAAGAGCCAGGCCGACCCCGATCAAGAGCGCGAGCGCGCCGGCCAAAGCGATCGTCATGAGGGGTCGCGGCGAGATGCGTCCCGGTTCGAGATGGGCCGGGTCGAAGATGCTCGCGCTGACCGGCACGGTCGCCGCGCCACCCGGCGAGGCCGAACGGTCCTGTCCGCCGAGCCGCTGTCTGACGAGCGCCGTGAACACATCGCCGGTCTGGCGCAGGATCGCGACGGCCTGGGTCTTGTCACGCGAGTCGTACCGGACGGAGAGTACCGCGGTCTGTGGCTTCGTCGAGACGGCGAGGTGGTCCAGGAGCTCGCGAGGCGTGAGCGAGAGGTCGAGCTTCGTGATGACCCTGCTGGCGACGATGTCGCTCTCGAGGAGGTTGGTCATCGTCTGCGCGAGCGGGTCGACGGCACCGGCGTCCGCGGGTTGGAAGATTCCGCCGCCCTGCCCGATGACGATCTTCATCGACGCGCGATAGACAGATTCCTGGGTCGACAGGAAGATCGCTGCCGAGACCAGGGCGGCGGCCAGGCAGAGCGCAATCAGCCACGCGGCGCGCCGAAGGGTGCGCAGATGGCGAACGAGAGAAAGGTCCTCGGGCACGTTATGGGAACGACGAGTGCACGAATCGTAGCCAGGGGGTCTTGCGCCTGCTCCAGTCGGGATTGATCGGACTGCGGCAAGGGCCTCGGGTGCCCATCACTCAACAGGGCCGGCGGGGTTCGAGGGCGAGCGCGCCGACCCGGGCGAGGAAGGTGACGCGACCCCGGCAGCGAGCCCCGCGAGTCCGCGGAGCATGCCGAGGCCGTAACCGAGGTGAAGCACAGGAAAGACGGCGGCGACGGCGGGCAGAAGGCGTAACGATTCCCTTCGACGGGCGATTGTCCGGAGCCCGAAGCCGAGGGCGCAGCAGCCGTAAACGGCGACCTCGGCGGTAAGGAGCGCACGGGCGCGGCGAGAACGGATCGAGATGAGCGTGAGCGACGCGAGAGAGCCGACGAAGGTGAGAGGCATGAGGCTGCGCAGGCTCATCGGCTGCCTGTGCTTCATCATCAGGTCGACTTTGCCTCGCCCATAGCCGGCGTACTGAGAGAACAGCTCCGCCGCCGAATCCCTCGGCGAATAGAAGATCTTGATCTGTGAGTCGAGAATCACTCGCCCGCCGGCCCGGCGCAGGCGGAAGTTGAAGTCCTCGTCCTCGTTGCGCGGCAGCGACCCGTCGAAGAGCCCGACCTGCTCGAATGCGTCGCGGCGAAAAGCACCGCCGTAGACGGTGTCTACCTCGTCACGTCCGCCCGCAGCATGGCGCGTCCAGCCGATGCCGCCGAACGGGCTGTCTGTGGCACACGCTGCAGCGCGCCCCATGCGACTTCGCCCCACCGGCACCGTCAAGCCCCCGACATTCCATGCGCCGGTCTCTTCGGCTGCGGCGATGCAACGCTCGAGGTAATCGTGCGGATAGTGGGCACGACAATCCATGCGAACGATGAGATCACCCCGGGCGCGCCGGATGCAGGCGTTGAGACCGTGGGGGATGAGCCGGTCGCGGTTCTCGACGAGCGTCAGCGGCAGGTCATGCCGGCTCGCTGCGGCGCGTAGTCGTTCCAGGGAGCGGTCTCTCGAACCTCCGTCAGCTACCAGAAGCTCGAGCTCGCCGGCGAATTTCTGAGCGGCGATATCGGCGACGAGTCCGTCGACCCGCGCTTCCTCGTTGAGCATCGGCACGATGATCGACACGTGCTCGATCCGGCCAGTTTCCGGTCGCCGAAACCGACCGTCGGAGACCGACCGTCCCTCCACACCGCTCACCCGGTGTCCGACGCCTTAGGGCGGAGCCGGTGAGCGCGGTAGCGCGTATCCGCTTGCCACGTGGTGGACGACATTGATCAGGTCGCGAAAGCGTCGGCCACTCTCACGACTCAGTGCCACCGTTCGGGTACGAGCCCGTTGGTATTGTCGGCGTCCAGCTTGCGACCGCTTGTTCATAGTCGTCCCGCCGGCCGATGTCGAACCAGAGCCCGTCGTACGAATAGGCTCCGACCGGCTGCTCCGCCGCGAGTAGCGCCTGAACGAGATCGGGGAAGTCGAAATACTCGCCTTTCGGGATGAAGTCGATCGCCTGAGGCTCGACGGCGTAGATGCCCATGCTCACCTCCGACATGATCTCGGGCTTCTCGTCCCACGCGTGCACTCGGCCGACCTCGTCCTCGACGCGAACGACGCCGTAATCGATCTTTACAGTCCGTTGCACCGTGGCGACCGTCAACACATTGCCGGACTCACGGTGCCGGCGAAGCAGATCGCGGTAGTCGAGCGTCGTGAGCACGTCTCCGTTCATGAGTATGAACGAGTCGTCGAGCCCCTCGATCAGGCGAACCGGGGCAGCCGTGCCGAGCGGGATTTCCTCCTGCACGTAGCTGATGTTCACGTTCCGATCCGTACGGCTGTCGAAGATAGCTCGGATCAGATGCGAGAGATATCCGACGCAGAACGTGATGTCCGTGATGCCGAAAAGGGCGAGCTGTTGTACGACGATCTCGAGGACTGCGCGGTTGCCGATCGGCATCAACGGCTTCGGCAGTACCGAGGTGTATGGAGCAAGCCTGCGACCTTGCCCGCCGGCAAGGATGACTGCCCGGTGCTTCGTGTGAGGCGGGTTGTTGGCTTGCAGCCTTGCGTTCCTCTCGGTTTTCGGCGACCAGCACTGCACCGACGGATGACGGCTTCCTGACGAAGCCTCTGCAGGGTCACGCCGGCGGCGGCCGCGCGTTGCCTGGCGAACTCATGCGGACGACCTGGCGTCGTCCGAGGTTCGCCTCGATTGCGAACAAGCACGCGGTGGCGAGGCTTCCGGACCGGATCTTGGAGGCAGTGCTTGTCTCCTCCCGCGCAGAGAACCTTGCCGCGGGTCTGCGCGCGATCAGAAGACCGGGTACCGGTGTGAACGCGATCCTCCCGGCTGTATCCATCCGCAGCGCCGCTTCCTTCCCCCGTTGCCACAGTCGCAGTTGGGAGCGTCAAGCATAATCTGTAGCTGTTCTTTAGAGGATCTACCCTATAAGAAGATTCCCCTCTTGGCGATACCCCGAGCCCAGGGTCTCAAGATGGGTTCAAGACAACCCGCAGTCGGGGACGCTCGGCCCGGGGGCAGGCGGCTCGATGGCTGGTCGTGCCGGAGAGCGAGGGCGAGTGCCGTTATGGGAGCTCACCGCCGGGCGCTGCGCCCGGTCAAAGCGTTGCTGCCTCAGGCTGAGGCGGCCGGTCGTGCGATGGACGGCAATATCGCGACGCAGAATGATCGCCGTCACTGTCCAGGCGAGGATCCAGAGATCCATCCGGAACGAGCGGTTCGCGGCATACAGCCGGTCGATGGCCATCTTCTGCGGAAGGAGTCTCTCGACATAATCCCGCAGCCGGTCAGTCGGGTCGAGAATCGCGGCCTCCTTGGCGAAGGCGAGCTGGCAGAGCCCGGTGATCCCGGGCCTCACCTCGAGGATCGCCGCGTAGTCGTCTCGATGGGCGAAGACGAATTCTGGATCCTCCGGCCGCGGCCCGACGAGGCTCATCTGCCCCCGGAGGACGTTCCAGAGCTGGGGAATCTCGTCGAGCCTGGCTGCCGCGAGGAAGCGGCCGAGTCGGGTGAAGCGTTCATCCCCGGCGATGGTCAACGCCGGGCCCGAGGCATCGACCCGCATCTTCCGGAACTTGAGCATGTCGAACGCGCACCCGCGAAAGCCGACGCGGCGGCTTGCATAGAAAACCGGGCCCCTGCTGTCCAACTGGATCGCGATCGACACGCACGCGATCAGCGGCGCGAGCAGGACGAGAAGGAGCATGGCCGCGGCGATGTCGAAGAGGCGCTTCGCGGCGTCTTCGATCCTGCGGCCGGCGGCTGCCTCGCTCGGTCTAGACGGCGCGAGCGTGAGCGCAGCGATGATCGCCGCGTCGGTCTCGGCGACTGATGCTGCGCTTCCACCAGCCGTCGCAACCGAAACCGCGATCCGTTCGACACGGATGGCGTTCTCGTCCGTTGACTGCTCCCCCGTATTTTGTGCGCCTACGCTGTGAAGTCTACCGGTACCGAACGGGTGCTCTAGATGTAGTTCCTAAGCACGTTGGTTCATCCGGGCCTCCTTGGAGGCTGAGAGCTGCCAAGCCACTCAGTCCAAGGGAGGACCCGGATGAAACTTCACGGTAACGCCGCTCTCAGCTGGCGCGGTCGTCGCGAGCTCGCGCG
>WNFU01021327.1_pt1 | contig 15965 bp, 8 predicted proteins | sample 5400121 | NCBI WGS metagenome assembly WNFU01 (sample SAMN13153360, study PRJNA577476) | soil metagenome | isolation source: 100 cm soil or saprolite under grassland replicate 1 | place: USA:California | collected 2016-06-15
AGCGGTTACCGGTCCATTGCGCATTAACCACAGCCTGATAACGCGCTTTCGCGTACGGGATTGCCAGACGATCAACGGCGCGCCGAATGCCGAGACCAAGCCGCTCAAGGATTCTCTCGACAACGGCCGGCTCGTACGCATCTGGCGCTCGATCATATTGGTCGAGGACACGCACCGAATCGATCAGCTCGAAGAGCGAGGTATCAAGGAGCTGACTCACGTGGTGAGACAACGTATCGTTCATACGCCAGCTGAAGCTGTACCAAATAAATGCTCCGCGCTCATCCGTCGAGAAATGTAGTCCTGGACCAGTGATGTCGAATTGGATCTCAGTCATCGCGCGCTTCAGAGCGGTGTCCATCGTCATGCGACCATATTTATCCCAATACTGTTCGGCATTAAGGGTTTCGAGTTGTTGGTCTTCCGGCTCTTTCTCGGGAAGCGTGCCTGCCAGACCTCGCTGAATGTATTCATTGCCGTAACGCCGCCGTAACTCCTTCAGCAAAGCCTCGCGTTGTGGCTCTGGTAACGCAGGAATCGACTGGATCTCCTTATTACTAACAACCACATAGACATGGTCGCGTATCCATTGATCGACGAACGCCTTGTTGGGATCAGTGACGTTGAGAACCTGACCGGGAGGCGATTGACTAGTATCTGGTTGTCTTTGGATTCCTACTTTCGAATTAGCACCAAGTTGGCGCGGTGCAGATATTTGGTGGTGCGGGTGGGACCCATTGTTTGTGACCGAAGAGACAACCTCCTTTCCAACCTGGTTGGCCTCGTGTTCCAGAGGATCATCGTGACGACTGATTGTTACCTCATTGCCTGAGAATGTGGCCGACTGCAACAGCGCACCGTCTGATTGTTGGATTGAATGCGTTAGTTCGTGGGCCAACAGGAATTGACCATCGCTACTTTCGGGAGCGTATTTTCCTCGGCCAAAGTAAATGTCCCTCCCGCTTGTAAAGGCGTTGGCTTGCAGAGCTTCAGCCGACGCTGAGGCTTTGTCATCCGTATGAACCCGCACATCACCGAGGTCGCGGCCGAAACGCGCTTCCATTAGATTTCGCGGCGCCTCGGCCAGGGGCTCGCCGCCACCGGTTGGAATTGTGAAATCGTGAGTTGCTGTTTCAGTATTAGTTGATCCCGGCGTGCGTTTAGTCTGAATGAGGGAATTTGATTCCAACTTTCCTGCGGGAGGCTGAGCGCTGACCGCGCTCGGAAATCCGTTGCAAGTACTGCACGTTCCTCCGCAAGCGCACTCGCGCTGGATTAAGGGGCCGGGACTCTGCGTTCCCTGAATGATTGCCCGCTGCACGAAATGATTTCCACGCGTTTGCTGCGCGCGCTTGAACGCGCTGCTGCGGAATACTGTGTTGGCTGGATGTGACAGGGAAGGATGCGAAAGCCGGGCTGTCGTAGCTGCCGGGGGCTCGCCCGCGAAGATACTACTCAGCGGGCCGCCAAACTGCTCGCCGCCAATTTCGGAAACGGGCAAAGCGCCAACCTGCCTGGACTGCGAAACTTCATGCTGTTCGGCAGCATCTGTGACTTCGGCAACAGCAGCCATAATTTAGGGCGGTGGATCACCTGAACTTGAAGGTCCCGGCGCCGACTTCTGCGCCCCCGTTCCCGAGGGCGCAGTCAACGTGATCCCCAGGGAGCTCGACAAGTCCTGAATCAATTTCTTCGTCGCCGAATCTTTCAAACGCCGGCGCAACCAGCCTTCAAACGCCTTCTTGACTTTCGCCACATCAGCCGCCGGAATGGGAGGACTTGGAGGTGACTTGTAATAGCCCTGGAGCAAAGCCAAAGCGCTCTTTTGGGCAGCCGCCCCGGCCGTTTCGTAGTATTTGATCAATGGCTGCCACTGCGGACCAAAGCTGTGAAGCTGATGGAAGTAGTTGATGAAATCCTGCGTGTATGTCTCAACTTCCTGATCGTCGAAGTCGGTCGACGCAGCCGGCGCCTTTCCCGGTTGGGTCGCCGGCGCTGATGCGGCTTTCACTGGAGCCGCATGATGGACGGTGTGATAGAGCTCGTGGTTGACGTACATCTCGGTGAAGACGGAGCTGTTTTCGTCGAGCGCTTTCGGTCCAATAATGACGTATGTCTTGCCGCCGTCAGTGAAGAAATGTCCGTAGTTGTCAGTCAGCGATCGGGTGGCCGCCCCGGAGCCTAACGGCTTTGACTTTTTGGTATTGAGATTAATGTCGAAGTTCAGATCTGGAAGCGGCTTGTAATCTTTCGGATCGACGTTGCCTCCCGTGCTCGTGTTGGCCACTACCACTTTCTTCTTCATCGCGGCAATCGCCGTCTCGACCAGCGCGGCCATCTTCGTCGCGTCTTTTGCTGTTTTGGCGTCGGTGACATCCTTCGACCAATTGGCAGGGGAGCCCATCGGTGTGCCGACGCGAACCGGAGAAAGAGGAACGTCAACGATGCGTCCGGCAGCAATTCGTTCCCCTGCGCGGTCGGCCTCTCGCTCCGGATCCGAGCTGGTCGTACGCGCGTTGCCGGACATGCCCTTCGATTGCTGTACTACGTGGGCCAGCTCATGCGAGAGCAAATGAGTTCCTTAATGAGTGCCGGGCGCATACTTATTCTTCGCCGAACTGAGCCTCCATCTGCTGCCTTGTGCTCTGAGGCAAAGCAGTGCTGCCGGCGTTGACTTCCGCTGACGATTCGGTGGCGCCTGGTGCTGGACCACCAAGCACCCTTTGCATTGTCTGGTTGCCTATAGCGTGCTGGAGCTCCAATAGCTCAGCAGCAGCAGGATGGGTTCCATCGATCTCAGACTCAGACTCCCGATCCTCCTCCTGATCGTGTGTTGCTCTTGATCTTGAGTGATGCCACCACATCAGCTTGCTTTCGCCGTTTGGGCATGGTTGTCAGCAAACAGTTGCTCGAGGTCGGGATTCGCAATTCGCTTTTCGAAATCCACCCATACCCTTTTGTCTTTGCGGCAGTCGTACCCTCGACAAGGCAGTGGTCTCTGCTCGCGAACCGTGCAGCAACTACTCTCACGATCCAGATGGCGGCAGTAACCCTCCGAATCCTGCGCTATCAAATAGGGGCGCCCGAGGTCCCACTTGATGACGCCTTCCTCAACATCCTGTTGCGAAAGCGCAAAGCTCATCCGGCAACACGCCGCCTTGCAAAGATGAACGCGACTCTCGCAATCAATCTCCACGGTCTCAGCAAACGTGTATTTGTCTCCCTCGTCCGCCTGCATCGCTACGCCCATTCCTCGATCGAGAAACGCTTCGAGCAGACGAGCGGCCACTTCTCGTTTTTTCTCTTCGAGTTCGTCCAGCTCCACGAGTCCCTTATCAGTCAGGAGCTCAACCAGAGCGTATAGGAATGACGCGCTCTCAAGCAGTTTGCTGGTATTCGCGTTGAGGCGGCTATGACAGTAGAGCAGCCCGCCGGACACCTCGTTGCGCTCGACCCCGGCCACCTCGTTGCGTTTTACCCTGGATTGAATCGTTACTAGTTGGTTCAATGTGCTCACCGCTTTCGCTATTCAGGTGCGACAAACTGTCCAGTCTGCCCTGCGAACCGCGCGACAAGTGTCGTTCCGGAACTAACGTCTTCTCGCGCGAGATCCACCGCAGACTGGACGGTTTATCGCACGTGACAAACCAGATCTGGTTCCCTTCCAAACTTCGTTGCAGACGACGAAATAAAAATCCTTAACTCAACACCTGGGAGGGCGGCACGGTCCGTTTAATCAGTTCGTAATACGGACCGAAATCAGTCTTCACCGCCAATTTCCCTTCCTTCTGATACTCGCTTTTGGTTGCCAGAATAAGGTGCGACATGCTTATCGGTTTCGACTCCTGAGCGGCCATGAAAGCGGCGCCGAGAACGATGTTCTTGATGTTGCCGCCGGTCATTTTGAATTTTTGTGCGAGGAACGGGAAGTCGATGTCCTTATGGCACGGCGCATCCTTCGGGAAGTGGCCACGCCATATACGCTCTCTCAGAAGGTCGTCAGGGAAAGGAAACTCTAAGACTTCCTGCATCCGACGAAGGAAAGCATCGTCAAGATTCTGCTGCAAGTTGGTGGCAAGTATGACAACGCCTTCGTATTGCTCAACGCGTTGCAGCAAATAGTTAACTTCGATGTTTGCGTAACGATCGTGAGCATCCTTTACTTCAGTTCGCTTACCGAAGAGTGCATCTGCTTCGTCGAAAAACAGAAGCGCCTGACTCTGCTCGGCCTCTCGAAAAATTGCACTCAGGTTTTTTTCTGTCTCGCCTATGTATTTGCTGACCACACTCGACAGGTCGATTTGATAAAGATCAAGCGAAAGCTCGCCGGCCAGAACTTCTGCGGCCATAGTCTTTCCTGTGCCTGAAGGGCCGGTGAAGAGAACGTTCAGACCTTTGCCGCGCGAGAGCTTTTCGCCAAAACCCCAATCTCGATGCACCAATCTTCGATGCTTCATCCAGGCGGCAATATTGTGGAGCTGTTGGGCCTTTTCCGGCGGCAGGACCATGTCAGACCAGGTGTAGCGTGGCTCAATTCTGATCGCGAAGCGACCGACCTGAGGACTGGTCAGAGCGCGGCCCGCATCCAGCAAATCCTGAATGCCCGGCTGCGATTGGTTTGGATCTCTAACGGCGGCTAAACTGCGAGCCATGTCGATAGTCTGCCTGATGCGCTGACCGCCGAAGCGAAATGTGTCGGCCAGTCGAGAAGGATCGGCTGTAGTCTGCGCGACGCTGAGTGCGGCCTTCCATGTTTGCCTGCGCAAATTGAATCCGGGAGTTTGGATGTCTAACCGCCAGACTCGAATATTGGCAGGTATACGAGCGAAGGCCCTCTCTGACCCAAGCAACAGGATTGGTTCATCGAAAACAGCCAAGGTGTTCCACAGGAGAGTCAGCGCCTGACTCGCTATCTGACTTTCACTGCCGTTGGCGGCAGGCTCCCTGACTCTCCAATAAGCCTTAGTGCGATACCTCTTCTGTCGGCCCCTCTCAGGTAAGCTGCCAGGTTCCGTAGTTGCTCCTGCGTATTCGGGTCGGTCTCAGACTCGTGACTTGAAAATCGCGGTTCAACCAACCTTGCAGCGCCCTCGGTTATGGGTGCCTGATCAAGCAGGAAGGCAATGATTGCTTCGTCGATCTTCAGAAACTTGCGCAGCAAAGGAGCATCGCGGTCATGCGGCTCTGCTGCCATTTCCAACAAACGATTGGCAAAGAGTGTGGATGAAGGCGCAAAGAGAATTCGGCCGTCGAGTTTCTCGCGTTCGGATCGACAAATGAGGTTTAGGGCCAGATTGATACTGGGATGCTTTCGCGTTACATCATTTTGGAGATAGGCGTATAGCGTCTCATAGTGAGGTTCCAATTCTACGGCAATAGTAAGTAACAAGACGTCGACTTCCGCCGGCGAAAGATTGAAACGTCTTGCCAGCGCAGGCAATGCGAGCCATCGCCTTGCCTCTTCAGACAACTTGCGCCGGGCATCAATATCCTGCCGCAGCTTCTCGAGCTTCTGATCGATAACAGTCAGCTCATCCTGGACCACCTCATGACGTCTCCAGCGTTCACCAAAAAAATCCGGAGCCTGGGCGAGCGCGTCGATTTCCGGCTCAGAGATCACCAGCCCACGAAACTCATCTGCCGTTTGTGCGGGATCCGATCTTCGCGCCACTAAAAGGGCGCGCTTAAGCAGCAAGTCGAGCCGCGCCATTTCTTCACGAAGATGCTCAAAACTGTTCTGATAAGGTTCCATTTCACGCCAGTCAGCCAACTGATCGACTAGTCTGGTCAAATCATCTTACGAACTTCTCACAAACCTTCCAGCTGAAACTCCAATCGACGGCTACCCAGCCAGCTTATCGATTCCACAGATTCGTCCATGCCCGAAATATGCAGCGCTATGTGAAAGGGGTTGGGCTGGAGAATAACGAGAATCCGTTTGTCGTCGATGCAGATGCGGCCTGCCTGTAGGAAAAATGTTCTGATTACGTAAGCAGTGGCCGCCTTGCGAAAACCGCGTACTCTTTCTGCGAACTCGCGAGTCAGGCCGTCAGCCAGGCAATCAAACGTAGTTTCCCAATCTCGGCACGCATCAATATCGATTTCCTTCGCGAGATCGAGCGCCTTGAGCAACTCCAGTCTTTCGGCGTCAGATACGAATGATAGAAAAGCGCGGTATGACGCAAGATCGGCATACGCCGGTTCAGCCCAACCAGCAAACACAGATATCCCAGGCTCCAGGCGGTCCGCTTCCAGTGAGTGGCCCATCAGCCGCAGTCCCAGTCCTGCCAAACAAAAAACAACTGCGCGTGGTCCATAGGTCAGGCCCAAAGACGTCTGGAGGATCCGCTGCGGCCATCCAAGTCGATCGAGTAAGCCAACCAGCAGCAACAACCCGGCGCAGTCGCTCGACAGCCAGGAGTAATCCTTTCCACGCGCCGCACGCTTCTTATCTGTGAATGGTGTCAGCTCATCAAGCACTTGAGTGAGCGAGGTGAGCTTATGATCGTGAACCTGGTCACCCGCTTGGGACGCCAGGCTGCAAACCTGTTCCAGCAATGCTAGGACAACTGGATTGAGCAAACGCCCACTCTGCTGCAAAGCTTCCGGTGACAGCTGTTTGAGCCACATCGCAGGCTCGCGCGTTGGCGTCATTTCCACGAGCACATCCAGGGTCATCAACACGTGCAAGATGCGCCGGGGAGTCCAATCCCGTCTACCGGTGGACCGGTTCAACTTGCTGAGAGCCAGGAACAACCGGAGCGCCCGGCGTCGCGTCGCGAGAATGCCTTTCACGGTTGACTGCGAAGTTGCCAGCGCTCCAACCGTAAGCAAATCGTCGACAGCTAGTTCCGTATGGCTATCACCTGTTGTAGTCGCGATACTCACGAAGAGTTGCTCCAGCGCCAAATCGCCCAGCAGCAACAACAGTTGTTCGAGACGCCCCTCGGCGTCCAACAATAAGAGAACCGGGACCAGCTCTGCGGGCTCCCGTTGAAGGACTGTTACTACAGCTTCAGCAGTTCCCAATCGAAAGAGATCGGCGAATTCGTCATATTCCCACCGCGTGGCAGCTGAGCCCGATACCAGATCGGAAATGAATTTCGCGAGCCATTCTGTTCGTGTTTCCGCGCGAACAATCTCATTATTGTCGGCACGCCCTGAGGCCAGCATTACCGACAGAGCGCGAACAAATTCAGCCGCCCAATGCCGAGCTAGCTTCTCTTCGGTGAGATTCGCACTGGCGATCTTCAGGTGAAGGGGCAACCGGCGTATTCGTATGACTGAGCGTGGGGAACCTGGAAGCGAACCGAGTTGGCGTCTACATTCTGACGCGAATCCCTGGCGAACAACTCGCTCAACCAACTCATGCGTAATCTGAGCGCGCCGAGGCGCTCTGCAACGAGTCTTGAAACTGGAGATCGTGAGACTCATGGATAAAAGACAACGATGTAACTAACTAACAGTGATTTGATCGGAAGACTGGGATTGTTAAGAATGGAATCATCATTCGGTCCAATTATCCAGTTCACCACGAAGTCGAACGTATTCTTGCTTGCTAATTGTTTTTGCGGCACGTCGGTCGTCACGTTAACTATTGGGGATAGTCCGCCACCAATGTTGGTCTGCCAAGTGCTCACTTCATTCTTGGTTTTCCACTCAATTCCTGCGAGCGCTGCCATGATCGAAGCACTGGAGGCCTCCGGCAGCTTGCTCGTAAGGGTGAACGCCTGATGTCCGAGCGAGGGAGTGGGATCGACGGCAACTATGGGGATTGAGATGGTTTTGATCTGAATGTCAGGCATCAAAGTTTGGACGTACTCCTTAAACGCCAACCACTTCGTGTCTACCTGCTTGTAGAATTCTCCCCGCATGAAAAGATCATGGCGAACCTTAAGATTCCCTTTCTTACTCGGAAAGGGCGAGATGGTGGGTGCTGGAGTCACATCAGCCAACAGAACTTCGAAATCCTTTCCCACAATCAAATTCTTGCGCGGGCGTAAATCTGCCTCGACACTAATTGGCCGGTTCGCATCCGGCGCGGAGTCGCCCAGGCTAGCCACTGGCGCAACTATTCGCTGGGCGCGAAGGCCAATATAAGTTCGATTCTTCGGCCAGGCGTTGCTAATGGTGAGATCAGCGGCAACGTCCACTGAACCGAGCCGAACCGGCCAGGGTTTTTTCACCGGGTCGTCTGACAGTTCATCGGTGGCTGCAGGGCCGGGGACTTTCTTGGGGTCGACAGAATCGTCAAGCTGATTGGAAATTATTATTTGATACGATTCGTGCCGGCGCGTGTACTGATCTTCGATATCACATACTCGAAAACCTCCCGCGGGCGGAGTTGCGAGTTCACTCACATACGCGATGAACAGTGAAAACCTCTGTGTGGTGGCGATGTTACTGATTCGATTTCTGATGACGTCGTCTTCACCCAGAACGTAGGGGGCAAAGAGGAAAATCTCGCGGCCGTAAGCGTCGATAGCCATGCCGGGACTGATGTAGTACTGCGGTGGCGCGCCGGGTATCACTTCTCCCAGTTTGACATCCAGTCCTTCCACTATGCCCCAGCGATGCAGCGCCAGATTCAACCGGCGGCGCATTTCGATGTGATAGTTTTGCTCCGCGATGAAGTCAAAACTCCTGAGATACTCACGCTCGTAATAGTTCAGCCGCTCGATGTTGTTAGCCATTTTCGCTCTCCCCTTCCGGGCTGCCTGGTTTACGGCGACGACGTCCAGACCTCTTTTGCGGCGCCTTTTTAGCTTCGTGCTCGCGCTTTTCCGCAGCACGGCTCAATGCTTCATTAATCTTCTGTCGTATCTCTGCAATCTTCGGTTCAGGAGCGCCAGTCAAGTTTCGAAGGTGTTCCTCAGCGGCGGCAATTCGTTTTTCGAGGTCCTCCGTGCGCTTGTCGGCTGCTGCCGCGGCTGGTGCCGCCCTCTCTAATGGCTTTGGAGCCGTTATTGCTTCAAAGCTCTTCTCACGCGGCAATGCAAACGCGTTTACGACGTTCTTCTTGTCATCGAGTTCAGCAACCACGGTGGAGTCGTCAGGGCTGGCGAGTCCGCTGCGGTACATCATGTCGACGAAATGGACCTTCTCCTGATCGAGCCTTGCGTTTCTATAGGCGACATTCAGCCCCAGAACATCAGCAGCCTGATCAAATTCGATCTCACTCATGTTTTGAAACATCGTCGGCGAGAAGGTTTGCGGCTGGGCAAAGTTAAAAGCCTGTTTGACAGACTTTGCGAGATTCGAGAAGGCACTTATCGAGTTGGTCCCGGCATAATTCAAGGCTTGAGGACTGACCTTTAGCAAACGGAGCAACCATAGGCAGTCGAAGTCGAATTCAGCGCAACAAATGTGTTGTGGCTTGTCCTTAGTTGTGTCGTCGTTCGGGTTGGGAACCGGAACCCCGGCTGCAGTCGTACCGGTTGTCGGGTCCGTTGGCTGCTCTTCACTGTCTTCCTTACAGGCAGCTCCACCGAGCACAGTTGCAGCCAGGACTTGCCAGAAATTGGCGAACGACCAAACGTAGGATCGCGGGCAGTTGCAGACGTGCGTCACGCATCCGCCTCGCACTTCAACTGTTCCCAGGACTACGCAGCCGGCATGATCGGAGCCGGGGCAGCGTGGAACCAATTCACCCAAGGCGCAGGAGATTGCATATTGCCAGGCCAGCCGAAACAGCTCGCAAAAAGCCTCACTGACTTTTTGACCATAGTTCCCTTGCTGTTGCGGATCAGGCAACATGATGTATCGGACATCTTCGGCCAATCTGCAGTTGTACTTGTCCGGATGTTTCTTCAGGAAGAGCAGCAATAGCCCGCGGAGCTGGTAAAACAAATTGTCATGTTGATGTTCGGTGATCTGAGTGGGTGTCGTAATGATGGCTTCCAGCGTAGTGCCATTAGTTTGCAGCGCATTTGCAAAAGCGCCTTTGGTAAACAAACAAAAGCAGCCTTCCAAACGCTCTTTGAGATTTTCCAGCCACCCTTTCTTCTCCGGTAGCTCGTCGAGCACATCAAACCAAACGCCTTCGCGTATTCGCGTCGGTTCACATTCGGTAAGACTTGGCCCGCAGCCTAAGACAAAAGGAGTGGTGAAATCGCCGGGCTCTTCCTGGTAGCAAAAGGTGACATAGAAGCACTGGGGGTAATCACAATCAGGCTGCTCCTCCTCGGGCTTACAAGGGTCGCAGGGCTCACCAACCAGCAGGTAACCCTTCTCCTTGAGCTTTGCGAGAACGTCGAAACGAAGTGGATCGCACACTACGAGATCATTGCCGCAGTCATCAATCGCAAACCCTTTGTCAATGAGTATCCCGCCACACTGGTCGTCGCAGGTCAACCGCAGGCCACACACGACTCCCGAGCCGTGGAGGGCGCGGTTGTAAAGCTTGTGCTTTTCAACGACGTATTGCTGCTCTTTCGATAAGTCAGCATCTGTTAGCAGATGTCCGCAAAAATAGTTTGGCCGTTCGAAGCAAACCAGATCGCAGCAGGTACCACCGGGCTTCGGATTGGAACAATGGCAGGTCTCAGATTTTGGTTGGTTGTAGGTGTTGTGCCTCGTTTCTATCACGGTAGCCTCCAATCAGCGTAGCTGCAACTTTCTCGGGCGTGCTTAAGAAATTTACCGCTTGCCAGCTCTTGTTTGTTTACCCGCGCGTTTCGTTAGTGACGCGAATCCAGCTTTCGAATAGACCACCGGCAATACCGTCTCCAGTGGGCGTAGCGACGACGTAGTTTCCGTCGTCATCAAGACGACCCAGTAAATCGCCATCAACCGGTAAGCCGTTGTCGTCGAGGATCAGACCGCATCGCAGTTTCAGATAAAGATCAAATCTGGTCCGATCGAGTCGTCGCTGGGCATAACGAGATTTGTCCAGCGCCCGATGCGTCGGTGTATCGCACCACTGTTGCCTGAAACGTACGCCGGTTAAGCCCCTCGCGGCGAACAGGCGACCCAAAAGTAACCTCGAATCCTCTTGGCGAGTTGTCGTCCCCGATAAACTGGCGCATAAAGTCGTGACAGTGATACTCCCCTTGATGGGTCCAACTGATATCCGCTATTTGCGTTAGTGTCCTGGTGGGAATTTTTTTCGCAAGGCAGCGGACGATTTGTTCGAGAAACTGGGTGCTCCGCAACGCGGGTCGCAACGAGTAATCTATTCGGTCTTCAGTGACCGCATCGCCAAGGACGTGATCTTTGACGATTGCCAGTGGCAAACATTTCAAATCAAACGGAGCGGGACAGGGATCAACCAACACGTCGCACATTGTGAGACAGTCGTAGTCCTCGCAGTCATACCGGTCTCTGAGTTTATCAAGACCGTCCGGCTCTTCGGTGTCGACCGTTAACGTGTAGGTTTCGCAGATGCGATTTGGTTTCAGCCCACTGTCGGTGCAGGCACACTCATCGAAAGGAGCAGGCATGAGCTCGTCTTCCGACTCCGCGTAAGCCAGACAGAAATACAAATTGACAGTTGGTTGAGTTGCCGGCGACTGGTCCTGATATCCGCCGTAAGACTTTTCGCCGTACGAGCCGCCTGATTGATAAGCCCCTTGTTCCGTGGGACCATCATAATTCTGTGGTTCGTCAGCGTTATAAGAAGAACCGTAACCCTCCTCATTCGCTCGTCTGTCACCATAGCCTCCTGGCTGATAGTGGCCCCCATTTGGCTGATCCGGCGGACACGGATCCTTTTCGCCGCCTGGTCGTGATATCGGCTTCGGCAAGTCAACCTCCACCTCTTTGAGAACACGAATGAAACGACCACAGGGATCAATCGCCAGGCCGGGTTCGATAATCACTTTCAGTTGCGGACAGTGCGGATGCGATCTGACCTTCAGGCCACATACCACTCCCCAGCCATGAAGCGCGAGATGATGCAGGCGAAGCTTGTCGGTTAAGTAGCGCTGTTCAGCCGTCAGATCCCGCTCGGTTAGCAGCTTGCCTGTGAAGTAGTTATTGCGGCAGAACGGCGGAATGTCGCACGCCGGCTGCTTGCACTGTTGCGACGTCTGCTGGTTCTGGACGTATTGGTTGGTCTTAGTCTTCATCATTAACTCCTTCACGAGAGCTTGGTGGTAATCCCAGTTCGCCACCGGCTGGCGGTACCGCGAGCACGAAGTAGTTTCTCTTCCTTTGAGCAGGACAGGATCGCATCGTAGTTCAGAGTTGAAAGTGTATTAAGGACCAGGTGACTGATGCTTCCCACAACCGCATCAGCGCCCACGGTTGCCTGCACACCAACGCGCAGCCGCGGCAACACTGGACAAAGCTCCGCGTGGGTGTGGGCGGGCTTTTCGCGATCTACCACTTGCTGCACCTTCTGCCTGGTCTCCGCCACCGTGTACGGACTGGCTGGAAAGAACACGGAAAACCGGTGGGATCCCCAATCGAATGGCTCCAGAACAGGCTCGGGATTACTGATCAGACGAAAGTATCCGAGTTGCGAGTAGGAAGTTAGTTGTAGCCGTTTATAGAAGTCGCGACTCCACAGTCTAACGCTGCCATCGAGGCGCAGACTGATCCTGTGCTTCTGGATTTGTTCTCCGCACAGACCCGTCGCCGGCGCTGCAACCGTGGCGCACGGGTCCTGGTCACTCAATTTTTCCGGATTGGCAATAACCGAAAGCACCGGCCAGCGTCGCAGGCGGAAGTGTTCCAGAATTCTCGCAAACTGAACGCCTGTATGATCCTGGATCGCCTGTTCCACGCCCTTAACCGTTCCGCGTACGCGGTAAGTGCCGAAAGCATTCTTGAGCATCTGCCGTTTCTTTTCGCTGGACCATTCCAGCGGAGGTCCATTGGCGCCCGGCGATGTATTTTCCGAAGCCGGCGGACAGTTTGGTGGTGGCTGACACTCTTGTTCCCTCAGGCATTCAAGCCGGCACCGCTGATCGATCAACGAGTCTGGGTGAATAACCAGGCCCAGCCATCCGGCCAACCAGGCAAAGTGAGACTCACTGATCGAAGCGGGATCAAACAATCGCCAGAGTTCGTCAATCTGATGGTCGAAATTGTCAAACTGAGTTTGAAAGATGGAGAGAAATCGATCGAGAAACAGACGGCCATCGTTGTCCTCCTGGTAGACGGCCGGCAAATACCGAAGATAGCTGGCCCGAGGAAAGAACGCCTTGATTCGCCGAAGTACTGGAGACCCAATCCCGTTGGACTTCAAAGTCAGGCGCAACCATAAGAATCGGCCCGGTCCACTCTGAACCAGACAATCCGGATCGTCGTCGCCAGTGAGGACACAACGTCTCCAACTGGTGTCGGGTATGCAGTGGCTATTGACGTTTTCGCCGGTTTCTGACGTATAGCTCTCTATCTCGATGCTGCCCGCGCCAAAATTTCCGGTTTGCATGCCCGAGTTGTTTGTCAGTGCTTCTGCCGCCGGCATTGAGGCAGTCAGCAAAACTCGGTGCCATTGACTCTTTTCCAACCCGCTGTCGATAGCCCTGGTGACAAAGCTCCCCTGTTGTTGAAACATCCCCATCGGCTCGATTCTCCAGAGGCGCTGGCGTAATCCGTTATAGTTCTCTTTAATGATCGCCATCAGGAAAGGACTGGAACCGGATACCCACGCAAGATCCAGAATCTCACCATCAACATTGCTGGAACCCTGGCCGACAAATTCGTACTTGTCCTCCGTTCCGGGATTCCCCGAGTAGATTCCGATCAGTCCGTTCGCATCGCCAACATAGAGCATTCCATCGGACCCGAATTCCACGCTGCGCGGATCTTTAATATTCGTAAGCGACCGCGCTAGTATTCGTCGCGGCGAGAACAGCAACACAGCTTGCTGGGCTGCGTCGACTACTGCTATCAACCCGTCCGGCCCGAGGGCGATCCGGGTGGGATCGATCAGACAGTCCGAGCCAATATCCGCTACCCAGGTACCGTCTGCCAGGATTTTTTGTATGCGATGGTTTCCGCGATCGACTATGAACACCGCGTCGCACTCGTCCGCGACTACCGCCCAGGGCCGTTGAAAACTCTTCCGACCGGCGCCCGGTGTTGGGTTACCAAGCGGATCGACGGTCCCCCACGTCTGAACCAATGCGTGTTGCGTGTCAGAATAAACTTGTACTCGATGGTTAGCAGTGTCGGCGATGACCAGCCCACCCGATTTCAAGAAAGCGATACCGCGCGGCTCCAGAAGATTTCTGCCACCGCTTCCTTTTCCGCCAATCGTAGCGACTGTTTGAATCTGCGAGCCACCGAGGTCGATCAAACTCACTTTAGCCGTTGCTGCATCCACCACTCCGACCTTCCCGGAAGAGTCGATCGCACCTCCGGCCGGACAAACGAAAGAGGCTTCCTGCAAGGCCGCGTCGAACAGAAGTGAAGATCGTCCGGGAACCGCAAATAGCTGGCGATCACCATCGGAAGTCGTTGCCAGCCCGTCAGAGATCTTCTCGGGCGGATCTTCGTTCCATCCATACACCTGGTCCAGGATCAGATATTGTGTGCCTTCAGTAGTCATGAGTAAGTAACAATCAGGTTATGCTTCCTCGAATAGACCAGTTCATCCTCGTTCACAAAAACGTCGGTACAGGCAGGCTGACGTTGCCCGTCAACGTAGGTAGTGACGGCGCCGGCTTCAAGGCGCAAGACGCCGGGAGTGTCGAGTATCCGGCGGTAGACTTCGGAAAAATAGACGGTTCCACCGAATTCCCAACCCGTTCCATCTTTGCCACCGGTTAGCGGGTGGAAATACTTGAGCAGGAGCGCCTGCAAAGCCTCAGCGACTTGTCCGCTATTGGCGGTCGGTTTGGCGATCACTCGTGCTTCTATTTCGATTTCTTTGTACTTGGGAGCCGCCACGAAAAGCTCAGTAGTGATCAACCTGTGTTCATTCAACCATTGGCCTACGAGTCTGAGCGTGTCGGCGGAAGGCAGCGGCTTCAAGTCGTCCTTGAGTGCCTCAGGCACTACCACGATGGTGACCACACCAGGCACCGGTAACAGAGTTGATGCCGACTGTTTGGTGGCGGGCAAACCGCCGCAGCCTGACGTCGTGGTTCGGTTTTGCGAACAACTACAACCTGATTGTGAGCCTTTGCCGTAACTTGCAGTGAACTGACCGCCGGCACAGCCGGCGCAACCGGAACACTCGCATTTAGAGCACGTTGATGCGGACTTCTTATTTGCAAGCGCTGGTCGAATTGGTTCAATGTCAGGATGCCGGAGCGGCAAGGTGTGGGCGCGGCGAATCCGCGCCCCCGGTGTCTGCACTGCCAGAAACTCGAAATCACTGCTGGTCACGGCGCGCGAACGAGAACGGATCGTTTCCGGCGCGCGCAACTTAGCGGCATCGATTGTCTCTTCGTCGCTTCCGCCAACCGCCGGACGGAGATTTGTGACGCTGTCCACATAAGGCACCGACGTCTCGAGCGATGTGATTTTCCCGGGGCCGGCATTTCCACCGGCGCCGCCACCCCAACGATAATTTGCTGCTTTGACGTTGGGCAGATCATTTTCCTCGTCGTTTCGTTCAGTCAGTCTGCCGGGGATTTTTCCATGATCGCCGTCACCGAAGGCGATCTCGCCAGTCGTTGGCGACAGCGTGAAGTGGAGGTCGCCCCGCGATGATGCCGCGAAGTCATTAACCAATTTCCAGGATGCAAACCCGCTTCCCTCGTCGACCTGTAAATCAAATCGATCCCGCAAAACGGGGGTGTTAGCAAGTTTGAATTTTTGATTGGGCGTGCCTTTGCTCGCTCCCAGGAGTTCGTCGGTGATTGTTACCGCATTAGTGGCGCTGATTGTGTTGAGCAGCACGTCCTCCAGGCGCGGCACGATTTCGAAACCTGCGCCGAGGATTTGCTCGATCCGGTACCGCAGCCAAAACCGCGCTTCATCGTCATCTTTCCGAAGCAATCCGACCTTCGCACTTTCAAAACCGACAGGCGGGTCAAACACAATCGTTCCGGTTTTCGTCAGGTTGC
>WNFU01006418.1_pt1 | contig 15961 bp, 13 predicted proteins | sample 5400121 | NCBI WGS metagenome assembly WNFU01 (sample SAMN13153360, study PRJNA577476) | soil metagenome | isolation source: 100 cm soil or saprolite under grassland replicate 1 | place: USA:California | collected 2016-06-15
ATGAGAATGTTCGAATCCATATTCCTGATCGTTGGCGTATTCTTGGCCATGCTGCTCATCCCGTTAAGCCAGGAATTGATCAAGGCAGAGGCGACGGACGTCACCTCGTATCAAGCAGTAGCCGCGGTGCTCAAACAGGCAGAATTCTGGTTCATGACGCCGATGCAGTTAATTCCCCTCGGCCTGGGTGGCGTTATTCTTACTTCCTTCCTGTATCGAACAAAACTCGTGCCGCGGTTTATTTCCGTCGTCGGTCTGATTGGCTACGCCGTGTTGGTGCCAGGCGCCATCCTTACCCTGTTTGGTGTTCTTGATACCTCGCCTGGCGCTCCCGGAGGACTGTTAGCTATTCCCGTCGCAGTTTTTGAAATCATCCTTATGCCAATCTGGTTGTATGCAAAAGGATTCAATAGTTCTGCCATCGCTTCGAAGCCTGCAAAAATGGAAACGAATGAACTGCTGAGCCCAGCATAGAAATGGAATTGAATCGTGGGGAGGGCTGATAGCCCTCTCTGCCATCCACTCCGCTCAATTTTCAAGAGAAAGGATTCTAATGAAAGCGATTGTTTATGCAGAATATGGATCACCAGATGTTCTTCAGCTCAAGGAGGTGGAAAGACCTACACCCAGGGATAATGAAGTATTGGTCAAAATTTACGCGGCATCCGCAAATGCAGCGGACTGGCATCTTATGAGAGCAGAGCCATTCCTGGCACGCTTGGAGAACGGACTGCTCAAACCCAAAAACACAAAGCTCGGCGCGGATGTAGCCGGGCGCGTTGAAGCGGTTGGCAGAAACGTAACGCAGTTTCAAGTAGATGATGAGGTATTTGGGAGTATGCCCCTAAATGAGTTGGGCGGTTTTGCCGAGTATGTATGTGCTAATGAAGATGCATTGGCATTGAAACCGACCAGGCTGACATTCGAGCAGGCAGCAGCTGTCCCTTTAGCGGCATTCACTGCTTTGCAGGGTCTGCGCGATAAGGGACAGATCCAGCCGGGGCAAAAGGTTCTGATCAATGGTGCATCTGGGGGTGTGGGCACGTTTGCAGTGCAGACCGCCAAATCGTACGGGACTGAAGTCACAGGCGTATGCAGTACGCGAAATTTGGACATGGTGCGCTCGATTGGCGCAGACCATGTCATTGATTACACTAAAGCAGATTTCACTCGAAACGGTCAGCGTTATGACCTGATTTTTGATGCGGTGGGAAATCGTTCGGTTTCAGATTATCAGCGTGCATTAAGCCCCAATGGAATTTGTGCCGTTGCCGGATTTACAAGCCTGTCGCGTTTGTTCCAGATTATGTTACTGGGAGGCAAGAAAATCGGTTTGATGGAGACAGCGAAAGCAAACAAAAAAGATCTGCTTTTTATCAAGGAACTTCTTGAAGCCGGTAAAGTAGTCCCAGTTATCGATAGAGCTTATCCGTTAAGCGAAGTCCCTGAAGCGATCCGCTACCTTGAAACAGGGCACGCCCAGGGAAAAGTCGTCATCACTGTGGAACAGAAGAATGTCGAACAAACGCAGCCCGGAACGTGATGCAGTCCAGCCAATGGTCTATCAAATCAGGATCAAGGGCCACCTAAGTCGCCAGTGGACGGACTGGTTTGAAGGTCTGACCATCACGCTGGAAGAGAATGGCGATACGCTTCTGACTGGCACAGTGATCGATCAGGCCGCGCTGCATGGGTTGCTAAAGAAAGTCCGTGATTTAGGTATGCCCTTGCTCTCGGTTAATTCCGTTGAACCCAGCCAGCAAGACCTGTCAGATGTCAAACCGTGAAGTGCATCGTTATCACTCGATAAAGAATCGTTGAGCTTCAGATTTGTACCATGAGTTGTCCTGCATGGGTATATATCTGGTATACGGGTATAAGTTTAGACCGGCGAATTTTACACCTCAGTAAAATCTTGCTTCATCTGCTATCCAACGGGCCCTTCCTTGTAATCTGAGGAACGGCTCTTTCTTTAAGAGACACATCTGAATCTCTCTACGCCGGAAGATCACTCATCCGTCCAGTGATCCAATATTTTATCAATCTCCTCTGCCACTTCGTCGCGCGCCAGCCAGCGATCCATCGCCTGCGACAGCAGTTCATCGTAATTTGTTTCGGTATGACGGATGTGAGCAATCACTGCCAGGCGGATAAATTCTTCGTCCAGGCTTTTGGCGCCCGCGGAACGTCCTACTCGTCCACTGTATTTTTGGCAGGCGTGTTCGGCAATGACTTGTTCACGCCCAACGGGACAATTGGGGAATAACTCTTTGACTCGTTTTGCAAAGCGTAACACGTATTCCTGATCCAGTTCCGCGCGTCGCTCAGCTTCACGCTCCCGATGGCGGGCACGCGCATCCTGATCGTTCAAGCATTCCTGCTCGGCGCGCTGCAGCGCGGCTTCTTCCACCAGCAATCCCTGCCGTTCGTAGCGTTTGCGAGCGCGGCTCCATTTCAAGACAACTGCAGAGAGTGTTGAGTACTTGCCCGCCCGTCGAGTCAGCGCTGCATCGCCCGATGGTAGAAAGATGAGCTGATCCATATCTGCACACGAGAGACAAAGAGCGCCTTTGCCTTCAACTAGCGTGATCCAGGCATGGCGTCCCAGTTCTTCCCCGCATTCACTACAAACAGATTCTCTTGTGGTGATGAAAACTTTCAAATCCATGGTATCGCCTCCTCATACCACGATATTTATATCGTTATTCTGTTGCTGTGCGACGTGAACGTCGCGTTACAATGTTTCCAGCAATCCTTTTCCAAACGGGGTCAGGCGGATTTTGGAGAGCTTGGAAAATTCATGACCGGCAATGGTTTCGGTTCCATATTTACTTTCCAGAATCCCAAATTCAACCAGGGGTGAAATGATGAGACGATTAACAACTGAACGCAAGATGTGTTTTGCAGAGACCTGGTCAGCGATCGGCCAGATCAGGCCTGTCGCTTCAACCAAACGATCGGCAAATGGGTAAAAGGGGATAGATTTTCCCACTGGTAAGTGCAGGAGGTGCGCTAGGGAGGTATCTCTGAAACCGCTCGGCAATCCACGCTCAAGCCCAGAGACTGGAAAGGCGATCCTCCAATCTTCCAGATGCCACCAAATGGAAAGCATCATGCCAAGTTGCAACGGGACGGGAAAATTCAGAAAGGCTTCGCCTACTGGTGTTAACTTCCAAACGCGTGATTGCCCACCACTCACCAAGCTGCCAGTGTTGGCAAGCATGTGAAGGTAAAACAACCACCACACATCCTCTTCGCTTCGTAATTTATAAACTTTGTCGTCAATTTTTTCGTCGAGTTCAGGCGGGTTGACAAATTGAGCGCAAACTTCGCGCACGGCTTTGAGTTGCAGGTTGCCCGTGGACTGCGTGCCAATAGGATGCTTCTCTCTGAAGTATTTCAGGAGTGTAACCATATCTTGCCGTAGAGCCAGCGACTCAACCAAAGCAATTTGCTCCCTGTCCAATCCCTGCGACCAGGCAGTTATTCTTTCAAGAACGCGGTCCTCCAATTGTGGAGGCTGGTAATAATCCCCTTCATCCTGCCTGCTTCTGCGCGGGTGACGCAGGCGATCATTCACTTCATCCAGGTCGAAGTGTTCAGGGTCGAATTCTCCGCCGATCCATTGAACGTATTCGTCGTGTTCGGGATTCTCCGGATCTGCCATCGCTTCCAAGAACCTCTTATATCCCCATACACCGCCCACATCCTCCGGCGGACAAGCGCGTTTGCCTGCGACACAAAGCGGATAGCGCATGCGCCCTGAGCCTGTCGAAGGGTCTGCCGGCAGGATTTTTTCCAGGATTAACTCGTGTTCCCAACTATCCCCAAAGTCATATTCATAGCGAAATTTAGATCCCTCGCGCCCAGCAACTTGATTTAGTTTGAAGCGGGCCTCATTTTTGGTTCCCAGATCTCCGTACTCATCGTCTTCGGGGTCACCGTAGATTTGCCCGTTGATCGTGAACATGTGCAGGTGACTGTTGGTCCATCCCATGACGATCTGCAAAATGTCGTGCAGCCGATTCAGCGTTGTCGTATCTGCAACCAGGAATCTGCGCCAAACCGGCGGCTTTGAGCCCATTAGCGTCACCTTGATTTGGTAGACTGTCTTTGAGGTGGACATGGAGACTCCTTTTTATGGAAAGCGGCGCGGTGCATGGAAATTACAACCAGCCCTTCTTTTTCCACCGCTCGATCAGCGCGCTGCGCCCCTTATATCGTTCCGCCAACGCCTGCAGGCGGCTATGGAAATCGATCTGTGTTCCCTGAAATTCGGACAACTGCTGAAGTTTGCTCAACAAGGCTGTAGCATCATCGTAGTTTCTGGCAGTGTAGCCACTCTGCAGAAGATTCTCTATTTCCTGCCAGGTCTGCGCTTCACGTTTTGCCAATTCCTGCATTTCAGCGATATGCTTTTTACGTTTTTCTTCTGCCTGCCGACGGGATTCAGCCTGACGTAATTTTTCGGCTGTTTCGAGTAATTCGCCAAAGGTGCGTAGATTGGTTTCGACCCTAGGCATGGATTTTTCAAACGAAAGCAGTTTTTTACGCAATGCCATAATTGCTCCTGCCTCTCCGCTGACGATTTTGAGAAGGAATTCGTCACATTCCTGGCGGGTGAGGCGGGAAATCAACGGGGCGAAGTCCGCCTGTTGCGCGGAAGACAGGCTCGGGCTTCGTTCAGAAGCGGCAGCGATCAGAAACGGATCAATCTCAAAGAAGCTGGCAAAGCTGTGCAGTGGAGGTGTCAGTTGTTTCAATCCGGCAGGCAGACGGGGTTCGGGATCATTAAAAAAGTTTTCAGGGTCATCCTCGTCTTCATCGTAATTATCGGACTCCAAACTCATAGCCTTAAGCCAAGCAAGGTACAGAGCGCGGTAATCGCCTTGCACAAAATCATCTCGCAAACGGGCCAGTGTGGAAAGCAGACCGCGCTCCTCGATCCACTCATCGAAACCTTCTTCTTCGTTCATTTCGAATTCCAGCACTTGAACATCGCCGATGGTTTGGATGTGTGCATGATATTCATCGCAGTAGCGTTCAATGGCGCCCACATTTACCAATCCCTTCGGGAAACGGAACGCCAACCGGCGCGTGCCCCAATTCGCGATGTAAATATGGGCATCGAAATACTCTGCGAGCACGTGGACGGGATCGTGTTTGAAGTCGCCCCATTCGTAGGTGACAATTGCCTGGGTGGATGTGACGTCAATATGGCTGGAAAGACCGTTCACATCCATTTGCTCGGCCGCGGTCAGCGGACGTTCAAGGGTTTGCCATTCGTAATATTGATATTCGCTCACGGCGGAACCTTTTGCTGCTAGTGTCTATATGTAGTATACGCAAAAACAGCCGCAGAGAGAAGCCAGTCACCCAGCCAACCGAATCTATTCTAGACACATTATGAATGTGCTCTTTAATGCTGGGGGCAGGCAACATTTCGAATGTAGCGATCGAGGAAGCCACGCTACGACCGCATAAAGATTGGTTTGACTATTTTGAGTTAGGAGACCAGCTCGCTTAGTACAGGCGCCACACGCAGCATCGCAGCCTGCCATGAGATGAATTACGGCACGAGCGATCGCAAGTCTCTGCCCAATACCCGCACTGGGAAGGTTTATCCAGACGGTCAGTGAGTAACCGTGGAAGCACCCTTGGAGCATATCCCATTGTTCTTGCGTGGAGAAGCATGTCTTCCAATCAAAAATGCCAGCTGAAACAGGAGATCAGCCAACCAAATACAAGGTGTCCACTTTAGTCGTTAATCAATTTGAAATAGAACACTTGAATATGCCTATCCTTAACCTTCGACAACACCTTGCCGGATGAGCCACTGCACTGATTCATAGATGGCGAGTAGCGAGGAGTAACGTGGGCGATAATCGAGCAAGCGCTGCGCTTTGGCGATGCTCGCGTTCGGGCTATGGGCGATATGATCCCACGTTTGCGCGGCATGTTCGTCTGAAACGGTTTTGCGCCATTCATCCCATGGCAGGAATTTCAAATTGGCGGCGCGACCGAACCGGCAGGCTACGGATTCCGCATAACCGCGCAGTGTCAGCGCGGCAGGCGAAACGACGTGAAAAGCTTCGCCAACGCTCACACTACGATTCGCCATCGCCTGCATAAACGATTGTGCGACATCGTCGGCGTGAACGTGATGCAGCGTTTCCATGCCAAGATTCGGTAGTGCCACTTCTTCGCCGCGCCCGAGCCGTGTGAACACTTGCGGGTCGAGATTGCCCGCCGGGTTGATCGGAATCCAGCCGGGGCCGACGATGTGTCCGGGCTGGAGCACCGTCGCCGGAAACCCATATCGCCGCGCCTGATCCAGCAAATAATCCTGGATCGCGGATTTTTGAATGCCATACTCCCCAAAAGGATGGCGCGGCGTCTCTTCGGTTGCAGGTACCTCGACGCTGTGTCCCAGTGCCCAAATCGTGCCACAATGGAGAAAATGCTGCACATGCCCGCGCAGGCATTCCACGATCTGCTGGGCGCTGGCAACGGTGAAACAAATCATGTCAATCACGACATCCGGTTCGAGATCGCGCACGCGCTGAGCGAAAATGCCCTGTTCGTCTTCCGCGGCACGATCCGCATTCACTTGCTGAACAGAACGCCACGCGTCGTGCGCTTGATACGGTTCGCGCTGGGCGCGCGAGATGTTAATCACCTCGTGTTCCGCCGCGATGAGACGCGGGATAAGGTAGGTGCCCACATGACCGCTTCCGCCAATAATCACGACCCGCATGTTTATTCTCCTCTGGCTCGGATCCAGGTACGCATCTGACCCGGCGCGCGATTATCCCAAGCGTAATACGGTATTGCCGTGATATCTATGCTTTTGGAGGAGGGTTGTTGATTGCGGTACAGAACGTTCTCCCACCCACTCTCATCCGCGACAGTTCCTTTGCCGCGCAGGATGCTGACTCCACTGAGCAGCTTGTCGTCCTGCTCTACTTGAAATTCGTTTGACACATTGTGTGGATCAATCGCGATGCGATCCAAAATAGTTCCAGGGTGATCGATGCCTTCGAGACAGTAAACGAGTGGGCCGCGCCCCAACGCCACGCGTCCCTGCAAATCGCGCACGGCGGGATGCGCCCAAATGGCATGTATCGGCATTTCCATTTTGTATTGGACCACATCGCCGGGATTCCACTCGCGCCTCAAATGAATATAACCATTCTCCGTTGACAGTTCATCGTTCGCTACCTGCTCATCGTTCACTGCGATTTGCCATCGCTCGCACCAGGCGGGCATACGTACATGCAATGTGAAATGTTGTGGGCTGGCAACGCCTACCTCCAACTTGACATCGCCATCCCACGGATATCTTGTCACCTGGCGAAGGCTCACCTCGTGCCCATTGGCTTGCATTTTGGCCGTTCCTTGGGCATATTGATGTACCCAGATATCATTCGCCCCCGTGGAATAAAAGTACCCGCCCAAGCTTGCCAACGTGCGCGCCAGATTCGACGGGCAGCAGGGACACTCGAACCAGCTTTGACGGTGATGATGCCCGGCGCTCGCTAAGGGGTTCTCATAGAAAAAGCGCGCGCCGTCCAGAGAAAGACCACTGAGGAACCCATTGAAAAGCGCGCGTTCTATGATATCGGCATATTTGCCTTCGCCCGAGAATTGCAGCAGACGATGATTCCAAAGTATCAAGCCGATGGTCGCGCAGGTTTCGGCATAGGCGGTCTCATCTGGCAAATCATAATCCTGTGTAAACCCTTCAATCTGACGCGCGGCGCCAATCCCACCTGTGATATACATGCGCCGGGTGACCAGATGATGCCACAGCCGTTCGCCGGTTTCCAGTAAGGTTGGATCGTCGGTCTCGTGCGCCAGGTCCGCGACTGCACTCAGCAGATACATCGCTCGGACCGCGTGTCCCACCACTTGGGTTTCCTCGCGTATGGGAACATGAGCCTGACAATACTCGTAGGATTTAGCCCAATACTGGGCTGGGTCTTCGCCGCGTGCCCGCGCCTCAATGTCGAAATAATGCGGTTGTTGCCCACGCTCGTCAATAAAATAGGATGCCAGTTTCAAATAACGCGGATTCTGTGTGGCTTGGTAGAGCTTCACCAGCGCCAGTTCAATTTCTGGGTGCCCGCAGTAGCCGCGCTTTTTACCCGGTTCGCGACCAAAGGTTGCATCAATGTGATCGGCATAGCGACACAAAGCATCGAGCAGTTTGCGCTGACCCGTTGCCTGGTAATGGGCAACCGCAGCCTCGATCAGGTGACCGGCGCAATACAACTCGTGCCAATCGCGCAGATTTTGCCAGCGCATCTCGGGTTGAGTAACAATAAAATGGGTGTTGAGATAGCCATCCTGTTGCTGCGCGTGGATAATCCTTTCCGCGGCCGAATCCACCAACCCTGCTAAAGCCGGGTCGGGGTGTGTCGCCAGCGAAAAACTCGCCGCCTCGATCCATTTCGCAGGATCCGAATCCCCAAAGATCAAAACAATTGGCGACGGCACCGGCCGTTGAAAATTCAATTCAAAGGCACTGATCCGACCCGTCGCTTCAAGTTGTCGGTAAATGTGCGGAATCGTAACCGTTCGGTTCAGCTCCAGGCGAGGCGCCCAAAACCCATCTTCAAAAGTGACTTGCGTAAAAGGAACAGGTTCGAGTTGACGTTTGATTGTTGACATTGGCTCTCTTTATTAAATAGTATTGTTGAAAGATCGTGTCTACTTGATTGCCCCACCAGTCAGGCCTCGGACAATAGACCTCTGTGAAAGTAGAACCAGGATGACAATAGGGATTGTCATGGTCACGCCCACAGCCATGATTAATTCCCATGGCTTTCCCCAAGGCGAATACCCGGCATATATTTCGGTGATGGCCACACTAAGGGTCTTGGCAGATGGAGAGGTTGTGAATGAAAGCGGATACAAGAGATTATTCCAGGCATTGACGAAGTTGATCAGGCCCATCGTAACCAGACCTGGCACAGTGATGGGGAGAAGGATATGCCACAGAATCTGAGGCAGTGAAGCGCCGTCGAGGATGGCGGCTTCTTCGATTTCATACGGCACTTGTTTGATGAACGAGACCAACACCCACACTGTAAAAGGCGTCAATGTGCTGGTCAATATCAGGGTGATGCCGCCAATACTATCGGATAGGTGCAGTGTCTTGAGGATCTGATAAAGCGGGACAATCGTACCGATATCGGGCAGCGCCATCGAGAGTACTAAAATCCACATGAGAACGCCGCTACCCGGAAAGCGAATACGGGCAAATGCATAGGCCGCCAGATAACTCACGAATAATGTTGCCAGTGTCGTAGATATTGCAAACAGAAGTGAGTTACGGAGATACAGGCCAAAAGGTACTTGTTCTAGCAAAGTGGCAAAGTTCCGAAGCGTTGGTTGAGGGAAATAAACCAAGGGAAGTCTAATGAGATCTGTGGATGCAGCAAAAGCTGACCGCGTCATCCAGTAGACTGGAAGTAGAACCAAAATTGTGAATACAATAAATGCCAGGTACAGCGGCAAAGAGGTCAGTGTGCGGCGCCAGGATATATTTACAAGCGGCTTATCCATCGTTATGGGTTCTCCAGGCTCAATAGGTTACTTCAGATTTTCGGAACAACCACAAGCCAATCACACCAATGAGAGCCACCAGAATAAGCAAGATCACGCTGATGGCTGAGGCAAAACCAAACTTGAAGAATAAGATGCCTTCGCGGAAGACCTGTAGAGCCAGTACAGAAGTTGAGACGCCTGGCCCGCCGAAGGTTAGACCATAGACCAGATCAAAACTACCGAGCGACCATACCAGCCTGAATAATCCCATGGTAATGGTTAGGGGCATGATGAGCGGGACTGTAAGCCTCCAAAATCGCTGCCAGCCATTTGCCCCATCCACTCTGGCCGCGTCATAAAGATCCTCAGGAATGCCTTGCATCCCAGCCAACAGAATGATGGACATAAATGGCGCATCCTTCCAGGCATGCACCAAAATCACTGCGATTTGTGAGGCGAGGGGATTAATAAAAATGGCTGGCCGTAGCCCGGTGGACTGCGTCACCCAAAACGGCAAGAGTCCGAACTGGTCATCAAGCAGCCATCGAAATGCATAACCCGCCACAATTGTAGGAATAGCCCATGGGATTAGGTTGATTGTGCGCGCAAACGTCCGGCCACGAAAGTTGGCATTGAGTAGCAGCGCGATCAGCATCCCAAATACCAAATCCAAAAGTGTCGTAGTTAGGATAAAGACAATTGTAAAAGTAGTGGCACTCCGGACGCCAATGTTGCTCCCCATCGCCAGGTAGTTTTTCAGGCCAATAAAATCATTCGTGCCTTTAAGGATTGAGAGATTGGTAAAGCTCAGATAAATGGTTTGTAAGATTGGGTACGCCGCAGTGATCAGCCGCAGTAAAAAAGCTGGTGTGATCAGCAAAATGAAGAGCAGATACCGTCGACGGCTTGTTCGGGAAAAAGAAATCCGCGTTGATGTTATAGCAGGCGTCCCCTCCCCTGCGGGTATTTTCATTGCTTTATCCATGGACTTTCCTTATGCATTCTTTGCATAGTGTAGAATTGAGTCTGGATCGAAGCCTGACAGGGGACGATCCTTCACACAAGACACGGTGGGTACCTGGATGGGGAGCCGAGATCCCCACCCAGGTAAGGAGAAGATCAGACGCCGTTTCGCGTGGGTTTAGCCAAGAGTTGCCAACTGGTCCTTGGCTTGCTTCATCGACTCTTCGAGGCTGATCTGGTCCGTCAGATAAGCCGCCGCCGTGTCTTCGAGGATCGTTAGCGCTTCCACAAATTGTGGGTGATGGGGTCGTACTCCGATCACATTCGCATCCGTATAGGTATTTAACGCCTGTACCAGCCAGCTATCTGCTGGAGCGGCCGCCAGGACGGATTTGCGGGCGTTCAAAAACCAGAAGCCAACCTTGACTGCTTCCACGGAGGTCGTGTTGGAAATGAGGAATTTGAACAATTCCTTGGCCGGCTCCAGGTTGGGGGAATTCTTGACAATGCCCCAGCCCCAGCCTGCCGCGTAGGTGGAACCGCCCGGGCCACCGGGTCCAACCGGCGGCAGTGCAATCGTGACTTTGTCTTCGCTGAACCAAGCCTTGTTATCGCCACTGCGTGCTACATCCCCAAAGAATGGCCATTGTCTCATAAAGGCCACTTTATCCGCAATGTAGTCACCATTTTGCTGATTGTAATCCTTCTGCAGGGAAGCTGGGTTGAGAACTTTGCTTGTGTACATCAAATCATGGATATATTCGAGAGCCTGCTGGTATTCGGGACCAACGTCGAATGGATTGCCACCGGCTTGCAGAGTGATCCAAGCCAAATAGACATTCAGGAACGCGCCTTTGATCAGCCCATCCTCGGAGGCCCACACGCCTGCACCTTCATCGGTAAAAACTTTGCCCAGCGCCTTGACATCATCCCAAGTCTTGGGAACTTCCACGCTCTTGGAATCGAACCAGTCCTTTCGATAGAACCAGTATGGCATTTCCCAGTTGTGGATCATACGGAAGACTTCACCATTGTTGGTACTCCAAACATCCGTGTAGGCTTTCATAGCTGGTGAGAGGTCGTCCCACACTTCCTGTGAGATCAGGTCGTTTAGGGGCAACATATAACCAGCTTGCGAAAGTGTGGTGGTCAGTTCATCTTCGAAGTCGAGGAGGTCGTATGGAGTATCACCGGCTTGAATCGCACTGGTCAGGCGGGAGAGCTCCGTTTCTTTCGTATCCGTCCTGATGACAACCTCGACGTCAATACCCGAGTTCTTGGTAAATTCGGTGACTGCCAAAAGATCCTTGATGTTTTGCTCAGCCCAGCCACCAACTGCGATACGCACCTTGCCCCCCTTGACAACAGCAGGCGCTGTTGTAGCAGCGACGGGCGGCGCTTCTGTGGCAATAGATGGTGCTTCTGTAGCAACAGGTGCCTCAGTGGCTTTTACACCACAGGCTGCCAGAGTTCCGCTCGCCGCAACCAGCCCCGCCATTTTGATAAAGTCTCGGCGTGACATCTTGCTATATTGCGACATTTTTCTCTCCTTCTTGTGGAATTCGTGATAGCAATTCCTGTGAAGTTACACATTCACAGTTGTTCATTCGGGAACAGGTGAAATCTCTTGCTTCTCGTTCACCTCCATTCCATGGCCAAGCCCCGGGAAGAATCAATCCTCGGGCTGCTTGTTGAATAACACTCGCCTGAAGAGTGTTCGAGCGTCCGGCTCTTGTTGTGTTTGGCTGGCTTCCGGAGCACCGCACGTCTCACGAATGATCAATTGGCCCTTGACTTTTATTTCTTCATCCTCCTTTCGCCCCTCAGCAATTTGCTTTAATAACAGTTCAGCCGCAACTCCTCCCATTTCGATAACAGGCATACTGACCGTTGTAATTCTGGGTCTGACTGTTTTTGTGAAGTTACGATTGTCGTAGCCCACAACCGCAACATCTCCAGGAACGTTCAAGCCGGAATCCTGGATCGCGTAAATCGCGCCCAGCGCCATTAGATCGTTGGCCGCAAAGATGGCTGTCGGTCGCGCCGCAAGTGCCAGTAAGTTCTTCGCAGCTGCGTATCCACTTTCGATCTCCCAATCACCGGGCTGCACCAGCGCTGGCTCAAAGGGCAGATGATGGCGGATCAGCGTATCTTGATAGCCACTCAGACGAGCCCGACAAGTATGCCAATTTTCCGGACCATTGATATATCCAATGGCATGATGCCCCAAGTTAATGAGATGTTCAGTCGCCAGACTGGCGCCGTAATAATCATCAGGCACCACAGAATTCTTGATGGGCGAGCCGAACAACCGGTGCACGAACACGCGCGGTTTGTTCGAGCGTTCCAACACGTCGCTGGTGGCTTGGTGGGAATACTCGACAAAAATGATGCCGTCTACAGGCCGGCTGAGAAGCGTCTTGATTGCGGCTTGCTCCTGGTATGGATCCCAATCTGAATTGACGATCAGGCTCAGGAAGCCATTTTGATTCAGGGAATCTTGTATGCCACGGACAATGGGGGGAGTAAAAGGACTAAGAAGATCATCTACAATGATCCCAATCGTGTTAGTACGATCTGTGCGCAAACTTCGAGCAGCGATGTTCGGCTCATAGCCCATGGTCGCTGCGACACGGAGCACCTTCTCGCGAATTGGCTCTGAGACTGGGTAATTGCTGTTCGAGAGAACCCGAGAAACTGTTGAGATCGAAAAACCAGTTTCTTTGGCAATATCTTCTAATTTGATTGACATGATATTTATGGATGGAAATCAAGAAAACGTTTTCTCGATATTAAGATTATATGAGAAAACGTTTTCTAAGTCAAGAGAAAGTGTCGTGTTATTTTTACACAAAGGCGTATTCTTACCGTCATAAACGCACAAGGGTCTGACCAGCAGAGTACATAGTTGTCATATGGGTATAAATTCAGGCCGTTCAGCTTTGTATCCACAAGATAGAGAATAAAACGGCAAAATGCAAAAGTGCCCCGATGTCTCGGGGGATTTTTAAGTAGACATTCCGAGGCATTACAATTCTTCAGGTAGGACAACAGGCAATTGTATTGAGAATTGGCTGCCTTTTCCCTCGCCCGTACTCTGCACTTCGACATACCCTGCATGTGCAGTCACAATCGCCTTGACAATGGCGAGACCGAGACCGCTGCCCGGATATGCTGTGGTATTTCTGCCACGATGAAAGCGATTGAAGATCTGCGGCAAATCTGTATCAGGAATACCAATCCCGGTATCAATGACGGATATCGTCGCCTGCTGATCTTGCTGTGAAAGCGTGATGCGGACTGTTCCATCTTGAGGCGTAAATTTGCAGGCATTGTCGACCAGATTATCGATGGCGCGCCTAATCTCGACTGCATCCGCACGAATGAACACGGGTGCGGATGGTAAATCCTGCTCAAAAACCAGCCCGGACTGCTCCGCCTGCGAGGCATATACTTCACTGCGCGCTCCCAGCAATTCCGTCAAGTCAATGATTGTATCCCTGGCAGCATGATCGTACGCTTCCAGACGCGACAAGTCCAGCAGGTTCGTATTCAATTTTTCAAGTCGTTGGACCATCGTCTTGGCATCCGCGACAAACGCGGCGCGATTGGCTGCATCTTCCTCATCCTGCATAAGATCGAGGTTCGTGCGCAGCACCGTCAGCGGTGTACGCAGTTCATGGGCCGCGTCCGCGACGAACCGGCGGAGCGTGGTGATGGTCATTTCCACCTGCGCTGGCGAGCGCCCAGCCCTGTGCCACGCTGCGCAAAATGGTACTTCCGGAATTGGGACCCTCGGATAACCGGACGCTCCCAAGCTCATTACCAGTCTTTGGATCATGGATCAGTTCAGCGATCGTCAATTTGGATCGGACGTTACTGGTAGCCGTATCAGAACTCAGATCAAAACCAAAAGGCGACCCATCCACCCGGATGGTACTATAGATAAGAATTTTTCTGTCTGTCGTTGATGATGAAGGGGTTGCCCCTGGATTATCCTTGGGTGTTATCTGTATGAGGTCTTTGGGCAGGTCCTCATTCGCCTGCGCGGATAGCATGTCTTTCACGGTGCCGATGTTAACATCAATATTTTGAGGTGAGCCGGAATCATAAAGCAACTGCCCATGCGTGTCGTAGACTTGAACGCGAGTCTGCGAAAGAAACGCCAAGCCCTCGATCTGCGGCTGGATCTGATCCTGCGCTGTATTCCCAGACAGCATTGTGCTTACAAGGCTACTGATGTACTTGGCATTCCCGCGCAAATACTCGATTTCCTGGTTCAAGTAATACCTCTGCAAAATCGCCAGCAGCACAACGCCCAGGACAATTGCCGCTGCTAACGCAATCACAGCAAAACTCAGCGACAGCCGCGACCGAATGGATCTGAATATCATCTGGTACCTCCACAAGGGATCAAAAGATTAACCGATTCGGTGCGGCTGTCAAGGTTATTTGCCCATGCTATTTCGTGATGAAACCGGGAGATGTGTAAACCAGCACATCTGCGATGATGCGGTTGCCCGTCTTCTTGCCCCAAACCGTGACCAGGCTGTCTTGTCCGATGTCATCCAGTGACCCTGGTTCTAGCACCTGCTGAATTTTTTCACCGGCAGGTGGTTGGCCATTGTACTGCTCCAGAGTCGTATCGTGATAGACAGTAGTCTGGTTCGTAACGACGATCTCCACAACGGGCCCACTGGCATTGGACGAGCTCTCCACATTGCCGCTCTGATCCTTCTGCACCATCATCGTGACCCGTCCTGTCCCAACAAAGATGCTGTTGTTGTCGCGGTGATCGAACAAGCCTCTGACATCCGCGGGCGTCTGTGGCAGTTCCTTGGCCGGTTGAATATCATCAGCGTTGATCCTGACGGTCTGACCGCCGTCTGGGTTCGTAAACACCCCTGGTCCGCCCGATGACAGTCCAGGCAGTCCCTGCCCGTTCAGCAGCCGTGCACCGACATATGCCGCGCCCGCCAGCACAAGCACGAGAACGACAATCCCACTGGTGATAAGAATATTTTTTTTCATGAAAAGCCTCCAATTGCTTAATTTGATGTTGTTCAAATTTCCTTGAATTGTTGAAGTTTGAGCAGTTGCCCGCTAAGGGGCAGGGCGAGCGGTCCAATATACGATCGTCTGCGCGATGACCCGATTTCCGTTTTGTTCACCCCAAACTTGCAACCCACTTTGGTTTGTAATCGCGCTCACGTCTCCTGGCTCAACCACTTGCTGAATGATCCAGTCTTCTGGGCGAAAGCCTTCCGTTGGCATAGATCGGGGCTCAGCAGAACTATCGTGCAAAAATTTTGTCTCATGCGTGATCACAACCTCTACCATGCTGCCACACGTACCACCTTTGTTAACGGTTCCATTGTTATTGATTGTGGGCCCCGAGACAAATGAGCAAAGGAATAGGCTGTTGCCGTCGCGATGATCCATAAAG
>WNFU01005790.1_pt1 | contig 15959 bp, 12 predicted proteins | sample 5400121 | NCBI WGS metagenome assembly WNFU01 (sample SAMN13153360, study PRJNA577476) | soil metagenome | isolation source: 100 cm soil or saprolite under grassland replicate 1 | place: USA:California | collected 2016-06-15
CTTCCGCTTCGGCCCCCAGCTCGACCGCCTGCGCCGAGTCGGCCATTACGACGTAGCGTTCAAGCTCGAAGCGAACCAGTGGAACGGCACCGTCGCGCCGCAGCTGAACGTGCGGCAGGTCTTCGAGGCCGACGAGCGTTACGTCGATCGCCGAGAGTGGCTCAAGGCGGAGTGGCGCAAACCCGTCGATGGACGCGACCCGACCGCGGCCGCGATCTTCGACGAGCTCGGCCTCGCCGAAGCGGGCGCCAAACGGCACCTGTTGGAGTCCGAGCGCTTCCTGGCCCTGCTCGGAGAGACCGAGCTCGCCCGAGCCGCGTAGCACCTGGCCGGGCGCACGTCGGTGACGGTCTAGCTGCGGAGCATGCCGAGCGCGGCACGATGCGCCCGCCGCGGGCGCCAGGGGCGGGCCTCGCGGGCGGCGTCGTCGAGGCTGACCAGCAGCCGCGCCAGCGCCGTGGCCTTGCGATTGCGGCGGCGTTTGCGCACGGCAGTCACGTTTCGGCTCGCACGAGTGCGCTCCTGCCTGCGGAACACCGGCTCTCGGCAGCGCGAAAACCCGGGAGTACAATTTTCCCATGACGGTCCTCGAAGCGGGTGAACGACACCAAGAACTGATCGAGGAGCTCATCTCGGACGTCGCCGTCTACAACTCGGACGTCGACCGTGACCTGCTGCGGCGCGCCTTCCGCTTCGCCGCGAACGCTCACGAAGGCCAGCAGCGCCGCTCCGGCGAGGACTTCATCAACCACCCGTGGGGCGCGGCCAAGATCTGCGCCGAGCTGCGTCTCGACGAGCAGACGATCGCCTCCGCGCTCCTGCACGACGTCGTGGAGGACACCGACACCGACATCAAGCAGGTGCGCGCCGAGTTTGGCGACGAGATCGCCCAGCTCGTCGAGGGCGTCACGAAGCTGACGCGGATCCAGTTCCAGAGCCGCGAGCAGGCAGAGGCGGAGAACTACCGCAAGATGATCGTGGCGATGGCGCAGGACGTGCGCGTGATCCTGATCAAGCTCGCCGACCGCGTCCACAACATGCGCACGATCGAGTACCTCGGCAAGCAGAAGCAGATCCAGAAGGCGAAGGAGACGCTCGAGGTCTACGCGCCGCTCGCACACCGGCTGGGGATCAACAAGCTCAAGTGGGAGCTCGAGGATCTCGCCTTCACGACGCTGCACCCGCGTAAGTACGAGGAGATCAAGGCGATGGTGAGCGAGCGCCGCACCGACCGCGAGGAGCACGTGCGCGAGGCGGCGATGGTGCTCAAGCAGGAGCTCGAGAAGGTGGACATCCCGGCTGAGATCTCGGGCCGCGCGAAGCACTTCTACTCGATCTACGACAAGATGGCGAAGAAGGGCCGCGAGTTCAACGAGATCTACGACCTCACGGCGATGCGCGTGATCGTCGAGCGCGACGGCGACGAGGGCACGCGCGACTGCTACGGCGCGCTCGGGCTGATCCACTCGCTCTGGAAGCCGATGCCGGGCCGTTTCAAGGACTACGTCGCGATGCCGAAGCTGAACGGCTATCGCGCGCTGCACACGACCGTGATCGGACCGGAAGGGCGGCCACTCGAGATCCAGGTGCGGACGCGCGAGATGCACGAGACGGCCGAGCTCGGCGTCGCCGCCCACTGGCGGTTCGACAAGCGCGGGAAGAAGGTCGCGGACGACGAGTGGCTCGCTTGGGTCAAGCAGCTGATGGACTGGCAGGAGGACGAGGCCGACCCGCGAGAGTTCCTCAGGACCTTCCGCACCGACCTCTTCGCCGACGAGGTCTACGTCTTCACGCCGAAGGGCGAGGTGAAGGTGCTGCCGGCCGGCTCGACGCCCATCGACTTCGCGTACGCCGTGCACACCGACGTCGGCCACCGCACCGTCGGCGCGAAGATCAACGCCCGGATCGTGCCGCTCCACTACCGTCTGAAGAGCGGCGACTTCGTCGAGATCCTGACCACGAAGGCAGGCCGCGGCCCGTCGCGCGACTGGCTCTCGCTGGCGGCGTCCTCACGCGCGCGCAACAAGATCCGCCAGTGGTTCTCGCGCGAGACCCGCGAGGAGACCGAGCAGAAGGGCCGCGAAGCGCTGGAGACGGCCCTGAAGAAGCAGAACCTGCCGTACAAGAAGCTTCAGGGCTCCTCGGTGCTGGCACAGGTGATCCGCGAGACCGGCTTCAAGAAGGCCGAGGACTTCTACCTCGCGCTCGGCTCCGGGAAGCTCCAGGCCGGCCAGATCGTCAACAAGGTGATCCAGCGGCTGAAGACCGAGCAGGCGGTCGAGGAAGAGACGGTGCCGCTGAAGGCGCCGAAGGCGCGCCACGCGGTCTCGAGCGAGAACTTCGGGATCAACGTGCGCGGCGTGGACGACGTGCTCGTCCGGCTCGCCAAGTGCTGCACGCCGGTGCCCGGCGACGAGATCGTCGGCTACATCTCGCTCGGAAAGGGGATCACGATCCACCGGGAGGACTGCTCGAACGTGAAGTCGCTGCGGAAGAACCCGGAGCGGTTCACGAAGGTCTCATGGGACGGCGGCGCCTCGCAGAGCTTCCGTGTCCAGATCGCCGTCGACTCCTGGGACCGGCCGCGGCTGCTCGAGGACGTCGCCCGCACCTTCGCCGAGCACGGCGCGAACATCGTCGAGTACGGGGGCCACGTCGAGGACCAGCTCGCCAAGAACTGGTACGTCGCCCAGGTCGGAGACGTGAAGGCGCTGCGCAGCCTCCTGACCGCGCTGCGCAACGTCGACGCGGTTTTTGACGCATACCGCGTCACGCCCTCCTAGCGCCCCCTGGCCCTCCTACGGAGTCTAGGATCACGCGCGGAGCCCGGCTCCGCCGCCGTCTGGACGCAGGAACGCTAGTCCGAAGTTCCCCCGGATAACGCTGGTCTGAGGGGCGGCGATCCCGCTTTGTTGCGGGGATCGTCGGTTTTGTCCAGGGTATCTGGTGTAGTCACGACTTGCTGTCCGATGGGCGCGATAGTGTTCGGTCATGGCTAGAAGAGCACGCCATTCCGGCGCGATGCACGTGGTCACAAACAGGGTGCGGCGTGGGGATCGGGAGTACACCTCGCATCTGCTGCGGCGCTCCTATCGGGAGGGCGGCAAGGTGCGCAAGGAGACGCTGGCCAACCTCTCGCACCTGCCCGAGCAGGTGATCGAGTTGATCCGCGGCGGGCTGCGCGGGGAGCGCTTTCTGGCAGCCGGCGAGGCGTTCGAGATCGAGCGCTCGCTGCCGGCGGGGCACGTGCGCGCTGGCTTGGCGATGGCGCGCCGGCTCGAGTTCGCGCGCCTGCTCGAGCGCGCGCCCTCCCGGGAGCGGTCACTCGCGCTGGCGCTGATCGTCGCGCGAGTGCTGGAGCCGGCCTCCAAGCTCGCGACCGCGCGTGCGCTTGGCCAGTCGACGCTCGGCTCGGAGCTGGGCGTCGGGGACGCCTGCGAGGACGAGCTCTACGAGGCGATGGACTGGCTGCTGGCCCGTCAAGAGCGGATCGAGGCGCGACTCGCGCGCCGCCATCTGGGCGCGGGCACGCTCGTGCTCTACGACGTCTCCTCCTCGTACTTCGAGGGGCGCACCTGCCCGCTGGCGCAGCTCGGCTACTCGCGCGACGGGCGGCGCGGCACGGCGCAGATCGTCTACGGGCTGATGTGCGCTCCCGACGGCTGCCCGGTCGCCGTCGAGGTCTTCGAAGGCGCGCTGCACGACGACAAGACGCTGCCGCAGCAGATCAGCAAGCTCAGCGAGCGCTTCGCGCTCGAGCAGGTGATCGTCGTCTCCGACCGCGGCATGGTCACCAAGGCCAACCTCGACCTCTTGCGCGAGCATCCCGGCGCCGGCTGGGTGACGGCCCTTCGCGCACCGCAGGTCAAGAGGCTCGTCAAGGACGGCGCGCTGCAGCTGTCGCTGTTCGACCAGCACAACCTCGCCGAGATCAGCAGCGACGAGTTCCCCGGCGAGCGGCTCGTCGTCTGCCGCAACCCGCTCGTCGCCTCAGAGCGCGCGCGCAAGCGCGAGGCGCTGCTCGCCGCCACCGAGCGTGACCTGCGCGCGATCCGCCAGCGCGTGCAGGCGGGCAGCCTCAGCGGCGAGGCCGCGATCGGGCTCGCGGTCGGCGCGGTCTGGAACCGCTACCGCGTCAAGAAGCACTTCGAGCTCACGATCACCGACACAAGCTTCCAGTTTTCCCGCAAGCAGCAGCAGATCGACCAAGAGGCCTCGCTCGACGGCATCTACGTCCTCCGCACCAGCGTCCCCGACAGCCGGCTCTCGACCAGCGACGTCGTGCGCGCCTACAAGCAGCTGAAAGAGGTCGAGCGCGCCTTCCGCACGCTCAAAGGGCCGCTCGAGATCCGGCCAATCCACCACCGCCTCGAGGACCGCGTCCGCGCGCACGTCTTCCTCTGCATGCTCGCCTACTACCTCGCCTGGCACCTGCGCCAGGCGTTGAAGCCGCTGCTCTTCGACGACGAACACCCGCCCGAGCGGGCCGACCCCGTCGCCAAGGCCAGCCGCTCCCCGGCCGCCGAGCGCAAGGCCACCACCAAGCGCACCACCACCGGCCAGCCCTGTCACTCGCTCAAGACCCTGCTCGCCGAGCTCGCCACCCAGACCCGCAACACGATCCGCCCGCACGGCGTCGACGCAACCTTCGACCAGACCAGCAAGCCGACACCGACGCAGGCTCACGCCTTCCAGCTCGTCGACGCCTACACGACCGCCAAGTAGTCACGACCCGTCCACCCCGCGAACGCCGAAAACGCCGACTCCGAACGGAATCCGGCCGCTCACTCAGGGGAACTTCGGGCTAGTGGGTAGCCAATCACTCGATCGAGGGATGATCCCTCGAACGGGCGGGGTACCTCGAACGAGGGATGGCGATTTCCGCCGAGCCCGACTACAACGTGTCGAGGGGAGAGGGGCTTCTCACCAGAGAGCTGCGGCGCCCGTCCGCTTCGAGGACGGCGGATGGGCGCCCGGCACGCTCGGCCGGTGGCGGCCGGTCGGGTGGCGCCGGCTCTAGCCCGCTCCCCTGATCGCGCAGACCGCGGGTTCGGCGTTGCGAAGGGATGCTCGCGGCACGAGGGCCCAGAAGCGCCCGTCGACCGCGGGCACCACCGCGACCACCCTGCCGCCGGCCGCGACCGCGATGTCGTGGGTCGTCCCGGCCACCGTGCCGCTCACCTGAACGAGGTAGCTCGATCGGTCCAGGTCGTCGAGCTTCGCGTGCGCCGGGACGAGTCCGCTTCCTCGCACCGGGTGGCCGAGCAGCGTGCGGAAGGGTCCGACCCCGTACAGGCTCGAGTGCGGCTCGTCGGAGCCGAAGAGCGCGAGCTGCCGGCGCAGCGCGGCATTGCGCTTCGCCTCGAGCTCCGCCGGCGGAACGACGAACCGCTTGCCGTGATCCTTCGCAACCATCACGTCCCGTTGCGAGTACCGCGGCGAAAGGGCGTTGCGCCCGTCGACGTGCCAGGGGATTCGAACGCCGAGCGCTGCGGCGATCGTCGGCAGCACATCGACGGATTGCGTCGGCGTCCGCACGACGCGCCTGCGCCGCTCGCGCGGAAGCTTGACGAGCAACGGCACGTACGCGATGTCCGGGAGGTTCGCCTCGGACGCGGGCCGGCGCTTCTCGCCCGCGCGGAAGCTGAGCCCTTCGTCGGCGGTGACGACGACGAGCGAGCGGTCGTAGAGGCCGGCCCGGCGCAGTCTCGCGACGAGCTTCCCGAGCAGCCGGTCGGCGAAGCCGAGCTGGAGCAGGTGGCGTTGCCAGTACTGGTCGACGGCGGCCTGGTTCTTCGTCCAGACCTCTGCGGAGCTCCAGCCGGGAGCCGGGCGGATCTCGTATCGGTCGCCCGAGGGGACGAAGCGCCACGGGCTGTGCGGCAGGAGGAAGTGGAGGTACCAGAGCGCGGGGCGCCGCGTGGGCCGGATCGTCGGGAGGAACCGATCGAAGCGCCGCTCCGGGTCCGAGCCGCCGAGACCGTTGCGCCAGAAGTCCTGCCAGCCGTTGGAGACGGACGGGACTCCGCGAGTGAGATCGGCCGGGAGCAGCTCGTGCAGGTAGACGACGCTCGAGTCGGCGTAGAGCGAGCCGAGGCGCCCTGCGAACGAGTCACCCGACGAGTGGCAGAGCTTCGGCGGGCAGAGGTGCGTCTCGGTCTCGACCACGTGCAGCTCGGTGCCCCCGCCGAGCAGCGTGAACAGGTTCCGCGGGTGGTCGTGGTAGACCGGGAGCTCGTCGGGGCGCGGATAGCGGCCTGTGAGCAGCGAGGGGACGCCGTGGAGGGTCCCCTCCGAGACGACGCTGTGGTCGGCGAACCAGGTGGAACCGCGCTGGAGCGCGGCGAAGTGGGGGAAGCGAACCGGATCGATGCGACCGTGGCGGTCGAGCAGCGAGTTCGTCGGGAGCTCGTCGAAGACGACAACGACCGCCGGAGCCTGTGCGCGGGCGGCCGCCGCAAAGGCGGCCGGCGTCCCGGAGAGCGTCAGCTTCGAGGCGTCCGAGTGAAGCAGGAAGAGACCGAGGAAGAGCAGCGGCGCCGGGCCGAGCACCGTCAGGACGAGGCGGGCCGGCGCCATGCCCGCGTAGAGCGCGGCCGCGGCGAGCCCGATCGCGCCCGCGACGGCGACGAGGAGCCAGCCGGGGCCGCCGGTCGTCCGGGTCGCCTGGAGGACGAACAGCCCCACGAGACACGCGACCACGACGAGGTGAACGGCGCCCCGGGCACGGCTGGGCGTCGCCGCCTCGAGCGCGAGGAGCAGCGCCGGCGGGACGATCGTCAGGGCGAGTGCGAAGACCACGACGTCCCAGCGGGTCGAGCCGCGGGCCGCGAAGAACTCGCCGTTGCGGCCGAGCAGGTCGAAGAGCGGCTGCGCGACGGCGAACGAGGTCAGGACGAGCAGGTGCAGTCCCGCGAGGGGCAGCGGCGGCGCCTCCGGTCGCCTCACCGTCAGCCCTTCGGACGGGCCAGGTAGAGCGTCCGCGTGCCGGAGCCGAGCTCCTCGCGCCGCTCGACCTCGAATCCCTCGGCCAGCGCGGCCTCGAACGCGTCGCGGCCATAGCCCTCGTGGGTCTCGGCGCGCTTGGCCGTGAGCAGTCGCGCCACCATCGGATCGTCGCGGCCTGCGAACTCGACCACGAGCCGGGCGTCGAGCCCGCGAAGCCAGCCGACGAGCTCGTCGAAGGGAATGTTGCGCCCGATCGCGAGGTGGTGGACGAGCGCGAGGCAGAGGACGAGGTCGGGCCGGCCGCGCTCCTCGAGCCGCCGGCGCTCGAGCCCGCGCCAGCCGAGACCGGGCGAGGGGTCGGCGACGTCCACGACGAGCGGCAGGATCGTGCCCGAGCCCTCGCTCCGAAGCCGCGAGTAGAGCTCCCCGGCCACGCGCTCGTCACCGTCGACCGCGACGACCGCGTCCGCTTCCAGCGCGCGGGCGAAGCGGGCGTCGTTGCAGCCGAGATCCCAGGCGAGCTTCGCGGGGCCCGCCTCGCGGACGAAGCGCTCCTTCCGCTCTGCGTCCTCGTCGCTATAGGGAGCGATCTCGCGGTAGCCCGCCCAGGCGGACCGCCCGCGCCTCGGCCGCAGCCGCTCGACGAGCTTCCGCAGCCGGCGCACGTTCGCTCGGATCAGCTCGCTGCGGAACCCCGCAGCCTTGAGCTCGGAGCGGACGTCGCGCTCGCGGGCGGCGTGCTTTGCCTCCAGCCGCGCGTGCAGGACGACGTGCGCGAGCACGCCCCGGCGAAGGACGTCGCGTCCGCGCAGGAGCCCGCGCGCCTGCTCCGGCTCGATCCCCTCCAGGCTTCCGCGCAACCACGGCTGCGGCGCGATCCCGCGATAGGCCTGGAGCAGGAGCGGATAGAGGAAGAGCATGCAGAACTGGCGGTAGCCGGCCCAGGGCTCGCCCTCGCGCAGGCGCTCGAAGGAGCCGACGTCGACGAAGACCGGCTCCGTTCCGCGCCACTGCACGTTGTACGGCGTCCCGTCCTTGAGCACGAACCCCTCGGCGAGCGCCTCGTCGAGGAGGCCGAGTTGGAGGAGCGCCGCCTCGCGGAGCATTTCGAACGGCCACTCGTACGGATAGGAGACGAAGGGCACGCGCTCGTGCCGGAGCAGGCCGGGGGAGATCTCCTCGGTTGCGATGACACGGCCGTCCTCGAGCGCCCGTCGGAAGAAACGCGACCGCTCGAGCGCCTCCCAGTCCTCGCGGCCGCGCGGCGAGAGCTCGCGCAGCACCTCACCGTCCTCCGAGTACACGACCCGGGCCTCGGGATCGCGGAAGGAGGCGGGCTCGGGTGTGCGGGCCGGGCCAGGAGGGCTTGGCGAAACGCACGGCTGTGCCGCCGGGCCGCGCTGCTCGTCCCGATGCCGCGTCCTCAGTCGCGCCCGTATCTTCCAGATACGAACGCTCCCTGCGTCCTTGCCTCGGAACGACCATCGCACCCCGACGACGAGCGACGTTCCACCAAGCCCTCCTAGTCGTCCTCGTCTTTGCGGAGCCTCAGAGCCCTGAGGAACTTCCGCCACGTCAGCTTCGCCGTCACCCCGACGGCCGCCACCCCACCGAGGATGATCTGGAGCAGCATGCTCCCGGAGCCGGGGTCGAGGTAGGGGAGCGGGGCCATCACGCGGGATTGTGCACTACTTCACGTCGCGCCACGGCAATCCCCCGGTGTCCCAGCCGACCAGGCAGTGCGGCGAGATCAGGAGCGCCACGCGCTCGAGGAAGGCGCGGTCCTCCTCGTCGAAGGCGGCAGGCCGGTCGGAGTCGATGTCGATCTCGCCGACGACGCGGCCCTCGTAGGCGATCGGGACGACGATCTCGGAGCGGGTCGAGGGAAAGCACGCGAGGTAGCGCGGATCGGCGTCGACGTCGTCCACGACCTCCGTCTGCCCGCTTGCGGCGGCCGCGCCGCAGATTCCCTGGCCGACCGGGATCCGGACGTGCTCGGTCGCCTCCGGCCCTTTCCACGGACCGAGCGCGAGCTCCTCGCCCTCGACGAGGTAGATCCCGACCCAGGAGTAGTGCTCGAAGCGGTCGTGGAGCACCTCGACGACCGCGCGCAGGACGTCGTCGGCGTCGCCGCCGCGGTTGACGATCCGGTCTACTGCCTCCAGGGCCCCGTCGTGCGCCGCGCTCACGACTCGAGATCGTCTCCCTCGAAGGTGCGGATCCGCTCGCGCAGCTCGTCGGGGATCCGCCGGGCGCGGCGCTCGGCGAGGTCGACCAGCACGAGCGTCTGCTGGGCCGTCACCATCAGCACGTCGTCGTCGCAGAGGTATGCGGCGCACTCGTAGGTGACGCTCGTCCGGCCGATCCGGGAGACGCGCACGAAGACCTCGATCAGGTCGTCGAACCGCGCGGGCGCGAGGTACTCGATCGTCGAGGCGCGCATCACCAGCTCGTGCTCTCCAGCGTCGGTCTCGAGCATGTCCAGGTGGCGGTGGTACTCGACGCGCGCCGCGTCGAAGTAGGGCAGGTAGCGGCCGTAGTAGACGATGCCCTGCGCGTCGGTGTCCGAGAAGCCGACGCGCGTGAAGCTCGCGTACTTGAACGGCGGCTTCCGGTCGGTGACGTGCCCGAGCTCGATCGTCATCCGCGAATGACGGCCAGCACCTCGTCGCGCTTGCGCTCCATCAGCTCCGGCGAGCGGGCCTCGAGATTGAGGCGCAGGAGCGGCTCGGTGTTCGAGGGGCGGATGTTCATGTGCCAGTCGTCCGCGTCGACCGAGACGCCGTCCAGGTGGCTGACCCGGCCCTCGGGCCCGAAGCGCTCCTTCACCTCTTGGAGCTTGAGGGGCACGTCCGCGACCGGGGTGTTCAGCTCGCCGGTGATGAAGTAGCGCTCCCGGAAGGGGCGCAGGATCTCGGAAAGCGGCTGCCCCTTCTTTGAGACCAGCTCCAGCATGAGGAGGAAGGGGACGACGCCCGAGTCGGCCTGCGAGAAGTCGCGGAAGTAGTAGTGGCCCGAGACCTCGCCCCCGAAGGCCGCGTCCTCCTCGCGCATCCGGTGTTTGATGAACGCGTGGCCGACGCGGTTGACGAGCGGGCCGCCGCCCGCGCGCTCGATCGTCTCCGGGACCGCCCAGCTCGCGCGGACGTCGTAGATGATCTTTGCGCCAGGCTCCTTCTCGAGCACGGCCTCCGCGAAGAGCGCGGTGGCGAAGTCGCCGGCGACGAAATCGCCCGCGTCGTCGACGAAGAAGCAGCGGTCGGCGTCCCCGTCGAAGGCGACGCCGAAGTCGGCCCGCTCCTCGAGCGTCTTAGCGACGATGAACTCGCGGTTCTCCGGTAGGAGCGGGTTCGGCTCGTGGTTCGGGAACGTGCCGTCGGGCTCGAAGAAGCAGCGCACCGTCTCCGCCTGCGGCAGCCGTTCGAGCACGGGCGGGAGCATCGCGCCTGCCATTCCGTTCGCGGCGTCGATCACGATCTTGAGCGGCCGGATCGCATCCACGTCCACGAACGAGAGGACGCGCTCGACGTACTGCTGCCAGATGTCGTAGCGCTGGACATGTCCCGGGGTCAGACCCCGGGACGGGTCCGAACGGGACAGGGCGCGGTCGCGGATCTCGAGCAGGCCCGACTCGCCGCCGACCGGAAGCGCGCCCCGGCGGACGATCTTCATGCCCGTGTACTCCTTCGGGTTGTGCGATGCGGTGACGGCGACGCCGCCGTCCAGCTCGAGCTCGCCGACCGCGAAGTAGAGCATCTCCGTCCCGACCATCCCGAGGTCGAGCACGTCGGCACCGGCCTCGGCGGCGCCGCGGATCAGCGCCTCGGCCATCGCCGGCGAGGAGAGGCGCATGTCGTACCCGACGGCGATCTTCCGCGGCTCGAATTGCTCCACGAACGCGCGCCCGATCGCGTATGCCCCCTCCTCGTCGAGCTCCGTCGGGTAGATCCCGCGGACGTCGTACGCCTTGAAGACCGTCGAGTCGAGCACGGCCCGATGCTATCGACGGCTGGCGGGCCCCTCGAGCTGAGCGGTCTGATAGACCACCGCACATCTCGGTCGCTAAAGGGGGGACGACAATGAAGAGACTCTCACTGGTGGTCGCCGCACTCGTCGTGGCGGGCGCGACGGTCGGCACGCTCGCGATGACGAGCGGCGCAGCTCCGGACGGCATTACGAACCTCGTCGCGAGCTCGCCGACGACGGGCGGCGGATATCCGGTGCCGACGGGCTCGCGCGTCCCCGAGGCGGGGACATGCCGGACCGGCCCGTTCGACGCGAACCACTCGGAGTCGTGGCTGGCGGTCAAGCCCGGCACCGAGGATCTCGTCGGCTCGTCGAAGTTCTTCTTCGACAAGTACTCGACCTTCTACATGTTCTATCTCGGCGCCTACCAGATCCTGGGCGGGACGCCGTCTGGGAACAATCAGATCCAGGGCTACGACTGCATCTCGACCGGGACACAGGAGATGCCGCCCAGCTGGACCGACACGACCGATCCCAACGTCGATTTCGACACCCAGGGCCGCGTCTACCAGACGATCCTGCCGTTCAACTCCTTCTTCGACGCCACGAAGCTCCATCCGGACGGCGAGATCGACGTCTCGTATAGCGACTTTCCGTGGCGCGATTGGGTGAAGGGGAACGGCGGCCGGCCGCTCGAGCCGCCCAACAACGCCTCGGCCAAGCAGGCCGGCCACGTCGAGGACAAGCAGTGGATCGCCGTGAACCACATTCCCGGCAACAGGTTCCACGACCACGTCTACGCGGCGTGGTCGGTCTTCAACGGCAACGGCGGCGGGATCAAGGTGCGCATGGCGGTCTCGCGTGACCGCGGCCAGACGTTCGCCAAGGCGGTCACGATCAGCACGCCGTCCGAAGTCAGCGCCGGGGTTACGTACGTGTATCCGGAGATCGACGCCGTCGGCGACGTCTACGTCTCGCTCGTCTCCTTCCCGCCGAACGGGGGCGCGTCGACGATCTACGTCGCCCGCTCGAGCGACGACGGGCGCACGTTCGGCCCGTGGGTGCCCGTCACGACGGTGAACATGATTCCGACCGCAGGACTACCAAACACGCGCTTCCGCGACGGCATCACGGAGAGCTTCGCGGCCAGCCAAACCTTTCCGGGCCATCTCTACCTGACCTACGAGGACTGGGATCCGCTCGCTGGCCAAATGGACGTGAAGTTCACGCAGTCGACCGACGGCGGCTCCACCTGGACGACGCCCGTCGTCGTCAACGACAACTTCGACCTGGCCGGTGCGGCGACCGACCAGTTCCAGCCGTCCGTCGCAGCCGGCCCGGACGGCGCGGTGGCGGTGGCCTTCTATGACCGTCGCCGGGCGTGCCCCGACGACCCGAGCATCCTCCCCGCCGACGTCGGGCGGACGAACTTCTGCATCGATACCTCGCTGCAGGCCTACAAGGACAGCGGCGACGGTGCGGTGCCGGTCGGCGCGAACGTGCGGATCTCGGATTTCACCTGGGATCCAGAGCAGCCAGGCCAGCACCGCGGCGGCCTCTCGCAGTATCCATGCGCCGGGGCGAGAGATCCCTGCCCGACCGGCAGAGGATTCATCGGCGACTACTTTGGCCTTGCGATCTCGAGTGGGAATATCTACGCGCTCTTCGTCTCTACGCACTACCCCTCGGACGTGACCGCCGACGAAGGCGGACTCGTCTACTACCAACAGCAGGTGCTCGCGACCGTACCGCGATCGACGTTCGGAGCGGGCTACTAGAGCCTGCACGAGAGGGCCGCGCCTTCGGGAGCGGCCCTCTTCGTCCGTAGAATTCAAGTGTGGAGCGGAAGCTGGCGACCGTGCTGTTCGTCGACCTCGTCGACTCGACGGCGCTCGTCACCGGCGCGGATCCCGAGGTCGTGCGCCGCCGCGTGCAGTCGTTCTTCGACCGGGTCTCGCACTGCGTGATCACGCACGGCGGGATCGTCGAGAAGTTCGCGGGGGACGCGGTGATGGCCGCCTTCGGGATCCCGCAGGCGCACGAGGACGACGCCGAGCGGGCCATCCGCGCCGGGCTGGCGATCCTGGACGCAATGGACGAGCTCGAGCTCGCGGCCCGCATCGGGGTCGAGTCGGGCGAGGTTGTGGCCGAGGACGGCGACGCCACGTACGCGACCGGCGAGGCCGTCAACATCGCGGCGCGGCTCGAGCAGGCCGCGGAGCCGGGGCAAATCCTGATCGGCCCGGGTGCTCACCGGCTGACGCTCGGACGAGTCGAGGTCGAGGACCTCGGGCCCGTCGACCTGAAGGGTCTCGCCGAGCCGGTCTGGGCCTGGCGCGCCGTGGCCGCGAACGGCCGCGGCGCCCGCCCGCAGGCGATCCAGGCGCCGCTCGTCGGCCGCGACGCCGAGCTCGAGCTGCTGACGAACACCTACGAGCGCGCCCTGCGCGACCGCCGCGCGCACCTGTTCACGATCTACGGCGACCCCGGCGTCGGCAAGAGCCGCCTCGCCCGCGAGTTCGCCGCGGTCCTCGAGGGCGCCACGGTGCTGAGCGGCCGCTCGCTGCCCTACGGCGAGGGCGTCACCTACTGGCCGCTCGCCGAGATGGTCAAGGGTGCGGCGGGAATCGCCGACGACGACCCGCTCGAGGTCGCGATCGAGAAGCTGCGCGCCTTCTGCGAGGACGAGGCGGTGGCCGACCTGCTTGGCCTGGCTTCGGGCGTGCTCGAGGCGGTCCGCGCGGAGCGGAGCCAGCAGGAGATCGCCTGGGCCGCCCGCGAGTGGGCGCAGCGGCTCGCCCACGAGCAACCGCTCGTGCTCCTCTTCGAGGACATCCACTGGGCCGAAGAGCCGCTGCTCGAGCTGATCGAGCACCTGTCCGCCTGGGTGCGGGAGGCGCCGCTGCTGCTGGTCTGCCTGGCCCGGACCGAGCTGCTCGACATCCGACCCGGCTGGGGCGGCGGGCGCGTGCGCGCGACGGCGATCGAGCTCGAGCCGCTCGGCCGGCGAGAAAGCGAGGAGCTCGTCGAGGCGCTCATGACCAACGGCGACCTCCCGGACCACGCGCGCCAGGAGCTGCTCGACAAGACCGAGGGCAATCCGCTCTTCGTCGAGGAGACGATGCGGATGCTGGCCGAGGAGGGGATCGAGTGCGTGGACAAGATCCCGGACACGGTGCAGGCGCTGATCGCCGCCCGCATCGACCGGCTGCCCGCTCAGGCCAAGGCACTCCTCCAGCGTGCCGCCGTCGTGGGGCGCGTCTTCTGGGCGGGGGCGCTCGAGCGGCTCTCCCCTGACCTCGAGTCGGTCGAGCAGCCGCTCGACGACCTGCTCCTGCGCGACTTCGTAATGCACGAGTCGCACTCCTCGATCCGGGGCGAGGAGGCCTACCGGTTCAAGCACGTGCTGATCCGGGAGGTCGCGTACGGCGGTCTCTCGAAATCGGCCCGCGCCGAGCACCATGCCTACTTCGCCGAGTGGTTGAAGGAACGGGCGGGCGAGGAGCTGCTGGAGATTCGCGCCTACCACCTCGATCACGCGACCCAGTTGCTGGCTGAGCTCGAAGGCGCGGCCCCGGAGGCGCTCAGTCACGAGGCCGCCGTGGCGCTCGAAGGCGCCGGTGAGCGCGCGCTCGCGCGCGAGGCGAACCGCTCGGGCCGTCAGCTGCTGCTTCGCTCGGCGGAGCTCGAGCCGACGCTGCGGCGCCGCTACCTGGCGGCAAAGGCCGCCTCGCGCCTGAGCGACCTCCCGGCCGTCTCCCGCGAGATGGAGGAGGTCTGCACTGCCGCCGGCGAGGCCGGCGACCATTGGACTCAAGGCCGCGCCCTGATCGCGCTGGCCCAAGCGGCGGTGCTTCGGGATGCCGACCTGCCGAGCGCGAAGGACCGGGTCGAGCGGGCGTTGGAGGTGCTCGAAGAGGACGACCTCGCCGGCCGCTTCCAGGCCCTGACGGTCCGCGGCACGATCGCCTGGGCGCACGGGCATCTCGACGAGGAGGAGGAGCTGGTGCACAAGGCCCTGGAGGTCGCGCGCCGCGCCGGACGAAAGGATTTCGAGAGCGAGGCGGCCGACACGCTCGCGGGCGTCTACATCAATCGCCTCCAGCTCGACGAGGCGCAGCCGATCGTCGATCAGGCACTTCTGCTCGCCGAGGAGAGCGGGAGCCCGGCGACGCGGGGGCGGGCGCTTCGGACTGCGGGCCACCTCCACTTCGAGCGGCGCGCGCTCGACGACGCGGAGTCGGCCCTCGAAGCGGCCCGCGGGTACCTCGCCGAGGCCGGGGCCGCCTGGGCCGCGTTCTGACACCGCTCGAGGATCGCGCGACTCTCTGCGAGAGCCAGCGTAGCCTCGCGCAGCTCCTGGTCGAGCTGGGGCGGCTAGGCGAGGCCGAGCGCTTCGCGCTCGCGGCCCGGGAGACGGTCGGTCCGCAGGATCTCACGTCGATGTCCACGACGACGATGGCGCTCGGACTCGTGCGCGCCGCCCAAGGACGCGACGAGGAGGCGGAGGAGCTGCTGCGCGAGGCATTCGAGCGGACTGCGTCCAGTGACTTCCGCCGCCACAAGGTCGAGGCGCTCGAGGCGCTCGCTCAGTTCCTGCGCGAGCGCGGGCGCGACGACGAGGCCGCGGACGTCGAGGCGCGCCGGGACGAGCTCGTCGCCGAGGCGAGCAGCGCCGCCCGGATCGCCTGATCCGACTCGAGATCGGGCGACTCCGAGATCACCGTCGCCGGCCGATCGACGCGCGCGAGCGCCTCGCCGAGCGGCTCGGCCCGCAGCGTCCCCTCGCCGTAGGGCAGGTGCTTCGTCTCGTTCCTGTTCGCGTAGGCGATGTCGGAGAAGTGGACGTGGAAAGGCGCACCCGGCTCGAGAACGGCGTCGGCAGCCTCGAGTGCGGCCGCGAAGGGCTCGACGTCGAGGAAGGCGCCGTCGCTCGTTGCGTGCATGTGCGCAAAGTCGAGCACGGGGCGGACCCAACCGCAGCGGCTTGCGATCGCGATCACGTCGTCGAGCGTGCCCAGCTCCCGGACCCGGCCCATGATCTC
>WNFU01006189.1_pt1 | contig 15958 bp, 17 predicted proteins | sample 5400121 | NCBI WGS metagenome assembly WNFU01 (sample SAMN13153360, study PRJNA577476) | soil metagenome | isolation source: 100 cm soil or saprolite under grassland replicate 1 | place: USA:California | collected 2016-06-15
CTCGCAAGATGGCATATGACGGATTCCGCCTTGCTGGATACGAGGGGCGGAGTGAGCAGGGCGGAGTGTGGAACTCGCTCCCCGCGCCCCCTGAGTTCAGCGGCGCGCGACCAGATGCCTGGGGCTACCACCGTGACGAGGCGCGCGTCGCCTTTGCGGAGGCGAAGACCGCTTCTGACATCGATACCCAGCACACCCGAGCGCAGCTCCGCGCCTTCATCGGTTTGCGTTCCTTCGCGACCGGGCAGGTATGCCGCCTGTACTTCGCGACGCCACGTTCGGCTGCAGATGCCCTCGATCGCGTGCTTGCCGACGTGGGGCTCATTGGCTCGCGTGATGTTGTCCGGCTTCACGTGCCGGATGTGCTTCTACCGGAGGAGGCTGCATGACCAAAGCCAAGAAGATGATGGCGCTGCCACATCAGGCGGAGGGCACGGAGTTCGTCGCCACCCGAAAGGCGGCGGCACTCTTCGACGAGCAAGGCCTGGGCAAGACCAAGCAGCTCATCGACTCAGTGGCGAAAGAAGTCGGCGAGGGCGCTTTGGATGGGGCCCTCATCGTATGTCCAAATACGATCAAATCGACGTGGGCCTACGAGATCGCCACCCACTCCTCCTTACCCTACACCGTCTTCGGCGCCGGAAAGAGTGCGCGGCGCCAAGCGTTCGGCTCCTTGCGGGCGGTCTTCTATGTGATCAACTACGAGGCCGTCTCCGGGGAAGTCACCTCGCTCCGAGCTCTTCTGCGCTTCAAGCGGATGGCGCTTGTTCTCGACGAAAGCCACAGGATCAAGACACCGGGAGCGAAGGTCACTCGGGCCATTCAACGACTTCGGACGGATGCGGCGAAGCGCGTAATCATGACCGGCACGCCGGTCGCCAACAAGCCGGAGGATCTCTGGAGCCAGATCTTCTTTCTGGATGACGGCGTGGCCCTCGGGGGCTCGTTCGAGGACTTCCGTCGCCGCTACTGCACCGCCGAGGGCGGGTACGTAGACCTCGATATCCTCCGAACGCGCCTTTCGACTGTCGCGCTCCGCAGGACGAAGGAGCAGGCCGTCGAACTGCCGCCCAAAGCCGTCATTCCGATCGCGGTGCACATGGACGGTCGACAAGCTAAGCTCTACCACCGCATGCGCGAGGACCTGTATCTCTGGGTGAAGAAGCTCACGGGCGAGGAGGTCCTTAAACAGGCCGAGAATATTCTCGTCCGACTCGTGCGGCTCGCGCAGCTCGCGTCGAATCCCCGTCTTCTCGATGCCTCTTACGATGAAACGCCTGCCAAAGTCTCTGCTATGGACAAGTTACTCGAGGAGATCATGGGCCGCGGTCCGACTCAGAAGACCATCATCTGGACCTCCTTCGTCGACAACATCCCGATGCTGTGTGCTCGATATGCGAGGTATGGGGCTGTGCCGTTCCACGGCGAGATGGACAGCGAAGCGCGCGAACGCGCCCTCACGGCCTTCCGTTCGGATCCTCGGGTTCGGCTCTTTGTCGCGAATCCAGCCGCCGGCCGCGAGGGGCTCACCCTCACGTCGGCAAACGTTGCGATCTATCTCGACCGGACGTTCAATCTGGTCGACTACCTTCAGTCGCAAGACCGCATCCACCGAATCTCGCAGACCGAGGCCTGCGAGATCTACCTGCTCCTCGCCCACGGCACGATTGACGAATTTGTCGAGTTTTCGCTGGCCCAAAAGCACCGGCTGGCAGGTTACGTCCAGCACGACCGCTCATCGATCGATCCGGCCGACGCGGCGCTCAGGAAGCCGGACATCCTGAGAGCACTCCTCGGTCCCAGCCATTAACGTTTCTCGATGTACCTCGCAATGACGTTGTACTAGTTTGCTGTGCCATGGGCTGAGGAGTTCAGCGGTGCCGAAGAGAATCGATCACGGGTGGGCGGAAGAGTTGACGGCAACCAATCAATCTCGGACTCGTCCAGAGGGATCACCACCGCAAAGCGTGTCGCAGACCACCACTTCGAATATATGCCGGCGACGAGAGCTAGGTCCTTTGAAACTGAACGTTGGTCGATCATCGCGACACGGACGCCGGGTGAGCAGCCACTTCATCACGCGCTGCCTAAGACTTTGCCTATTACTTGACTAAGGGCTGAGGGCATCAACTGGCGCGACGAGCGACGACGTACCGTCATCACCTGACACTCGGGGGCCACTATATGTCTCAGGACACTCGGTCACGCTCTGCTCCAAAAGCGAAGTCGCTGGAAGCGACTGGAATCGTGCTGCACAGGGAGCCCGACGTCTATGTGACCGCGTTGCCCGGACCATGGTTGCTCGCCCACTCTACGCCGTCGTGGCGAATTAATGATCCACGAAAGGGCTTTCAACGGATTGTTAAAGAACAACGAGCGAAGGAGATCGCAAGAACCGTTCTCGATACCAGGCGGACTTTTCCTAACGCGATAACGCTCGCGACGACTACGAGAAACTTTCAGGTGACCGCACACACCTTGGAACTACCGCACAATGCCAAGTTCTTGGTCGTGGATGGTCAGCACCGACTGTGGGCTCAAAAGTTTTCTAAGGTCGTCGGAACCTATCCATGCATCATCCACATGGATCGGACCGAACAGCAGATGGCAGCCTTGTTCCTTGAAATAAATGACAACCAGAGACGCGTACCATCGTCTCTTAGATGGGACCTGGTCCGATTAGTTCGAAGTGAGGACCAGAGCACGGCAATTACAGCGGATATTGTGTATGAGCTGGCAACACGACGAGAGAGTCCTTTCAATTCAGTCGGCATCGATCTGACCGGCGAAAAGAAATCGCTCACTATAAAGCAGGGCTCATTGGCTCCGGAGATTAAGAAACTCGTTGCGCGACATTTAAGGAAGACCGGGGCTGAGTTCGAGGACTACTTGAGTCTGTTGATTAGGTTCTTCGTAGCGATTCGGTCACTGGATCCCGAGGGTTGGGGCGACTCACAGTCAACTTTCTTCAAGGCTCGCGTTCTGAGGGCGTTGTTGAGGGTACTCTCCGACATGCTGAGCATGACCGCCATCGATGCTCTCACTACTGAGCGAATTCGCGAACAGCTAGCCCGAATCGACCAGTCAACGCTGTCCGAGCCCGAGGTGCGGCGGATGCAAGGCTCGGCGGGAGTGCAGGACCTGTACACCCTGATGCACGACCAGATATTCGGAAATCGAGGCGTATGAGATTACTGGATCTACCACAGGCGAAGCATTTCTGCGCTCCCCCAGCCGCCGTCAGCGCGCAGATCAGCATGCAGTCCCTACCGTCCTTCCATGACTCGATAACCAGGGGAGTGGTCCTGCTTCAGGAGGGAACGACTAGGTTCCAAGTACATCAGGTGAACCTACTCAATTCGGTCGAGCGCTGGCTCGTATACTCGTTGGGCCACTACCGTCGGTCAGTGGAAATGCTGGTCCCGATCTCAGCTCCTTGGGCTCAAGTGACACTGTATTACGCCTCGTTCTTCGCTGCGAATGCCATCCTCGGCATTTTTGGCGGCTGGATAGGGCATACTCAGACCGGCGATCGCGTGGTTGATGTTGAGCGCGGTATCGCGGGCTCACAGGAGCTGCGCATTCATCGCCGCCCTTCATCTCCGAACGGCGCTGCCGGAAGTCATCGGCGATTTTGGGACTTCTTCTACGATGCAACCGCGACGATCGCGGCATGGGCACCTCCCAAACTAGCTTCTGCGCTAGGTCCCGTAAACGGCGACTTCGCCTGGCAAATCGCGGAGAGAAATGCTGTGAACTACGACATGTTTCATGCCTGGTCAGCCTCGGCGCGCTTTTACAGCACGTTCAAGCCTGCGAAGCTCAAGACCTTAACCGGTCCGCTACAGCTTCAACTCGACGCTACGGAAAGCCTGATCAGGCTGGCCTTGCATTTCGCAAAGGACGTGTCGCTCTCGACCATGTCCCTTGCGGGCTGCGGCCACACCGGAACAAGGTTGCAAGTTCAACGGAAGCTCACAGGCCAGGCGCCACCACGCCTCGTCACACAGTCAGGGCTATCCGGGTTGCTAGACCTATAGGGCCAGTGCTGAAGTATCCACTCTAGCTCGGCGGTGGGCAACCTCAGCATTAATGGGCGTTAGAGCCCAGGAAGCCACAAAAGCGCCGGCGCTGCCGGTCCTCCAGAACTCATTGATCTACGAACCCTTGGACGTAACGCCCTGCTAGAAGATCGCGGATAACGCTCATCGCCCGCCCCGTACCGTAGAGGGTGGACGTAGCCTCTGATCGCGAAACTCGTCTCAGCACTGCCCGAGTGACCTGTCCCACATCACCGGCAGCCCCAGGCCGATCATAGAGACAGAGAACATCGCGTGCCGACGGCCAAGCGATAAGTTCGATCCGAGAATTGACTGTTCCTATAAATCGGCGCGGCGGGGGAATACTCTCGGAGAGCGCAACGCAGATCACGCGCCACTTAACCTCTCGTTTCCGTACGACAACCGAGGTCCGGGAGAGCGATGCCCCGACTGGAACAGCGGCATCAACTCGCGCTAGGTCCGTGAGACTTCTGGCTAAACATTTCAGACCTACGACACGCTCGGCGGTGCTTACGGCGTGTTGCATTTCGGCATTTGCTCCAAGGCGGAAGACGAAGTTGCCTGAAAGGCGCCTGTGGTAGCCGACAAACTCCGCCCCACGTTGCGCTCTTCGCAGCTTTTCGAATAGCTCAGCGACAGGGAATACGTTTTGCCCGCGGTTGCCCATATTCACGGGAAACACGACGCCGAGAACGGTAGGCGGGGCAGGCGGCTCAGTCATCCACGAACGGTCGAGTTGTCGACGACCAAACTCGACGGGCGATTTTGGCTCCACAAGTACATGTCATGACGACCCAGCCGGGTTCGCCGTCCGTGACCTCGCTATCGAGCTCGCCGCAGCGGCCATGCTCCTGGTAGAACGCTTCGAGATCGCCAAGGAGCGTCATCATGGCCTCCGGCCGCAGGATGGTTCCTGGCCGGACGGCCGTCAACGTCTATCATTCGATACAGTTGACTGGGAACTCAGTATCCTTAGCGGGCGAATTCGCTGTGTTGTCCCAGCTTGCCCTTTGTGGCTATGGAGGTGCGCCTCGGCGCTCGCTGTCAGGCCGGGCTCTTCATTGGCCATGCAGCTTGCGTCATCCGAGCCCGGGGTCAGCAGCGACTCTATGCCGCCCAGCGCCCGGAACAGAGCATTTCGTCTTCTCGGCCCCTGAGGCCCCAGTATTCGTTGGCCATCCTGCGGAGTATGGCAACCTCTGAAGGATCGAACACTGAACGATCCAGGATCTCTAGAACATCTAGGACATCTCGTCGCTCGGAATCCTGGAACGCGATGAAGTACAGGATCGAGGCCCGGACAAGGTTGTTGAACGCGAGCAGACGGTCAGACGGGATCTCGATGAACCCAGCGTCTCCCACCAGCCCCTGGAGCCGCCCGGACGGCTTTCGAACGTATGCCGCCCCGTGCATCAGTTTGCTCCTCGCGTCGTACATCGAGCGCACGAGATCCCAATGCCGTTTCACATCGTCCACGCCAGCGCCATTCAGGACCGCCATGCGAGTCGCGAGCCGGTAGCTCAGCTCGCTCTTGTCGTCGTCGGCAAATAGCGCCTCAGCCGCCATGACCAGCCACATCAGCCGCATCTCTCTTGAGGGGGCATGGCCTTCATTGGCCTGCTCGAAGAGATCGGTGGCGATCATCAGCCTCGCGACGCGCCTGAGAAATTCCGCGTCCGCAGGGGTCACCACCAGGGACCCGAGCGGGTCCCATCGGATGAGCCGATACCGATTGCGAGCGGTGTGAAACTGCCGAAGGCGCGCCGCGAACTCTCGGAACCTTGTGACCTGACGACTCCGTAGAACGTAGGGCGCAGGTGTTCCAAGCGAAATATAAGCGCGGCGCCACCCCTCCTTACGCCATCCCCGAGGGAACATGAAGAAGCTCTGGGGCTGGAACAGCCTCAGCGCAAGCGCCAACTGATCGCGACAAAGCGATGTCAGCGTAACGAGCGACAACGGGTCCTCACCGATCGAGACCACCGGCGGTGACAAAGGCTTGTGCATGATCTCGAGCGTTCGCTCGACGACCCGATGTCGAGGACTCGATCTATCGGTATGGAAGAAGACCGAGCACCTCGCGCACGCATCGGCGTGAGCGGTGTGCATCCCCACAATTGTGCTCTCCGGGTCGGGGTTGGCCTTATCCACGTCCAAGCGCACATGCCCCAGCGCGACGTCGAAGTCGAAGGTTTCCGCATCGTCAACATCGAGGTTGAACACGACCCAGAGTCCGTAATCAGAAGTGGATTCCGGGCGCGATCTCCCCGCGAACGATGAGAGATTAAAGATCGAGATCGCGAGAAGATTGCCCTCAGCGTCGCGCTTGCGCATCACGTTCTCAAGAGAGGTTTTCTCGTAGTACCCGGCCTTCGGGTCAAAGACGATCTCGAGATGATCGCCCTCAGAGTCGTACAACACGTTCAAGTTTTCGCCGGCCATACCCACGCTCCCTTTTCCCGGGCCGTCACATATGCCATGACCACAAACGCGCTGACCGGTATGTTAGTGGAAACGGCCGACCTCCGCAGCTTTGCTATTCCTAAAACTCAACGAGCTAGGGACTGTCGTTCAGAATGCGGCGGGCGATCTGGGCTCCGCAGGTGCAGGTCATGACTACCCAGTCGGAATCCCCTTCCGGCACTTCGGACTCGAGCTCGCCGCAACGACGGTGCTCGAGGTAGAAGGCGTAGAGGTCGGCCAAGAGGAGTGACATCAGGACCCAGATACTACCAGCGACCGCTATGCCGGTGGAATGTGCACGATCCAATACAGTGGCGCGTTGCCGGCCAGCACTGATAGCGTGGGAAAAAACAACCCCGGCTGGCCGGGGTTGTTTTGGTTCAAGGCTGTCAGAGACCCAACACCTTGTTCACGAGCATCTGGAGATCGAGGGCATTCACCGCGGTATCTCCGTTCAGGTCTGCACGCGAACGGATAGTCGGATCGGTATTAATGCCGAGTATCACATTCACCTCGAGCTGAAGATCAAGGGCGTTGATGGAAGAATCGGCATTGAGGTCTCCTGCAAGTGTTCCGGCGGGCTTTGCGGGAACGGAAAGTGCGTTGCAGGCCTGGTCGGTGCTGAGGTTGCCCGCCGCATCCTTCGCTTTGACGCAGAAGTAACCTGTTTGCGCCGTTCCGCTCGAGTGGTACGGCATGTTCAATGTCATGGAGTTGGTTGAGACTGATCCCGACTGTGATCCTGTTCCGTCATTGTATCCGGCTGAGTAGGCGTATCCCGCTACTCCGACGTTATCGGTTGAAGCGGTCCAGGTGATGGAGAAGGTGGCAGCTGTTGCTCCGGTGCTTTGAAGGGTGATGGAGGGTGTGCCGGGGGCAGGGGGAGGGGTGGTATCGGCGGTGATTTTTGTGAGATTGTCTTCCACGCTCCAGCCGTCAGCACCTGAGTCAAAGTTGATATTCCACCAGTTGAAGCCGTTGGCAGCTGTCGGGCCACCGACGACGGTTCCTAATACTCCTATGGGTTGTGAGCCCAAAAGCGTTCCCGAGGTTGAGGGGGTTGAACGGACGTTAAGGATGCCGTTGATGACTTGAACACGGTCGTTGATGTTGAATTTGGTTGAGGAGGGAGGTGGCGGTGGGGTTGGTGAAGGAGAAGGAGTTAAGCCACAGCCGATCCGCGCGCGGCTGTACATTTCATCATCAACCCACCAATATTGGTCAATCGGGCGGAGGCGGTAGCTCTGGATATACATGAGGGCCACCCCGTCAGCCACAGAATAAAAGCGCTGCTGACTTCCGGTATTGAAATTCAGGCCAATATGTTGGCCGCGGAGCACGTCGTCGATCCAGAGTTCGATAACGCCATCAGACTGACCCGCAGTGTTCAGTTTGACGTGCTGCTCCACGCAATACCATTGGCCTCCGAGGAACGGCACCGTCGAGATGTTCTGGCCGAAGTTAGCGTTGACGTTCTGGGCGATGACAGTAACATCGCGGTATTGGTCAAAGATCTCCTGACCGTAATAGACATCGTTCGACGGAAGAGTATGCCACCCGAACATCTTTGTCGCGCCTTGTTCATCCCAGCAAAAGTCCGTGCTCGGACAGAAGGCACAAACACAGTGATCAATAGCATTGTTGTAGGGTGGACTTGGATATTTAAGAGCCGTGCAAGCATCTACGGCGGCCCGGTCAGGGCAACTGCCCGAAGGCGTGTAGGAGAAATAAACATAGAATCGGTGATAGAGCTCGGTCGTGGCGACCGGCAACGATTTGTCAGCCCACGGATTTACCGGTTGAATATCGTAGGGAAAGAAGAACTCTAGGGATTTCGTGCCATTGTGCGGATGCGTCGAGGTGACGCGCATGCACTTCTGCGTGACGCCCGACCCGCAGATCGGCCCATAGCCGACACTCATGTCGTCGAACCAACTGTTCCACCCGGTCATCGGATCGGTCGTCGTGTTCTCCCAGTCCTGACACATGATGACATTGGGGTCGGGATTACTCCCGCCGGGACATTTGGGCTCGGCGGCACTGGCGGTCGATGCGTCCCCCATAGTCAAAGAAATAGCGAACAAAGCGACGGCAACCGCTAACAAACTGACGAGCGAGCGTTTTTTCATATTCATGAACCACGAAAGAAATACCCGGTTGCGCCGCCGGCTATTGCGAGAGTGCTACGCGGGTGTTTCTTCAGATAAAGGACTTAACGGAAGAACCGAACTCTCTTAATTTTTATAAAGTCTACAAACCCAACACTTTGTTGACTAGCATCTGTAGATCAACCGCATTTGCAGCTCCGTCTCCGTTAAGGTCTGCCCGCGCTTTGATGGTGGTGTTTGTTTCAGTACCGAGGATGACGTTCACCTCGAGCTGGAGGTCGAGGGCGTTGACTGAGCCGTCGGCGTTGAGGTCTCCGAAAAGAGAGGTAGCTGGTTTAGCTGGAACGGAAAGAGCGGTACAGGATTGATCTATGCTGAGGTTGCCCGCAGCATCTTTGGCTTTGACACAGAAGAAGCCGGTTTGTGCGGTGCCTGTTGAGTGATACGGCATGGAGAGGGTCATGGAGTTGGTAGATACTGTGCCTGACTGGGCTCCTGAGCCGTCATTGAAGCCTGCTGAATATTCATATGAGGGAACTGCGGTGTTTGAGGGTTGGTCGATTGATTGAGACCAGGTAATGGAAAAAGTTGCAGCTGTTGCTCCGGTGGTTTGAAAGGTGATTGAGGGGGTGCCGGGAGCGGGGGGAGGAGTGGTGTCCCCTGCCGGTGGCGGTGTTGGAGCGGGTACTACTTTTTGGAGATTATCTTCAACACTCCAGCCGTCTGCTCCAGAATCGAAGTTGATGTTCCACCAGTTGAAGCCTCCGGATGCGGTCGGTCCTCCGACGACGGTTCCGAGAGCTCCTATTGGCTGTGAGCCAAGAAGTGTTCCTGAGGTTGAGGGGGTTGAACGGACGTTAAGGGTGCCGTTGATGACCTGAACACGGTCGTTCAAAGAGAATTTGGTAGACGCAGGAGGAGGCGGCGGAGGTGTCGAGGGGCTGAATGACGAGTACGGGCTAAATGAGCTGTACGGACTGAAGGAGGGATAGAAGGAGGAGTATGTCGGAGGTGGCGGAGGGGTTGAGCCCGAGCCTTCGATTTCGTAAGCAGCACCGATACGTTGGCCGGCATCAGTCGCCCAGTGAGCGACCATGAAGTGGGAGTACGCTTCAAAACCTGGGCAGTTCCCCTCCCGGTATGCATTGACCGCTATGGTTTTCACGCGACCCGGCGGGATGATAGTGTTGTAGGGGCTGTTCCATCCGGGCTGACCCTGACCTTCAAGATCAATGATCTTCACTTCCGGCGCGTTATCGGTCACGTTCTTTGCGTAGACCTCGATGTGAAGCTTGCCTGCCCCAGTGCCGCCCGCCGGATTTCGCACCACATGAGAGAAGCGCCACCACTTCCCTTTTTGCGAGTCCCCGCTGATCCATTCGTCGCCGGTAGCGCGCGGCCCGCTATAGCAACAATCCACGGCAGGGGTCCAACCGGCAGACACAAAGTTGTACATCGACATCCCGTCACCGAGCGGCTGTGAACCGGGATTAATGATCGAATCCGCCCCGCTTTCGTACGAGACCTCCGCGTTCTTGTCCCCGGAGCAGAGCCCCCCAAAGCCGCTATTCGTAGTCTGAAAGTTCGTACTCTTATAGAGATACCAGCGGAACTCACATCGCTCGAACCCTGGTCCGCAGTCGTGCGACGCGGCAGCCCCATTACCGATAAAGAAGATGCCGGTGTTGTTGTCGCCGCCCCATAAGGCGTACTGCACCCCGTTCCCGGCCGGCAGCTTACTCAACAAATTGTCGGCGGAGTTCGTGCCCGAGACCGGGCTGTTGCGGACGATCGGATAGCCCGGCAATTCCGAGCTGCACGCCTTCGTGCTGACATTGGTCGCCGGTTTCCAGGAGGCGCCGTTGTTCGTGTAGGTCGGGCTGTTCAGCGTCTCCGAACAGACGCACGCAGAACCAAGTTCGGCGCAGCGTTGTTCTATTCCCGTTTGCGCCGTGGCGGCCGGAATAGCAAAGAGCATAAGAAGAACAACAACCGGGATAAGCAAGGGAACACGACACATGAGAACGTTGCTGTGGTTCCTCGGCGTGTCGGGAGAGAACGCTCACGAATCCGAGGGTGGAACAGCTATTACAAGACTAAATGAAATAGTGTGAGACTCGATCAAATATCATGATAAGCGAGAGAACTAAGGGATAAAAGAGTGGTAAGCCGCAATCGGCTCTCAGAAGAGAGCTGTTATCTGCCCATGTTGTAGAGGCGTTTTACTTCGTCAGCCGTTAGGGCGCGGTTGTAGATGCGGAGGTCATCTACAGAACCCTTATGATATGTAACACTCCCCCCGTCGTTCCAGCGACCGATATCCATGCCGGTCAAAGCAATGTCAGGGCCATCAGAAGTGCTGTCAGTCGCGACAAGGGTTCCGTCAAGATATATTGCTTTGAAATTACCTCCATTGCCCTGAGAAACTAAAACCACATGCGTCCATTTGTTCAGATAGTTGGAATACGAAACCGAAATTCTTCCGGCGCCGAGAATATCACCGTAATCCCAATATAGAAGTCCGTCTGAATAAGGTGCGTGTACTTGAAAACGATTATCCTGAGCGGCTGACCCCCTTGAAGACCCGAACGCAGAACCCAATGGAGACGATAGATCTGTGGAACTTACTTTATTCCAGAAAGACACAGTAACCGGTCCACCGCTCGGCCATGAAAAGGTGGATGCTCCTACAAAATCGTCCACTCCGTCAAAATTAAAACCCTGGCCGATTTTACCGCTTGCTCTCACAGGAACATTCGTACCGGTTGTTGTCGCGTTATTCCCCTGTCCGGAGCGGTCGTATGCCGTTATCTTGCCGCTCGAGTCTTGCACCATATCCTTCCCGTCGAATGTCCACCAGCCGACGAGGCCTTGTGAAAGTGAGCCGGCCACGTTAGAGGCGCCGAATTTCGCGGTCCCCATTTTGTAGAGGCGTTTTATTTCGTCAGGCGTGAGGGCGCGGTTGTAGATGCGGACGTCGTCGAGGGAACCCGGGAAATAGTTAGCAGGGGTGCCGACATTATCTAAAGCGCCGATATATACGGACTGGGTCAATGCGTCCATGGTAGTAAGAACACCTTGTGATTGATACGAAACTGCTTGCGAAACGCCATCAAGATAGATCTGGCCCGTGGCTCCTGCAAAATCAAATATTGCGACCACATGATGCCACTGACCATCCATGGCATTCGTTGTGTTGGTCGTGTAAAAATCAAGCTCATTTGTAGCAACATCACGCGCGCCAAACCATAATTTATTCGATTCCGGCAATGCAGCTCCTCGGTTGAACTCAAATGCTAAATTTGCGGCACCTCCCGCTCCGGCATATGAACCGATAGCTACAAGCCGGTTCGTCTGATCAGTCGTCTTTGCCCAGTAAGAAGCGCTTATAAAACTCGCACCAGTCAGTTGCGAAAGATATCCGGGATCAAGGAAATCATTTACCCCGTCAAAATTTAAAGCCTGACCTATCTTTCCCGATGCTTTTTGGGGAACATTCGTTCCGGTAGAAGTCGCATTATTCCCCTGACCGCTTCGGTCATACGCAGTAAGCTTGCCGCTGCCGTCTTGCGCCGTATCCTTCCCGTCGAAGGTCCAGTAGCCGACGAGGCCGTTCGAAAGAGAGCCGGCATTGTTCGGAGCGCCGAATTTCGCGGTCGTTCCCATTTTGTAGAGCCGTTTTATCTCGTCGGGCGTGAGGGCGCGGTTGTAGACGCGGACGTCGTCAATAATGCCATCGAAAGGCGAATCAAGCCCGGTGCGGTTTCCAACCGTGAGATCATTAGCGGAATCATCTTCTCCCCCATTTGCGGGGGAAACCTCAGTCAGCGCGACGCTCACCCCGTTTATGTAAAAGGTTGGAACAGTATTCGATGCCTGTGTGACGACAAGATGCTGCCAGGTGTTAAAGACGGCGGTATTATCCGAAGTGTGCCAGATGCCATGATTCCCCCAGGCAAATACATTTGTCGCCCCCGTGCATAATCCGTGTCCATCGCCATTTGTGCATATCGTATAGATCCACCCAAGAGGAGCGCCCTGGTTTTTATCCATCAAGGTACCTTCCTTCAAAGCGCCAGTTGTGATGCTCCGCGGGTAGATCCACATACTTACCGTCGTCGAGCCAAGATTATCCAGGGAAGAAGCAGACCCCATATTTACAAATTTACTTTGGTTGAAGTCGAGCGCCTGCCCTATCTTGCCGCTCGTCTTCGTTGGCCCATTCGTGAGCGTCCCATTGTTCGCATTTCCCGAGCGGTCGTAGGCGGTGACTCCCGAAATATCCTTCCCATTGAACGGCCAATAACCGACAAGTCCGGAGGAAAGGCCGAGGTAGGAAGGGGCGCCGAAGATGGTGCCAGCGTGGACGTGTAGCGGCGCGCCGAGCATGAAGGAGCACGACCATAGAAGAGCGGCGAGAACAGTTTGAGTGCCAAGGAAGCGTGTCATAGGCTGGGAGGTGAGGCAAAGCGCAAGCTGGTGAGAACTTCGGTGAAGTCGTCATCGAAATCAGCCACGACTGAGATCTGATAGACGATCCCATCATGCACGAAGAATGCGTCTCGGGTTGCACCGAGCGGGGTTTCGGCGCGCCGGACAAGGAATGCAGTGATACCAGAAGGAAGGGGCATCCGGTCGATAGAAGACGTGATATTGGGAACCTGGTCTCGGATTATTTCCTCGGTGAGCGGGGTATCGAGGACGTACGGGGAGGCGACTACCATGAGACGTGTCTCCCCGTTCGCCGTGTCGCCGAAGATCGCATGAGAGTCGTCGCCGTCATCCGTTTCGGTTAAGGAGAGCTCGATCGGGTAATCGAAGAAGAAGCCGCGCACACGATCGACGTAGCGTTGAACCCCTGATCCTTGAGGGGCTGTCTGGGACAGTACAGTCAGGTCGTCGGTGGCTGCCCTACTCTTTGCAAGCCAAACAACGCCAGCTGAGAGCAGGACGATGGCTGTGGTTACGATTGCGGCACGGTTGAGGCGCATGGAATAGGGTGACTTCCGGCCGAGAACCGAAGGCCCACACCGGAGTACGTCAAATCTTCGGTGGGGGTCAGGCATCGGCGGGTCTCGAAGTTATACTTACTCTTTCATTGTATAGAGCGCGCGGAAAAGGCAAAGGGCGGGATGTGGATAAGGACTTAATCCTCGCGCGGTCCCTGCGAAGCCAAAAGATTTCTGCACCAAGCAGAAGCGGTGAGAAACTGCGGTGTGGCAACACATTATTCTGAAGGAGACGTAATGGCCAAGCTTACTCTGACGAAACGAGAGCCCACCCACCTCCAAATCGCGCACCGTGCTTTTGGGATCTATGTCTCTCGTGGTGGTGATCATGGTCAGGATATGGGCGACTGGTTTGAAGCTGAGCGGCAGCTCGTCGCCGAATTCGCGCAAATCAAGCCGCCTGTGAAGCGAACGCTGTCGGCACGTCGCGGGACGGGTCACAAGAAGAGATAGTCGCCCGTGGATCGCCAGAGAGCCGATGGATGAATTGACACACTCTGGTTGCTCTTGTCGTCATGAGCTCCTCCTTTTGGGAGTTGTTCGTTCGGACGTTTTTCGGACGGTTTTCTCGGGATTCCCGGTGTGGTTTGGGGACCTCGAGGACAGGGCCAGTACTGAAAACGCCTTATTCAGGAATGTTTAAGACAACGCGGGACGGCAGGACTACGAGCTTAAAAGTCAGGTGCTCTAACCGTCTGAGCTACCGGCTCGCGCGAACGATTCTACGCGGTTACCGAACGGGAGCAACTTCGGACTGCTCGAACGTGCCCGAAAACGTGCCCGCGCGCCACGTCACACTCGCCTCGGCGAGTTTCCGCGCGGCGCAATCCACCAGGACTAGCCCCATCAGCCACGCCGAAACAATCCTTTCCCTTTTGTGCTCATCGCTCGCCTCCCTTCGGTCCGCGCGCGTCCACGGTGTCGGGCAGTAGCGAATCGCTATCGTAGACCGCCATGTTCTGATGTGTAGTAGACGTGTAGATGAACCGTGGTGTCACGCACGATTACAAACTCGGGATCTGGTTCTCTCCAGCGCGACTTCGTGATCGAGTGTGTGCTTGCATGACTATCGCGGCCTCAGCCGCTCGGTCAACGGCGACTCGCGCGCTGTTGACGTGTCCCAGTCTCTGAGTCGCCGATCAATGCGCTCCAGCCGCGCCCGGATCTCGAGGAACACCAGGATGAGCTGGCCCAGAACGATGAACGCCGTGCCGATCAAGACGCCGGATCCGAAGAGCAAGACCGCGGCCAGGGCTCGAGCGACCGACTCGTGGCGCCCGGCTGCGAGAGAAGGGTGACTCCAAACGGCGGATAGTATTGCGGCCAAACATAAAAACGCGACGATCGCGAGCACCGCTCATGTCAGGTGAGGGTTGATCGGCCAGCCCCCGGTGCTGCCGGGCACGCGGGACGTTTTCTTTACTTCCGTCCCTGACTGATCGCTTCCTCCAGGCGCTGCCGGCGGTCGCGTTCCGCGGCCAGCTCCTCTTTCAGCTTTCGTAGCTCGTCGGCCTGCTGGGCTTGATGCATCTTCATCGCGTCGGCCTCGTCAATCGCGCGTTGTGCGCGCTCGCCCCATCTGAGATAGCCGGCTCCGAAGCCGACGAGGAGCGCCACGATTGAGGCGATGATAGCGATTCTCATCCTCGGGCCTCCCTACTCCAGCGACTTGAGGTCCAGCCGTCTCGAATCGTCCACCTCGCCGCCTCGCGTCATCTTTGTGCTCGCTGGCGCCTGATCACGCTCGACCCCGATAGGGCCTTGTTTAAAGGCCCGGTGCACGCCGCCCAGTAACTTGTACATGGTCCAAGAGTGTAGCTTCTACACGCCCGGCGCACCCCTCTCGAGAGATCCGGGGAGTTAAAGATCGAGCCTTTCGCTACTTATCGACGGGGCACACGGCTTGCAGCCTCGCGGTGCTGCGATTTTGAGTTTGAGAAGGAGAGCGGCGAACGCATCGCATGGGCGAACGGGCCGCCAGGGCCCGACGCCGGAGGTCGTCAGCCATGAGATCAAAGTCTGTAGCGTTTGACACCGACGTCGACGAGGCACAGGAGCCCCGGAACTTCGCGGCCTCGCCGAGAGACTCTCACATCATCGAGAGGGAGCTGCGCGACGTCAACCATCAGCTCGCCCAAGCGTACAATCGCAACGAGATCCTCGTGAGCACCTTACAGGAGGCGCGCGAGCAGATCACGGCGCTCAAGGAAGAGGTGGACAAGCTCTGCGCGCCGCCCTCGACGTACGGCGTCTACCTGGCCGCCAACGAGGACAGCACCGTCACCATCCTCTCCCAGGGCCGCAAAGTGAAGGTCAA
>WNFU01011309.1_pt1 | contig 15958 bp, 14 predicted proteins | sample 5400121 | NCBI WGS metagenome assembly WNFU01 (sample SAMN13153360, study PRJNA577476) | soil metagenome | isolation source: 100 cm soil or saprolite under grassland replicate 1 | place: USA:California | collected 2016-06-15
TCGCCGAGGTGCTCGCCCTCACCCGCAAGCCCACGTTCTTCCAGAAGCTCGGCTTCGTGGCCGCCGAGCGGGAGCACTTCCCGCTCAAGGTGTGGGCGGATTGCGCGCGGTGTCCAAGACAGAATTGCTGCGATGAGATCGCAGTAGTGTTGAGGCTATAGACGGCGAGGGAGACGCCGAGTCGTCAAGACGCTGAGTGGATCTGAGGGGCGAGTCGGTAGGGTTATCCTCATCGCTCCCGCCTTATATCCACTTGGCGTCTCGGCGACTCGGCGTCTCCCTGTTGACACACTCCTCTCTTCCCGAAGAGATTCCCGGACGCCGGCACCTCGCAAGGAAGGGTTATGGCCCGGGTCATCTTCTGGGACGTGGACACCCAGTACGACTTCATGCACGCCGACGGCAAGCTGTATGTGCCGGATGCCGAGCAGATCATCCCGAATCTCAAGCGGCTCACCGATTACGCGCACGACCACGGCATCCGGATCGTGGCGAGCGCCGACGACCACGTCGCGGGCCATCCCGAGATCTCCGACGCGCCCGACTGGCAGAGTACCTTCCCCGCGGGGACGTCCTGTTCCACAAGCACCGGTTCGACGTCTTCACGAACGAGAACGTGACGGCCGTGCTGGAGGTGCTCGCGCCCGAGGACATCGTGCTGTACGGGGTCGCGACGGACGTGTGCGACAAGGCGGCGGTCGAGGGGTTGCTCGAGCGGCTCCCGCACGCCCGGCTGTTCGTGGTGACCGACGCGGTGAAGGGCATCGACAAGGACGTCTCGGCGCAGTTGCTCAAGGACTGGGGGGACGAGGGCGTGCGCCTGATCAAGACGAAGGAAGTCGTGGAGGAGGGGCTCGTCGAAGCGCTCGCCCGCGCCACGGCATGACCCCGCCGCACCCCTCCGCGCCGCCCGCGTTCGGGCGGTTTTTTCTGCCCGGTCCCACCGACGTCCACCCCGACGTGCTGGCCGCGATGCAGCGGCCGATGATCGGGCACCGCTCGAGCGCGATGGAGCAGCTCCTCGCCGGGATCGAGCCCCGGCTCGGCCGGCTGTTCCGCACCACCCGCACCGTGCTCGTCGGCACCGCGTCCGCCACCGGCTTCATGGAGCTGGCGGTGCGGAACGGCGTGCGACACCGCGCGCTGTCCCTCGTGAACGGCTCGTTCAGCGAGCGCTTCGCGAAGCTGGTGCGGGCCTGCGGCAAGGACGGCGTCCGGCTTGACGTGCCGCTGGGGTGCGCCGTCGAGCCCGACATGCTGCGCGACGCGTTGCGGCGCACCCCCGTCGACGCCGTCACGCTGGTGCACTCGGAGACGTCCACCGGCGTCCTGCAGGACGTCGAAGCCCTCGCGGCGGTGGTGCGCGAGTTCGACGACGTGCTGCTGCTCGTGGACGCCGTGACGTCGCTCGCCGGCTCCCCCGTCGAAACGGACCGCTGGGGGCTCGACTTCGCGCTGACGGGCTCGCAGAAGGCGCTGGCGCTTCCGCCGGGGCTCGCGCTGGGCGTCGCGTCCGAGCGGATGCTCGAGCGGGCGAAGACGCTGCCGGGTCGAGGGCTGTACTTCGATCTCGTGAGCTTCATCGAAGCGACGGCCAAGCACCAGCCGACCAACACGCCCGCGATCTCGCTCCTCTTCGCCCTCGAAGCCCAGCTTGGCCGGATCGACGGCGAGGGGGGCGTGGAGGCGCGCTGGCGCCGTCACGACGCGATGCGGCGGCGCGTGGAGGAGTGGAGCGAGCAGCGCGGCGTCGCCTATCTGCCGCGCGAGGGGCGGCGCAGCTGGACCGTCTCCTGCCTCAAGCTGCCGGACGGTGCGAGCGCGAAGCGCATCGTCAGCGGGCTCAAGGACGCGGGCTGGACGATCGGCGCGGGGTACGGCCCCCTGAAGGACTCGACCATCCGGATCGGTCACATGGGGGACCACACCGTCGGGGCGCTGGAGGAGCTCCTCGCCGTGCTCGACGGGCTGCTGCCGTGACGCAGCGCGTCGTCGTCGCCGACCGGGTGGCCGAGGCGGGCCTGAAGCTGCTCGCCGCGGCCTCGGAGCTCGAGGTGGCGAACTGCGCCGGCCGGCCGCGCGACGAGTTGGAGCGGGCCCTCGCCGGCGCGGAGGCGCTCATCGTGCGCAGCGAGACCCGGGTGACGGCGGACCTGCTCACGCGCGCGCCGCAACTGCGGGTGATCGCGCGCGCCGGCACCGGGGTCGACAACATCGACGTGCACGCGGCCACGCGGCGGGGCATCGCGGTGATGAACGCGCCGGGCGCGAATACGGTCAGTGCCGCCGAGCACGCGATGGGCCTGCTGCTCGCCCTGGTGCGGCACATCCCCTGGGCCGCGGAGGCGATGCGCCGCGGCGAGTGGGACCGGAAGCGGTTCGAGGGCACGGAGCTCCGCGGCAAGACGATGGGGGTGGTGGGCCTGGGCCGGATCGGCGGGCACGTCGCCCAGCTGGCCCGCGCCTTCGGGATGCAGGTGGTGGGCCACGATCCGTACTTGTCGCCCGAGCGCGCGGCCGAGCTGCAGGTGCGGTTGCTGCCGCTCGAGCAGCTGTTGCGCCAGGCCGACGTGGTGACGCTGCACGTCGCTCACACCGAGCAGACGCACCACCTGATCAACGCGGAGCGGCTCAAGCTGATGAAGCCGACGGCCGTGCTGGTGAACACGGCGCGGGGCGAGCTGGTGGACGACGCCGCGCTCGCCGACGCGGTCCGCGACAAGCGCATCGGCGGCGCGGCGATCGACGTGTTCGCCGTGGAGCCGCTGCCGGCCGACGCGCCGCTGCGCAAGCTCGAGCGCGTCATCCTCACGCCCCACCTCGCCGCTTCCACCGCCGAAGCGCAGCAGCGCGTCAGCATCGAGATCTGCGGCGCGGTGCGCGACGCGCTGCTGTCGGGCGACCTGTCGTTCGCGATCAACGTCCCCGGCATCTCCGGTGACCTGCTGCGCCGCCTCGGACCGCTGCTGGATCTGTCGCGCCGCCTCGGGCGGCTCGCGCTCGCGCTCGTGGACGGGCCGGTCTCGTCCGTCGAGGTGGACTACGGCGGCCGGGACGAGGCAGCGCCGCGGCCGGTGCTGATGGCCGCCGTCGAGGGCCTGCTCTCGGCGATGAACGTGGAGCCGGTGAGCCTCGTCAACGCGCTGCTGATCGCCGAGGAGCGGGGCATCCGCCACGCCCGCCGGACGGGCGCTCCGGAGCCGGGGTTCGAGACCACCGTCGGCGTGTCGCTCGAAACGCCGCGCGGCCGCGCGCGCGTGGCGGGCGCGCTCGTCGGCAACAGCCACGGGCGCGTGATCCGGATCGACGACTACCACGTCGACGTGGCGCCGGAAGGCTGGATGCTCGTGATCCGGAACCGCGACGTGCCGGGGGTGATCGGACGCGTGGGCACGCTGCTGGGCGGGGCGGGGATCAACATCGGGGCCTACCACCAGGCGCGGCTCGACATGCCGGGGCACGATGCCCTGGCGGCCATCACGGTCGATCAGGCGCTCACGAACGGGGTGCTGGACGAGCTCGCGCGGGTGCCGGAGATCCAGCAGGTCCGGCTGGCGCACTTCGGGGACTAGCTAGTCCGCCGCCTGCCGCTCGGGTGGGGGCGCTTCGTCGGCCAGCAGCCGGAACGACTTCACGGCGCCCGTGAGCCGGTCGGACGCCTCGGCGAGCTGGTTCGCGGACGAGGCGATCTCTTCGGTCGACGCGCTCTGCTCTTCGCTCGACGCCGCGATCTCCTCGGCCGAGGCGAGCAGGTTCTCGGTGCCCTGCGCCACCGCCGCGAGCCGGGCGCTGATCTCCTCCACCAACGTCCGCATCTCCCCCGCCATGTTCGCGATCTCGCGACTCCACACGTCGTTGGCCTGGGCCTCCGCCGCCACCGTGGACAGGCCCTGGCCGGCGGTCTGCGCCGCCTCGCGAGCGGCGGCCGCGCCTTCGGCGAGCTGGGCCAGGCGGTCGCGCGTCGCCTGCACCCGCGCCAGCACGCCCCGCACCGTGTCCGCGGTGTCGGTCGCGGCGGCGGCGGCGACCGACGCGAGTTTCCGCACCTCGTCCGCGACCACGGCGAAGCCGCGGCCCTGGGGACCGGCCCGCGCGGCCTCGATCGCCGCGTTCAGGGCCAGCATGTTCGTCTGGGTCGCCACGGCTTTGGCCTGGGTCACGAACTTCTGAATGTCGGCCGCCGCCCGGGCCAGCGCCTCGGCTTCCGCGGCGCCGCGGTGCACCTCTTCGACGAGCTTCGCGAGCTGCGCGGTGCTCTGATCGAGCACGTCCTTGTTGCGGCGCGCCACGTCGGAAACGGCGGTGTTGCGCCGCACCGAGTCCTCGGAGCCGGCGGCGAGAATGGTCGCGATCTGCAGGATCTTCGCCGCGTCGTCCGCTGCGGCGCGCACCAGCTCGGCCTGCTCGGCCGCCCGCTTGCTCAAGTCCTGGCAGGTCGCCGACATCTCCTCCGTCGACGCGCTCATCTCCTCCGTCGAGGCCGAGATCTCGGTCGCCATCGCCGCCGCCTCGTCCGCTGCCGTCCGGATCGCCCCAACGAGCTTCCGCAGGGCCGCGACCATCGTCCCTACCGACGACAGCAACTCGCCGATCTCGTAGGCATGGGTCTCGACCGCAACGCGCCCGACCGTGAGGTCCCCGCCCGCGATGCGGGCCGCGACGTCACCCGCTCTGCGCACCGGCGCCGCGATGCGGACATTGAGCCAGCGGCCGAACCACAGGACGAGCAGCGCGGCCAAGACGAAGGCGGCGAGGGCGCCCAGCCACACGGAGCGCCGCACCGCCCGGGCGGTGGCGTAGGCGACGGTCGTGGGTTCGCGGAAGAGCACCCAGTAGTGCGCCTCGTTCGCCGGGAAGCGGCCCCGCGGCGCGGGCACCGACACCACGAGCTCCGGACCGCGGGCGGTTGGCAGGATGGCCCGCGCCGGTCCGTCGGGATCGTGGAGCGCGCTGTCCTGCGGGACGTCGCGCAGCTCCGACTGGGCCGGGCCGTACAGGAGGTTCCGGCGCCGGTCCACGAGCTGCAGGTAGGCGCTGTCGCCGAGCTCGATCCCGGTCAGCAGCCACCCGACGCGGTCGAGTTGGTAGACGCCCTCGAGCACGCCGACCGGACGGGCGCCTTCCCCCGGGCGGAGGGCCACCGCGTACCGCACCGTGACCGACCCGGTTGCCGAATCGATCGCCGGATCGCTCTCCGCGGCGCCGTCCCGGATCGCGCGCTGCCACAACGAATCCGCGCTGTGCCGCATCCGCTCGGGCGGGCCGGAGGCGATCACGACGAGCCCGTGGCTTTCGGTGACGGTGAGATCGATGAATTCCGATCGCTCGGGGTAGTGCCGGAGGTAGCGGGCGAGATCCGGGTCGACGCCGCGCCCGGCCTCGATCGCCGCGCGGATCAAGTACGGATTCGCAGCGAGCTGGTCGGCCTCGACGTGTCGCTCGCGCACGTAGTTCGCGACGAGCGCGCTGGCGCGCGCCGCCACCTCGGTCCCGCGCTGGTCCGAGAGACGCTCGAGGGTCCGGGTGGCCCCCCGACCCGCCAGCAACCCCAGCACGAGCACGGCGACCAGCGCGACCCCGCCCGCCCAAAGCGTGAATCGCTGTAACAGGTCTTTCAGGGTCGAGGCCATGGAGCCGTGGCGCAAGGTACGCCGGGTTTCCCGGGTGAGCAAGTCTGTGTAATTTCAGTCACTTATGTCGCCCGTCCCCAGCTACGACCCGCAGGCCGTCGAGGCAAGGTGGCAGGAGCGCTGGACGCGCGAGCACACCAACGAGCCCGACCTCGACCGGCCGCGCCGGCCGTTCTACAACCTCATGATGTTCCCCTATCCCTCCGCGGAAGGGTTGCACGTGGGGAACATGTTCGCCTTCACCGGCGCCGACATCTACGGCCGCTTCAAGCGGCTCCAGGGTCACGACGTGTTCGCCAAGAATATCGAGACGTTCCGCCGGCAGCTGAAACGCTTCGGCGGCATGTTCGACTGGCGTCACGAGCTCTCGACCACCGACCCCCGCTACTACAAGTGGACGCAGTGGATCTTCTTGCAGCTCTTCAAGGCGGGGATCGCCTTCCGCAAGAAGGCGGCGGTCAACTGGTGTCCGAAGGACATGAGCGTGGTGGCGAACGAGCAGGTGATCAACGGCTACTGCGAGCGCCATCCCGACACGAAGGTCGAGCAGCGGTTCCTCGAGCAATGGTTCTTCAACATTACCCGGTACGCGGAGCGGCTGCTCAAGAACCTCGACCGGCTCGACTGGTCCGACTCGACGCGCACGCTACAGCGCAATTGGATCGGCAGGAGCGAAGGGGCGGAGCTGATCTTCGAAACCCCGGCCGGTGCCAAGATCCCCGTGTTCACGACCCGGCCCGACACCGTGTTCGGGGCGACGTACCTGGTGCTCGCTCCGGAACATCCGCTCGTCGACGCGCTCACGGCGGACGAGCAGCGCCGCGCGGTGAACGCCTACCGGCGTGAGGTGCAGGCCAAGGACATCGTGTCGCGTAAGGTGGGCGAAAAGACGAAGACCGGCGTGTTCCTGGGCTCCTATGCGCGCAATCCGGCCACGCGCCAGGCGATCCCCATCTGGATCGCAGACTACGTCCTGATGGAGTACGGCACGGGCGCCATCATGGCGGTGCCGGCCCACGACAAGCGGGACTTCGAGTTCGCGACCGCCTTCGGGCTGCCGATCCGCCGCGTGGTGCAGACGGATGAGCCCCTCCCGAGCGTCACCGAAGACGGCGTGATGATCAATTCGGACCGGTTCGACGGGCTGCCGTGCCGTGAGGCGCAGCGGCAGATCGTGGCGTGGCTCCAGGAGCGGGGACTCGCGACCCCGCAGGTGAAGTACCGCCTGCACGACTGGTGCATCTCGCGCCAGCGCTACTGGGGCCCGCCGATCCCGATCATCTACTGCGACCGCTGCGGGCCGGTGGGCGTTCCGGAGCGGGATCTCCCGGTCGAGCTCCCGCTCATCGAGGACTTCCGCCCGGACGCCTCCGGGGTGAGCCCGCTCGCCCGCCACAAGGAGTGGTACTTCGTGAAATGCCCGCAATGCGGGGCGGGGGGGGGGCGCCGCGAGACCGACGTCTCCGACACGTTCCTCGACTCGGCGTGGTACTTCCTCCGCTATCCCTCCAGCGAGTTCGACGACCGCCCCTGGGACGAGCGGCGCACGAAGACCTGGCTCCCGGTGACGACCTACATCGGCGGCAACGAGCACGCGGTGCTCCACCTGCTCTACTCCCGCTTCGTCACCATGGCGCTGCAGGAGCTCGGTCACGTCCCCTTCGACGAGCCGTTCCCGAAGCTCCGCGCCCACGGGCTCATCATCAAGGATGGCGCGAAGATGTCCAAGTCGCGCGGCAACGTGGTGATCCCCGACGCCTACATCCAGAAGTGGGGCGCCGACACGTTCCGCATGTACCTCATGTTCCTCGGCCCCTTCCAGGAGGGGGGCGACTTCCGGGATACCGGCATCGTGGGCATCCGCCGCTTCCTCGACAAGGTGTGGAGTACGGCGCATGAAGCGGCGGGCGCCGACGCGCAGCCGCTCCGGCCCGCAGTCCAGCGGAAGCTCCACGAGACCATCAAGAAGGTCACGGCCGACACCGAGCGGCTCGATTACAACACCGCGATCTCGGCCATGATGGAGTACGTGAACCTCGTGCGAGAGCAGGGCGCCGGGAGCAGGGCCGCGATCGGGCCCCTGCTCGTCATGCTCGCCCCCTACGCGCCGCACCTCGCCGAGGAGCTGTGGGCGGTCCTCGGCCACGACCGCTCGATCTTCGAAGCGAGCTGGCCGGCGTACGACGAGCGGCTCGCCGCGGCAGGGGACGTGGAAATCGTCGTCCAGGTGAACGGCAAGGTGCGCGGCCGGGTGACCGTGAGCCGCGGGGCGAGCGAGGCCTACGTCGTCGAGCAGGCGCTCAAGGACGAGTCGGTGAAGAAGTTCGTGGACGGCCATCCGGTGCGGAAGACGATCTTCGTGCCGGACCGGCTGCTGAACCTGGTCGTCTGACGGCGGTTACAACACCTTCGCGATCAGATCGCCGACGAGGTAGCCGACGGCCGCGACGCCCAGCCCGACGACGAACATATCGATCCCGCTGCGGATCACGCCCCGGCCGGTGAAGAAGCTCCGCGCCGCGCCGACCGCGAAGTGTGAGAGCATCGCGACCGAGAAGGCCGTCCAGACCGCGACGCGCCCGGACAAAAGGAGGAGCGGCGCAACCGGGATGAACGCCCCGACGGCCGTGGCGGTCCCCGTCACCCAGCCTTCCCGGAACGGGGTCGCGTGCGCCTCCCCGATCTTCAGCTCCTCGCGCACCTGCTCGTCCAGCGCCCGCACCGGGTCCCGCATGACTTCCGCCGCCAGCTGGCGCGCGATCCCCGGCTCGATCCCCTTCGCCTGATAGACGAGGGCCAGCTCGTCCTGTTCCACGTCGGGCATCATGCGGATCTCTTCCTGCTCCATCGCGATCTCGTGCGCGTAGACCTCCTGCTCGCTCTTCGCAGCGAGGTACCCCGACGCCCCCATCGACAGCGCGTCGGCGATCATCCCCGCGAGGCCGGAGACCAGCACGACGTGCGGCGCGACCTCGGCGCCGATCACGCCCGCCACGAGCCCGAAGTTCGCCGTCAGCCCGTCGTTGAAGCCGTACACCACGTTCCGCAAGAAGCCCCCGGATCCCGTCTTGTGCCAGGGCTCGCCCGCCTGCCCGGCCAGGGCCGCGAGCGTCTCGGCGTGCGCCGCGGATTCCTTGGCGAGCTTGAGGGACACGTCCCGCGCGTCGTCGAGGCGCGACGCCTTGTGGAGGTTCATGTACCCCTTCACCTCCTGCCCTTCCTCCCGCAACAAGAGCGGCAGCAGGTAGCGCGGCCCGAAACGCCGCCCGAACCACGCCCGCAGGCGCGCGTTCCACGACGGCCGCGGGCGTGCGACGGGATGGCCGTGCTGGCCGAGCAGCTTCTCCCACATCTGTACGTGACGCTCCTCGACCCCCGCGAGCTTGATGTAGACGTCCTTCTTCTTCGGGTCGGGCTCCTGACCTGCCAGCACCAGGTACAGGTACGCGGCGTCGAACTCGTCCTGCCAGTGTTCGAGCCAGGTGTGGAGAGTGGCCCTGTCTGGGGCGGGGGCGGGCATGCCTAAAGATAGCCGCAACTGACAGGATGGCAATGGGTTAGACGGCGGTTCACTAACGGCGTCACGCGTACGACGTCGCGCGACGACGTTCCGCGGACGCTCTTCGCGCGACGACTTCCGTACTCGACGCATCTATGTTTTTCAGGAGATGACCATCTCACTCGCCGTCCCCGACATCCTGATCGCGCGCGCCCGTTCGGGCGATCTGGAGGCGCTCGAAGCGCTCTACCAGGCGTTCGCGACGCCGGTGTACAACCTCGCGTTGCGCGTCCTGCGGAGCCCCGAGGACGCCGAGGATGTGCTCCAGGAGACGTTCCTCGAGGTGGTGAAGAGCATCAGGCAGTACCGCGGTGACGGGCACCTGTGGGGGTGGGTCCGGCAGATCGCGGCCTCGAAGGCGCTGATGCGGATCCGGCGCAACCAGGTGCGGGCGACCGAGGAGCTCGACGAGGAGGCGACGGCGGGAGCGGGGCATGCGCCGGTGGGCGCGGTACCGGCGCGGATCGATCTGGAGCGCGCGTTTGAGCGATTGAGTGAGACGTCGCGGGCGGTCGTGTGGCTGCACGACGTCGAGGGGTACACGCACGAGGAGATCGGGGAGCTGATGGGGAAGACGGTGAGCTTTTCGAAATCGCAGCTGGCGCGCGCGCACGCGCGGCTGCGGCGGATGCTGGACGCGGAGGGAGCCGGACGATGATGCACTGTACGATGGCGGACCTGCTGGCCCTCCAGGCCGGCGCCGCCTCGCTGCGGGCGCGGCGGCACCTGGAGGAGTGCGCGGCGTGCCGGGCCGAGCTCGAGGCGTTGTATCAGCGCGTCGCGCAGCTCAAGGCCCTGCCGGCACAGCGGCCGGCGCGCGACCGCTGGCCCGCGGTGCGGGAGGCGGTGCTCGCGGAGCGGCGGCGGCGGCGCGGGCGCTGGGGGCTGTGGAGTCTGGCCGCGGCGGCTGCCGTCGCCGGGCTCATCGCGCTCCGCCCGATTTGGACCAACCGGCTCGATGCCGCCGAGCTCGCGCGCGTGAAACAGCAGTCGGCGACGCTCGAGCAGGCGCTCGGCGGCTACGACCCCGACGCCCGCGTCACGAGCGGGCGGTCGGCGGCGCTCGCGGCCGCCCTGGAAGACCGCATCGCCGTGATCGACGGCGAGCTGGCGCGGCTGGGCGCCCCCCGCGCCCAGCCCGGCTCCGCCGGGCTCGTCAAACTGTGGCAGCAGCGGGTGGACCTGATGCAGCAGTTGGTCAGGGTCCGCGTGACGCGCGCCGCCTACGTGGGGCTCTAGCGGCCCCGGAGGATATCGTTCATGCAGCGGAACTGGATCGTGCTCGCCGCGGCGGCGCTCGCCGCCTGGCCGGGGGGGCTCGCCGCGCAGCAGCGGACTCCCCGTCCTCCGCGCGAGCCGCGTGCGTTCGCGTACTCGTTCGACGACAACCGCGGGCGCATCGGGGTGATCGTGCGGACCGACGCGAACTCGGAGACCGACAAGATCGGCGCCAAGATCGAGGGCGTGACGCCCGGGGGCCCCGCGGACAAGGCGGGCCTCAAGGTCGGCGACATCATCACGAAGTTCAACGGCACCGCCCTCGCCGACGCGCGGGTCGAGGAAGAGGACGAGTCGGGCCCGGGCCGGAAGCTCATCGAGCTCGCTCGCAAGCTCGAACCCGGCGATACCGTGCAGGTCGAGTACCGCCGCGGCGGGGAGACCCGGAAGGCGACGATCGTGGCGCAGGATCTCGGCGTCGCGTTCAATTTCGACATGCCCCACATGCCGGAGTTCCGGATGCCGGGCATGGAAAGGATCACCGTCTGCATGGGCGAGCTGTGGTGCGACCTCGACCTCGTGACGCTCAACGCCGACCTCGGGGAGTACTTCGGCACCAAGGAGGGCGTCCTGGTCGTGAAGGCGCCCGCCGACTCCGGCCTGCCGCTCAAGAGCGGGGACGTCATCCTGGCGATCGGCGGGCGGAAGCCCAGCTCGCCGTCCCACGCGATGCGGATCCTGCGGTCCTACGACGCGGGCGAGACGGTGTCGATCGACATCATGCGGAAGCAGAAGCGGCTGACGGTGACCTGGAAGGTACCGGCGCGGGAGGAGCGCTCGTTCCGCCGGCACGAGCAGCGCGAGGATCAGAGCCGGTTCCGCTGGCGCGTGTCGCACCGGCCGCGCGTGCAGCGCGTCTGATCGGCGTCAGGACACGCGCCGCGCCGGCAGCACCTGATCGAAGGCCGAGAACTCGAACGGCTTCGGCACGCAGGGGCGGCCGGTCGAGGCGAGGAAGGTCCGCACGCTGTCGTCCACCAGCTGGCCGGTGGTGAAGATGACCCGGTCGGCGTTGGCGGGGTCGCGGGCCTTCAGCTCCTGGAACAGCTGCTCGCCGGAGATGTCCGGCATCCGCATGTCGATGATCATCGCGTCGAACGCATCCTCGCGCACGCGGGCGAGAGCTTCCTTCCCGCTCGCGGTCGTCTCCACCTCGTGGCCACGGCTCGAGAGATAGCGCTGGAGCGCCACCCGCACGGACGCCTCGTCGTCCACGACCAGGATGTGCAGCCGGTCGGTGACCGCGGCGACCGGCGGCGCGGTCTGGAACTCGCCGGTCGTCCGGGGCGTGACGATCGGTAGCTCGATCACGAAGCGCGCTCCCCCCTGGGGCGCGTTCTCGGCCCAGATGCGGCCCTCGTGCTCGCGCACGATGCCGAGCGAGATCGAGAGCCCGAGCCCGGTGCCCGAGCCGGTGGGCTTGGTCGTGAAGAACGGGTTGAAGATCCGCTCGAGCAGGTTGGGCGGGATGCCGGGGCCCGTGTCCTCGATCTCGATCCGGACGACCTCGCCGGAGCGGCGGGTGCGCACGATCAGGCGCTGCTTGTCCCGCTCGGACCGCTCCATCGCCTGCTCGGCGTTGGTGATCAGGTTCAGGAAGACCTGCTGGAGCTGGTGCGCGTCCGCCATCGTGTCGGGAACCTGCTCCGCGTAGTCGCGCTGCACGTCGATGCCGCGGACGCGCAGCTCGTATCCGCGCAGCTCGAGCGTGTCGTCGAGCACCTGGTTCACCGACGTCGGCGTGCGCTCCGGCTTGTGCTGGCGCGCGAAGGTGAGGAGGTTCTGCACGATGCGCGAGGCGCGCCGCGCCTCGGCGTAGATCATCTCGGCGGCGGTGCGCTGGTCCGGCGGGAAGCGCTTCTCCGAGAGCAGCAGCTGGGCGAACGCCGAGATGCCGGCCAGCGGATTGTTCAGCTCGTGCGCCACCCCCGACACGAGCTGCCCGATCGCCGACATCTTCTCCGACTGGATCAGCTGCTCCTGCAGCATCTTCTGGTCGGTGACGTCGCGGATGACGCACAGCACCTCCTCGTCGAGCTGCGGCGTCGAGTACGTGACCTGAATCGTCCGGACCTCGCCGTCCTTGCGATAGAAGTTCGTCTCGAACAGCCCCGTCTCCCCCGCCAGCGCCTTCTGGAAATTGCCGAGCGCCTTGGGGAGCTCGTCGTCGGGGAGCATGGGCGCGAACCACTGGCCCAGGAGCTCCTCGCGGCGGTAGCCCGAGATGATCTCGGCGGCGTGGTTGAACGTGGTGAACCGGCCGTTCGCGTCGAACGTCGCGATGGCGTCGGACGCCGACTCGAAGAGGTTGCGGTACCGGGCTTCGGAGCGCGCGAGGGTGTCCTGTGCCCGCTTCTGCTCCGTGATGTCCCGCAGCGTCGCGACCGTCCCCAGGAGCTCGCCGTCGAGCACGAGCGGCGTGGTGGAGACGGCCACCACCCGCTCTTCGCCGTCGGTGCGCACCACCTTCGTCTCGTAGCGCTGCTCCTCGCCCTCGACCGCGCGATGCTCGCGCTCGGCCACATACTCGCGCTCGGTGCTGGCGACGAGGTCGTCGATGGGGGTGCCGGGGAGGTCATCGAGCGGGCGGCCGAACAGCGCCGCGGCGGCCCGGTTGGCGGAGAGCACCTGGCGGTCGGGGCCGGTGACGACCACCGCATCCGCGAGCGCGGCCACGATCTCGGCCGCCACTCGCTGGGCATCGAACGCCGGGCGCTTGACCGCCGCCTGGGAGGCGGGCGGGGGGGGATGCATCCCCCGCGTCGGGGAAGCGCGCCGGCTCTTACTCATGAATCGTACGAGGCCACCATGGCGTCTTTCATGAGCCCGAGACTCTTCAACGCCGCGCCGGTCACCGTCGACGGCGTTTCACCCCGCTTCACGCAGTTCTTGATGATCTCGAGGGCGTGGATCGGGTGCTCGTCGTCGTACTTCGCGTGCTCCTCCAGCCACCAGCGCCCGCGCGGCCCGATCTTCACGTTTTTCGCGAGCCCCCGCAGCGCCTTCTCCGAGATCTTCTGCGCCACGCCCTCGACCGCGTAGTTCGTCGCCGACACCGCCGCGCCGAACGCCGCGCTCCGGCACATCTCCGTCAGATACCCGTGGAACGCCTTCACCTCGGGCAACATCGGCTCAGGCACCTGGAACCGCTCCTTCGGGACGTTAAACCCGTCGCCCATCGCGCGCCACATGGCGTCGTGCCGCTTCTCCACCCGGATGTTGTCCCGGAAAAACGCCTTCCCGTCCTCCGGCGAGCGGTCGAGCAGCACCTGCAGCCACTGCGGGAAGTCCCGGATGATCGGGTAGAACGCCACCAGGAAGTTCTGGATCCTGCCGTCGATCAGCTGGTTCTCGGAGGCGTGGACGATCACGTTGGTGTCGAGAATCGACTCGCGCCCCGGATCGAGCGCGGCGTCCAGATCGGCCACCCAGGCGGGGTGGGGGGTAACCTGCACAGACATCGAGTCTCCTTCCAGGGCGCTGAAAAAAACGTATGCCACATGGGGATGGGCGCGGGCTCAAATGTACCGCCCCTGCCCGACCGGACAAGTTTAAGCGTCCTGATAACTTGGCGACCGTCGACCGGCGCCGATGTGAGGGTCGTTACTCCGTCATTGACAAGATATATCGTGCCATAATATCTTGACGTAACATCGTATGACGACGCCCACGGGAGGAATCAGATGACTCGGCAATTCGGATGGGATACGCTCGCCTTCGGCTTCGGCCCCCGCGGCTTCTTCTGGCGCGGCCCCCGGCGCGGCCGCCGGCAGTGGTTCGCATCGGGCGACATGAAGTACGTGATTCTCAAACTGCTCAAGGACAAGCCGCGCCACGGCTACGAAGTGATGAAGGAACTGGAGGAGCAGCTGCACGGCTGCTACTCCCCGTCGCCCGGCACCGTCTATCCGACGCTGCAGTACCTCGAGGACCAGGGGCTGGTGGCGGCGAAGGACGTCGAAGGCAAGAAGGTGTACGAAATCACCGATGCCGGCCGGAAGTTCCTGGACGAGCATCGCGACGTGGTGGACGAGATCTTCGAGCGGGTCCGCGATACCGTGGACCGCGCGCTCGGCGGCGGGATGGCCGACGTGAACCGCGCCGCGGGGCGGCTCATCAAGGCGGTGTACCGCGCGGGATGGAGGGCGCGCGACGACGCGACGCGCCAGCGCTTGGTGGAGATCCTGAGCCGGACGCAGACCGAGGTCGAAGGCCTCGTAGGCTAGAGCCGCCGGCGTCGTAGTTCCTCGAGGGCGCGGGCCACGTAGACCCGCGTCATCTGCTTCCGCCAGGAGAGGTCGAAGTCGGTGTTGTCCATCGGCTTCGCCGGGTGATAGGCGGCGTCCGCGGCGGCCCCGATCGCGCCGTCTGACAAATCGGTCCCCGCGAGCGCCGCGCCCGCCTCGGGCACCTCCTGCGGCCAGCTCGCCACTCCACCGAGCACGATGCGGGCCTCCACGACCCTTCCCCCTTCCCCCTTCCCCCTTCCCCATTTCACCCACGCCGCCACGCCCAGCACCGGAAAATCGAAGGAGCCGCGGCGCCGCAGCTTGTGATACACGGCGTCCCAGCCGTCGGGGGCTGGGAGCCGCACCCCGGCGAGGATCTCGTCGGGCTGCTTGGTGAGATAGTTGATCCCGTCGTTGTGATAGAACCGGCCAGCGGGCACCACGCGCTCACCCGCGGGGCCGACCAGCAGATACTCCGCGTCGAGCGCCACCATCACCGGCGCCAGGTCGGACGAGCTGACGGCCCAGCACCGCGGCGAGGAGGGCGCCACCCAGCAGATGTGGCCGTCCTTCTTCATGCAGAAATCGATGGCTTTGCGCCACTCGTAGGTCTGATCGTAGTAGTTGCAGCGCGTGTCGAGACAGAGGTTGCCACCGAGCGTGCCCATGTTGCGGAGCAGGGGCGTGGAGACGAGGACGCACGTTCCAACCTTCCAACCGTCCAACCTTCTCAGCTCCGGAATCCCCATCAGCGAAATGACGGTGCGCGGCTCCTGGTGTCGCCGCTTCATGTTGGGGTAGAGATCGGTCCCGCCGGCCACGAACATCCCGTCGGGCCCGGCGTCCGCCTTCATCGCCAGCGCCTCGTTCAGCGACTTTGGCTGCAGGTAGGTGAACGCGGGAAGGCGCAGCATCAGGGTCGCTTCCCCGTCGCCGTTGCGACTTCTACCGCCTTCGGCCGCCCGCTACCGCCCTCTACCGCCCTTCCGTCTCCCCCCTCCCACGGCGGCGGAACCCGCGTCGGCTCGGGCCACGGAATCTCGGGAAAGGTCTTGGGTCCCACTCTTCCCTCTTCCCCCTTCCCTTTTGCCTTCAGCGCCTTGAACACCTTCTCCGGGGTGACCGGCACCTCGTCGACGCGCACCCCGACGGCGTCGTAGACGGCGTTCGCGACCGCGGGCATCACGGGGAGGAGGGGGCCCTGGCCGCACTCCTTGGCGCCGAACGGACCGTTCGGGTCGGGATCCTCGACCACGTAGGTG